>Ga0209275_10000878_pt1 | contig 12174 bp, 10 predicted proteins | sample HubBroMetageREF2_FD_188344 | JGI IMG/M metagenome (GOLD analysis project Ga0209275, IMG submission 188344) | Reference soil microbial communities from the Hubbard Brook experimental Forest, New Hampshire, USA - Hubbard Brook CCASE Soil... | ecosystem: Environmental > Terrestrial > Soil >...
TGGCGCTGCTTGCCGGCGTGAAGCCCGAGAACGTGCAGACCACCCCGGTGCCCGGAATTTTCGAGGTGCTGCGCGGCTCCGACATTCTCTACATGACGCGCGACGGGCAGTACGCCTTCACCGGCGATCTCTACCAGGTGCCGACCCGCGCCAACCTGACCGAAGTGCACCGGCGCGACTTGCGCCGCAAGCTGATCGAGGATCTCGAAGACGCGAGCAAGATCTTCGCCTACCGCGGCATGCACCGTTTGCCGCAACCGCTGGTGCTGCGCCTTGTGGCGGCGATGCGCGCCTATGGTCCGACGACGCTGTTATGGATCGAGCAGCAGGACGGGCAGCATCCCGCCGGAACGGTCGAATGGATCACGACGGGGCTGCTCAAAGGTTATATCGATCGCTTCGCGCCGGCTGAAAACGCGCATGCGCTGTCGCTCGACTGCTGGGTATCGATCTGCCGCAATGCGCTGAAGCTGGGGCGGACGCCGCGGTAAGGGCTGCCGTACTCTATTCGCGAGCGCAAGCGTTGGCGTTGCTGGTTGATCTCTGCTTGCTAGTCCGCACGCCATCACGCCAACATCCGGACAACACATCAGCGACTGCCGAAGGGAAAAGCGATGAAAGCGGTGCTGCTGACCGGGCATGGCGGACCGGAGAAGCTGGTCTACGGCGATGCCCCGGACCCGCTGGCCGGGCCGGGCGAGGTCGTCGTCGATGTGCACGCCGCCAGCGTCAACGCGGCCGACTACAAGGTGCGGCTCGGCAGCTACGATTCGAAACTGAAATTCCCCTACATCCTCGGCCGTGATTTCTCGGGTGTGGTCAGCGCCCTTGGCTCCGGGGTCACCGATTTTAAGATCGGCGACCCGGTCTTCGGGGTCATGGATGCCGGCATCGAGGGCTGCTACGCCGAGAAGATCATCATCGCCGCGGCGATCATCGCCAAGAAGCCCGACACCCTCGGCCATGCCGAGGCGGCGGCGCAGATCGTCGGCGGCAGCCAGTACATCGGTGTGTTTCGCCGGCGTGTTCATCAGCTAAATCGCCGCCCCGTGCCCGGCCGAATCGCGGCGGAACGAATCCAGCGCCGGGGTATTCAGAAATGCCAGCGACTTTTCCGAAGCCGCGCATACGCGTCCCGCGGTAGCCGTCAGCACACGCACCATGCTTCGCGCGCCATACGGTCCGCGCAAGTACAGAAGAATCCGCATCGCCCGGCACGCCATTAGCAATAAAGCGAAATCCAGCGCCAGCCGGATTTCCGTCAGCAGGCTCAGCTTCGCGTGCAATCGTGAATAGGCCAGATGGAAATGCATCAGATTGCGTATTTCGCTGCGCACCCGCCGCACCCACATCAATGAAATCCTGGTGCGCTCCTGCAAGAACAATTCGCCAATTTCCCCCGAGCTCGCCGCCGTCACGTAGCGAAAGTCTTCCGGATCAAATATTCGCTCGATCAAATTTTCGGGCAGCAATCCGAATTGCAGCGTTCGCAAAGCTTGCCGCGCCTCCACGAACTGTCGCCCGCACCCTTCCACCGGCGCGCCTTTCCTGCGCGCCAACGCCCACAAAAAGACCAGCAGCCCTACAGCCAGAGCCAAATAGAGAAGTAGGCCGACCATTAGCGCGCCACCCCGCCCAATTGCGACCGCACCGATTCCAAGCGCGCCCGTGTGCCGTCCACCAGCGCGTCGTATTCCCCTCCGCCGCCACCCCCTCCGGGAGGATCCGGGTTCGGGCTGTAAGTCCATAGCGCGACCGTCCACACGACCAAAGCAAAGAAATATGATCCCGTTTGCAAATTGCCCCAGCTGGCGTTGAAGCGCGGTCCCACAAACGACCGCAGCGCCAGGCTCGCCACACTTACGCCCACGTACGCGCCAAAACCCACAATCATGCCGGTGACGTTCTTGCCCAGCTCAATTCGATAGTAGGAAACGATCGCCATCACGGTGGCCAGCACCAGCGCTTCGATCACCCGCAGATCACGCTCCAGCTCCACCGTTGCGTTCGACGTGGACCATGCCGTCCGCCGCGCCACGTGCCATTCCACGTAACAGAATGTCGCCGCGAACACCACCCAGCTTGCCACCCGCGCAAATCGCTCTGCTCCGGGATAAGCAGCCAGCGCTTGCCGCACGATTTCCAGCACCACTGCGCAGCCCATCGCCAGCGTGGCAAACTGCGTCGGCCAATACCACGCTTCGTAAAATTCCAGCCTCGAGTGCCCGATGAACAGCCCCGCCGATACAACGAACACACAGGAAATGTACGCGTAAAAATAGATGTATTTGGTGAACGTCTTGGTCTGAACGGAACGCACCAGCAGCAGCAATTCAATCAACAATCCGGCCGGCCACAGCAGCAAACTTAACATGTCTGTCACGAGCGCAAATCGTAGCACAAAACCGGGAGGAGAATTAGCGCTTTCTCCCCCCGATCAGCGCCTTCCTTTCCGCCGTTTACTCGACCGGCACTGCATCGAACCCCTCGCTCAGACTGCCGCCGCCATCGCCTTGGGAGGCACCGGCGGTTGCGTTCCATCGAACATCCAGGCGAACGTGCCGGTCATCTTGGGCGGCACCGGCGGCTGCGTCCCATCCAGCTTCCCCGCGAACGTGCCCGTCATCTTGGGGGGAACTGGCGGTTGCGTTCCATCCAGCATGCGAGCAAACACGGCCATCATTTTGGGCGGGACCGGGGGTTGTGTACCGTCGAAAAACCCAACCTTAGGCGGAACCGGCGGCTGCGTTCCATCAAGCATAGCCGTCAACGTATTGTGGGGAGACAAGTTGCCGGGCACCAGGCTCGCCGCCAAGCCAAGAATCACCAGCAGAAATAACACTGCTCTAGCTGTCGGGTTCATCGCGATCTCCTCTTTTTTGGTTTCAGGCGCGTTTAAGCGCGCTGCGACCGTACAGGGGAGGCGCGGCCAGAGCGTCGCGCGGCGCGAAATGCTTGGAATGCAAAGCAGGAATCGCGGCAATACGTAAATCAGGCGGGAAGTATCGGCACAACCAAGAACGGCTAACCGCTTCGTCACCTCCGTGGCGCGAGCGGCTGGCCCGTAGTTACTGCGGACCACAGCAGGTTATTACTGTCGTTACTAAGCCATTATGCCGTTACCACAATGGAACCCCTGCGGCACATACGTATATCCACCCCTTCCCGCCTCTGGCATCCTGTGTCGAGTTATTCACCAGTGAGGACCTATGCCGGATATTCATGCTCACGCCGTGGCGCCGACGGATCGTCCGGCCGTCCCGCACTTTGAGCCGGAGCTGATCCGCGAGCATTTGCATCTTCTGGATAAAAAGCAATGGTGGCTGTGGTCCACCACCGTCGCCGTGATTCTGTTGCTCACGCTCGCCGTGGCGTCTTTTGCCTTCCCCGCCATGCTCACCCGAGAGGAAGCGACTTATTCGTTTTACCTGAATCAGGCAGTTCGCGCTCTAGTGGGGCTCGTTCTGGTATTCAGCGTTTATTTGGTCTATCAGCAAGTCCAGCTCAGCCGCCTTCGTCTGGAGGTGGCTGATCAAATGCAATCCTTGGCAAAAGTGGAAACTCTGGCTTCAGAGGTTTACAAGCTCGCTGCTCTCGATCAGCTCACCGGTCTTTACAATCGGCGCTCCGGCGAACAGCGCCTGGCTCAGGAAATCAGCCGCGCGCAGCGTCACGGCCGCCCCCTCACTGTTCTGCTGATGGATCTCGATGGGCTAAAACAAATTAATGACCGCCACGGCCACGCCGCCGGCGACACCGTGCTGAAAGGTTTCGCCGATCGCCTGCAACGCGCCATTCGCGGTTCCGACTTGGCCGTTCGTCTGGGCGGTGATGAATTCATGGCGCTGCTTCCGGAATGTCGCGCCGAAGAAGTCCGGCACGTCCTGGCCCGCCTCGAAGGCCTCGAATTCGAATTCGATGATCAGAAGCTGCGCCTGCAATATTCCCGCGGCTGGACAGACTATGCCCCCGGCGAAACGCCACAGGAGCTCTTGAAACGCGCCGACGGTGCTCTCTACGAGAATAAACGCGCCGGAAAGCGCAAGGTTGTAGCCCCACTGCAAACTCCGGTTGCGCAGTCCTCGATTTAGCAGCAACGACAGCGTCTAGCTAGCGTGGCCCGGCAGCTCAGCCAATGCGCCGGCGGTGCGGCGTGGCAATTCCCTTTGCGAAATTTTGCAACCAGAAGGCGCTGGCGCCCGTTTCAATGACAGGTTTCATCGAAAAAATGTTCCTGTGAGGAACAATATTCGAAATATCTCTTGCGCCATTTCGAGGGTTACTCGTAAGATACGTCCTAGTTAGAGGAAAGATACCATGCCCAAAGAGAAACCAAAGGTTAACATCGGGGAAGTGATCAAGTCCTATCGCGCCGACCGCGGCTTATCGCAAGGCGATATCGAACGCCGCACCGGCCTGCTCCGTTGTTACCTCTCGCGCGTCGAGAACGGCCACACCGTTCCCTCGCTCGAAACCCTCGCCAAAATTGCCGAGGCCATGGAGATCTCCCTCGCCGACTTTTTCCCCGGCAGCGATACGCCCGGAGACCGCGAAACCCGCAAAATGCTCGGCGAACTTTCCGAAGAAGAAATCCGCTTCCTCGCCGACATCAAAAAATATTCCACCACTTTATCCGACGATGACAAGAAACTCGTCCTGGCCATGATCCGCAAAATGGCCACCATCACCCCGCCCCCATCACGCGTAAACGGCAAATCCGCCAACATCGGCCGCCGCCCCGAGTATTAGTTCGAACTCGCGGCGACTCTATCTGCCGTCGTTTTATCATCTGCCTTTATCAGTGTTCGTCTGCGTTCATCGGTAGTGATTTCGAACTCCCCACACTTCCGCCAACAGCCGCTAGCAACAAACCGCACCAATTCGATACAATGGTAAAGACATGACACAGAAGCGTCACAAAACCGTAGGTGTAAAAGTCGGCAAAATCCAAGTCGGCGGCGGCGCCCCCGTGGTCGTCCAGTCCATGACCAACACCGACACCGTGGACATCGCCTCCACCACCCAGCAATGTCTGGAACTAGCCCAAGCCGGCTCGGAATTAGTCCGTATCACCGTAAATATTCCCGAAGCCGCGGCCGCCGTCCCTGAAATTAAAAAACGCCTGCTCGATGCCGGCTGCGACGTCCCGCTAATCGGCGACTTCCATTACAACGGCCACGTCCTGCTCACGAAATATCCCGCCTGCGCCAGCGCGCTCGATAAGCTGCGCATCAATCCCGGCAACGTCGGCGCCGGCCAGCGCCGCGACGAACAATTTTCCACCATCTGCAAAGTGGCGCGCGACCATAACAAGCCTGTGCGCATCGGGGTCAACGGCGGCTCGCTCAATCAAGAACTGGTGATGCGCAAGATGCAGGAAAACACCGACAAAGACCTCGGCAAATCCTCGGAAGAAATTATCAACGAGTGCATGGTTCTGTCCGCGCTCGAATCCACCGCGCTCGCCCTGGATTGTGGCCTGCGCAAAGATCAAATTATTATTTCGTGCAAGGTATCTCGCCCGCACGATCTCGTAGCCATCTATCGCGACCTGGCCGCGAAAACCGATCAGCCGCTGCACCTTGGCTTAACCGAAGCAGGAATGGGCGCGAAAGGCCTCGTCTGGTCCTCTGCATCCATGGGAATTTTGCTCGATGAAGGCATCGGCGACACCATCCGCGTCTCGCTCACGCCCCGCCCCGGCGGCGATCGTCGCGACGAAGTTTATGCCGCCTGCGAACTGCTACAATCGCTCGGCCTGCGCAGCTTCGCGCCCAGCGTCACTGCCTGCCCCGGCTGCGGACGCACCACCAGCACCACTTTCCAGGAATTAGCGGAAAGCATTCAAGGCTACATTCGCGACAAAATGCCCGAGTGGAAGCGTTACTACGAAGGCGTGGAAGACATGAAGCTCGCCGTGATGGGCTGCATCGTCAACGGCCCCGGCGAATCCAAAGCCGCCAACATCGGCATCAGCCTCCCCGGCACAGGAGAAGCTCCCCGCTGCCCCGTGTACATCGACGGCAAACATTTCAACACCCTGGAAGGCAACTATGACGAACTCTCCGCCGCATTCCAAAAACTAGTGGACGACTACATCGCAACAAAATACCAGAAGCGCGAACATCCGCTCCCAGAAGTAAGCGTCCCAGTGCCAGCCGCGACAGCCGCCGCAAAATCCGCACTCCGCGTCCTGGCGTAAGGCGTTTGGGTTGGAAGTTGTGCTTTGCGCTGACTTATTGTGAGAAAACACCACCGCATTGCAGCTTCTGCACACGTCTTTTCGTGAGGTCAATTGAATAACACCGCGACTTTTCATCTCTGACGAGAAGCGCGTTGCCCGCGAGCTTGAGGTCCGTGAGGAAGACCCACTGTAGGTCTTCCTCTACCCAGGGCTCGATGTGGCTGTGAAATACCCTTACCCTCCACAACTCGTTCCCGCTGGACAAGTCCGCTGCAACGACATACTGATCTCGGCCATCGCCCTGTGCTGTGTACCGGATACCGGCGAAGGTAACCGGAGCGACCGGTTTTGGGTCCACGCGTTTCGCAGGCGCAGACACTGCGAGAAAAGCGAGCACCACGGATGTAATCGCTGAGTTCCGACGGAACGTACTCATTGTCCGGAGCCTTCCGACCACACGCTACGATACCCTGGAGAGCATGGCAATCCAACCCCAGGAAATTCCAGGTTCTCACTCATGCCGCAGCGCATGCAACGGGTCCGTCCGCATCGCCCGCCGCGCCGGAATATAACTCGCTGCCAGCGCCACCCCAGTTAGCAGCACCGCGACGCTCGCGAACGTCACCAAGTCCGTCGGCCGCACGCCAAACAGCAAACTAGCCATCAATCGCGTTAAAGCCAAAGCCGCGACCACACCAATCCCCACGCCCGCCAAAACCGCACCGATTCCCTGCCCTATCACCAACTTCAACACGTCGCCGGGCTGCGCGCCCAGCGCCATGCGTATCCCTATCTCGCGCGTGCGCTGTTGTACCGTGTACGAAATCAATCCATACAATCCAATCATCGCCAAAATTAGCGCGAGGCCCGCAAAGCTCCCAATCAAGTACGAAGGATAACGCCGCAAAAACACCGACGCAGTCTGACCCGTGAAATGCTCCATCGTCTGCGGCTGAATCAAAGGCAATTGCTGATCTATCTCGTGCAGCGCCGCTTGCGCCGAACCCACAAACGCCGCGGGATCGCCCGCCGTCCGCACCATGTACGTCAGATACGTCGAAGGCCCCTGCTCGTTCGCCACATAAATCACCGGCACGGGCGGCCCGGCCAGATCGTCCTGCGCGATATTCCCCACCACGCCCACAATCTCCCGATAAGGTTCCTTCGCATCAAACGTAAACCGCGTGCGTTTCCCCACCGCCTGTTCGTTCGGGAAATACTTATTCACGAAGGCTTGGTTGACAATCTCCACCCACGGCGCATCGATCTTGTCCGTCGCGGAAAACATGCGCCCGGAAACCAGCGGCACTTTCAGCGCCGAAAAATAATCAGGCGTCGCCGTAATAATGTCGCATTCATCTTCCTGCCCTGCCTCCGTAGGACGCCCCTGCACCAAAAACCGTATCGTCCCACCACTTCCGCCAATCGGCAGCGCGCTGGTCACTCCCACGCCCTGCACTCCCGGCATGTGGCGCAGCTTTTCGCTGAACTCGTGCTCGAACAATCGCGCCGCAGGGCTGTCGTTCGGATATTCCTTGCCGCTAGGGTAGGAGCTGTCCGGCAGGTTCACGGAAAACGTCAGTAAATTGCGCTGGTCAAACCCCGCATCCTGATGCAGCAGCGCGTGCAAACTCTGCAACATCAATCCCGCGCCCACCAGCAGCACCAGCGACACCGCAATTTCCGCCGCCACCACCGCATTCCGCAAACGTGCATGCGCGGTGCTCGTTCCTCCGCGCGATTCGTCCTTCAGAGTGTCGCTCACTTTCGTCTGCGACATCGAAAGCGCCGGAGCCAATCCGAAAAGCACCGCGGTCAGCAAAGTCACACCACAAAGAAACGCCAGCACCGGCAGATTCGCACCCGCCTCGCGCAAGTTCGGTAAGGTGCTCAGCACGGTCTGCGGAATCGCGTCAATCAGCAGATTCACGCCCCACTGCGCCGCCACAAATCCCACCACCGCGCCCAGCCCGGCAGCAACAAGCTCTCGGTGAGCAACTGCGCGATCAATTGTCCGCGGCTGGCGCCCAGCGCCGTTCGTATCGCGAATTCCCTGCGCCGGACCGCCGCGCGCGTCATCATCAGATTCGCCACGTTCGCGCACGCAATCAGCAGCACAAATCCCACCGCGCCGAAGATTACCAGCAGCAAAGGCTGCACCTGCCCCACAATCCTGTGCCGCAACGAACCGATGGCCACAAACACCGACCCATCCTGCTGTGGATATTCCCGCGCCAGCTGCGCCGTAATCCCGTCCATTTCCGCCTGCGCCTGCGCCGTGCTCACTCCCGGCCCCAGCCGCGCAAACACATTCATCCAGCGCAGATTTCGCCGCGTCAGCAGGTCCCGCGTGGCGTGCATCGGAACCCACAACGGAAACCCATTCGACGGCGCGAATTGAAAATCGCGCGGCAGCACACCCACGATCGTCACCGGCTTGTTGTCCAGCGTGACGGTCCGTCCAATCGCCGCCGCATCGCCGCCGAAATCGCTGCGCCAATATCCGTACGTCAACATCGCCACGTGGGGACCGTCGCCTACGTCTTCGCCATCCACAAATCCTCGACCCAGCGCCGGCTTCACTCCCAGCGTCGCGAAAAAATTCGGCGCCACCTGCGTCGCGAACACAGACTGGGGCTCGCCGTTCCCCGCCAGCGTAAAAGTATCGAAGCTGTAAGCCGTCAACGCCGCGAAATTCTTCGTCAGCTTCTTCCAATCCACGAAATCCGGCATGGAAGTGTTGCGGCTCGCCCCTTCATTGTCGCGCGTCTGCGTGCGCCCTTCCCCCAGCGTCACCAACCGGTCCGGCTGGTAATAAGGAAGCGGCCGCAGCAGCGCCGAATAAACCACCGAGAAGATCGCCGCATTCGCCCCAATCCCCAGCGCCAAGGTCAGCACTGCCACCAAAGTGAACGCCGGGCTCTTCGCCAGTACGCGCATCCCGTACTGCACGTTCTTGCACAGCGCATTCATCAGTGCGCCTCCCAGGTTTCAGCGCTGCATGCTTGCAAAAGCCCGCGTGTCATTTTTCCCACTGGATTTTGTAGTGGCCGGTCGCATCCTGCAACGTCACGCGCACCAGCCATTCGCCCTTGATAGCCTGAATGTTCGACGTGTTCATGCTGGCTCGTTCGGTGGTTCCGACGCTCGCGCGCACCTCGCCGGTGGGATCGATCAATTCCCAGCGAACCAGTCCGTGCTCAACTTCTGCAGAAATCTTCAAATGCACCATGTCCGACGAGCCATCCAAGCGGAAGCGATACTCGACATCCTTCGTTTCGTTTGTGAAACTTTCGTCCTTTTTCAACTCAGGCTGCGCGTCAATCACCAGGGTACGGTCCGCGGACATCGTCGTGGCTGCGCCCGATGGAATAGCTATGAGCACATCCCTGCGCGGATTAGGCAAAGACGCGGCCGTGCCGAAAACAACGGGTCCCAGAATCAGAGCACCGGCGCCCACCAACCCCGCAACACGAATTCCCCACGGCGCTTGGCTGCTATCCATTTTCATTGGCACACCTCGCTGGTAACGCTCAATTGCAACCGACATGCCAAGTTCGGCGCGGCGCAATGTATTGATTCTGCGTGAATTACCCGCCGACGGTTTCCCTCACCAGCGTCGTCACTGCTCGCCTGTGGGACGCTCCGGACGCCGCCATCGCACCTTCTCTCCCGAAACTCATTGAAACCCGACGAATCTCCCGGCAAATTGATACCTGCCGCAGCCACTCGCGGCCCACTGGAACCACACCGCCGATGACTCACGCATTTCCCGCAGCTGGCGCGAGAAAAAATGTCTGACGCCACCACCGCCCCCAAGCCACGCCATCAAACCGCGCCTCCGCCGCACCGCGGCGCAGAAAAGCCCCGCTGGCGCTTCGGCTTCTGGAGCCTGATCGTCACCCAATTCCAGAACGCCTTCAACGACAACGCCATCAAGTTCCTGGTGATTTACATCATCGTCGCGATGAATTTTCCGAAGGATACTCGGGAAAATCTGATCCTCATCGTCGGCGCGTTATTTGCACTGCCGTTCATCTTCTTCTCGATGGCCGGCGGCAATCTGGCGGATCGCTACAGCAAGCGCAGCGTGGTGATCGGCACGAAGTTGATGGAAATTTTCGTAATGGCCGTGACCATTCTGGGTCTTTGGCTGCACAATTTGCCGCTGGAATGCGCCGCGGTATTTCTCATCAGTTCGCAGTCGGCTCTGTTCGGGCCGTCGAAATACGGATTGCTGCCGGAGCTGGTCCCTGAACGTAAGCTCTCCTGGGCCAACGGAATCATCGAACTCGGCACTTTTTTGGGCAGCATCGCGGCAGTAATGGCCGCAGGGGCATTGGCGGAGCGCTACCACGGGCGTGAAGAAATCGCCGGCGTCCTTCTCCTGGGGTGCACGCTCCTGGGCCTTACTACCAGTTTCGGCATCACGCACGTGCCCGCGGCGGATCCCACCAAGAAATTGCGATGGAATCCGATTGGCGATCTGGGCGCGCAGATGAAAACCATTCTCGCCGACCGCACGCTGGCTTGGGCGGTGATGGGCAATACGTATCTCTTCTTTCTCGCTGCGCTCCTCCAATTCACGATCATTATTTACGGCCACGATGTCCTGCGCGTGGACGAAACGCACATCAGCTACCTGCAGGCGGCCGTGGGAATCGGAATTGGGATCGGCAGCGTCGCAGCGGGATATCTTTCTGGGGGCAAAATCGAATACGGATTGATTCCGCTCGGCGCTCTGGGCATGACGATTTTCGGCGCTCTGCTGTATTTCCACCGGCCCGCCGAAGCGCTAAGCAGCTGGCTGCAGCTGACGGCGTTAGACACTGGCGTCCCGCTCGCGCAGCAGGTCGGCGCGTTCATCGTAAAAATCGTGCGCCTGCGCATCCCCGATCTCTGGCTATTGGGATTCTTCGGAGGCTTCTTTGCCGTTCCGTTGAACGCGCTGATCCAGCACCGCCCGCGTCCTGACCAGAAGGGAGGCGTGATCGCCGCGGCGAATTTTTGGTCGTTCGTGGGCATATTCGTAGCGGCCGCGGCCTACAACATTTTTTCGGCGCGTTTTCACCAGTCTGCCGCCGCGATCTTTCTCGATGGCGCGATTTTAACAGCGGTCATGACCGGCTATTCCATTTACCTGTTGCCAGATTCCCTCCTCCGCCTGGTCCTCTTCATGATCACCCACTCCATCTACCGCATCCGCGTCGAAGGCCGCGACAACATCCCCGAATCTGGCGGTGCCCTGTTTGTCTCCAATCATATGTCTCTCGTGGACGCGCTCCTCCTGCTCGCCTCCACCGACCGCGACATCCGCTTCCTAATGTTCAAAGACATCTACGACCAGCCGCACATCAAGCCGTTCGCCAAAATGATTCGCGCGATTCCGATTTCTTCGCAGCTGCGCCCGCGCGACATGATCCATTCCCTGCGCGAAGCCAGCGACGCCATCCGCAACGGCGAAGTTGTCTGCATTTTCGCCGAAGGCCAGATCACGCGCATCGGCCAGCTGCTGCCTTTCCGCCGGGGCATGGAACGAATCATGAAAGGCGTGAACGCACCCATTGTTCCGGTGAATCTCGACGGCGTCTGGGGCAGCATCTTCAGCTACGAACGCGGCCGCTTCCTGTGGAAATTCCCGCGAAAAATCCCGTATCCCGTCACTGTAAGTTTCGGCGCGCCGATGCCAGCCAGCGCTACAGCCTTTCAAGTCCGCGAAGCGGTTCAGGAATTGCAATCAGAAGCGTATCGACATCACAAGAGCCGTATGCACACTCTGCCGCGCTCGCTGATCCGCACCGCGCATCATTATCCTTTCCGCTTCGCCATGGGCGACAAGCGCCGCCCCCGCATGAAATGGGGCAACGCTCTGCTCAGTTCCATTTTTCTCGCCCGCCGCCTCCGCAACGTCTGGGCCGGCCAGAAAATGGTCGGCATCCTGCTGCCTCCGTCCGTGCCCGGCGCGCTGGTGAACTTCGCTGCGTCGCTCA
>Ga0209275_10000879_pt1 | contig 12171 bp, 13 predicted proteins | sample HubBroMetageREF2_FD_188344 | JGI IMG/M metagenome (GOLD analysis project Ga0209275, IMG submission 188344) | Reference soil microbial communities from the Hubbard Brook experimental Forest, New Hampshire, USA - Hubbard Brook CCASE Soil... | ecosystem: Environmental > Terrestrial > Soil >...
AACTTCACCGGGCAGGCGCTGGGAGGTGTGGCTCTGGTTTTGCAGGATTCCGGCTTCCGATTAGGGACCGTTAGCATTGCGCCACGGGCTGCGTCCCCCCCCGCTCTAACCACAGAATCTCTACTCGGAACGCCGCCTGTGCCGTCCGTTCCGACGCCTCCGCCGCAGCCTACACCGGCCAGCGTCATCGTCTCGCAGAATCCTGCGCCCGGAGCTAGGATCGTCACCGGTTCGGGGGTCAACTTCGAAGTACGCTAAGTTCCAGCCATGGATTTTCACGGATCAACGCGGATCGTCAGACCAGTTCTATCAATGAGAATCCCTGGTTAGAGTTTCTCTAGGATTGCCGCGAAGAATCCATCGCAGGGATGCACTCCCGGAATGGTTCGCAAGTACGGTCCGCTGGTTAGCGACCCGATGTCTTCCCACTGTAATTCGCCTTGCGAGCGAAGGCGCTCCAGTTCAACCCGGCATTCGAGCACGCGGAAAGAGTGGTCGACCGACATGGCCTTCTCTACGACCGCCGAGTTCTCCTCTTTTTCCAGCGAGCAGGTCGAATACACGATCCTCCCACCTGGGGAGACGCCCTGCATGGCGGACCGCAAAATGGACACCTGCCGCGCCTGGAGGTCTATCAAGTCTTCGGGCTTGAGCCTCCATTTGATCTCAGGATTGCGCGCCAGCGTACCTGTGCCCGAGCAGGGGACGTCGGCCAACACGCGATCGAACAGTGCAGTCAGTGGAAGGTTGCGGGCATCCGCCACGATCAACTGAACGTTCGTCTCCCGAACCAGCTTGCGCAGCATTCGTGCGCGGTGCGGATGCAGCTCCATTGCGATAATACTGGCGTCGGGGTTGCGCACAGCGAGGGTCCGCGTCTTTCCACCGGGAGCCGCGCAACAGTCGAGGATGTTTGCCCCGCCGCCGACCAGAAGTGAAACCAGTTGTGACCCTTCATCCTGGATCATCACTTGCCCAGAGCGAAATTGACGAGTGGCGGTGAGATCGCCAGAGACCACGCGATACGCAGACGTGAGCACATGGCCTGGAGATAGGTCGATCTTCTGGTTCTTGAGTTCGTCCACAATCGTGGGGTGGGTGACGCGAATGACGGGTTCTGGAATTCGCTCGTCGTAGGCAGATACTCGCTTGGCGGTTTCAAATCCGAATTCGTGAATCCATCGTTCGACCAACCAGAGCGGGTGCGCTGAAGACGCCGCCAACTCTCCTAACCTTTGGGCGTTGTCGATGGCGGACACGCCAGCTTGCCCGGCTGCAACACCGGTTAACTTTCGCAAAACGGCGTTAGCGAACGGCACGGCCGAGCGCTTCTTCGCCCGCTTCACTAACTCCACGCTCTCATGTACCGCCGCGCGCGCTGGTACACGATCCAGAAACAGCAATTGGTAAGCCGCGAGTCGCAGAGCGGTAAGGACCTCCGAGTCGAGGCGGGCAAGTTTCTGAGAAGAATGTTCCGCAATCTGCTTGTCGAGCAAAGATCGCCAACGCAGAACGCCCATAACCAACTCGGTCGCCAGGCCGTGATCGGACGAGGAGAGATCCAAGTAACGCGAAGAGTGCAGCAATTCGGAAGCGTAAGCGTCCTCGCACTCGACTCGAAGTAAAATGTCGAAAGCCGCGGTGCGAGCGGGAGATATAGACAATCCAATTCTCCTGATGTTACGAGCCCAGCTTCTCGCCGCTCCGGGGACGATAACCGCGGACGAAATCCGCCGCTCGCATGCGCTTCTTGCCCTCGGGTTGCACTTCAAGCAGCGTAAGTGCGCTTTCCTGACATCCTGCAAACAGATGATTGTTTTCGACCAGAAGTTCTCCGGGCAGGAGCGAGCGCCCAACCGCTGCCGCATCCCAAACATGCAGATTCTTGCCACGAAAGGTTGTGAATGCGCCGGGCCACGGCTGGAACCCACGGAGCCGATTGCAAATCTCCTGCGCGGCCCGTTGAAAATCAATCCGCCCATCCTCTTTCTTGAGAATAGGCGCGAGCGTTGCCTTCGCGTCATCCTGCGGACGCGGAGAGATTGTATTTGTATCGAGCCCGCGCAAAGTGTTGACCATAAGATCGGCACCAATTGCGGCCAGCGTGGGAGCAATAGCCTCGGCAGTATCCGTCGGTTTGATCGAAATTTCTTTTTGCAACAGGACGTCGCCGGTATCGAGTCCCGCGTCGATTCGCATGGTAGTGACCCCAGTTACACTCTCTCCATTAGCGATCGCCCACTGAATGGGCGCTGCTCCACGATACTTGGGCAACAACGATGCGTGCAGGTTGATGTTGCCAAGCCGCGGCAAATCGATCATCCATTGCGGAATGATGCGGCCATAACCAACCACTACAATGGTGCCGGGATTGAGAGCGGCAAGCTGAGCACGAAATTCATCGTTGTTCTTGATGCTCTCCGGTTGCACGACCGGCAAATGCAGCGCGAGCGCGGACTCTTTCACTGGGGATGGCGAAAGCTCAAGACCGCGCCCGCGAGGTTTGTCTGGTTGCGTGACCACCAAACGAACCGCGAAACCCGCGTGCACCAACGATTCCAGCGTAGGAACCGCGAAACGAGGCGTGCCGCAAAAGACGAGAGAAGACATTGGGTAATTGATTAATTGTGTAATTGAGAAATGTGGAAACTAGGTAATGGAATGTCACTTAGGATTTTCAATTGCTCAACTACCAATTACAAAATTACTCAATCCCTACCACTCTCCTGCTTTAATTAGCTTGCGGATCTTGCGCTTTATCAGGTCGCGCTTCAGCGCGCTGATGTGGCTAATGTAAAGTTTGCCATTCAAGTGTTCCGTCTCGTGAAGGAAGGCGCGGGCGAGCAGTTCTTCGCCGGTTTTCTCGTACCACTTTCCATTTACATCCTGAGCGCGAATTGTCACCTTGCGGGCCCGTGTCACGGGCTCACGAAATTCTGGAATACTGAGGCAGCCTTCCGGTTGCGTATGTTTGCCCTCGGTGTGAAGGATCTCGGGATTCGCCAATACAAGTTTGGCATCGGGATCTTCCTTGAAGGTCACGTCGATGACCGCGAGCCGTTGCGAGATTCCGATTTGCGGGGCGGCGAGGCCGACTCCATGCGCCTCATACATGGATTCAAACATATCCTCGACAAGTTTTTTCAATTGATCGTCAAAAATCGTAACCGGTTCCGCCGGTTTTTCCAGAACTGGATTTCCAAACTTTACGATGGGATAGATCATTGAGTGGTTCGTAGCTAATATTTTCTTAACTGCTCTGAGTAGCCTTTAAAATTTCGTAATGTTTCTCCCATGGAGTCGCCACCAAATTTTTCCAACGCGCAGCGGGCCAACGTTAATGCCACCATGGACTCTGCGGCCACGCCTGCCGCCGGCACTACACACACGTCAGAACGCTCATACGCAGCTTTCACCGGTTCCCTCGTGGCAAAATCCACCGACTGCAGAGGACGGCGCAACGTGGAAATCGGCTTAAGATAACCCCGTACGCGTATGTCCTCTCCATTCGAGACACCGCCTTCAATTCCTCCAGCGTTGTTCCGGCTGCGGGTAAACCCGGCAAACCCTGTCGACTCGCTGTACCCTATTTCATCATGCACAGCAGAACCGAGGGAAGCAGCGGCCGCGATGCCCGAGCCGATCTCGACCGCCTTTACCGCTTGCAGCGACACAATCGCTGCCGCCAGCAACGCATCCAGACGCTCGTCCCACTGCGCGTACGTGCCCAGCCCCGGAGGAACATTGTGGGCAACTACTTCGAACACCCCGCCGACCGAATCTCCAGTTTTGAGCACTCGATCAACCTCGTCTTTCATGCGCAATTCGGCGTTTGCATCGGCGCAATTCAGCAGAACATCTTCGCGGTCCCACAACGGCGCGATACGCTCCCATGGGATTTCTGGGCTTCCGATCGACGCATCGCCCACCGAAACTACGTGGCTTAATATCTCAATTCCAAATTCGCGAGCCAAAAGTTTTGCCAGACCGCCAATCGCAACTCGCGCCGCCGATTCGCGTGCCGAGGCACGCTCGAGCACATAACGAGCATCCGTAAAATTGTACTTCAGAGCGCCTGCCAAATCCGCATGACCGGGTCTCGGCGAAGCCACTCGCTTATGCTTAGCTGGATCGCCTTCTTCTACGGGAAGCGATTCCTGCCAGTTTTTCCAATCTTTATTTTCGAGCAGAACTGCGATCGGGGAACCGATCGTGATGCCATGCCGGACTCCGGAAATGATGTGCGCCGTATCGCGCTCAATCTTCATACGGCCGCCTCGTCCGTAGCCCTGCTGGCGACGCCAAAGCTCGCGGTCCAGAAAGGCCTGGTCGACTTTCAATCCGGCGGGCATGCCCGACAAAAAGGCGACCAGAGACTCCCCATGCGATTCTCCAGCTGTGAAATAACGAAGCATTGCTCTGGATTGTATCCGATGAACTAAAGAGTTAGTGTTCCGTTCACCTTGTGTTTCTAAGAAGATTTTTTTCGTGACGAATGCAGTGCAAGGCTTGTAGAATACGTTTAATCGTTTAATGACGTCTCAGGCCGTCCGACGCGCCGTTCGGAAGGCCACATCCGGTTTTTGATTGATCAAAGGGAGTTGTGTCTGTGGAGCAGCGCGCGAACTCACGTCGTTCTACCCTTACGCCTCGCGAGCGTGAAGTTGTGAGAATGATTGCGGAGGGCAACTCGGCAAGACGGATTGCCAATCTGCTCGGCCTCAGCGTCAAGACGGTCGAAGCTCACCGGTTTAACTTAATGCGGAAACTCGACATCCACAACAAAGCTCAGCTGGTGACCTACGCCATCCAGAAGAGAATTGTTCCTGTGCCGGCCGAAGCTTAGTTTCGTCGGTGTAGCGATTTTCCCCTATTTTGTTCCGTTCGGATAGATCAGGATTTTGCTCGCCTCGCCCGTCTTCAAGCGCTCCATAGCTGCGGAAAAATCCTTCATTGCGATGCGGTCCGTGATCACCGGATGAAGATCGAGTTTGCCATTCTTGAGCAGCGCCGTCATTTGATACCAGGTCTGGTACATACGACGTCCGTTGATGCCTTGGATGGTGATTCCCTTAAAAATGATGTCTTCAGAAAAGTTGAGCGAAATTGGCTTCGAGGTCAGCCCAAGCAGGGAAATGCGCCCACCGTGCCGTACGATGTCGAAAGCTGTTCGAATGGCGTCGGGATGCCCAGCCATTTCCAGCACCGCGTCGACGCCCAAGCCTCCGGTTCTCTCCATGATGATGGACTTCACGTCCTCCTTCGACGGATCCAGCGTTAGATCAGCGTGCATCTTTTCCGCCAGCCGGCGCCGGTGCTCGTTCACTTCAATGGCAAACACTTGCGCCGCCCCCACGGCTCGCGCCACCGCGATCGAGAACAACCCGATAGGGCCACATCCCGTGATGGCTATGGTTTTGGCGGCGACCTCGCCCGCCAGCACGGTGTGAACGGCATTGCCCAACGGATCGAGGATCGACGCGTACTCCTTGGGGATTGCGGGATCGAGCTTCCAGATATTCGATTCCGGAATCACCACATACTCAGCGAATGCACCGTCGGTGTCGACGCCAATGATCTTCACCTTCTGGCAAATGTGCGCCTCGCCGGTACGGCACTGCACGCACTTTCCGCATGCCACATGCATTTCGGCCGAGACGAAATCGCCTTCCTTGACGCTGGTGACCTCATCGCCAAAAGCCGCGACTTCCCCGCAGAATTCGTGGCCGGGGATGAGCGGGGGGTGAATGCGCTTCTGCGCCCAACGATCCCATTCGTAGATGTGAAGATCGGTACCGCAAATCGACGCAACTTTAACCTTAACCAGAACGTCGTTCGGTCCGAATGCGGGAATTTTGACTTCCCGAATCTCTGCTCCGGGTTCGGGTTTTACTTTAACGACGGCCAACATCGTGTCGGACATGAGCCTGCCTTTACTTATGAGTTCAGATTCAACACCAAAACCCTGAATTCTAGCACCCCCGCTGGGGCAGGCCATCCAATGTGGGTGTGAAGCAAGGCCAGTGCCTCTCGGAATCTTACCGAAGCAAACCCTTCTCAGACTTAGCAACTATCGCGCCGAGCTCTTTTGACTTTCCACGCGGAATACTCAGCGTCTTCCACTCACTCGACCGCAGGTGCTTAGCCAGGAAAACAATCTGCCCGGTGTGCTGCGCATAGTGCGCGATTTGCCGATTCGTGGCTTGCAGAACGGTATGTGATTCGCCACGGATAGTCACCGTTCCCATGACGTCCTCAGGCTTAAGCGATTCGATGGCGGCGAACACGCGCGCCCAACCTTCTTCCCACCAGCGCATAACGTCAGCGCGGGTCGTGGCCACGTTCATTTCGAATTCCTGGTCGCGGTTGCGATCCGGTTTCTCCCCGTCAGTGGTCAGGAAGTCTGTAAACCGAGAGCGCATATTGCCAGCCAGGTGTTTTACGATGACTGCGATTGAATTTGATTCGGGATCGAGCGCGATGAAAAACTCCTCATCCTTCAGTTGAGCCATGGCCCGTTCAGCCAGGCGTTTGTGCCCGCTGAACTGGCGGCGGACTTCATCAAGATAATGAGCAGCGACTTCGGAATTCATGGTGAGGCTTCCCTCCCGACTTCAGTGTAAAACCGATCTAAACTTTGGATTCGTTTCGAAGCCCACGGATTCTTCCCGTGTCGGTCTGAGCAAGGATAACAACGACTCAATTCCCCCAACCGCCGCCGCCCGGGGTTTCAATGCGAATTCGTTCGCCTTTGCGCAGCCGAATATTGAACTTGCCCGGCATCTCTTGCGACGAGCCATCTTCCCGAATCACGATGGCTTTCCCCGGCACGCCGTCTTTGCCACCTGCCAGCCCATATGGTCCGTATTGGCGCCGGTCGGACAAGAACGTAAGCTCGGCGTCGGTCAGAACTTCGATCTCACGGATGATTCCATCTCCACCCCGATCCTTCCCTTCACCGCCACTCCCCTGACGGAGCGAATACTGCCGCACACGCAGCGGATATTCATATTCCAACGCTTCGGCGGGCGTATTCAGCGAATTCGTCATGTGCGTGTGGACGCCTGAAACACCGGGCTTCGTTGGCCTGGCTCCCATGCCGCCGGCAATGGTTTCGTAGTAAGCGAAGGGCTGATTGGTTCGAGGATCGATCCCGCCGATGGTCAGGTTGTTCATGGTCCCAGATGCTGCCGCCGGGATTCGCTCCGGGATCGCTTTCGCCAATGCCCGTAGTAGCGCGTCCACGATGCGCTGCGAAGTCTCCACGTTTCCGCCAGCTACTGCGGCTGGAACGCGAGCGTTAACTACGGTTCCTTCTGGTGCGATGACTTCGATCGGGCGCATCAGCCCGGCGGTCGCAGGTACATCTTCGGCCAACAGGCAGCGAAAAACGTAAAAGCAAGCGGAGTAGGTAATTGCCTCCACGGCGTTCACGCTGCCTTCGACCTGCGGGTCGCTGCCGGTAAAGTCAACCGTCACCGCTATGGAACCGGACGACCGGCGACGTATTCGCTTTGCAAACTTTAAAGTTACCGCGATCTTCACAGGCCTGGCGCTGATTCCATCATCGTCGAGAAACTCTTCCGCCCGGTAGGTGCCACTCGGCACCTGGTTGAGGAAGGCCTCCATTATTTCTTCAGCGTAATCGAGCAACAGACGCGCGGCATTTTTCGCGCGCTCCAAGCCGTAGCGGTTGCAGATTTCGCCCAATCGTCGCGCCCCGGTGTGACAGGCAGCGATTTGTGCTCCCAAATCGCCCTCGCGTTCCTGCGGCGTACGGACATTGCTCAGAAGCAAGGCGAGAACATCAGACTGCATTTGCCCACCGCGCATGATCCTTACGGGAGGAATGCGAAATCCTTCCTGATAGATCTCTCGACAAAGACCCATCGAGCCTGGATAGGCGCCGCCGACATCCGCGTGGTGGGCACGCGAGGCGACATAGAAATCGGGCTCCACCTTCTTTGCTCTTAGACGAGAGTTCCTTGTTCGCAGGTGCACCGGAGCCACCAGCGTGATGTCCGGTAAATGGGTTCCGCCGCGGAACGGGTCATTCAAGATCGCGACGTCTCCCGGCCCGAGGTCAAACTGATCAATTGCCGCGCGCACCGACATGGGCATCGAGCCCAGGTGAACCGGCATGTGATCTCCCATCGCAATCACGTCGCCGTCAGAATCGAACACAGCGCATGAGTAGTCGCGGCGTTCTTTGATATTGGGGGAAAAAGCGGTTCGGCGCAGGGCCGCACCCATCTCTTCCGCAACGGAATGGTAGATGTTCTTGAATATTTCCACTTCAATGGGATCACGTTGGGTCGAAGGGGAAGGCATTGGGGAATAGAAAGACGGCTGCAAGTGTACGACACGGCGCGGGCCCGGTCGCTCAAATGGGAACCTCGCAAACGAAGAATTCTGTTGACAATGAAAGTAATAGTCCTCAATATCTTGGGGTAGCATCGTTGCACCTACCACAATTGGGCAACGATTTTGAATCTGGGCCCCCTTTCAAGGGAAAATTGTTCACGGAGGAAACTTCATGCCAGCAAAGAAAAAGGCTGCCAAGAAAAAGAAACACTAACAGTCGGCGAGACGAATACTTCGCACAAACAGAAAGTTCTGAAAAGCCTCTCGAGAGAAGCACCTCTCCGGGGGTTTTTTATTTGCTCCCTGATCGCGAGTCCGACTAATAATGATGTGCACGAAATGAGGGGTTGTCCCGGACGCCCGGTCGTGCTAGAAACGCGGGTAGGGAGTGAGGCGCGGTCGGCGATGCAAGCCACTTCTCGAACCCAAATGAGTTCTCGCAACAAAGCCGCGGCTAAATCTGTCAAGACCGCCGAAGTGGTAATCCCGGACAAACTCTATTTCCGGATTGGAGAGGTCGCTCAGCTCTGCCGTCTGCCGGCATACGTTCTTCGTTTCTGGGAAACGGAGTTTCCGCAGCTCAAGCCAGTGAAGGGCAGTACGGGACAGCGGATGTATCGCCACAAAGATGTTGAAAATGTCCTGCGTATAAAAAAACTTCTCTATGAGGAGGGATTTACCATAGCCGGCGCGCGGCAGCATTTGCGTGCCGACCACAAGAGCGACAAGAAACAGGCGCCGCTGCCTTTCCCCGAACGCACTGCGCCCGATCTAAGACAAATCCGGCAAGGACTTCGCGAGATTCTCGCCATGCTTTCACCACGGCAAAAACGAGCCTAGGTCGCGTTGCATCCGGGACCTTTAATCTTGAGCATGGTCATCCCCCATCTTCGAAGTCCCTTATCGCGTGAGTTCTATGATCGCGATCCGCGCCGCGTTGGCCGCGCATTACTTGGCAAGGTACTGGTGCGAAAAGAATCGAAGCAATTCCTTACCGCCCGCATCGTGGAAGTCGAAGCTTACTTGGGAGAAGACGATCCGGCAGCGCACTCGTTTGCCGGGCGCACGCCGCGCAATGCCGTGCTCTTCGGCCCGCCGGGCCACGCTTACGTTTATTTCATCTACGGTAATCACTTCTGTCTGAATGTGTCTTGCCTGCCCGACGGATTGGCGGGCGGGATTCTGTTCCGCGCCGTCGAACCGTTGGCTGGGATTGAAGAAATGGCACGGTCCCGAGACCTGCCAATCAATTCACCTCGCGACCTGCGTAAGTTGACCAGCGGTCCTGGCCGGTTGGCTGAGGCCTTTGGAATCACTCGAGAACGGGATAATGACAAGGACTTGACCAGCGAGCATTCCGACCTCTTTATTGCAGACGACAGATACCGCGTTCGTCGGATCCTGACCACGCCGCGAATCGGGATCACCAAAGCCGCCGAGCGCCCCCTGCGCTACGTAATCGCGGGGAACGAATTTGTGTCGGGGCCGAAGATCCCGAACCTGAAGCCACGTCCAAAGTCCTGCTAGCGTAGCAAGGGGGCATTCTTCGCTCTCGGCCCACAGTATCCCGGAAGTGCGTTCATGTACTTCTGGCATCTAGGGCCCAACCCTCCACTCATATAGGTTTCCCTCGGGGCGTAGCGATTAGCCGGACGGACTTTGGGTTCCGGCGTGGAATTTGGATCGTTTCCGCTCGAATTTCTACCGCTGCGGAGACGATTAAGATGTGCATCGCGCATAGAGGTCTCGCTGGATTCTGCCTCGTCATGTTGTTTTCCACATTGTCTGTAGCCCAAGTACTGTTTGACGACACCAACATAACCCGGCTTAACGTAAACGACTCCCTGAATGGATGGAAGCCGGTTTGCGTTCTGCCAAGCTGTGACCCTGGCGGGAGTGGGATCCCTACGAGGACATCGCACACAGTCGGCCATCAGCATCCGTCGAAGGATGGCCACTCAATGGAGGTCTCGATCACAGGGCCGGAGTACAGCAACGCCTTGTGGACTTATGTCGCCGGCGGCGACGACAGTGCGACATCCCTCAGCACCAGTCTCTGGATCTACCTGACGGATAAGGCTTCCGTTGCTGGCTCGTTCGAGTTCGACCAGTTTAATTTCTCGAAGTCTACGGGGATCGAATTCATGTGGGGGTCGCAGTGTAATCAGGTCAACGGCTTATGGCAAGTGTTCGATCAACTCCACGGGCACTGGATGAATACCGCGGTTAAGTGCGCGCTCAAGCCGAACCAATGGCATCACGTGCGTTGGGATGTTCACCGCGTGTCGGGAGACATCGATCGATGCAGCGGCAAACCCTGCATGTATTACGACACGCTGACGATTGACGGCGTTGACCATCCCGTGAATACGGTTTACCCTGCGGGCTCTTTGCCCCACGGATGGTCGAGCGCGGTCGGCTTCCAGGTGCAAATCGATATCGGCTTAACCGGTCAACCGGTAACCGTAGATGAATACATCGATCTCGCGGACTTTTGGGCGATGTAATATAGCTCAGGGATGAAGCTAAGAATTTGTACGAAAACTTCAAGGCGCCAAACCTCACCTCCCCGTGCCGGTTAATTCCGTCCGGGCGAGGGTGCGGTCGAAACTTGGTGAGTGGCTCGCAGGCGCTGTCCCACGAGAAATACGTAGTGCATTGCCGAGACAATAGTGAAGGCAAAGGTCGCCCGTAAGAACGAGAGCCGCCCCACTGCAACCCATCGCGATCGGTTTATCTCAAAGAGCAAGACAAAGAAGATAGCCGCAACCTGCGCGAAGGTATTCGCCTTGCCGAATATGCTGGGGCGAAAGTCGCGTAGCCCAGCGATCGCGTAGAGCACTGCGCTGGCGAGCAGGATCGTAATGTCGCGGCTGAACACCAAGACCGTAAATTTCCACGGAATCTTATGCAAGATCGAGAGCACCATGAACATCGTGCTAAGCAGAAGTTTGTCGGCAATGGGATCGAGATATTGTCCCAGCACCGTTTGCTGTTTAAGAGTACGGGCCAGTAAGCCGTCGAGCCCATCGCTGAATCCCGCCAGTACAAAGAGAATCAGCGCCAATTCATAGTGCCCTTCGACCAGCTTGATCACGATGAAGGGAACGAACATCATCCGTACCAGTGTGAGCTGGTTGGGAGCGGTCAGCAGTTGCGACAGCTTCACTTCTGCTCCCCAGACGTTCGCGAATTTATCGCAATGTGACGGATGAGCAGCGTCGCGGGATCAAGACCCGTCTTGCTGGCGAAGCGTTGCGATAGTGACGGAATACTGCCATCAGGCAAATCCAGTTCCATCCGCTCTACTCGGTGCATTGGGACAAAGACCACGCCGGGAGAAAACGGTTCGCCGTCTTTTATCAAAGATATCAGGTCGTCGAACGAAGCCAGTTCAACCCCGCAGAGGGTTAACCCTTCCGAAGCAAGAGAAAGGATGGCCCCCCAAAGCTTCTCCCTCGGATTGCCCAAGGTAACCAGCACCATGATTCCCGGGTGGAATGGATTACCGCCGATAGGTACAGGTACGTCACCTTGATTCATATTCTCCACCACAGCGATTCTCGCCGGGAGATCGCCACTTTGCAACTCCAGCTTCAAATTCGCGCGTCCAGGATTGCCCGCAGCCGCGGAGCCCGGTACAATTACGGGTACAACGTAGGCGCGTAGCTCAGTTGGTTAGAGCGCTACCTTGACACGGTAGAGGTCAGGAGTTCGAGTCTCCTCGTGCCTACCATTTATCTTATTGATTCTGCTACGAAGCCAGCAGAAGCACTTCCCGTTTTTTGAGCAAACTTGCCATCATTT
>Ga0209275_10000880_pt1 | contig 12171 bp, 7 predicted proteins | sample HubBroMetageREF2_FD_188344 | JGI IMG/M metagenome (GOLD analysis project Ga0209275, IMG submission 188344) | Reference soil microbial communities from the Hubbard Brook experimental Forest, New Hampshire, USA - Hubbard Brook CCASE Soil... | ecosystem: Environmental > Terrestrial > Soil >...
CGTGTAAGGCTTACCATAGGAACTGAGCGGAACCAGCGAGAACTTGTCCTGCAGCGCATGCACTGCCTTGTAGTCCTCGGGCGTGCCCGTGCAGTAGATTCGACCGAGAATCCAGACAAGGCCAGTTGGAGATTTGTATTCGGTGACGTCACCAGGAAGTGTGCCCGACCATCCCGGCCCTGTGATGGCATACTTCTGGGCTTTGTCTCCAGTGGTGCGTTTTCCCGGAACCTGAAACACGTCCGTCCAACCATCCAGCATAGGCATCAGGTAGTAGCGATCTCCCATGTCTGGAATACCGAAGATCCACGGTTCCTTTGAAACGTCCAGCCATGTGGTCGTGTACAGAGTGTCGGCGTTTGGAGCAGTGACAGCATGGTTATCCACCGCCGGGTAAGTTCGATATAAATTCAGCTGACCCATCGGAGCACTCGACCCACTAGGCGTGGCTACGTTGGTCAACTGTTTGCGTGTCATGTCCATTGTGACTAGCGGATAGCCGTAAATGTAAGCTTCGGTGGCGATGCTGACGGCTTCCTCGACTCCGGGTTGGCTTGCATTTACCGTCTTTTGCTGCGAACAGCCAACACACATCAACATTGATGGAAAGGCTAGAAGCAACCATAGACGAACCAATGGTGACGACATGTTGATTTCTCCTCGATTATTTGCTTCTTGGAAGGTAGTCGCTTCGAAGACGATGGATTGACATTCCCATTCGCGAAAATGGCACGGTCGATGCCGTCGTTGCGACTATCAACTGGTGACACGATATGGGGACTGCTGGGTCTCGGCTACTATCAAAACTAGTAGCGCGAAGCGGGAAAATTGCCGATTTGCCACGCTAATATTTGAAGATGACAATGCTTTCATGTGTCTCTCTCACGAAACCACTGCGCTCAAGATCGAGATGCAAGATCGCAGCATTCCAAACACCCTTACCTTCACAATTGCTTGGAGTTCTCGGAAACGCAGGGAGGGAGCATTTTGCCGTCGGTATACACAAGCCCGGAGCGAGTTTGACCGCGTTTTCAACTGGCCTGTAAGATCAAAGATCAGCTTTCAGCTCTCAGCCGTCAGCTCTCAGCCCATAGAAACTCTCTTGCATCCCTGCAATAGAAGCCGTGTTCGCTGCGCTGATCGCCGATTCCTGAAAGCTGAAGTTAATCATGGCCCACGATCTTCCCAAAGCGTACGAGCCGGGCGCGATTGAAACGCGCTGGGCCGAGTACTGGATCAAGGAAAAACTCTTTTCCGTTCCGACGCCTCCGCCGGGAGAGACGCGTCCGGTATTTACGCTGCTGTTGCCGCCTCCGAATGTTACCGGGCGGCTGCACATGGGGCACATGCTCAACCACACTCAGATGGACGTCATGGTGCGCTGGCATCGGATGCGCGGTTTTCTGACTTTGTGGCTTCCGGGTACCGACCACGCGGGCATTGCGACGCAGATGATGGTCGAGCGCCAGCTGGCGAGCGAGGGCAAGAAGCGCCGCGATATGGGCCGCGAAGCGTTCGTCGAGCGCGTCTGGGAATGGAAGCGGCATTACGGCGGCGCCATTCTCGAACAGATGAAGCGGCTCGGCGACTCGGTGGATTGGGATCGCGAATATTTCACCATGGACGAGAATCTTTCGCGGGCGGTGCGCGAAGTCTTCGTCCGCTTGTATGAAGAAGGATTGATCTATCGCGGAAAGTACATCGTCAACTGGTGTCCGCGTTGCGGGACTGCGATTTCTGATCTCGAAGTGAAGCACGAGGAGATCGCGGGAAAGCTTTATGAGATTCGCTATCCGGTAATCGGCAGCGAGGAGTTCATTACGGTGGCGACCACGCGGCCGGAGACCATGCTGGGCGATACGGCCGTGGCTGTGAATGCCGGTGACAAGCGCTACACGCAGCTGCATGGGAAGAAAGTTTTGTTGCCGCTGATGAATCGCGAGATCCCGATCATCACCGATGATCTGGCTCAGCCAGAATTTGGGACTGGCGCGGTGAAAGTGACTCCGGCGCACGATCCCAATGACTTTGAGGCTGGACTTCGCCACAACCTGCCGCAGATTGAAGTGATCGACGAACAGGCGCGCATGAACGAAAATGCGGGTCCATACGCTGGGCTGGATCGCTACGAAGCGCGGAAGCGCGTGCTCGAAGACCTGCGCCAGCAAGGCTTTCTGGTTGGGGAGAAAGATTACACCATCTCGATTGGGAAGTGTGACCGCTGTGGGACGGTGGTTGAGCCACGGCTTTCGACGCAATGGTTCATCAAGATTGCGCCCCTCGCGCGACGCGCAACCGAGGCTGTGGAGCGGGGCGAGATCACGATTGTTCCGGAAAACTACAAACAGATTTACCTGAACTGGATGCACAACATCTACGACTGGTGCATTTCGCGGCAACTGTGGTGGGGACACAGGATTCCGGCGTGGCATTGCTCGTGTGGCGAAATCATTGTTGCCCGCGAGGCTCCGGCTTCGTGTTCAAAGTGCCGTGGCTCGAAGCTGACCCAAGACACCGATGTGCTGGACACATGGTTTTCTTCGGGCTTGTTGCCGTTCACGACGCTGGGCTGGCCGGAGAAGACGCGGGACCTGGAAGTGTTTTATCCGACTACGCTGTTGATCACCGCCTACGAGATTTTGTTTTTCTGGGTGGCCCGGATGATTATGTTCGGCTGCCACTTCATGGCGGGCCATCAGCAGGATCCGAAGGTGAAGCAGGCCAGCGGCTGGGGCGACAAGAAGGACGATAGCGTTCCCTTCCGCCAGGTTTACATTCACGCGCTGGTGCGCGACGCCGAGCGGCAGAAGATGTCGAAGACCAAGGGGAACGTGGTTGATCCGCTCGATGTGATCGAGCGCTTTGGAACCGATGCCACGCGCTTCACGCTGGCGGCCATGGCGGCGCCGGGGACGGACATTGCATTCAGCGAGGGCCGTACTGAAGGCTACCGTAACTTTGCCAACAAGATTTGGAATGCGGCGCGCTTCATGTTCATGAACATTGATCGCGTCGCGCCGGGGCTTCGGCCCGGGACCGGGTCCCACACGGGGGTTGATGGGTTTGAGGCACGGACGCTCGAAGACCGATGGATTCTTTCGCGATTTAACCGGGTCACCAAGAATGTGAATGAGGCGCTGGAAACTTATCGATTTCATGAAGCCGCTAATCAGATTTATGACTTTTTCTGGGGCGAGTTTTGCGACTGGTATATCGAACTGATTAAGCCGCGGCTGTTGGGCGGAGGCGACGAATCCGCCCGTATTGCGTGTGCTAATTTGCTTGGTATTTTTGAGGCAGCGCTGCGGCTGTTGCATCCGGTGATGCCGTTTATCACGGAAGAAATCTGGCATGCGATTTACGACGGCAATCCGCCGTTGCAGTCGATTGCCCTGGCGCCGTATCCGCAGGCGGATGAGAAGCAATTGGATTTGGCTGCCGAGACGGAGATGGCGATTTTGCAAGACCTGATCGCCAGTGTGCGTAATTTGCGGGCTGAGTTGAAGGTCGACCAGAAACAGCGCGTGCCGATTCAGGTCTTCGTCTCCGAGCCAGAAATTCAGAAGCTGATTGAACAAAACCGAGGTTCAGTGGAGCGTTTGGCCAACGCCGAGAAGATCGAGTTCGTTGCCAATTCACTGGCCAAGCTGTCTAGCGCGCGGCACACTGCGCGTTTCGACGTGCATGTCATTTACGAGAGGAAGATCGACGTCGCCGCGGAGCGGGAGCGGTTGAAGAAAGAACTGGAACAGATCGAGAAGGAATTTGCCAATGGCCAGCGGCAATTGGGCAACGAGCAGTTTCTGGCCAAGGCTCCGACGAAGGTCGTGGAGGGAATTCGAAGGCGGGCACAAGAGCTGGAAATCCTGCGCGAGAAAGTAAAGAGTAAGCTGGGTGAGCTGGGATAGTCGAGCTTCGCTCGACCGGACAGCCGAGGGCGGCTGTCCCCACGTGGACTTAGCCAACGACCAACGACTGATGTATGGACTGGAATAGCCGACGCATTACCGCTGTGATTGAGAACGCGCTGCTGGAGGATCGGGCCACGCGCGACGCGACCAGCTATGCCTGCATCGAGCCGAATCAGCGGGCATCGGCCACGATTCTCGCGAAGCAGGACTGCATCCTTGCAGGCATTGGCTGCGTTTCACGCATCCTGGACGTTTATGCGGCTCTCGACGGCGCGGTTACGTCGCATTATGAAGTCACGACTCATCCAGAAATATTCGATGGCATTCGCCTGCACAATGGTCAGTCGGTTGCTGTCATCCAGCACAATGCACGGGTGATTCTCTCCTGCGAGCGCGTGATTCTGAATTTCATGCAGCGGTTGAGTGGGATTGCCACGCTGACGCGCCAGTTCGTGGACGCCGTTTCGGGCACCAAGGCGCGAATCCTGGACACGCGCAAAACCGTGCCCGGACTACGCACGCTCGATAAGTACGCGGTGCGTTGCGGAGGTGGACAGAATCACCGCCTCGATTTGTCGGACGGAGTGCTGATCAAGAACAATCACATCGCGCTTGCAGGTGGCATCGTGCCGGCCCTGGAGCGCGCTCACAAGAACCGGCGCGGGGCGCAGATCATTGAAATTGAAGTACGGTCACTGGAGGAGTTGGAACAGGCGCTCGAGCACGGCAGCGAAGCGATCCTGCTGGATAACATGTCAGTTGAGGATGTGAAGCGTGCCGTCGAGCGCTGCTCGCATGTGGAACGCCGCATTCCGCTGGAGGTCTCAGGCGGCATCACGCTGGAAAACGTTCGCGCTTACGCCGACACCGGAGTGAATTTCATCTCGGTCGGGGCGCTCACCCACTCGGCGAAGGCTGTGGATATGAACATGCGCCTTGCCCCGGCCTAGGTCTAGCCTGAAACTCTTCTGTGGATTCTGGGCGCACTGCCTCTTGTCCAACCGGACACATTCTTTGTTCCAGCCGAACAATTTCGGAGAGTGAACTTTCGAGTAACGCTTGCGGTCTGGCAAGCGGTAGAGTATTCGGAAACCCGGAGGCCCTCCCCATGAGTCACCGAATCCCTCGTGCTGGCGTTGCAATACTCGCACTGCTCTTTGCGAATAGCTCTTCTGGGAGTGGTGCCGGATCGCATGCAACTGCTGCTTCGGCAGCTACCGCCCAGAGCAATTCTACCCGGCGTACGGCCTCGCCCAATCATCCCGCAACCTCGGTCAACGTCACTGTCGACGTACTCAGTGATCGGCATGCGATTAGCCCTTATGTTTATGGGGGAAGCTATCCCAAGGATGCGCCAACGATTTCTGACAGCGGGCTCACCGTGGTTCGTTGGGGCGGCAACGCGACCTCCCGATACAACTGGAAGACTTTCACCTACAATGCCGCGGCCGATTGGTATTTCGAAGATTTCGGCTACACCGAGATCGGTGACGCCGACTCCGTGAAATACATCCAGGACGTGGAAGCAGCCGGAAGCAATCCACTGATGACCATGGTCATGCTACCCTGGGTGGCGAAGCCTTCTGGCTGGAGCTTTTCGGTCGCTAAATACGGCCTGCAATGCGCGGTTGATCCGTATAACTCCGACGCTGGCGATGGAGTGATGTCGGATTGCCAGACAAACATAACCGGGAACGATCCAACCGATGCGAATGTCGAACTGAAAGACTCGCCGCAAAACGGAGATCCTCCGGGAACCGTTTACCGCGACCAGTGGGCGCCGGAGCTGGCCACGGCGTTTGGCAGCGCGCCACATTTCTATGACATGGACAACGAGATTGATATATGGGGAAGTACGCATCGCGATGTCCATCCCAATCCTTCAGCCTACGACGAGATGCGTGATACCTATCTTGCGGAAGCCGGCGCGTTGAAAGGGTGGGACCCGAATGCGATTCGTTTTGGCCCGGTGAGTTGCTGCTGGTGGTTCTATTGGAATGGCGCGAACAACAACGACAAGGGCGCCCATGCCGGCGTGGACTTTCTGCCGTGGTGGCTGAACGAAGTCTATTGGCAGGATCAGTTGTCTGGAACGAGGTCGGTTGATGTGTTCGATATTCACGCTTATCCGGACGGGCCGGACACTTCCGGCTACACCCAGGCTCAGAAGCAGGCGCTTTCATTGCGTATTTACCGGGATTACTGGGATCCAAAATATGTGAGCGAATCGGGCACAATCAACCAGGAGTGGGCCACCTTTATCCAGCCGAAGAAGCGGATTCCATTCCGCATCCCGCGCATGCGGGCGATCGTCAATATGATCTACCCGGGCACTCCTTTGAGTTTCACCGAGTGGAGCGCGGCGTTCGCGGGTGAATCCGATTTCTCGACAGCGCTGGCTGACGCTGACGCCTACGGGATTCTGGGACGCGAACGCATGTATCTGGCTTCCCGCTGGGTTGCGCCCGACCCGGCGAATCCCAACTATCAGGCCTTGAAGCTGTTCCGTAACTACGACGGCCAGCATCACAGCTTTGCGACGACATCGGTCTCGGCCACCAACGATGGCAACCCGAATTTATTCAGCAATTATGCCGCGCTGGATCCGACCGGCACGACCTTAACTCTGATGGTGATCAACAAAAGTCCAGGGGCGTCTGTTCAAGCGCAATTCGCGGTGAATGGATTTACGCCGAAGCAGGTTACGACTTACACGCTTTCGCCTAAGTCACCCACAAAAATTGTGGCGTCGTCGCCAAAGGCGTGGGCTTCCACTCGGAAGTTCGCGCCTTATACTGCTACGTTGTTGGTTGTGACGGGCTCGATGTCTGAAACGCCGAGCGCGGACTGGGATCTGAATCCCGATACGATTATGGTTCCGGCGCGCGGAACAACGACGCTTCAGCCGAAGATCGTTTCCGGCTCAGGAACCGTGACTCTCGGCACTCCACAGTCGGATAGCGGGATCACGCTCGTGGTCACACAACCGAACCTCACCTCGACCCAGGACGGGAGCATTACCGTCACTGCCGGCAGTGCTCCAGGTTTTTATCACTTTACCGTCCCGAGTACTGACAATGAAGGCGTCGCCCAGACTCAGAGCGGTTGGATCGTTGTGGGGAATCCGCCGGCGACGTTCACAAAAATTGGAGACCATCAAAAAGGAGCGCCGGGAAGCCAGCTGAATTTGTCGGTCACACTGCATGCCAATAAGTCGGGAGGAAGCGCTGCAGGTGGTACGATTTTGTTCACAACCGATGCGGGTTCTCTGTCGACCCGGATCGTCACCACCGACTCTTCCGGTAACGCGCCCGTGGTGCTGACGCTGCCTGCAAATGCTGCCACCGTCCACGTCACCGCCGAGGGCCAGTTTGGACTTGGTCATCCGGTGGCGAAATTCACCGAGACCGCGCAATGATGGGATTTCGCTGACCCAAGCCGCGATTGCTGTTTCGCGGTTCATCCCTCATAATTCCGGCATCAGGCAAACACGGCCAAACCGAAATTCGCGGGCAGGAGTGCCCGTACCACATAAGTCGGCTCCACAGACTGACTTCCGGCTTGGACGCATTGTGCGTCTTCTTATTGCCCACGCCACGGTCGTCGTAAGCGGGACAAAAATCGCAGCGGAGATCGGGACCAGCCGTTCGGAAGTTTGGCGTTTGATTCAGCAACTGCGCGATCTTGGGGTTGATATTGCCGGGCATCCGTCGACCGGATATAGCCTGAAGTCCATGCCCGATCTGCTGCTCCCCGATATGCTAGCCCCACAATTGCAGGGCACGATTTTCGGCAAGCATATTCATCACTATTATAAGATTGGATCGACCAACACGGCTGCCATGGAGGCAGGGAGCGCGGGCGCTCCTGAAGGCAGCGTTTTTCTGGCCGAGCAACAGACTGCTGGCCGGGGCCGGGGAGCCAACCAGTGGCACTCTGAGCGCTCGACCGGAATTTATTGCTCAGTCCTTTTGCGTCCGGCGCTGCCGCCATCCGATGTTCTTGTGATCACGCTTGCTGCAGGACTGGCTGTACATTCTGTGGTTCGGGAGATCAGCTCGCGAGTGCTCACCGACCTGAAGTGGCCGAACGACGTTCTGATCGATGGGAAGAAATTCTGCGGCATTCTGACTGAGATGAACGCGGAAGTCACGCGCGTGCGGTATATCGTGGTCGGTCTCGGAATCAACGTAAATCAATCGAGTTTCCCTGCGGATTTGCAGTCAATAGCAACCTCTCTACGTTTGGCCACGGGTACCGAGTGGTCGCGCGTGGAACTATGCACCGCTTTGCTAAAATCGCTTGACCGGGAATACCGCGGCTTGCTGGAGAATCCTGAAGCCGCTGCTTCGATTCTCCGTCGCTTTCAGGAACGATCGTCCTCGGTTCAGGGACGTCACGTCGGGATCGAAGAGCATCCCGACCTTGAGGGCGTGACGGAAGGTCTGGATTCAAGGGGCTTCCTGCAGGTTCGGACGGCGCAGGGCTTGCGAACGGTGTTGAGCGGTGCGGTAAGACTCCGCTGAGGAATATATGAGGTCGGGCAACAGCTATGCTTCTAGTTCTAGATGTTGGCAACACCAATACCGTGCTGGGGGTCTTCGCCAAGGCGAAATCGGCTCCGGCCTCGGGCCGCGGTACCGAAAACGAATCGCTCCACTATGAATTTCTTGTGGCGAACTGGCGTGTTGCCACGATCGCGACCGAAACGGTGGACGAATATGGCGTTCTATTCCGCAATCTGTTCGCTATGGATAACCTTGAGGCCAAGGGTATTCACGGCATCGTGCTCTCGTCGGTTGTGCCGCCTCTTGACTCAACTCTGGCGCAAGTCTGCGAGCGCTACTTCAGTACCAAACCGCTTTTTATCGAACCGGGCGTAAAGACGGGGATGCCGGTGCACTATGACAATCCCGCGGAAGTGGGTGCCGACCGCATCGTGAACTCGGTGGCTGCGTACGAAAAATATGGCGGGCCCTGCGTGGTGGTGGATTTCGGAACCGCGACCACGTTCGATTGCGTTTCTCCTAAGGGAGAATACATGGGCGGCGTTATCTGCCCCGGTATCGGAATCTCCGCCGACGCGCTGTTCGAGCGCACGGCACGCCTGCCGCGCGTGGATATCCGCAAGCCCGCTCACATCATTGGCAGCAACACCGTGGGCAGCCTGCAGTCGGGCCTCTACTACGGCTATCTTGGCTTGGTGGACGGAATCCTCGAGTTGCTGGTGCAAGAATTAGGGAACGAAACCAAAGTGATTGCGACTGGTGGTCTGGCCTCGCTATTCGGCACAGGCTCGAAGCATATCAAACAGGTAGACGAGTTTTTGACCTTAGAAGGCCTGCGCATTATCTGGGAGCGCAACGTAACGGCAAAACCGGCTCGCGAGATCGCGCCCGCCGCGCTCAAGTCTTCTTCCGGAAGCAAGCTACGCTCCCGTTGATCTTCGAAACGAAACAAGACCCGGAAAACGAAACAAAGACCCGCCGTGGAAAATTACTTTAACTACTTCACCGAAATCGAGGAATATTTTCAACGGCGGCGTGGACGCATTCAGTTGTCCCCACTCGATTGGGCGCTGATCGAAACCTGGAAAGACGCAGGCATTCCGCTGGAGGCGGTGCTGCGCGGCGTTGACGCCGCGTTTGATAAGTACGAACAGCGGCCGTCGAGGTCACAAAAGATTAATAGCCTGGCTTATTGCGCGCAGGCGGTGCTGGTGTCGGCGGAAGAGATGAAGGAGGCGGCCGTCGGAGCGCAGAGCACGGATACGCAAAGCAATCGCACAAGCGGTTTCCCGATCGCCGAAATCTGTGTTTTCCTCCGGCGCAACGCCGAACAAATCGATGCGGCGAAACTCCCCCTAGCAAAAGGGATCGATGCCGCACCGTTGGCCAGAGAGACTGCCAACACACTGTGCGAAATTGCCGCTGATCTGGAGGCCACGAAAACTCCGCCGCGATTGGAGGATCTTGAACGGCGCCTCGTGGTGGCGGAAGAGAAACTGCTTGCGGTTCTACTGGCGGCAACGCCAGATCAGCAGATCGTCGCTGTCCGAGCGCAGGCCGACCGGGAGCTGGCGCCTTACCGGAGCAAGATGCCGTCAGCGCAAATCGAGCAGTTGCTCAAGCAGTACGTCCACAAGCGATTGCTCGAAAAATATGGATTGCCGAGATTGAGTTTGTTCTATATGTAGAGTGCTCTCGATTTCTTTTCACCCGGTGTTCGGTTTCCAGCATAAAATCCTCGCTTGCAACTCACTATTGAAAAACTCATTTATGGCGGCGACGGTCTTGCGCGGCTGCCTGCCGATGAGCACGGTCCTGGCAAGGCTGTGTTCGTCCCCTTTGTGCTCGAAGGCGAAAGAATCGAAGCTTCGCTGCTCGATCAGAAGCGCAGTTTTGCGAGAGGCCGCGCGGAAGCGATTCTGCAAGCTTCGCCGCATCGAGTAGAGCCAATCTGTCCCTATTTTCTTCGTTGCGGCGGCTGCCACTACCAGCACGCCAGCTACGAACATCAGCTGGAGATCAAGATTGCTGTCCTGAAGGAAAATCTGCGGCGAACTGCCAAGCTTGAGCTGGAAACAAGCGTGACGATTCATCCGTCGCCGCCTTGGAAATACCGGAACCGAACCCGGCTTAAAGTCCGAACCGCTCCCGAGTTTGCGCTTGGTTATTACAAACTTGGCTCGCATGAACTGCTTGCTGTCGAAGAGTGTCCCGTTAGTTCGCTGCTGATCAATCGCGCCATTGCCGCCTTCTGGAAAATGGGGCGTGAACGCACGGTGCCGGATGGGATTCACGAGGTTGAGTTCTTTGTTAATGCAGAGGACACGGAGCTGCTGGTCGAGGCCTCCTGCGAACCCGGGACGCCAAGCACTCCAGTCAGAGAATGGGCAGGCGTTGTGCAGGGCGCACTTCCAGAAATCACAGGTATGGTGGTGTTCAAGGCAAGGCCTTCTGGGATGACTGCGCCGGTTGTGCCGAATCCAATGGCGTCATTCGGGGCCAGAGAAATCACTTATCGGACTGACGACGCCTCCTACCGGGTCAGCGCCGGGGCCTTCTTTCAGATTAACCGCCATTTAATCAATGATTTGGTGAAGATCGTCGTACAGGAGTGTTCAGGTGACAGAGCGCTGGATCTTTATGCCGGCGTCGGGCTCTTTTCCACAATCCTATCGCGAAGATTTGCACAGGTAATCGCTGTTGAGGCGTCACAGACTTCTCACGCCGACCTTCTCTACAATTCACCGGATAATGTGAAGGCAGTTCGGGCGACGACCGTAGATTTCTTGCGGGGCGTTGCCCGTAAGCTGAAGCCCGACCTTGTGGTGGTGGACCCGCCACGAAGCGGTCTGGGGGAAAGTGTGGTCCAGAGCCTTGTCGGATTGGGAGCGCACCGTATAACCTACATCTCCTGCGATCCGGCAACCGCTTCTCGTGATCTGGCTGGCCTGCTCAGCGCCGGGTATCGCATCGAGCAGGTGCACCTGGTCGACCTGTTCCCCCAGACCTACCATCTGGAAAGCGTGTTTCATCTTGCTCGGTAGGCGGTTGCCAAGAGAAAAAGTAATGGTCTTCCCTTCTGAAACTCGCTGAGGCCCCGGTATCCGAGCACATCCACCAAATCTTGACGCCTTCCTCCCGGCAAGGCTGTGAATCTGCCGTCGACTGCTCCTCCTACCACCCCACAAAAGCCGCTCTCGCGACAACCCATGCTCTGGGCTGCCTCAGCGTATGGAGCCGGAATTGTCATCGGCTCCTACATCTGGCGGGCTCCGCTGTCCTGGCTGGTGGCAGGAGTTGCCTTCTCAGCATCAGGAGCATATTTTCTCCGCCGCCGCTCCCGAGTTGCCTATGCCCTTGCTCTAGCAGCGCTCTTTGTGACGGGAGCGCTGATGATGCAAGTGCGGGCTCCCGAGAATCAGGACAGCGCTCTCGCGTTTGCCGACGGCCGCGACGTAGTGATCACCGCCCATGTAATCAAGGAAGGAAATCTGCGCGATCGCGGTCGGGGCGACAGTCAACAAAGGTTGGACCTTGAGACGGAGCAAATAAATTCGAGCAGCGAGAACTCTGCAGTCCGCTTCGGGATTCGCGTGAGCTTCTACGGCTATGAGGCCAAGGATGAAGCGGCAAAGAATCTATCAGAAGAATCCGCGACCGCACCCGCGCGCGTGTTTCGCTACGGAGAGCGTTTGCGATTTCCCGCCAAGCTGTATCCGCCGCGCAATTTTCGAAATCCAGGTGCGTTTGAT
>Ga0209275_10000881_pt1 | contig 12160 bp, 10 predicted proteins | sample HubBroMetageREF2_FD_188344 | JGI IMG/M metagenome (GOLD analysis project Ga0209275, IMG submission 188344) | Reference soil microbial communities from the Hubbard Brook experimental Forest, New Hampshire, USA - Hubbard Brook CCASE Soil... | ecosystem: Environmental > Terrestrial > Soil >...
ACCAGTTCGCCGAAGACCGCAACTTTAACGAACACGGGTGGCCAGACCGTTAACATCTCTGCCATCTCGGCGACAGGACCGTTCAACCAGATCAACAACTGCCCGTCCAGCCTGCCGGTTGGAGGAAATTGCAGGATTCAAGTGACGTTCACGCCCACGGCAGGAGGACCTGCGAACGGGAAACTCTCGGTCACGGACGGTGCTAGAGGCAGTCCGCAAACCACAGGCCTTAGCGGTACGGGTACGGTGGTCGAGCTGCAACCCATTGGGGTGAATTTCGGCAACCAGAAGGTTGGGACCCAGAGTCAGCCAGTGCCGGTCACGCTGACAAACGTCGGTACGACTGCGCTCTCCATCAGCCAGATCGCATTCACCGGGACCGACCCGGGCGACTTCTCTGAAACCAACAACTGCGGAAGCAGCGTTCCCGCCGGAGGCAATTGCACAATCAAGGTCAGGTTCAAGCCGAAGGCCAAGGGGCAACGCTCCGCGAATCTGGCGGTAAGTGACAATGGAGGCGGCAGCCCACAGACGATTCCGGTGGTTGGCACCGGGACGTAAGAGTCCCAGTTGTCAGAAACCGGGCTTTCGCATGGGCCGGAACGGAATCATGACTACCGTCTGGATCGCCACCGGATCGCCATTCCTGGTGGCGGGACGGAATCGCCAGCGCGACAGTGCGGCGCTGGCATAGACGTCCAGGCGATCGTCGACTCCGCGGAGAATTCGCACCTCGCCGACCGATCCGTCGCTGCGAATGACCGCCGAAAGCATGACTATGCCCTGGACATTCTGCCGCATCAACTCGATCGGATATCCGGGATCTACTTCTTGCGTAGCTACCGGAGCGACCAACTCACCCGGCTTTTCAGCTTGCTTCAACTCGGCAAAATGCATTACCCAACTCCCGCCCGCGGAGTTTAAGTTGGGCACGTTCAGCATCATGGCATAAGACTTCCGGTCGCCGAAGACCTTCCGCTCGAGTTCACTGGTTGCATTGGCCGGTAACTCCGAAAGATGCGGCGGAACCGCGGTAACCCGTGGCGGCGTTGCGCTTGCAATGAGTGGAGAGTCGGATGACACCGCCTTCGTCACGCCCTGGGTACTACCAGCAACTGCCGAACTGCTCCCCGGTTTAGGGCTGGCGCCCACAAAAAGTCCTGGGGGGACGCCGTTTGAGCTGTCGCCCGACCCCGACGCGCTTCCACTGCCATGGCCACCGCCTACACCACTTGCGGAAGCGGAATGAGGGTCACCGGAAATATCCGGCGTCCCTGGGGCACCCGCTTTGCCTTCCGGAGTCGCGGCAAAAGTTCCCCGCCGGTTACCTGCGGGAACTTCGACAGGTCCACTCGGAACCACGGGATGAAGGTTCAGCGCAACTAGGCGTCCATCGCCAGAGCCCCCGGCTCCTTGAGCCGAAGGCGGGGGCGGCACGACTGCGCCGCCGGAATTCCCCATCGGCGCCATGCTCGACGCCGCCCGTTGGTCTCCCATCGGCAACTGCGGAGCGGGCGCCACCGCCTGCGAATGTCCTATATTGATATCGGTTAATCTGCGCGAAGCCGCGTCCGCAACCGCAGGTGGAGGCTCGACAACCGCCGGTTGCGGAGCATGAATGTCTCGCCTCGAATTCGCGGGGTGCAACTCCGGCGCTGGTGCCACCACTGAATCCGACAAAGACGGGGTTTGGTTCATCGCAGTCTTTACATCAGGAGCCGGTGCAACCACGGACGAAGGCAGCATCGGAAGTTTCAAATCCGAAGGCGAACCCGCCATCGTGGCAGTGGGAATCGTAGGGGTCGGACGCCCCAAGGCCACGATGTTTGGCAACGGCACATCGTGATCCAACTTCAGTTTGGGAGGCGTGACAATCGTCTGCGTACGATTGTCCGCCTCGGGCGGCACCGAGATGATTGGCTGAGCCGCGTGCTCAGGCTCGCCCTTCTTCGGCAACGGGGCGTGCGCCCCGCCAGTGTCGAGCGGCGCCAGGTATTCAGAAGCGTCGTAATAGACGACATCTGATCTTTGAAAGACCGGGCGCTCGACGATCTGCGGCCGTTGTGGCCAAAGCTCCGACCATCCCCACAAAGCCGTAATCACCAGGATGTGGCCGAATGTCGACTGCAGGAACTGAAACCAAGGCACCCGCCTCTGCACGAAAACGTCAGGCCAAAAATCGGCTGGGCGCGACACCAATTGCAAAGGAGCTTTTGCCCGAGGCCATAGCAGGTCCCTAAGATTTCGAAAAAAGACCCTGGGCCACGGTTCAAGCCTGACCAGCAAGGTCGGCACAGGCACCGGGTTAGGCTTGCGCTTGCGCGAGGTGTCGATTAGCAACGGGCCTTGTTTCATGCGCTCCTCGCGACCGGCGAGAATCCTCCTATTATAGAGCGGCGGCGGTCCAAGCCTCAGGGCAAAGAGTTCCTGGCCGTGAATTTCCGTGCTCTAATACCGATATGAAACTGGCAGAGGCACTTCCCCTGGTGTTGCTCGCGTGTACTTCGCTGCTGGCTGGGCAGAATCCCCCGCAAAACCCAGCCCCCGCAAAGCCGGTTGAGGACTACTCGGGAATGTACAGCTTTCAGCGGGAAGGCGAATTCGTCCAGCTTACCGTCGAAGATGCGAGCCGGGTCACCGGCTTCGTTTCCCGCTTCGGCGACTCCGAAAGCGACCGCGGCGCCTTCCTCGATCAATTCTTCAAAACCGGCAAGCTCGATGGAACCAAACTAGCTTTCACCACCGACACTGTGCACGGCGTCTGGTATGAATTTAAAGGCACCGTCGATCGCGGAGAAGGCAAAACTCCAGCCAACGAGGGCTACTACGTCATGAAGGGTACGCTGACTGAAAACCGCACCGATGCCGACAAGAAAGTCACATCAAAGTCCCACGAAGTAGTATTCAAGTCCTTCCCCCACGAAGGGTAAGTGCGGACACTTCTGTCCGCTGCCGTGGATGTTGCTTTTCTAAAATCAAGCTCCGATACCGGAACAACCTGTGCCAGGTCGCGAGCCGCGCGAAACTAAACTAGTATTGCTGTGTGAAACGAATCAGTTTGCTTCTCTCGGTTACGGCCGCAATTGTAATGCTCCCAAGTCTGCAGAGCGCGGCCCAACAGTCCCACTCGACAGAGAACCCTCCGTCATATCTGGGCTTTGACCGCAATAATTATCCCGGCGATCAGAACTTGAAGGTTCTTCGCGAGACTTTTTCCTACGCCGGTTTCTGGCTCAACCATCCGCCCAGTGCGAAGACCAACACATGGAGTGGCAAACGAAAGACGCTGCAATCGGCAGGTTTCGGATTCCTGGTGCTGTTTAATGGCCGGCTGTTCAATGAACTGAAATCGGTCTCGTACTCGAGCAAACTCGGCAAGTTCGACGCGCAGGCTGCTGTAGCAGCAGCACGGCGGGAAGGATTTCCATCGCGAACCGTGATCTTCCTTGATCAGGAGCAAGGCGGCCGGATGCTGCCCGAACAGAAAGCCTATATCTATGCGTGGGTGGATGGAATCACTGCAGGCGGCTTTCGGACCGGCATTTACTGCTCGGGCATTTCCGCCGCAAAAGAAGGCGGCGAGGATATCGTCACCGCGGACGATATCCGCCAGAATGCCGGCGCAAGAAAGATCTTGTATTGGGTCACGAACGATGCTTGTCCGCCCTCGCCCGGTTGCGCCTTTCCCAAACGGGCGCCGAGTCCCGCCGACAGTGGTATTCGCTTTGCCGACGTATGGCAATACGCCCAGTCGCCAAAAAGGCCCGCGGTCGCCGCGAGTTGTCCGGCAAATTACAACCCAGACGGAAATTGCTATCCGCCAAACATCGACGTCGGACAACACTTGCACATCGACGTAAATACGGCGACAACGGCAGACCCCTCGCAAGGCAGGATTCCCTGAGATCCAATTCAGAAATGCCGTACGGTGATAAGATTCCGCACCATGCGCCCGCTTGCCAAACAGATACTTACTTATCTAGCGCTGGTCTTTACCTTCAGCAGCCTGCCCGAGTTCGTGATGATTCACGCCGGGCACATTGGCGCCGGAAACGGTCTGGTCGTAGGGCTGGTGATGTGGTGTCCAGCACTTGCTGCCCTGACCACGTGCTGGCTCTTTCGCATCGACCTGGCAACCCTCGGCTGGAATTGGCGGCCGGCGAAGTATGAAGCGTGGGCTTATTTCATCCCGATTTTTTATGCGTTGCCGGTGTACCTCGCGACCTGGGCGCTGATTCCAGGTTCGTTCGCATTCTCGGCATTCGCCGCTTCCCTGGGACAAGCATTTGGATTTCCACAATCGCCAACCGCCGTGACCCTCTTGTTCGCGATACCTTGCTATGCCACCGTGGGTGTAATCAGCAGCATGGCACGTGCCCTGGGCGAAGAGATTGGCTGGCGAGGGTTCCTCCTTCCGCGGCTAGTTCAACAAACAGGTTTTACTTGGGGATGTCTCTTGAGCGGTTGCATCTGGTCGGTTTGGCATTATCCAGCACTGTTGTTCGCCGACTATAACTCTGGCACGCGGCCAGCTTTCGCCTTGACTTGCTTCACTCTCATGGTGATCGCGGATAGCTACATCCTGGGTTGGCTGAGGCTGAAGTCGGGCAGCCTATGGACCGCGGCGGTTCTCCATGCCAGCCACAATCTTTTCATTCAGGCAATTTTTGATCGGATCACCGCCCCACTAGGCCGGTCGCTCTACATCACCACCGAATTCGGCGTCGGAATGGTGCTGACTGTTGGCGTCTGTGCCCTTTATTTCTGGACCAGACGCAAAGAACTGGCCAGCGCCGTTTCGCAATAAACCCCGCGGCACGAGAGACATTAACCGGCCTTAATTTGCGTTCTGCCCCTCGAACAGTGCACAATAACCTAGATCCTCAGTTACTCATGGTGGTTACTTTCGTCGCTCGAAAAAGGCGATACTTTCCGCCGCCGCTGAGCATCTTAACTATTGTGAAGAGTTAGTGGCTTCAACATCCCCGCCGGTTGGGCGCGGCGTAGTTTCAAACGACGCGTAGTGAATCGGCTGGAGCCGCTGGAAGCTTTCAACATCCCCGTTCCGGATCCAGCGTTCGCCATTTGCGGAATAGCCGCAATTGCATTCGCGTCCGGAGCTGAAGGCGAGACATGACAATGGCAACCGCAGCAGCAGTTTGCAGTCTGGAAAATTACCTCGTCCTCCCCGACCATACCATGGACGAGCGCATTGCCGCCGCCCGTGAGGCTTTGGGTCGCGATTGCGTGATTCTCGGACATCACTACCAGCGCGACGAAGTCATTCGCTTCGCCGATTTCCGCGGCGACTCCTATAAGCTCTCGCAAGAGGCCGCGCGTGCAGGGGGCAAGTACATCGTTTTCTGTGGCGTCCATTTTATGGCGGAAAGCGCCGACGTCTTGAGCCGCTCCGGTCAGGTGACGATCCTGCCGGATATGAACGCCGGCTGCTCCATGGCCGACATGGCGGAAATCACGCAGGTGGAAAATTGCTGGGAGCAACTTATCGCCGCCGGATTGACCTCCGATGCCGGTGAAGGCATCACGCCCATCACCTACATGAATTCCACCGCCGCGATCAAGGCTTTCTGCGGAGAACGTGGCGGCGTGGTTTGCACATCGTCAAATGCGCCGGGCGCGTTTCAGTGGGGCTTCGCCAAGACACCTAAACTTCTATTCCTCCCAGATCAGCACCTGGGCCGCAACACCGGTTTCAACCTCGGCATTCCTTTGAACGAAATGGTCGTGTGGGATCCTTACCTGATCAACGGCGGCCTGACGCCGGATCGGTTGCGTGCGGCCAAAGTAATTTTATGGAAGGGCCATTGCTCCGTGCACCAGCGCTTTCTGCCCGAGCACGTGGATAACGTCCGCGCCAAATATCCCGGCATTCGGGTGATTGCGCATCCCGAGTGTCGCTGGGAAGTCTGCCAGAAAGCCGATGGCATCGGCTCGACCGAGGGTTTGTTGAAGATGATTCGCCAAGCGCCATCGGGGACGATGTTCGCGGTTGGCACCGAAATCCACCTGGTCAACCGCATGGGCAAAGAATTTGCCGCGGAAGGGAAGAAGGTCATCACTCTCGACGACTCTGGCTGTCTGTGCACCACCATGTTCCGCATCTCGCCGCAACACCTGTGCTGGGTGTTGGAGAATCTGGTCGAAGGCAACATCGTAAACCAGATCAAAGTGAAGGATGATGTGAAATACTGGGCGCGAGTTGCGTTGGATCGGATGCTGGAAATTCAATAGCGCCGTTGGTCGTTCGTCTTTGGCCGTTGGCAATGCCACGTGGGGACAGCCGCCCTCGGCTGTCCGGGCCGATCGCAGCGCGGCGTTAATGCCGAAATCTGAAGTTTCGTCCTATAATTCGCCCCATGACCATTGTCCTTACCCGCAAACACGTCGCTCTGTTTGGCATGTTATTCCTTGTCCAGCTTGGCGGACTGTGGACAACAATAGCAAGATCGCCTTACCTGCACGATTTTGCAAATCACTTAGGAGGAGCCGGACTCGCCTTCTGGTTGATCCCACTTTGCGCGGGATCGGCATTCTTGAACACAGTGATCATCCTTGAGTTACTCAGCATCTTTGCGAAACCGCGTTGAACTCTCGCTCCCCGACAAGGCGAAGTGCCGAGCTTCGCTTGGCTGGACAGCCGAGGGCGGCAGTTCCCACGTGGCTATTGCCAACAACCATGACCAACGACGATCACCCACCCGGGTGCTAAAATAATCCCATACCCCTATGGCCGACCGAACCTTCACCCTTGAAGAAGCCCAATCTCTCCTGCCTGTTTTGGAGTCGTTGCTGCGCACTGCAATTGACGGCAAGAAACTGATCGAGGCCGTTGACACTGAACTTCAGGAACTCGCTCACCGTGTTTTCCTCCAGGGAGGCCTGCTGGTCAACGTGGTCCACATGGCTCGCCGGAAGGCTGAGCGCGAAAAGGCCATCCCACGCGTGAAAGACGCGCTGGCTGAGATTGACGCGACCGGCGTCCAGGTAAAAGATCTTGATATTGGACTGCTCGACTTTCCCTGCAAAGTGGACGGCCATATCGTGCTGCTGTGCTGGAAACTCGGAGAACACGGGATCAATTACTGGCACGACACTACCGAGGGCTTCGCCGGCCGCAAGCCCATTGACGAGAAGATCAGCAAGGCGAAGAAGACAAACTGAAAAGAAGCACCCAGCAGTTATTAATGGAGGACGGGCGTCTTCGCCCGTCCCACCGGGCGCGGACACGCCCGGTTTCCATAAGTGCTAAGGCCGCCTTCCCGCATTCCACTTAGGCTGGAACTCTGAATTCACCAGCCACTCCAGCGGCATCAACAGCGATCCAATCGCTGCATTCAAGTGTTTGAAGTCCAAATGGGCCAGATCATCGCTGGGCTGATGATAGTCTTTGTGCAAGCCATAGCTTGATATCGTCTGCGCTACGACGCCCTTTTTTGCCAGAACAAAATTATCGGAGCGCGCAAAGAAGTTCTCACCAGGATGCGGATCAGCCACCAGATGAGCACCATGCGCTGCCAGTTCCGGACCAAGATTTGACCGCTCCCATCCCGTGAGCCACAGGGTATCGTTTTTCACCGCCGGATCCGGTCTGCCGATCATTTCAAATTCCAGGTTGGCGGCAATCTCTTTCAGCGGCACGGGGGGATGGTTGCGGAAATACGTCGATCCGATCGCGCCCATCTCTTCGCTGCCAAACAGGGCGAACAGCACGGTGTGCCGCGGACGCTGTCCTCGGCCTAGCACACGCGCGATTTCGAGTACAGCCGTAGTGCCCGATGCGTCATCGTCTGCACCGTTGTAGATGTCGTCGCCGTTGACCGGAACCCCAATTCCCAAGTGATCCAAATGAGCCGAAAACAGGATTGCGTGGCGTTGCAGCGACGGATCGCTGCCTCGCAGCATGCCCACCGCATTCCATGTGTACCCTTTTTCTTCGGACGACCGCGCTTCGAACTTCACCACGCTACCTTCCGGCAGCTGCTCGATCGCGTCGACAGCATCCCGCTTCAACTCCAGCACATTGAATTTCTTATCGTCTGAGGAGCCGTCCTTCAACTGGTTGGCCACTTTGGGCAGTTGCTCGCCCCCCTCGTCGAAATGCTTAACCTCGCTATCGGGCGCGAGTGTGAGTATCGCAGACGCGCCCGCCGAAGCTAATGAGAACGCTGTCTGCCTGACTTTGCTTTCATCCGCACCCACAATCAGCACGACTGCACCCGCCTCGACGGCTGGATTCCCAGTGTCGTTAAGCTTGTCCACATTCAGTTTTCGCAACGGTCCAGAAAAGTCCGTTTGCGTCAGAACCTCGACGAGGAAATCCTTGCCGTAATCCCAAGTGATGGGCTCAGCCGAACGGTTGCCTCCCGGCCGCGAGATCGTTAGTCGCGGCGGCGATACGATCTTCCGTTGAATGGCGGGCACACGCTGAATGTAACCGCCATCGTCACCCACCGGTTCAATGCCGTACTGGCGTAGCTGCGATGCTACGTAGGTCGCGGCCACCAGTTCATCATGGGTACCGCTGCCACGTCCCTGCAGCGCGTCTGAGGCGAGGAATTCCTCATGGGCGCGAATGCAGCGTTCACAAACCCTGACGGCGACTCCAAGGTTCCCGGCTGGTTGTTGCTTTTGTGAGGGCGTTGCGACCGCCTGCGTAAGGGCCATCGACGGCAGGAACGCAGAGAGAAAGAGAAAGAAAAGCAGCGGGGAGAGGCGACATCGTGTTCTCATGAGAGCTTGTCGAGTTTACAAGGTTTTACCTTCCTTGACGGATTCTTTACCTCGGATTGGCCCTCTGGTCGTTACTATATTTGGAGTGGGACCATCTTGAATCGATCGTTAGTGCTGCTCTGTCAGATTGTCCTCCTCACGTGCTCCTCCACGCTGCTGGCCCAGCGTGGAGGACACAGTGCTGGCCGCCCTTCGACGGGCGCATCCAACCCGACGCCCAACACCAGCGACATGACCGATTTCAATCGCGCAATTGCGCTCCAGGCCACCCCGGACCAACTTGCCCAGTTTCAGCAGTTGAACAAGAGCACCGAAACCGCCAGCAAACAGGCGCAGAATCTTATCCAGCCTCTTAAGAATGCAAGCACGCCGAATTCATCCCGCTACACAGATTTGAGCGATGCGCTGGACGAGGCACAGACCAACATCCAGCGTTTTATTGGGAGTCTTTCTGCCGCGCAGCAATCAGGCTTAAGGCCTCAAATCAAAAAGCTCAGTAAGGCGGACTCGGATGTCTCCAAACAGAGCAAGGATCTGGCGAAAGAGCTGGAACGATCGCAGATCGACGACAAGAAACTGGTTGCCATCACGGAGAAACTGGACAAGTCGCTGACTGGCTTTCGGACGGAGTTGGTCGACCTTGGAAAAGAAATGGGCATTCAGCCCTAGGAACACTCTCCATGACCACAATTCAGATCATGCGACGAGCTTTCGGCCTGCGTGTCGCGCTCATCCTCCTGCTCGTGGCTCTTTCGCCAGCGCAAAATCACGATGCCAATGGCAATGCCCAGACCGTTGCCACCATGTCGGTTGACGTCAAAGTGGTCACGCTTCCGGTCACCGTTCGTGACAAGAAAGGGCAGATTGTCCGCAATCTGACCAAGGATGATTTTGTTCTTCAGGAAGATGGCCGCCCGCAAACGATCAAATACTTTACACAGGACACCAACCTGCCTCTTACCCTCGGGCTGCTGGTCGATACCAGCCTGAGCCAGCGAAACGTCCTCGATCAGGAGCGAAATGCCAGCAAGGTCTTTCTCGACCAGATGCTCACCGACCCGAAAGACAAGGCATTCCTCATTCACTTCGACCGCGAGGTCGAACTTCTTCAGGACCTCACGCCATCTCATGACAAGCTGGAGGCGGCCCTGCAATTGCTAGATGCGCCGCAACTTGAACGCAGCGGCGGCGGACGATCCGATCCCGGCTCCTCTGGATCGGGCTCTTCCGACCCTCAATCTTCCGGGACTGGCCAACCTCGAATGAGCAGAGGAGCGGGCACTCTGCTTTACGATGCCATCTTCCTGGCGTCGAACGAACTGATGAAGAAGCAACAGGGCCGCAAGGCCCTCATTGTGCTTTCCGACGGGGACGACAGAGGCAGCAAGGAGTCGCTGCAAAGCGCGATCGAGGCGGCCCAACGCGCCGACACTGTGGTTTACTCCATCCTGTTCGCCGACAACCATCAGGACAGCAACGGTTTTGGTCACCAGGGCGGAGGAATGGGCCGACACGGCGGAGGCTTCCCGGGTGGCGGAGGCTGGCCGGGAGGTGGCGGGTCGGGAGGCGGTGGTCGTGGACGCAATCCGCAGGAACCCCGCGTGGATGGCAAGAAAATCCTCGATCAGATTTCAAGGGAAACCGGCGGCCGTCTCTACGAAGTCTCCAAAAAGCAGGCGATCGATCAAATCTACGACAGCATCGCAGAGGAACTGCGGACGCAATACAACCTGGGCTACACCCCGGACAAAGGCAACGCTGAAGCTGGCTATCACAAGATCAACCTGGCAGCCAAACAGAAAGACCTGGTGGTGCAAACCAGAGATGGATACTACGCGGAACGCTGATAACGACAGCACCCAGTTCTTAGCAATTAGCAGTTAGCCAACCGGGTTTCTCGCCGATACCCGTTAACCCGTTGTGGGGGCTGAGGACTGAGAGCTAAATGCCAATTGCCTACCATCAAAATTTAGCGTGCAACTCCGCCCAGGCACCGTCGTTCTTTACTGTGGCGTGACGTGACAGGACAGGTACCGCCGTGTATGAAGGTATACGCCGGCTGGGAATCTTCTCTGCTACAATTTATTGACGCCGCTTGTGAACTGTCCGCAAAGACGGTTTCCCTGAGGGCCTTCCTAACATGCTGAGTAGTAAGAAGAAACTTCAACTCGCAGCTGCTTTTGCAACCCTCTTGTTGTTCGCCACAGGTGTGGCATGCAACGGGTTTTTCGTCGATCCGGTGTTGACGTCTATCACCGTAGGTCCTACTGCGACCATCAACCAAGGTGCGACCGTGCAGGAAAGCGCCATCGGAACTTATAACGATGGGTCTACCAAGGCCCTCGGCTCAGGTGTGCAATGGAGCAGCAGCGCGTCAACTACTGCTAGCGTGAATTCTTCAGGGTTGGTGACGGGCAATTCCGTTGGCACCGCAACCATCACGGCGGGTTTTCAGGCGACGAGTGGTACTTCGAGTATCACAGTGGCTCTGGGAAACGTAACCGCTCTCAAGACCCAGCCCTCGGGTAACGTAAGCATTAAGGTGAGTGGCGGAAGCCAAACGTTCTTTGCATATGCCACCGTGACCGGTGAGAGCAGCCCAGTTGACGTCTCCTCAACCGCAACTTGGACCTTGTCCGACACTACCGATTTCTCGATATCTCAGGGAGACCCGGTGACCATTACGACCATAACCGCGAGCCCCGGCGTGCAGACCACGCTTTCGGTTAGTTACCCGAGCACCACGACGGTTACGGCGCCCCTCGTGACGATCACCACGATCCAATAACCGGCCACAATGTCTGACATCCGCTGTATCGGCATTTGTACCGGAGGCGGAGATGCACCGGGCCTGAATGCAGTCATCCGCGCGGCTGTCAAAGCCGCCATTCTCAAGTACAACTGGCGGGTCATCGGCATTCCCGACGGCTTCGATGGCCTGATCTGGCCGGAAAAATCGCGTCCCCTCACCCTCGACGATGTCAGCGGAATTCTGCCCCGAGGCGGCACCATCCTCGGTACCACGAATCGCGGCAATCCCTTCCATTACCAAACCATCGAAAACGGCGCGGAAGTCGTCCGCGATATTTCGGATGAGGTCATCGCCAATTCGCGCAAGCTGGGAATCGATGCCGTGATCAGCATTGGCGGGGACGGTTCGCAGGCGATCGCGCTGGAGCTTTTCAAGAAGGGAATGAACATCGTCGGTGTTCCCAAGACCATCGACAACGATCTTTCCGCCACCGAGGTCACATTCGGTTTCGATACCGCTCTGGTAACCGCAACCGACGCCGTCGACAAAATCCACACCACCGCTGAGTCGCACCATCGCATCATGGTGGTAGAAGTGATGGGCCGGGACGCAGGCTGGATCGCGCTCGAAGCCGGAATCGCCGGAGGTGCCCACGTC
>Ga0209275_10000882_pt1 | contig 12142 bp, 19 predicted proteins | sample HubBroMetageREF2_FD_188344 | JGI IMG/M metagenome (GOLD analysis project Ga0209275, IMG submission 188344) | Reference soil microbial communities from the Hubbard Brook experimental Forest, New Hampshire, USA - Hubbard Brook CCASE Soil... | ecosystem: Environmental > Terrestrial > Soil >...
GAATACTTAATACCGCAACCACAACCCGGCAAGTAACGCTGATCCTTCCCCGAATGCCTTTACTTGTCAAGGGGTTAAAGTGCGATTTTGGCGCGACAAATCAGGAACGCCAAGGGGCGTTCACAAGTCGGGCTCGCCGTCAACCACAGAGAAGGAATTTTACAGGCGGGCGACTGGTCTACTCGGCGGCGCGGCGCGGAATATCACAACAGCCAATCGATCAACCGCCAGCCCATCCAGATGAGAAAGCCGCCGATCAGAAGGACGAACAGGCTCGCCGTGATCAGCTCCCGCCACGGGTGCGCCGTCGGCGGCCACTCGTAATCGTCATCCGGGTCGCTCATGGACGTGCCATAAGGAGCCGCGCGCAGCTTTTGCGCGCCAAAACCCAAGGAGCATTGCATGACGCGAGTGCGAATTAGGGGCGGCTACCTCAACATCGGCCGCCGCCAGCGACCCGGTCATCCCGACATCGGCCTGCCGGTCGATCCCGAGAACCCCGACATTGATCCGCCCGAGGAGGGCGGCGAGTACCCCGACAACGAGCTGCCCTCACCCCCGCCCGGCATCTGGCCGCCCCCGACCATCGGTCATCCGGTGCATCCGATCGCACCAGAAGACGAGGACGATCCCGAGGCTGGTCATCTGCCAGCGCCCCCGCCCGGCTCGATCTGGCCGCGCCCGCCCGGACCCGTGTCAGGGCTGTTCGTGGTCCTGGCCCACATCCCCGAGCATGGCTGGCACTACATCGTGATCGACCCGGACGCTTGGCCGAAACCGCCTGTCACGCCAGAGCATCCGATCGCGCCGGGACAGCCCACGCCGGGGCATCCGATCGCACCCGGTGGCACTCCGCAGCCGAAGCGTTAATCGGACGGGGGCGGCGGCTTCTCAGCGTTTGGGGCGGGCTCTTTCGTCCGCCCCAGCCAGTGCGCCACCACCGCGCCAAAGCCAGCCGAGAGCGCGCCGACGACGCCCGGCGTGATGTCGTCAGCCGGAATGGTGAAGATCAGGCAATAGGCGATCGCGCCGAGCATCCCCGTCGTGATCAGAAGCGAGATGGTCAGCACGCCGCCGGTCGCGTCAAACTTGTTGGAAACGACCAGCAGGATCGAGGTCATCAAGACCGCCGAGCCGACGATGATGGTCGCCGGGAAATTGCCGACCCCGGTGACGAGCGGGGCGTTGACGACATCCGAGGCGGTCATTGCCCTAGCAATTTGAGCGCTCCGAGTACCCCGATCATGAGGCCCATGAACTCAAGCACGAACTTCCCCACCCCGCTGCATCCGGCCGGGACCGGCTCTTGGCGAAAGGCGAGTTGGATGCACGCCCACTGCGAATAAGCCGTTGCAATTGCGACGATAAACGCAATTCCGAAGATGGCGAGAACGGCAATGAGAAGGAGCTGCTTGTAGGCTTTTTTGTCATCCTCGCTCAGTCGCTACCCCCTCATCGACACCGTTGCCGCGCTTGGCCGCAGCCGCGCGCTCGTCCGGTTGCGCCTGCATCTGCGCGCCGATCTTCATGATCAGCGGGTTCGCCACCTGCCACGGCGCCTGCGCCAGGACCGCAAGCACCTGCCGCCACTCAGGCTCGTCGAGTTCAATCCGCATAGTCGAAACATCCCACCCGAGCGCCGCTGCCGGGGCAACCGCAATCAGGACCGCTGACCGGGCCGAAGCAGTATTCGGTGACGACGCAAAGCCCGGCGGCGCCGGCGCCGCCGCCATCATCGCCGACAATCATGTTCAAGATCGCGCCGCTGCCGCCAGCCCCAGGACCATTGCCGGGGTTGCCGGGGGCGAAGCCGTTGCCGCCCAAGCCCGCCCCAATCGCGGCCCCGCCCCACGGCCCCGCCGCGCCGTTGCCGCCCCAGATCACCATCTGCGGGTCCGTAGCCGCCAGATTGACGTAGCCGAGCGAGCCGCAATTGCCGCCCGAGGCGACATCGCCCGCCGCGCCTAGGAACGGAGCCCCGGCTCCCGGCTGTCCATATTGGTCGTTGGTTCCCCCGCCGCCTGCCGTATTGCCCATCCCGCCGCCCCCGCCATTGGCGACGCAAAACAAGCCGAACGAGGTCACGCCGCCATCGCCGCCGTTGAACGGGAACCCATTGACGACGTTGGTGGTCCCCGGCACGCCGCCCGCGCCGACCATCACCGCAACCCCACCGAGCAGCGGCATCGCGTCGAGCGTCTTGCGCGAGTAGCCGCCGCCGCCGCCCCCGCCTCCGCCGAGCTGTTGCACAGCGTTGCCGGTCTGCACCCCGCCGCCACCGCCACCGCCGCCGAGGCACTCGACCACCGCGAAGGTCAGGCCGGGCGAGGGGAAATAAGTGCCGCTGGCGTTGAACACTTGGACGACCGAGCGCGGAACAGCCCATGTCGGGGCGGGGAAGGGAGCGTTCATGCGGCCTCCAATGCGGCGACCCGCGTCGCCAGCGTCTTGATCGCGTTGACCAAAGCGAAAACCAAGGGTCCGGTGTCGAGCGTGCGCAGATCCTCGACCTCGACGCCGTCGATAAAGCCCGCCCGCGCCGTCACCATTTCGGGAAAGATCGGCTCCACTTCCTGCGCCACAAGTCCGATATGCTGACGCTGATCGATGCCGGTTGGAACCGCGTCGTCGGGGTCGCGGTCGTTGCCCTTGTAGCGATAGACGACCGGCCTAAGCGCCAGAACCTCGTCAAGCCCTTGAGCATATTCGCCCAAGACGGTCTTGATGCGAGCGTCGGAGGTTGCCGCCCACGGCCCGCCGCCGGGCTTGATCGCGGTTCCGGCGGCGGTGTTGAAAGTGAGATTGGTCGAGCCGTCCATGGTCAAGTTGGTGGCGACGACGCCATTGATGAGCGCGATGGCATTGGTGCCCGGCTGCCATTGCAAGGCGGCCAATGCGTTGGCTGTGTTTGACATATAATTGAGGGTTAACGTCGTGCCCGCCGCTGGCTGCGCAAGCGCCATATTAGCGGACTGAATGGACAGGTCGCCGGTCATCGTCCCGCCCGAGAGCGGCAGATAAGCCGCCAAGCTCGCGGTGACTTGCGCCGCCGTTTGGAAGTTTGACGGGTTGGTCGCCGCGTAGCGGCTGGTGTCCACCGGGTGGATGTGATCGCCTCTAGCCCACGCCGCTTGCGCCCCCGGCGACGCCGCGCCGTTCATCGCGGGCGTGGTGGTCGAGGCGGGCAGAACCGTCGTCACATCGGTCGCGATCAACGTCACCGCCCCGGTGCGCCCGTTGAACGAGGCGACGCCAGCCGTCCCAGCCGCGATTGCCGCCATCACGAAGGCGCAAGTCGCCAGTTGCGTGGTGTTCGTCCCCGGACCCGCCGTCGGCGCGGTGGGGAGGTTGGTGAAGGCGGGCGAAGACAGGAGCGCGCCGCCAACCGCACTGAGGTCGGCCGCCGTCAGCGTCACCGCCCCAGCCCGCCCGTTGAAGGTCAGGACGCCGCCGCCAGTGGCGACCGCCGCCATCACGAAGGCGCAGGTCGCCAACTGGGTATTGCTGGTGCTTGGCGCCGCCGTGGGCGCCGTAGGAGCGCCGGTGAACGCGGGCGAGGCGAGCAGCGCGCCGCCCGCCGCCGAGATGTCGTTGCCGATCAGGTTCACCGCGCCGGATCGACCGTTGAAGGTCGTCACCGTCCCGGCCATGCCCGCCGCAATCGCCGCCGTCACGAACGCGGTGGTCGCCAATTGGGTGGTGCTGGTCGAAGGCGCCGCCGTCGGCGCAGTGGGAACGCCGGTGAACGCGGGCGAGGCCAGTGGGGCCGCAACCGCCACAACGAACGCGGTGGTGGCGAGGCGGGTCGAGTTGTCGGTCGAGGGCTGGGTGGGTGCGGACGGCGTGCCGGTGAACGCGGGCGAGGCGAGCAGCGCGCCGCCCGCTGCGGTGACATCGCCGCTCACCAAGGTAACGACGCCCGTGCGCCCGTTGAAGGACGCGACCCCGGCGGTGCTTTCGGCCACGGCGTTGGTGACGAAGGCGGTGGTCGCCAACTGCCCGTCGGCGGAACCTTGCGGCGCCGTCGGCGCCGTCGGGACGCCAGTGAAATTGGGGCTGTCGAGCGGCGCGAACCCCTGACCTTCGTCGGCCAGCGCGGCGGCGATCGCGGTCTGGACATAGGCCGTGGTGGCGAGGCGGCTGGAGTTAGACGTGACGTCGGGCGTCGGTCCTCGCGGACAACCGACGAAGTAGGGCGAGGCGATCGGCGCCCCGCCGCCGAGGATGATGTCGTCGCGGTTGAGGACGATCGCCCCGGTGCGGCCCATGAACGAGGTCACGGACGCGGCCCGCAGCGCTAGCACCCATTGCGCCGTCGCCGCCTCCAAGCCGCCAACTGGATCGCGGCCCAGCACGATGGTCTGACCGGAGTTGATGGTGATCTGGCCGAGGGGCGAGATGTAAACCCCATTGGTCCAAGCGCCGGTCCACGCCTGAAAGACGAAGCCGGTCGCGGTGTAGACCAGCCGCGCCGCGCCGAGGCCCGGAACGAGCGAAGGCAGCTCGCCGCCCGCGTCATAGGCGTTCCAGCCGAACCAGCCGCCAAGCGGCGTGACCACGGCGTCGGTGAACACCTGTCCGCCACTGGCGTCTGCGGGCGCGGGCTGGCCGACTTGCAGCGGTATGTTGGTGCCTGACAGCGCCGTGCCGACCAACGCTTCGGGGGAAATGCTCTGGTACGGGCCGCCGAGCCCGCCGCGTTGCAGCAACAGCGCGTCGGTCGGGAGCGTGCTCCCGACTTCGGTATAGCCCGCGATCTGCTTGACGTTGAGGACAAGATCGTCAGCGGGCATGGGTCAGCTCGTGTCAGCGCAAAGGACGAGCGCCGTTCGAGGCCACGTGTTCCCAGCCGTGTCGACCGCCGTGAATTTGAGCTGGTAATCCGTACCGGCGACGCCGCCCGCGAGCATAGCGTAGAGCGCGCGACCGCGCACCGTCACCGGCCCAATCGTCCAATCCGCCGACGCGTCAGTCGGCGCGGCGGTGTTCGTCAGGATGGCGAGCGTGCCGCTGGCAAGGCCGACGCCAACCGGGATGATGAACGAGAAATCAATCCCGAAACTGCAATTCTCGCCGGGCGGATGTTCAGGGTTGAACCGGCGCGAGAGCGGCATGGCTCACCGCGAAACCGTTCGATACTGCCCCCGATATTGCCGAGGTCGCTGGCGCGGCGGCAGCGGCCGAAGCGGGTTGCGGGACGAAGCGGGCATGATGTCGCGCCCGGCGTTGTAGCGGCTGTAGTCGCCGCCAAGATTGGCGATGCTGCGGGCCGAGCCCATGTCGCCCCGATCGACCTCGCGCGCCATCAAAACCTCCTCGTGTCCTCAACCCAGCGGGCGGTCAGCATCCGGTTGACCCACACGGCGGGCTCGCCAATCAGCGCGCCATCCGGGTCGGCGAGGAAAGCCGGGCCGTTGTCGTGAACAACGGTCGGTGGCGAAAGCAGGGCGGGCCCAGGATCGAGCGGCAGCGCTGACATGACCCGCTCACGGCCGAGCGGATTGGGGCGGCCAAGGAAGCCCCCGGTCGGATCGACAACGCCGAATGCGGCCGGGTCGACGACGACGGCGGGCCTAGAGCTGGGGTGTCGAAGATGCTCCATGACACTATCGCTGGCGCCTTGCGCGTGACGGCGGCGAGCGTAGCATGAATGAAAAGGGGCCGCGACGTGCGCCGCAGCCCCTAACTTCGGAAGGCAAATCCAAAGCACCGACACAGGTGCACAGAGCGCACGAGGAAGGTGATGCCGAATGTAGGCGAAAAATCCCCTCCTGACAACTGGTTAGATTTACACGCGCAATCGCTCGATGCGCTCGTGCGTGGATCCGCGCCAGCTCGCCCGTACCAGCCTTACCCCGGCGACCATCCCTGTTCGGTGTGCGGCTCCCTCCTCGCCTTCGTTGCGGTTGGGTGGCCTCGCCACCCGCAATGGTTCTGCCGCAAACACTTGGAGGAATTTACGTGCCAAACATTGCCGACGCCCTCGATTTGCAGCGGTACGCCGAACTCGGGAGAGACGCCGAAATGGCCCTCAACCTCTGGGACGCCTTCCGCCTCGCCGTCGAGCGCGGCGACGGCGAAATCGCCAAGCACCACGCCCGACAAATCGCCGTCCTCACCCGGACAACTCTCGCTCTGGTGAAGCGGCTAGGGCAGGCGGACGGAGGCGACGATGCCCGCCAATGACGCCCGCACCATTTGGGCCAGCAAGCGCCCCGTCGTCCTGCGGCGTGAAGGACGGGTCCGGGTCCGACTGCCTTACGCCGCCGACAACCGCGATTGGCTGCGCTCCGATCGCCGCAACAAGCCCGAATGGATCAGCGACGGCGGATATTGGGAACTGCCCAAAGCGTGGTTCAGCGGCTTGGTCGACAGCGCCCTCATTCGCTACGGCGAAGTCTGGATCATCCAGCCCTATCGCGAAAAGGAAATCTGCGCGCCCGCCTGCATGAACGCGGTCGGCCACGAGTGCGAGTGTTCCTGCATGGGCGCCAACCACGGCATGGGCGTCGAAGGTCGATGGTACGAAGTCAGCGAAGCTCTCGCTGTCCGTTGGGGAGAACGCACGCTCGCCGTCCGTCACCTCAAGGCCGCCGCCCTTAAAGCCGGGTGGCTCGCCGCCATGTCGGACGACGATGATGCCTGACGACGGCAAGCCGCAATGGCTCACCCTCTCCGATTGGGATGAAATCGCCCCAGCCCCGCAAGATTGGACGGTCCCTGGACGCATCCCCAAGCGCCAAGTCGCGCTTCTCAGCGGTCCCGGATCCGCCGGTAAGTCTATGATCGCGCTACACCTGTGCAGCGCGCACGTCCTCGCCCGCGATTGGCTCAACTCGCTGCCCGAGCCCGGCCCAGCGTTCTTCCTCGACGCCGAGGACGACGCTAACCAAATCGGCCTGCGCCTCACCGCCATCTGCAAACACTATGACGTTGATTTCACAGCCCTATCCGCTGGCGGCCTCTATGTGCTGCCGCTCGCAGGCCAGCCTTCCCTCATGGCGACGGTCAGCAAAAGCGGCGTCGTCACGCCGACTGATCTGTTCAACTGGCTCCTCGACCAAGGCCGCAAAATCAAGCCCCGGCAAATCGTCATCGCCTCGCTCGCCGACGTGTTCCCCGGCAACGAAAACGATCGCGGCCAAGTCACGCAATTCATTGGCTTAATGAAGCGGCTGGCGATCGAAGCCGACGGTTCGGTCCTCCTCGTCTCCCATCCCTCCGTCGTCGGCGAACAAAACGAGAGCGGCATATCCGGCTCGACCTCATGGCACAACGCCGTGCGCTCACGCCTCTACTTGCACGGGCTCAAAGCCAATGGCTCCGAGCCGCCCGACCCCAACATCCGAAAACTCGACTTCAAGAAAAACCAATACGGCGGCCTCGAAACCGCCGTCACCCTGCGCTGGCGCGACGGCATGTTCCTCCTCGAAGGCGCGCCCTCGCTGTTCGAGAAGGCCGCGCTGGAAGCCAAAGCCGACCACGTGTTCGAGGAACTGGTCAAACGCTTCGCCCGCGAAGGCCGCAACGTCAGCCACACCCAGCAAGCCCGAAACTACGCCCCGACCGCCTTCGCCAGCGAAAGCGAAGCGACCCTCGCCAAGCTCAACAAACGCCACCTCGAGGCGGCGATGAAGCGACTGTTCGAGCGCGGCGCGATCAAAAATTCTCCTTACGGCCCGCCGTCGAGACTAACTGACCGGATCATCTACGTCGAATAGGGGCGCCTGCGGTTGTGGACCCCCCTTCCCACATCCTTCCCACACTATCAGAAGTTGAAACGGAAGTTGCCTTTTCAGGCCAAAAACCTTCGCACATGGGTTCCCACATCATTCCTACATGGTTCCCACATGGTTCCCACAGTCCTTCTCACACCCCCTCTCCCCCCTATAGGGGGGAGGGGTGAGGACAGCATGTGCGAAGGTGAGAAGCCTCAGTGTCCAAACCGGCGACCCTTTTCAAAGAAAATTTCCCCAAAAAAATTTGGGCTTCAACTTTCCAGGGTTGGGAAAAACATCGGACCTGCTCCGCACTCGGTTGCGAGTTCCGGTCCAAGAGACGTTCACAGAAGGCTCAGGTACTACTGTTTACCCGAAGCTGCGCGCCACAGGTGCTGGCTATGCGAAGGAGGAGAGTAGAGCGCAAGCAACGCGAAGTATAGTGAAGTAAGAGGCTCGGCGATGAAAGACGCTATACTACGCTAGTCTTGACGATGCTATGTGAATACTAGAGGATTCGGAAAAGCACGCGATACGGCGCAAGTCGGCAAGGCGGCAAAATCGCTATTCACGCGAAAGGTATGTGGGGAACGGATAGGTTAGACTGTCAACCCAGTTACATGACACACGCCAAGTCTAGAGCCATTTCCCTGGGCTTGGACACGCTTAAATAAAATGGTGGTAGGATGCCGCCATGACCCAGCTCACGCCCCATTTCACGCTCGAAGAGTTTACGGATAGTCAGACGGCGGCCAGAAAAGGCATTCCCAACGTGCCGCCGGTGGGGAGCCCGGAGCGTGCGAACCTCAAGCGCACGGCGGACGTGATGGAGGAGGTCCGCACCCTTCTCGGCGACAAGCCGATCTTGGTCAGTTCAGGCTATCGCAGCCCGGCGGTGAACGCGGCGGTTGGCGGGAGCAAGTCATCGGCGCACATGAGCGCGCTGGCCGTCGACTTTTCGTGTCCGGGCTTCGGGACGCCAAAGGTGATCTGCCACAAGTTACAGCCGTACATGAAGGCGCTGGGGATCGACCAATTGATCCACGAATACGATAGCTGGGTCCACCTGGGGCTGCGCGCAACCGACATGGCGCCGCGTCATCAAGCGCTGACCATCGACAACAAGGGGACACGGAACGGCTTCGCCTGATCGTCGACGAAGACGTGGCAGCGTCCGCAATAGCGCTCGCACACGTCGTTCGGGTTGTGGCTCACGGCGCCGCAGCGCGGGCAGACAAAGGAAACCGGGAACACCAGCGGCTTGCCGCATTGGTCGCAGCGTATCCTGCCATAGGGTTGGTCAGCGCCGCAGCCGTGGCAGGTGGCGCGCGGCTCACGCCCGTTTAGGGCGTCCCAGCGCCACGGGCATTGATCCCACGGTCTGCCGCAGGGGCATCTGGCGGGGGCAAAGCCGGGCATTCCTCAACCTCTCGCCACTCCTCGGGATTTAGGTCGATGACCGGCCATAGGTCCGTCGGGTGGTTCTGCCCCTGCCCTGCGAAGTTGTCCCCCCAAACATGAGCGGCCATTAGGCGGTCTTTGGGCCGCCGCCTGCGAAGCCGCGCAGCTCGGGCTGTTCTGGGCTTGGCTCCGCCAATTTGTCGGTCGCGACATATTTCGGCTCGTACTGCGACCGCCTAAACACCCTCCCCGCCGACAGGTCGCTTGCGAGTTCGCTTGCGCAGCGCTCCAACGTGTCCGCGTTTTCCTTGTTTAAGTACCACTCCTCCTCGCTTGGCTCGCACTCTTGCTGCGCCAGCCGGTAGGCTGCGGCTTGCTTTCGCCAATCGCGGACGCGTCTTTCGAGCCGGTTTGTCAGCCCTGCGAATGCTGCCGTTTCCGTCATCTTTGCCCTCCTGATAGTCTCGAATTTCGTCGATGGGGACGCCGGTTAGACCGGCGATGATTGTAGCTTGCTCTGTGCTGGGCCGGAATTTCTCCTGCGCCCACACGTACATCGTCTGGCGCGAGACGCCGATCGCGCGGGCTCGGGCGGCGAGGGTGTCGCCCGGCACCTTGGCGAGAATGTCGGCCATGGGGTGGCGGAGCTTGTGCGCGACGGCGCGCAAGTCGCTGGCGATCGCTGGCAGCGGCGCTTTGTCCACGAGGATCAACAGGCTGAGTTCAAAGCTCATTTATGTAATTCCCTACACTTGACAGCGGCGTCATGTCAAGGGTATGTCATAGCGCATCCACAAGTGGGAGAAAATGGAATGAACGAACATCCAAGGGTCGAGGAATTGGACCCGGCGACAGAATATGCGCGGACGCATCAAACGGCGCGGCGGGTCGGCGTCGAGGCGCTGGAGCGCGAGCTGCACGGCGAGACGACGGACGCGGTGGACGTTTCGATCTACGTCAAGGGACGGATGATCGCCACCACGACCAACAGCGCGACGGTTGCGCGGATTTTGGCGATCTTGTCGGGGCTGGCTGACTGATGACGACGCGGGAGCAAGCTCACGAGCTGACAGACCGCGCGCTTGCTCTCGCGGCCATGTGCGGCGTCGTCTTTTCCGGCGAAGATCCGGACGCGATTGGCGCAGCGTTGGCGTCGACGATGGCGACCTTTCTGCACGGTCACAAGATCGTCGACGATCCGCGAGGCGAGCATGAGATGCGCGAGGCGATCTTAGAGCAATGGATCAAGACGGTTCGCGATCTGGTCTTGATTTACGACAAGCCAATGGGGCCGCCGCAATGAACGACCAAGGCAACGAAGGCCAGATCGAGAAGGGCGACATCGTTCGCGTCGAGCGGGCCGCGCCAGCGGAGACGTTCGCGGCGGTACTCATGCAGATGCTGACCAATCCCGACATCCCGGCCGACAAGATGGAGGTGGTGATGAAGATGCGGCGCGAAGTCTTGGGCGACCAAGCGCGCGAAGCGTTCATGGAGCATTTCGCAGCGCTGTCGGCGGAGCTGCCGCAAGTCGAGCGCGACGGGACGGTCGAGCTGGTCAAAGACGGGCGGTCGATGGGCAAGTACGCCTTCACGACCATCGAGAACATGGACACGATCCTGCGCCCGCTTCTCGCCAAGCACGGTTTCGCGATTTCGTTCGCCTCAGTCGACAACAAGGAAAGCATCACCATCACCGGGACGCTTTCGGGCTGGGGCTGGGAACGCACGTCGACCTACACGCTGCCGCCTGACGCGGGTCCGGGGCGCAACGCGTTGCAGGCGCGCGGCTCATCGCGAAGGTACGCCAAGCGCTACATCGTCGACGACCTCGTGAATGTCGTGCGCAAGGGGAAGGACGACGATGCGAGGGGCGCGATGGAAGCGCTGATTGACGCGAAGCAGATCAAAGAGCTGGTCGACCTCATCAAAGCGACGGCGACCGACGAAGCGGTGTTCGTCAAAACGATGGTGAGCGGCGCTGAGACGCTGCAAGACATCAGACAAAGAGATTTCCCTCGCCTCATCATGGCGCTTCGCGAGAAGAAGCAGCGGCGGGCGCAGAAATGAGGGCTGTTCTCTTGCTGGCGCTCCTGTCGAGCCCGGCCGACGCGCACTGTTTCAGTATTTGGCACTTTCACGAGCGACAGCGATGTGGAGGAAACAACCGCCCCCCGGTTGTGAGCATCGCCAAGCGGGAGCCGGTCCCGGCTCAGTTACCCCCGATGCCGGGACCGTCTTTCGATCTTCCCCTACCGGACGCTGATCCGGCGATGACGGCTTTAAGGGAGCGACTGCAATGAAAGCGGAATGGCTCGAAACCCCGGACAAGAACGTCTGCCTATGCTGCGGACAGGCGGTTTTGAAGCGCGGCAATCCGATGACGCCGGAACGCGCAGCGCGGGCGTTGGCGATGTTTGAGGCGCTCGGGCTGACGCGCGAGGATTTGCTCGGCGAGTACCGAGAGACGATCGACTATCAGTCGCCCGGCTTCGCCGAATGGCTGCAAGGGCAATGAGCGAGGCCGCCTGTTTCGCCTGCGGCGTCCCGCAGCCCTATGGGCAAATCCGCTGCGAGGTCTGCGGGGAGCCTCTGGTGTTCCCACGGAGGGAGAACATGAAGAAGCCGGGTCAATTTCGCGACATCACGGCGCTGGAAGTCCTGACGACGGGTGAAAGCGAGGCGCACGAGCAACTGTTGCAATCGGCGCTCGGTTTCGAGCGCATCGCCAAGACGATCGACGAGCGGTTCGCGGCGATCGAGGCGAGGCTCAAGGCTTTGGAGGAAGCGCATGAAGCTGTACCGGGTGGAGCAGGGTTCGGCCGAGTGGTATCGCCTACGCCTCGGCAAGCCGACATCGAGCAACTTCCACAAGATCGTGACGCCAGCGGGGGCGCCGTCGAAGCAAGCGGTGAAGTACCTCTATCGGCTAGTGGCCGAACGGCTACTGCACGAGACGATGGATGACGAAATCGGCTTCGTGAAGTGGGTGCAGGGCGGCAAAGAGAACGAACCCTACGCCG
>Ga0209275_10000887_pt1 | contig 12119 bp, 9 predicted proteins | sample HubBroMetageREF2_FD_188344 | JGI IMG/M metagenome (GOLD analysis project Ga0209275, IMG submission 188344) | Reference soil microbial communities from the Hubbard Brook experimental Forest, New Hampshire, USA - Hubbard Brook CCASE Soil... | ecosystem: Environmental > Terrestrial > Soil >...
AGTGGCGGCGACGAAAAAGTCTTGTACAGTGGTCCTATCAACGGGGGATTACGAGATCCGGCATGGTCTCCAGACGGCAAGACGATCGCCTGTATGGTGCTTCAACCGAGAAACGCTTTCAGCGGCCTGGTGACGCTCGAGGTGGCCAGCGGAAAGCAGAAGTTGTTTTTCACCTCCGATGCCAGCATTGTGCAGCGGCCGGTCTGGATGCCTGACCAGAGTGGTCTGCTAGCACAGTCCAGCTTTAGCCGTAATCAGATCGTCTTCGTTTCCTACCCGGACGGAACGTTGCACGATGTTACCCGAGACACCAACAACTATTCCGAGCCGAGTATCGCTGCTGACGGTCGTACCTTGGTGAGTGTCTTGAGCCAGTCGCATTACAATCTTTTCGTAATGCCGACCGCAGCTTCGAATGGCAGCGAGGCACGGCAGGTCACCTCTGGCGCGCCCATTTTTGGCTTTAGCTGGATGCCCGACTCCAAGATTGTGATGAATTCGGGTTCGGGTATGGGTCTGCTCGATCCGCAATCGGGTGGTACGACTCGATTTGTCGAGAATGGTGTAGCTCTCGTCAACGCTCCATCCGCGTGCGCAGATGGCCGCTACCTGGTTTTCAGCAGCGCGGCGACCAAAGCGGACAAAGTGATAAACATCTGGCGCGTGGACGCGTCTGGTGGGAACCTCAAACAACTTTCCAACGGCAAGGTGGATCAATTCCCCAGTTGCTCGCCCGATGGTCACTGGGTGATTTACGAGGACGCGGTGAGTGGCAATCGACTGATGAAGATGCCTATCGATGGCGGGAAAGCGGAAAAAATCTCAGACTACCTGTCGGCCGCGTTCGACGTCTCCCCCGACTCAAAAACCATTGCGGTTGCAGCCTTTGGGCATCTCGGCGAGCACGTCGAAATGCTCGCTCTGATTTCCATGGATACGAATCAGACCTTGAAGACTCTGCAATTCGAACGTCCGCGCACCGGCGTGGTCCGTTTCTCGCATGACGGCAAGAGCGTCGTCTACTCGTTCCGTCACAGCGGAGTCGATGACCTGTGGTCGCAACCGCTTGACGGTTCTCCAGGAAAACAACTTACGGATTTCAAGTCTGAGCACATCAACGATTTTCACTGGTCGTTCGATGGCAGCAAGCTGGGAGTGATTCGTGGCCACACCGATTCCGACGTCGTTCTAATTCGAGATATTCAGCCCTAACTTATTTTGCTTCGCTGTTAGTTGCAGCCCCTCGGTACCGCGGTCAGCCCGGCCGGATCGGAACCGTTCTTCAACACATGAAATGGGGAGCCCGCAATCTCCTTTAGGGTACCGCCATCTGTCGTCAGAACCCCGATCGCCTCTGGGTTGTTTTCTTCCGACACGAAAAGATTGAGGCCAGTTCCCGTCGCCAGCCCTAACGCATACAAACCGGGCTTAGCGAGCTTAACCGTACTGTCATAGCTAAGAGCGCCGTTCGAACCTACGGAAAGCGTCGTGATCTGATTCGACATTGTATTGCTGACGTACAAATGGGTGCCGTCCACGCTCAGCATTATGTTGTTAGAACTCTCGCCGTTCTTGTTCGTAAAATTGTTCAGCTCCTTGAGCTCTCCGCTCGAATTGATGCTGAACACTTCTACCTGGGTATTCGACGCTGCATCGCCAAAGTATGCCATCGTGCCATCGCAACTGACATCGACGCCTGCAGCCGATCCCTTGGTAGTGAAAGGGCCGAGTTCCGTCAGGCCGCCCGTTGTGGGATCAATCTTGAAGGAATCGACCTGCCCGATATAGGCCGCTATCAGGAAGTTCCCGTCGGGAGTCACTTTCATGCCAGCCGGGGACGCGGGAACGGTGACCATCTTCAGCAGCTTCAGTGAGCAATTGTTGTCGATTTTCAATACTGAGATGCTGTTGTCATTGGTGTTGCCAGCAAACAAAACATGGCCGCCGCTGGCCAGCCCTATGCCAAACTGCTGGGCGCCGCTCACTCCGTCCCCAAAAGGAGAACCGCGAACCGACGACAAAGTTCCGCTGAATAGATTCATCTGAAACGCGGCGATAGTGCTGTCTCCTCCATTCGATACAAAAAGGCAGGTTCCGAGCCGGCTTTTAGCGGAGGTTATGGGCGAAAGCGCAAAGTACCCGCTGCCCGCGCTCTTCCCTCCCGTGGGGTAGGTTCTGAGCACCTTCAACGCGCCCCCTCCGGTCACTGCGATGGCAGTTGTGCTGTTATTACTGTTGGCAACATTGTTATTGGTAAAAATATATTGTTGAGCAAGCGCGCTGCCGGCACATAAAGCAAGGACACCGACCAGAGAAAGTACCCACGACAATCTTGACAAGCTCTTCATGTTCCCCCCACCGGATGGCGTTGCAGAGTTTCCGCTTCCGGCCAATGCATGCGCGGGTGTACTCGCCCGTGTTCTGTTGCTGAGATTCGCACCTGACTATGGGACACAACGACTTCAGCTCCAGCACCAGTAATGGGAGCTAAGACAGGCGAGCGGTTGAATGGGGGAGGTAAACGCAACCAACACGCGTCAAGTCGATTCAGAACGTATTACAGTCAGACTGCGCTGTCAATGGTGTCGTGTTGCCGGGAGAAGAAAGTCCTGTAACAACGAAGGGCGGCCCGAGGGACCGCCCTATATCCGGAAATTTGAAAGTGGTTTACGCCGGCTTTACATTCTCGGCTTGCCACCCCTTGGGGCCCTTTACCACGTCGAACTGTACTTGCTGGCCTTCTTGCAGGCTGCGGAATCCGCCCGCCTGAATCGCGGAGAAGTGTACAAACACGTCCTCACCGCTCTGGCGGCTGATGAACCCATAACCCTTGGCATCGTTAAACCACTTTACTGTTCCTGTTTCCATGGTGTTGCTCGATTCCTTTTTCTTAGATATGCGCTGTGTCAGTCGCAGAACTTCTTCAGGCAGGTCACGCTAGTCGCGGGAGTCGCTGAAAAACTGCAAAGATCAAACGCAGCAGGATTGTACCTCAGATGTTTCGCGAATTGCCAAGCTATTTCGGTGAACACGAAGTAAGACATTGTTTATCAATAGCTTACAAGTTAGGTCTTGAATGAAATTGGGGCGACTGGAAACTTTGGCGAGTTCGCGGCATCATGGAGACATGCGTCTCCGTTATTTTGCAATTCTCCTGTTACTTTCATCCCTGGCGTTCGGCGATATTGTTACAGACGTCCGTACCGCGCTTGCGCAGAGGAATTTCGCATCGGCCGATTCCCAACTTCAAGCCTACCGCGCGCAACACGGCGTCGATTCTGTCTACCTTGAGGCTCTCTCGTGGACGGCGCGCGAAGCACTGGCTGCCAACCACCTCGATCAGGCCGAAACTGCGGCCAAGGAGACAGAGACTCTCGCCCGCCAGTTGCTCCAAAAACGAGGGCTCGACGCCGAACCGCATCTGCCGATCGCGTTGGGCGCTGCTTTCGAAGTCCAGGCCCAGGTACTGGCGGCTCATGGCCAGAACGCGCAGGCTGCGGCGTTGCTGCGGCACGCTCTGGTGTCCTACGGAAATACTTCGATCAGCCCGCGCCTGCATAAGAATCTGAACTTGCTTAGCATCACTAGCCAGCCTGCTCCGCCGCTCGCTACTTCGGAGTATCTCGGCTCACGGCCGTCTCCGTTGAGTCAGCTAAAAGGTTCGCCTGTTCTCTTGTTTTTCTGGGCGCATTGGTGCGTAGACTGCAAGTACGAGGGCCCGATCATCTCCAGGCTCAGTTCTGAGTTCGCGCCCAAGGGGTTGTCTGTTCTCGCTCCCACGCAGCTGTACGGATACGCGGCCAAGGGAGAAGATGCGAAGCCCAAGGATGAGATCGCCTATATCGGGCAAGTTTGGGAACACTACTATCCCGGACTGCAGAGCGTTCCGGTACCCATCAGTAAAACCAACTTTACCAATTACGGAGCCAGCACCACACCAACTCTGGTCCTGGTCGATCGCAAGGGCCGAGTGACGTTGTACCATCCCGGCTTGATGGAATACGACGATCTCCGCGCCGCCATCGAAAAAACACTATCCAACTAGCACGGGTGCACCTGAATCACGCGCGATCTGGGGCATCGCTCAACGGAACACATACAAGATGCCGAAATCTGCGACCGCACTGGCGCGACGGGAACTCGGCTCGAGATCGGTGACATACCAATAAATTCCGATCCGCTCGCGCAAGTAAAATCTTCTTTTCAAATGCATTCGCATGTCGAATAGTGGTCCAACCAACGCGGTGGGACTGGTGGGGATAAGAAACTGCGCATTCAGGCGGAACCAATCCCGCTCAAACATGGCTCCCAGACTGGGCCAAACCTGTTGCTTGTCATACCTGGAAGTGAACAAGTCGCTGAAGTGAAGTCCACCTCCCAAACGCCAGTGCGGCGTCGCCCGCCACATTACTAATCCGTGGCCGCGAAGGGTGACGCCATTGTTCAGACCGTTTGGGTTGGCAGTATCCGCGCCGGCCTCGGCTTCGAAGAAGGTAGCACGAAGGTCTCCCCAATCAACGCCGATGTCCGCAGTGTAGTAAGGCGATTGAAAGCCCAGACCGTTGACGCCGATTCCACCGTCCACGTAGGGCGCCACTTGAGCGTTACCCAGAGCGCCCAAGAAAAAAACAGCGGCCAGGAACTTTGGAAGGGCTCTCATCGTTGGCACGAGGTCCCGATCGAGTGCGTGACGAAGAGCCTCGCGTCTTCTGCAAGTGTACCTATTTGAGACTCTGCCGCTAGTTACCAATGCAGAACGCATGAACTTGTGATTGAATCGTCGATGCAGAAGCGCGCTTTCGCCTTATGGCGAAAGCAGTGGCCTCAATATCGCCAATACTTCTTGGGAGGAAGACGCGGGCGTTACACTGGCAAACCGTTCGCCAGGGGGAGCCGCACTTGAAAGCGTGTGTCGCCAGGTTTTGAGTCGACCTGAATGTTGCCTCGGTGCTTTTTCACTATTCGCTGCACTGTGTCGAGGCCCAGTCCAGTTCCTTCTCCGACTCCCTTGGTGGTGAAGAATGGTTCGAAGATATGCGGTTCGACCTGAGGCGAGATTCCTGGACCGTTATCGCGGATCTCAACCACCACACAACTGTCCTCGGGATAAGTGCGAATCCGAAGTTCACCCTTCCCGCCCATCGCGTCAATAGCATTGTCGATTAGGTTGGTCCAAACTTGATTGAGTTCGCTCCCGAATGAATTGACCAGAAGAGGAACTTGTCCGTAGTCGCGTTCCACAGTCACTCCGCATTTGAGCTTATAGTTGAGGATGGTCAAGGTTGTTTCCAGGCTCTTCACGATATCCACATTCTGCACAGGCGCCTGATCCATGTAGGTGTATTCCTTAATTGCAAGGACCAGGTCAGAGATCCGCGTTGTGCTGCTCTCGATTTCGTTCAGCAGGTTCGCGATCTCGACTGAAGCAGCAATCCTCACCAGCGCGGCTCGAGCGGTGTCAGCATCAAGAGCTTCGAACAGAGATTCCAGAGTCTCGGGCTTGACGTTCTTTCGCGCCAGATCCGCTGCCAGTTGCCACAGGTCATTCTGGCCGTGACTGCGCAACAACGAATCAATATGTTCTTCCAAGTCGCTGGTAGTGAGTGCATCGGGTGGAGGCTGGTTTTGCTGGATAAAGGAGGACTCCAGCTTTTCAATTTCGGCTTTCTGGGCGGCAGTGAGATCGCGTCTTCCGAGTTCGTGACTTGCTTCTTTAATTTTCTTGAGGATGATGCGCAGCTGGCTGGTCGCGCGTTTTGCAGCGGAAGCGGGATTGTTCAGTTCGTGCGCCAGTCCTGCAGACAGCTTTCCTAACGAAGCCAAGCGGTCACGTTGCTGTTCCAACCGCGTGGTTTCACGGATTCGGTCGGACATCAAGCCCACGAGGCGCTGGGTTAGCTCGGGCATTTTCTGGATGAGCTGTGGAAACAGCGAAGCGGGGAATCGCAGAGCGCGGCTGTCCGTCTCTGCCCGTATGCCCACCGTAAATTGCTTCATCCTGGAAAACGGCAGCACTCCCGTGACGTTACCCTGGTTTATGGTGAAGATGACGGTTTCGCCACCAATTTCGCCACGCCCCTGGAGTTGACCCTCAAGCAGCACAAACATCGCATCGGCCGGATCGCCTTGCCGCGTGGAGCTATCGCCCGCCTTGAGATGCAGCTCTTGCGATTGGCTGATGAACCAGGCGATCTGATCGTCCGGTAAGTCTGCGAAAATGGGGACCCGAAGTAATTCCGATTTCTCGACCATTTAGACCTTGCTCAGGTATTGATGGATGAATTGCACCGCAACCGATCCCTCGCCGACTCCGGAAGCCACTCGTTTCACCGAACCGTGCCGCACATCGCCCACCGCGAACAGACCCGGAACATTGGTTTCTAGCAGGAAGGGATCTCGGTCGAGCGTCCAGCCCTTGGGGTGTTGGCCATCTCGTATGAGATCGGGCCCAGTCAGAAGAAAACCACGATCATCTCTCTCGACGAGATTTCCAAGCCAATCGGTTCGCGGCAGTGCGCCAATGAAGATAAACATTGCGTTCGCTGGCACCCGCTCCAGCTTGTTTGTGTCCGAACAAAGAACCGAGATCTCTTCCAGATGAGTTTCGCCGTGCGCCTCGGACAAAGTTGCATGCGCCCACACTTGGATGTTCGGCGTCTCCTTGATCTGGTCTATCAGATACTGCGACATGGTACTGGAGAGAGAATCGCCGCGTACGAGAATAACCACTCGCTCGGCGTATCGAGCGAAATTCATGGCGGCCTGCCCCGCCGAATTCGCGCCTCCCACGACGTAAATGGTTTCGCCCTTGCAGGACAGCGCTTCGGTTGCGCCGCCGCCATAGTAGACACCTGCGCCCTGCAAGCGATCGATTCCCGGAGCTTCGAGCCGCCGCCACTGTACTCCGCTCGCGATCATAAGCGCGTGGCAGGAGATCTCGCTTCCATCCGCGAGCTTAACGAACCGATAGGACCCTTCCGTTCGAATGCCGACGGCCTCTTGCGGCGATAAAATCTCCACGCCAAAACGCTGCGCCTGCACTACGGCGCGCCGCGCAAGATCGTTCCCGCTCAGTCCGGCTGGAAATCCCAGATAGTTTTCAATGCGCGAACTCATCCCCGCCTGGCCTCCGGGCGCTTCGCGTTCAACTATCACCGTGTGCAGCCCTTCCGACGCGCCGTACACGGCCGCCGCCAGACCTGCTGGTCCGCCACCTACAATTGCCAGGTCATAAAAGTCTGTTTGTGCGCGTGTCCGCAGTCCAACCTTCTGCGCAACATCTGCGGGAATTCCCTCCAGAAGCTTTGTCCCGTCAGGGAAGAGCACAACCGGAAGGTTAGTAGCCTCCGGACCCAGAGCCTCGAGGAGTTGCTTAGTCTCCGGGTCGTTGGCAGATACCTCTACGTCGATCCACTGATAAGGAACGCGATTGCGTGCGAGGAAATCGCGCAGCTCATAGGATCGCGGCGACCAACGCGTGCCCAAAACCCGAATTCCCTGGAAGCTTGGACGATAAGAGGCTTGCCAATCCCCGAGCAAGTCATCCAACTGCGGGTACAAGTGCTCGGCGGGAGGATCCCATGGCTTCAAGAAAAAATAATTGATGTTAGCTTGATTGATGGCGCTGATGGCCGCGCTGGTGTCAGCGTAAGCGGTCAGCAAGGCGCGCTTCGCGTCCGGAAAAATTCGCATTCCTTCCTGCAGAAATTCCACTCCATCCATGTGGGGCATCCGTTGGTCGGCAAGGAGTAGAGCTACACTGTCATTTCGCACCTTCAGCTGTCGGAGGAGGTCTAGAGCGCCCGCGGGCGAATCGCTTCCGATCACGCGGTAATCAGCGCCGTACTGCGAGCGCAAGTCGCGCTCAATCGCGCGGAGAACATCCGAGTCGTCGTCCACACTCAATAGAATCGGTTTCGCCATGGTTAGGTCTCGGTTTTGCGAAGCCGCGCCGGACTTCCGAAGTGACTAGTTAAACAGGTTAGATACATAAATTTGCATTTGGTTGCGGAATTGAACGGGTCCACCCAAAAGATTAATATAGCAAGACCCCCGCCCAGCCCTACTTTCCGATGCAGAACGTGCTGAAAATCAGGTTGAGGATATCGTCGGTGGTTGTACCTCCCGTGATCTCATCGAGTGCCCGGAGGGCGTTGTAAAGATCGAGCAGAAGCATTTCGTGCGGGACTTTGTTTTCGACAGCGACTCGTGCCGCTTGAAGTGCCATGAGTGATTCTCGAACGCGTTCCTGGTGGCGAAGGTTGCTGAGGAAACCACTTTCGGTCTGGACGCCGGCGTCTCCCCCCACGTGTCGCAGAATCTCATCTCTTAGTTCGCAGATTCCTCTGCCGGTTGTTGCGGACGTTCGAACTTGCACTGGCCTAGCCGTTAGGTCTGCGTGGCTGATCTCTCGGCTTTTTCTGTCTGCCGAGCTTTGCTCGGCTGGACAGCCGAGTACGAGGTCGCATTTGTTTTGCACGAGGTCGCATTTGTTTTGCACGATAATAGACGCTCGCCCCTCGACCTGACTCAGTAATTGCTGGTCTTCCTCCTCCATCGGTTGCGAAGAATCGAACACTACGAGAACGAGGTCGGCGTCGGCAAGAGCTTCCATCGATTTACGAATGCCAATGCTCTCGGCCTCGTCGAGTGCAAGGCGAATGCCTGCAGTGTCAACCAGTTTGACTGGGATACCGCCGATGGCGACAGTTTCGCTGACTAAGTCACGAGTGGTGCCAGGTGTTGCGGTTACGATGGCGCGCTCACGTTCGACCAGACGGTTAAACAAGCTCGATTTACCCACGTTCGGCCGACCGACAATAGCTAGCGTCAGACCCTCGTGAACGATCTTTCCATAGGCGAATGATGCGGCAAGTTCTTGAAGCGGCGCTTCGACCGCCGCAATGCGCTGAAGAATCTGATCGGCAGGGAGAATCGAAATGTCATCTTCGGCGAAATCGATTCCCGCTTCAAGGGTTGCAATCAGCTCAACAAGTTTCTGTTTGATCGGCTGCAGCCGGCGCGAGAGCGCACCTTCGAGCTGTTGGGCCGCAACCTTGGCCTGGTAGAGGGTCCTCGATTCGATGAGATCGCGGACTGCCTCTGCCTGGGTAAGATCGATTCTCCCGTTAAGAAATGCGCGCATGGTGAACTCACCCGGTTCGGCAATGCGCGCGCCGCGAGCCAGGGCCATCTCGATGACGTGGTGCAAAACCACAGGCGACCCGTGGGCCGAAATTTCGATGATGTCGTCGGTGGTGTAGGAATGAGGTTTGGCAAAATAGGTGACGACAACTTCGTCGATGCGACTTGTCACGCTTTGCGCGCCCAGACCGTCGGGGGCGGCCGTCCCCGTGTGTTCATTCGCAGGTTCAACCAGTTCTCCGAACACCGCACGGCCGGGTTCGAGATCGCGCTTTAGCCGCAGCATTGGCAAAGCGATGTTTCTCGCTTTAGGACCAGCGAGACGGACCACGCCCACGCCGCCTCGTCCCGGAGGAGTGGCAATCGCGACGATGGTGTCGTCCAGGTTCACAGCTGGAGGTTCACAAAAAGATTGCAGCGGTTTTACCCTCGCGAACTGTTTCCAGACAAAGCGCGATCTACGGCAGACTGCGCTGCGCAGGCTTGCCCGCGGGCTTGTAATTCTTCGGATAGACAACCAGGCAGCGGCGACCACCTTCGCCCTGGCTCTCCGTGTGCAGGTCGGCGTGATCGCGCAACGCGAGATGCACGATGCGCCGCTCGCGCGAAGACATGGGCGCGAATTCGTAGGGCATATTCGTCTTACGAACTTTTTCCGCCGCCACACCAGCCGCCAGCCGCAATTCTTCCAGCCGCATGGCGCGCTGGTTCATGCAGTCGAAGCAGACTTTTTCGTGCTCATTGCCTGGCAAACGGAGCATCTCAATCGCCAGGGTTTCGATGGCGCGCAGCAGTTCGCCGCCTCGTTCCAGAACCAAAGGAGAATCGGGCCCAGAAAGCTCGACCAAAATCTCCGGCCGTTCCCAATCGCGTCCTTCGGGAAGCTGGGGATCCACGGTGATGCGGTACTTGAGATGAAGGCCGCCGTGGGTAACAACACCCCGCAGGAGCGCATCGATTTTCTTTGCAGCTGCGATTTTGTCAGGAATGGGCATGAGCTAGCTTCACTTCTCTTTCTTCCGTGCTCTTTTCGCCGCCATCTCGCGCATCTCACGGCCCAACCCGGTGCGGTTCATGACGGACTGTTGGGCGATGGCAATAAAATTTCCTTCCGCCCAGTAAAGACACAAGCCCGAAGCGAAATTCCAACTAAGGAACCCCATCATCACCGGCATCATCACATTCATCACTTTCTGTTGCGACGGGTCCATCCCCGCTTGCGGAGTCATGCGCTGCATGAGCAGCATGGTGATGAAGATGCCAATTGGCAGTATATGGTGCGGGTCAGCCGACGAGAGATCGTGAATCCACAACCAGGATGCATGCCGAAGATCAAGCGCCGAGCCCAGCATACTGTAGTACGCGAACAGAAACGGCATCTGGATGACCAGCGGCAAACAACCCCCGACCGGGCTGACGCCTTGCTGTTTCATCAGTTCGCCGATTTCCGTATTCATTTCCTGGCGTCGCGGATCGCGCATGCCGTACTTCTTGTATTTTTCCTTGATGGAGTTCATCTGCGGCTGAATCTTCTGCATCTTCAACGCGGATTTCATGCTGGAAATACGCAGCGGCATCAGCGCCAGATTGATGATCAAGGTTTGTATGCAAATGGCCCAGCCCCAGTTCCCAATAATGCCTTCGATCCACCGGAGCCACAGGAAAAGTGGACGCGCGATCACACCCCAGAAACCGAAATTGATTAACCCGCGGAGGTCCGGATCGGCGCCGACGATAGTTGGCACGGGCACTGGCTCCAAGGTCGCAAGAGCTTTGGGTCCCACGTACATGCGCGCAACTGTCGCGCCACTGGGGTTGCCGACAGCCGCTCCCAACACTTCGGCAGGAGCGGTATCTTGCGGGTTCGGATTTTTCGGATTCTTCGGAACGTTGATTGAGTTACGTAAAGTGACCAGTGCGGAGTTCTGTGAATCATCCGGGATGAAAACGGCGGCGAAGTACTGATCGGTTGCTCCCGCCCAATTGAACGGCATGTGCAGCGTGTTGCCGCCACTGACCTTCTTGATAGCCAGCCGCTCTATGCTGCTGTTGTACTGATAATTAATTTGGCTGGCAGCGTAAGAGGACAGCGTAGATTCGTCTCCGAAACCTGCGGGCCATGCGGGGTAAGCCGCAACTGCGCTGCCCCTGGATACGACTGAGGTTTCGACGTGCACGACGTAAGTGTGGTCGAAGCTGAACTTCTTGCTGACGGCCACGTCGCCGTCGGCGTATTCGAATGTGATTGTGGCGGGGGCGATCACTCGAACCGAGCCGAGCCGGTCGCGCGATCCGTTAGTGGATGTCGGAACATACAGCGCGGAATTCAGCTTGTTACGTTGGCTCTCGTCGTAAGTCCACAGCGAGAGCGGGTAACCATATTTTTCCGCAGCGGCCTTGTTGACCAGATCCAGCGGCTGATCTTTATCGTCGGTAAATTTCTTTAGGATCCAGGATTTGACCTGCCCTCCACGGTTGGTAAACGCGATGCGGCAAAGGTCATTCTCGACTACAGTTTCCGATTCGGAAGGCGCTTGCTTTGTGGCGCCCGCATTTAGCGTCGGGGGTGTTGACGCGGCCGCTTGAGTTTGACCTGGACTGACAGCAGCATTCTGCGGGGCTGACTGCGGTTGGCGCTGACTTTGCGGTGCCGGAGCCGGCGCAGTTGCCTGCGGAAAATACTTCTTCAAGATGGGCTGGAATAACACGATGACCACAAATGTCAACGCGAAGACGAGGAGGAGCCGGCGCTCCATGCCTGGTTCTTGTTGAGGATTTTGGAATTCGGCCAAATTTACTTTCTCAATGACTGCAAAACTCGGATTCGCCACCGCCGTGAACCGGCACTCCGCAACGTGTCGGCTCGATTACTTTCAGCCTGACTACTGGATCGACACCACCCTTCGCGAAGGGATTGCACCGCAATACTCGCCAGATCGCCATTAGGCTGCCCTGAGCGACTCCGTAACGATCGA
>Ga0209275_10000890_pt1 | contig 12109 bp, 10 predicted proteins | sample HubBroMetageREF2_FD_188344 | JGI IMG/M metagenome (GOLD analysis project Ga0209275, IMG submission 188344) | Reference soil microbial communities from the Hubbard Brook experimental Forest, New Hampshire, USA - Hubbard Brook CCASE Soil... | ecosystem: Environmental > Terrestrial > Soil >...
GGCGCAATCCGCGGCGGCACCTTCGGCCAGCGCCAATCTGGTGGATTTGAATTCAGCCACCAAAGAGCAGCTCGACGCATTGCCCGGGATCGGCGCGGCATATTCGCAGAAGATTATCGACAACCGCCCGTATCACGCCAAGACCGATCTGCTTCGAAAGAAGGTCGTCCCCAAGGCCACCTACGACAAAATCAAAGATCTGGTAATCGCAAAGCAAAAACCAACGACCTAGCCGCTCGGTCGCCGCAGCGCTGACCGCTGTCGCGCTGAGTTGAACTGAGCAGGATCCGTCACGCGGCGAGCCTCGTGCTGCACGCCGCGCGGCGCATACTTTTCTAATCTATGAATCTCGCGTTCCTATCCCCGTTAGTCCCGTCCGGCACCGAGCTAACCGCGATTCTGGTCGTCGTCAGTTTTTCGGCGGGTCTGAACGTGTATGCGACCGTCGGAATGCTCGGCCTGCTGGCACACTTCGACGTTCTGGCACTGCCGCCCGATCTGCACCGTCTGCGGGATTGGAGAATTATCGCGATTTGCGCTGTGCTGTTCCTGCTGGAATTCGTCGGGGACAAGATTCCGCTATTTGATCTTCTCTGGAACGCCGCGCACACCTTCGTGCGCGTTCCCGTCGCGGCGTTTCTGGCGTATGCCGCGACGTCGCAGTTACCTCAGTGGGAACAAATTGCGGCGACCTTCGCGGGTGGATTAATCGCGTTGGCGGCGCATGGCGGGAAGACGGCGGCGCGTGCAGCCATCGTGCATTCGCCCGAGCCATTCTCGAATTTCGCTTTAAGTACGGCCGAAGACGCGCTGGTGATATTCCTGATGTGGATCGTCACGCGACACCCTTACGTGGGTAGCGCGATCGTTTTGCTGGCACTCTGCGTGATCGCGATCTTGATTCGCTTCGTACTACGCGCGCTGCGAACCCTGTTTAGCGATGCCGAAGCCTCGTTGTTCCAGACTGGCCCGGGAAATCGGCGGCAGTAAGACGCGGCAGCTCGTCTCCGGCGCTCGCTTCAACCCCCAGCGCCGTGGTCCAAAAAAAGCCTTCCAGTTACTGAGGCGTCTTCTTTTTCCCGAGCAGACCACCGAGAGCGCTAGCTGCCGCGCCGCTGGTGCCGCCTTGGCCACCCGGTATCGCACCCTTGGCTGCGCCGACGGCCATCGCTTTGGCATCAGGAATCACCTGCGGATTCGACGTGGTGCCCTGTACGATGAACGGGATTCCGTGGCCCGAGCCACCGCCGCCTGCGCCGCCGGTGAAAGCGCCGAGTGCTCCGCCTAACTTGCCTCCGCCCGCACCTGCCGCGCCGGTGAGCGCACCCGCGGCGCCCGACAGATTCGCTACCATTTTAAAGTTCAGCTGTCCGGCCGCGCTGACGGTCCCATTTCCCGTGACCGTTCCAAGCGACGGCATCACCAAATCCAAATTATCAATCTTTGTTCCCGATGGATCGTTTCGCACGGTGGCGCTCAGCGTTTCAATATCCGTATCCGATCCACCGCCGCCACCACCGCCACCACCGAGTCCGGGAATGGATCCCAGCGCGCCGAGTTTCGATTTCAAGCTGAAGCCCGCCAGCTTCGCATTCGAGAGATTGATCGGCCCGGAAACGACTAGTTTGTCCACGGGGCCGGTCACCGTCAGGTTCGCAGTAAGCGACCCACCCTGCAACTTCGAGCCGGAAGGCACCACCACTCCGACCGCCGGAAGAAACCCTTCCAGATCGGTCACCGGCATGGCCTGCGCGTTCAGCCGCATAGCGACCTTGGTAGGTTCCAACGCGGTGTTGTAAGCGCCGTTCAAACGCGCCAGCGCATTGCCGATGTGAATGTCTCCCTGGTTCAAGTTTCCCGATTGGCTCTTCAGCGCGTAGGTGGTGGCGTAATCAACACTCAGCGGAACGGAAGAAGGCGCACCCGCCGCGGAGATTTTCAGCTTGGTCGCCTTCACGGTGCCTTTGGAATTCATCTGGCTTCCGTCCGAACTCAGGTCGCCTTTAAAGTCCACCACGCCGCCGATTCCGGAGGACGCATCCAGAAAACCGGTGTTTGCCAAATCCAAATGCTGCACTTCCACCGTGGCGCTCAGCGGTGTCAGTGAAGCGTCTGAAGAATTCATCGGCCCGGCTTTGCCTTCCAGTTTGAGTGCGGAGTTTCCGGGCCCAGTGGCCGTCAGCTTGAAAGGAAACTGTGAAGTGTAGGAAAGATCGGAAGCTTCCAGGTCAACGTTCTGGTAGATGCTCGGCTTAGCACCGGAGCCCGCGGCGCTTACGATAATTTTCCCGTTCTCGATGCTGAGTTTCCCTACGTTCAAAGCTTCTGTTCCGGGAGCACCGCCCGCGCTCGACGCTGGATTCTTGGTCGAGCTCTTCGCGGCGCTCCCGCCCAAGCTCGAATAGTTCCACGTTCCGTTCACAGCGTGGATCAGATTCACCTCCGGATCCTTCACCGTTAGCGAACGCACTTCGAGTTTCTTCGAAAAGATCAGCGGCAAAAGTTCAACGCCCGCGTTCAGCGATTTGGTGGTCAGAAACGGCGACTTGCTGAACGCCGGGTCATCAGCAATCGAAACATCCGAAACCGTCACTCCACCGGAAAAGATCGACAGGCTGATATCCCCAATTCCCACTTGGCGCCCCAGCGCTGCGGCCAACTGCGTTTCCAGAGTAGGCTTGAATTGGTTGGCGTTGATGAAAAGCGGCAGAGCCAGGACGATTAAGAACAACACCGCGACGATGCCGCCGATAATCATAAGGGGCTTTTTTTTCATGGCGAGCCTCCAAAAAAGCGTGTTGCAAAGCGCCGGGGCCACAGGCTGGCCTACGACCGGACCAAGGGCCGAATGGAAGGCGCCCATCATACTCCCGGGTCGGCATATTCAACAATCGGATGTTAATTCCGCGCGCCCGCACGGCTGAACGAGCGAGCACTCGCGGGAAACTCCAAGCAACACCAGAAGCTTTTCCCGCGCCAATAGCGTTTCAGTTCGCTACGAATTCGCTAGGGTGTTCGACCAAACCATGCTATGTTTGTGCTGCGTTTGTTGCTCTTGTAACACCTTTAGATTCGATCGAAGGGGCTGCAAGTTCACACTTGCAGCCTCTTTCGCTTTACGGCTGGAGGCGGTCGAGAAGCAAACAAATAGCTTAAAAAGAAGGAAGTAAATCAGTGAGAGAACAAGGAACAGTAAAGTGGTTCAATGCCAGCAAGGGCTTCGGATTCATCCAGCGCCAGTCCGGCGAGGACGTTTTCGTCCACTTTTCGGCCATTCAGGCGGAAGGTTATAAGTCGCTGAACGAAGGGCAAGCGGTTGAGTTCGAAGTTACCCGTGGACCGAAGGGTCTGCAGGCAGCGAACGTTACCAGCCTCTAGTCGAAGAGGGGCGAGCCGGCTTCCGCCGGTTCGCCCTTTTTTTTCGCACACGCAGCATCGGTCTTAGGAGCCTCGTTGAAAGCACTTCCCGAAGGGCAGTACATCAAGCACTTCCAGTACGGTCTGGGCGTAATTACCGAATCCGACAACGACCGCACTTCGATTGACTTCGATCTGCATGGCATGAAGAAGTTCGTCACTAGCATCATGGTGGTCGAAATTGCCGAGGGCACTCCGCCAAAGCGCAAGCGCGCCAAGCGCGTCAAAAAAGCCGTGGCGCCGTTGGCCGTGGCAGCCGTCGGAAAATGAGCAACAACAACGGCGTCATCGTGCAGTTCGTCGGTTTCGAGGCCAAGCCCCAGGGCCGTGAATATACTTTCACCGTTCGCGAAACCGCGACCGAACCGCGCGAATTCACCCTGACTATTCCGAACGAAGCTTTCAACACGCGCCGCGTCCGTTTTCAGGATGCGCCGGACATCTGCTCCCACCGTCTGCACCTGGAACTGGCCGCGACGGAAAATCACCCCGTCAAGACGCACTTCAATCTGACCGACGACGAGCTCGAGGCCTATCGCACTTCCCACATGCAGAAGCCACCGAAGTACCCCTACGCGCCAAAGAAAGACGATCAAGAAGCGTAATTTTTCCTGGATCTAGCAACTGAAAATTCACGCACGGCGTTGAGGTTTGGGTAAAGCAGTTGTAGCGGCGCACTGCAGCGCGCTATCGGTGTTACGGCATGGGATCAGCCTCGTTTTAAGGATCGCTGCTGCGCTACCGATTGACGGCGGTCCGAAGGCCGCCCCTAAGCGGTCTTCGTCACCACCCGCCGCGCCGCCAGCGAAATCATCAACCGCGTCACGCCACTGAAGAAAATGCTGATCCCCACCAAAGTGCCTAGCACCCACTCCACGCTCGAAGGCCATGTCGCCCAAATCATTCCGCCCAGCACCAGCGTTACGATGCCATCCATCAGGAACCAGCCCGAGCCCGCAGCCGGGCGGTGCTGAAAAAACAGCACAATCTCGAAAACCCCCTCGATCAATAAATAAAACGCCAATGCCAGCGTCAAAGTGGCCAGTCCGCGCGCCGGATGATCCAGCAGATAAATTGCCACGCACAAATACAGAATCCCCAGCAGAACTTTCAGCGGCACGCTCCCCGTGCGCCGCGTGTACCACGCAAAAACGAAATGGGCCACCGCCGCGAATACCAACATCCAGGCCACGAAAATATTCGCGGCCAGGCCGGCCTCGTACGGCAACGCGATCGCCAGTATTCCAGCCACAATCATCATCACACTCACAAAAATAGACCAGCCCACCGCCTTCCTCGCAATATCCGAAATATTAGGATCGCTCATCGCAGCCCTCCCGCCATCGCTCGGCATCCTTATATCACTACTCGCTACGCTTCGGCGACTTTGATGTAGCGCGGCAAATCAACGCAGCGACGCGACGCTACAGGCGGTAAAGCAGCAGTCTCACTCGCTGCGATGGGCCGCAGCAGCAAACTCAACTCGTGATATGTTTGCAGCGATGCCGCGCAAACTTTCGCAGCCACCGAGGCGCCCTTCTTGACGCAGCACAACCACGCAAACCCAGCCAGCCGTCGAGAAAACGAAATCGTGGAAAGCATTCCGCAAACGGAGTCTCGCGCACCCGTCCTAGCGCAGTCCGTTGCATTCGTACGGCGGCACGCGCTGCGGCTGCTGACGATTACCGCTGCGGTCCTAACGCCCGTTTTCTGGCATCGCAACATCGCCGCCGGCGACCTCGGCAGCCATCTTTACAACGCCTGGCTCGCGCAACTAATCCGCCACGGATACGCGCCCGGCCTCTGGCTCGCGCCGCGCTGGAACAATGCGCTCTTCGATCTCCTCCTCGGCGCGCTCGGCCATTTCGTCTCGTTCCACACCGCCGAAAAAATCGCCGTGTCGCTAGCCGTGCTGATTTTCTTCTGGGGCATATTCGCCTTCGTCTGCGCCGCCACCAGAGGCGCACCATGGTTGCTCTGTCCCGTGATCGCCATGTTCAGTTACGGCTATTCCTTCGCGATGGGCTTCTTGAATTTCTATATTTCGCTGGGTCTCGCGTTTTTTGCCATCGCAATTTTCTGGCGCGGCTGCGGCTGGGAACGCTGGATCGCCGTCGCGCTCGCGCCCCTCGCGATGCTCGCCCATCCTCTCGGCTTCGCGTGGCTGGTCGCAGCTTCAGCTTACGTCGCGCTGGCCGAAGCGATCCCGCGGCGCTATCAGATATTGCTGGTGGCTGCGGCGGGCGCCGGGCTCTTTGCTGCGCGCTATTATTTCTGGCACCACGATATTGTGCTCGCGCGCGACGATCCCTTCTATTTTTTCAATGGCTCGGACCAATTGCTCCTCTTCGGCCCGCGCTACATCATTCCGGAATTCGCGCTGCTAGTTTTCATCCTGTGCGCGCTGGCTGCAAATTTCTTTCGCCGGCGCTGGGGCCAAATTCGCTGGGCTGATTTCGCGCTGCCGGTGCAACTCTACGTCATCGTCTGCCTGGCGGTCATCCTGCTGCCCGACGGCATTCGTTTTCCATATCAGCCGTCCGCGCTCGCGCTCTTGACCGAACGCCTCACCTCCGTTTCCGCCGCGCTGCTCTGCTGTCTGCTGGGTGCCCTCCAGCCGCGAAAATGGCACTTGCTCGCAACCGCAGCCATCGCCGCAATATTTTTCACGTTCTTGTATCAGGACACCGCCACAATCAATCGCATGGAGATCCAAGTCGAGCAGCTCGTCCGCACCGTGCCGCGAAACTCGCGCGTCCTCGCCACCCTGAAGCCGCCTTTCCCCGACTCGCGAGTTCTGGTGCAACACATCGCCGACCGCGCCTGCATCGGCCGCTGCTTCAGCTATGGCAATTACGAGCCCGCGTCCGCGCAATTCCGCGTGCGAACGACGCCGCACAATCTCTATGCGATGTCCAGCTTCGATGACGCTGTAAATATGGAAGACGGCTCGTACGAAGTTCAACCGCAAGATTTGCCGGCCTATCAGGTCTATCAATGCAGCCCGGACGGCAATCGATTGTGCATCCGGCCGCTCGCAGCCGGAGAAATGAACGATGACCTCGGCGTCCATCCCGACGACGAATAGTTGCCGGCATTCCTTGACCACACGTCCCCGCGTAGAATCACAATCCGGCAGAATTGCAGCACGAACTCCGCTCCTGTATCCTTCAACGCGCATTCTGGCGCAGCGACCAGGAGACCCTGAGGAGAAACAATGCGGATTTCGCGAACTGGAATTTCCCGCGCCTACTTTATAGGACTGGTGGCCCTGCTGATGAGCGCATCTCTTTTTGCAGCTTCGAGCATTTACGAATTCACGCTTCCTTCGATTGACGGCAAGCCCCTCCCACTCGCGAATTTCAAAGGCAAAGTGGTTCTCGTAGTTAACGTCGCCAGCCGCTGCGGCTTCACTCCGCAATACAGCGCCCTCGAATCCACCTACGAAAAATTTAAGGACCAGGGCTTCGTCATCCTCGGCTTCCCCGCCAATAATTTCGGCAGCCAGGAACCCGGCACCAATCAGGAAATCAAAACTTTCTGCCAGACGAAGTACAGCGTCACTTTCCCCATCTACGCCAAGGTCTCCGTGAAAGGCGACGACCGGACTCCGCTCTACGGCTACTTGACCACCCAGGCCAATCCCGCCGTTGCGGGCGAAATCAAATGGAATTTTACGAAATTTCTGGTGGATCGCAACGGGAACGTCGTCAAGCGCTTCGAACCAGACGTCACCCCCGACTCGCCCGAAGTAATCGCCGCAATCGAGAAAGCGCTAAAACAGTAGAGAACTGAACGCGTGACGAATGATTCGTTCCCAGGCTAACGCCAAACGAATGATTCGTTGGAACGGCGGGGCTCCAGAGCGTGAGTGAGCACCACCTAATTTCGTCAGGGCACGGCTTTAGCCGTGCCGTAACCGCCGTGAAATCAAAGCGGCTTTAGCCGCTGAGGGAATGAATTTCGCGTCCGCACGCAGACTCTTTAGCCCCTGAAGCCACGCATTTCGAGATCCCACATCACTGCAGCAATCCAAATACGGCCACGCTGTTCGGCGTGCCCACATAAACTTTCCCATTCGCAATCATCGGCGTAATAAATTTATTGTCCGCAAAATGATCCCGGCTATTCGCCGCCTGATTGCTGTTGTACAACTCCGTCCCCACGTTCGTCGCGTCGTAAGCGTGCAACACTCCCCCGCCATTATTCTCCACCGCCCACACAATCCCCGCGGAATTCCCGTTCGCCGAAATGCTCGGCGTTGTCCCCGGATATGCAAAACTCTCCGATGTCAACGAACTCGCAGGCGTCGTCAGCTTCGCGTTCGCAATCGAAAATGCCCGCAAGTGATCGCTCACTGCGCCGTAATAGACCACGTTGTTGAAATAAGCCGGCATGGACCACACACCGCCGCTCAATCCATTCGAATCAATCTCCTGATAAATCGCGCTGTCATTGCTCGTATTGAATTTCCCCATCAGATCGCGATTCACCACATAGATGTGCCCGTCCTTGCCCGCGCCTACCGCCAGATGCCAGGTGTTACCCTGCGTATCCTTCACGTCGGGCAGCAGCATCTCTCCGCCGGATCCCAAGTCCTGGTCCTCGCTCGACTCCGCGTCGGTGTTGGACATCGTGAAGTAGTCCGCCACGCTCAAAGTGTTGCCGGCGGTCGAAACCTTGATGAACGCGTTGCCGTAATCGCCGTCCTCGGGCATTCCGTTGCTGTTCAGGGTGTCGTCAAACGTTCCATTTCCATCTAGAAAATAAATGTTGCCCGAAGAATCCGCCGCAGGCCCATCGCCCGCCATCCATATCGCGCCCTCGATTCCGTTGGCTATCACGTTCAGCACGCTGGATTGCTGCAGCGTTGTCTCGTTGTACCCCATGATCCAACCTTGGTACGGCTGGTCGTCGCAATGCGATGCCCACGTGGTGTAAATCACGCCATTCAACTGCAGCAGCGCGGCGCGTTCCTTGTATTGTTTGGGATCGAATGTCGTCGCGCCATTCTTGTTCGGGAAGGTCGCCTGTATCGTTGTAGGGCTGCCGCTGATTTCTGCGCCGGTACTCAAATCCAGCGCGTGCAGCCGCTGGTGATAGCTCCCGCCGCTGTCCAGCGACATCGCAACCAGGAAAATCTCGCCATGCGTGCCGGCGCTCAGATCAATCACCGGCGTCGCAGTAATTCCGATAATCGGAGAAACCTGCCCGCATCCGCGGTTATCGCTCGCGGTTTCGTTCGCGCCCAACACCGAGACGTGCCACAACTGCGCGAACGTATCGGCATCGAACGCGTAAACGGAATCGTTCTCGGTCACAACGTAAACAACGTTATGCACTCCACCGGCCAGCGTGAGGTTCGATACATACAGCGGCTCCGCATCCACCCCCGCATCCACCGATAAATTCCCCACCAATCCGAAGCTCGCGGATTTCACATTCGCCGTAGTCAACGTGCTTTCGTTCAGGTTCTGCCCCGTGCGCGCCACGTCGTTGTGATACGTCAGCACGTTCACGGCGCTGGTCTGCACCGCATTCACAGTCAGCGTCACAGTCTGGCTGGTTGCATGCCCTGCAGTGTTGGTCACCGTAACGAAAATCTGCGCGCCCGTCTGCGCCAGCGTAGTCTGCGAAATCGTGAAGGTATTTGAATTCGTTCCCGCCGCGGCACCGTTCAAGGACCACTGATAGGTCAGCGGCGCAGTGCCCGTTGCCGTCACCGAAAATGTCGCGGATTGCCCCGCGGTGACGGTCGCGTTCGTGGGCTGCGTCGCAATCGCCGGAGCCGTCGGCGCAGGCGCACTGACCGTCAAAGTTACCGTGTTGCTCGTTGCGCTTCCCGCCGTATTGGTCACCTTCACATGAATCTGTGCGCCGCTCTGCCCGGTAGCGGTCTGCGCGATCGAGAAAGTATTCGAATTCGTTCCGCTTGCCGTGCCATTCACGAACCACTGATACGTCAAAGGCGCGGTTCCCGTCGCCGTCACCGAAAATGCCGCCGCCTGCCCCGCAGTTACCGTAACGTTCGCGGGCTGCTGCGTGATCGCCGGCGCAATCGCCGTCGCGTTCACGGTCAACGTCACCGTCGTGCTCGTCACACTTCCGGTCGCGTTGCTCACCTTCACATCAATATGCGCGCCGTTTTGCGCGGTAGTCGCCTGCGCAATCGAAAACGTGCTCGAATTCGCTCCGCTAGCGGTGCCGTTCACGAACCACTGATAGCTCAGCGGTGCAGTACCTGTCGCCGTTACTGAAAATGATGCCGCTTGCCCCGCAGTCACAGTTTCGCTCGCCGGCTGCTCCGTGATTGTCGGCGCAGCAGCCGCCGCGGTCACGGTCAATGTCACCATCGCGCTAGTTACTGCCCCCGCTGCGTTCGTCACCGTCACATCTATGTGCGCGCCCGTCTGTCCGCTAGTGGTCTTCGCGATCGAGAAACTATCGGAATCCGTCCCGCTTGCCGCGCCATTCATGAACCACTGATAACTCAGTGGCGCGGTTCCCGTCGCCATCACCGAAAATGTCGCAGCTTCGCCCGCCGTCACCGTCAGGCTCGCCGGCTGCTGCGTGATCGCAGGCGGCGTACCGCCAGGAGGAAGCTTGTCACCCGTACCAGTGCCAGTGGAACCGCTACAGGCCCACAGGAAAATGCTCATAGCCGTCAGCAAAGCACACAAAAGTAAATTGTTGGGATTTCTCAAGTAGCAGTCCTCGCTGATTTTCCGTAAGTCGAGTGCACGAGAGCGACCGATTCCGCCGGGCTCGAACTCAACTGCCGCCAATCTCACCATTCACCGCGTGTTTCATCTGAGAACACCGCGTGCAGCAATGCTACTCGCCTGAAGCGCCCCATTCACCTGACCAACGGAGCAGTTTCGGAACAGTGTCCAAGCGGAACGAATCACTGCTATTCACGCGTTCATAGGCCAATCCAGCGCGCTTTCCCACGGCGAGTTTCCAAACCTTGCGTCCAAATTCGGGGCAAGCACCGCATTTTCAATAATTTATCAGGTTCGGAGTATCGGTTCTCAGCAAAGCCGGGTCAATCCATGATTCGCTTTATAACATGTCCGGTGTCACCACTAGAAGCGGGTTACCGTACCGAAATGCTCGCCACCGCACGACTCGGCACTACGCCGTCGCCCCAGTCGAAGGCTCGGCCCGAACGCCGCCTCCGGCAGCAACCCTCTGCCCGCGCCTATAAACCCACATTCCCAACCGGTAGGCCAGCAAAATTCCCACGATCACCGCGTAAAGCAGCGGCTTGCGCACATCCGATTTCACCAGCCAGTAATAATGAACCACTGCCAGAATCGCGCTCACATAAATCGCGCGATGCAGCATTTGCCAGCGCTTTCCTCCCAGCCGCCGTATCATCCCAGGCGTCGAAGTCGCCGCCAGCGGAATCATCAGCACGAACGCGGCAAATCCCACGGTAATGAATCGTCGCTTCTGCACGTCCTTCCACATCTCCGACCAGGCGAAAAATTTATCCAGCCCGATCCACGTGCCGAAATGCAGGCAGCCATAAAAAAAAGCGAAGAGTCCCAGCATCCGCCGAAAACGAATCAATTGCGGTAGCCGCAAAATTCCCCGCAGCGGCGTAATCGTCAAAGTAATCACCAGAAAACGCAGCGTCCAATCCCCCGTCGCATGCGTAATGAATTCGATGGGGTTCGCGCCAAAATCCATGTTGTCCGGAAATCCCGCCAGCCCGTTGTGAAACGCGCGCCACAGCAATTGCCCGAAAGGAAACAGGCATGCCAGAAACACCACGACCTTAGTCCATTTGCTTGTGAGGATGGAATTCACGCGGGTTTCACGCTCAATAATATTTCTTCAGGTCCATTCCGTTGTATAGGCTGGCGACCTGATCGCCGTAGCCATTAAACATCAAGGTTGGCCGCCGCCGGAATTCACCCAGCCGCCGCTCCGTGGCTTGCGACCAGCGCGGATGGTCCACACTGGGGTTCACATTCGAGTAAAAGCCATATTCGCGCGCGTTCGTGATGTTCCAAGTAGTCGGCGGCTGCTCTTGCACGAAGCGAATCCGCACCAGCGACTTGATGCTCTTGAACCCGTATTTCCAGGGAATCACCAGGCGCACCGGCGCCCCATCCTGGTTCGGCAGCGTCTCGCCGTACATTCCCACGCTCAGTAGCGCCAGCGAATTCATGGCCTCGTCCAACCGCAATCCTTCCACGTAAGGCAGCTCAATCCCGGCTACGCCCCCTTCGGGCATTTGCTTCGGGTCGTAATAGCTTTCAAACGCCACGAACTTCGCCTTGGGCGTTGGCCCCGCTAATTTCACAAGCGTGCTGAACGAGTACCCGATCCACGGCACCACGATGGACCACCCCTCCACGCAGCGGTGCCGATAAATCCGTTCCTCCAGCGGCGCAAGTTTCATGATCTCATCCATGCTGAACTTGCGCTTGTTCTTTACTTCTCCTTCGACAGAAATACTCCACGGCGTGGTCACGAAATTGCGGGCGTTCACGGCGGGATCGGTCTTGCTGGTTCCGAATTCGTAGAAATTATTGTAGTGCGTGACATCTTCCAGCGATGTTTCCGTCTCCGTCGTGCTGCCCGGCCATTTCGCCACGCCCAGCAGCTTCACCGGCGTCGAACCAGTCGCCGGCCCATCCAGCAATCGCGTCAATTTCTTGTAGCCCACCACCGCGCCATA
>Ga0209275_10000891_pt1 | contig 12108 bp, 10 predicted proteins | sample HubBroMetageREF2_FD_188344 | JGI IMG/M metagenome (GOLD analysis project Ga0209275, IMG submission 188344) | Reference soil microbial communities from the Hubbard Brook experimental Forest, New Hampshire, USA - Hubbard Brook CCASE Soil... | ecosystem: Environmental > Terrestrial > Soil >...
TCCTCGTTCGTGAAAGGGCCGTACACTTCAGCGGTATCGAAGAAGGTCACGCCGCGTTCCACGGCTGCCCGGATGACCGAGATCATCTCCTGCTTGTCTCCGGCCGGACCGTAGCCAAAGCTCATCCCCATGCAGCCAAGTCCGATAGCCGAGACCTCCAGGTTGCCTTTTCCAAGTTTGCGCTTTTGCATTGTTTCTCCTGTGCTGCGAAGTTCCGTCTGCCTCAAGGGCACCACAAGCCTAAGCATAGTTTCCCGAACCTTGGGCCGCTTGCCTATTTCGATGAAGTTCTTGCCAGATTCTCCGAAGTGCGCCAGGCAAGTCATCCAGCCCGCCAATCATAAACTGTTCCCGTTAGTCACCGAGGTCGCGAACACGGCTGTCCGATTCTCATGGCAGCAGGTAGTTGGTGAAAAATCGCCACAGCACTGAGTGACCGGACAGTGTCGGCCCAATTCTCAATGAGCGCTATGGCTGTTTACATCAAACGCCAACCTGTCATACTGTGGGCGGGGAAACCGAGGCCCGAAACAGATGAACGGTTTCGAGGGCATACTGTTGGCCGCGATATTGCTGGCCTTTCTGGCGGGTGTCTTCGCGCTGATTTACAAGGGCAGCCGCCCCCCACAACCTGTCCCAGAACATCCAACCCCACGCAGAAAAGCTATTGCAGCATCCCTCGTCCCCGTTGTTTGCGCCGCCATTCTCTATGCGACATTTAAGGGCCTTGACCTGTACTTGAGGGACCACCTCCAAGTACCAAGGCTGCCAGCGATCCTCATCATTGCGATGGGCGTGGTTGCTCCTTGGTGTGTGGGTATTTACTCCGCTTATCGGGCCGCTCGGGCAACAAACAAGGTGTTGAGGGCGATTGGCTCAGCGGAGGTGCTGATCTTCCTAATCGCCGCAGCAGTACCCATAGTAGCTCGTGGTTGACGTAACATCGCCGTTGCACTCATCGACCGGCGTCATGAGTGCAGCTGGGCTGGATCCACACGTGTCAGGGCCAGTATCGATCAAGATGATTCACTGACTGCCTGAGCATCGAACTCGTTGTAGACTTGCGGAGCGTCTACTTGGGAGGCTTGCGCCATGCATGGCTCATCAGTGGAATGCGATTGGAGGACTAGTTTGAAACGGATACTGGTCATTGCGGTCCTGTTATTTACAGCGGCAAACAGCCAGGCCTCGACCAAGCTGAAGGAAAGCTGGAAGAATCCAAACTATTCCGGCCAGCCCATTAAGACAATCCTTGCCCTGGGAATGACCAAGAATCTGGAGACTCGCGCCGACTTTGAAGTTGCGCTGGCCAGCAAGATGGCCCGGCCCGGAATCACGACAATCGCGGGAACTGACATCCTGCTGCGGCCGACTGCCGGCCCTATCGACATGGTGTATCTCCGGGAGCAAATCGCAGCTTACAAGATTGATGCCGTCGTGGTTTGCCGGTTGATCAAAGTGAAAAACCGCACTGTCGATGTGCCCGGTCAACCCTACCTTCTTCCTTATTACGGCTCTTTTTACGGTTACTACGGGGCGGTGTATCCGATCGTTTACTCGCCGGACTATTTGATCCAGGAGAAGACGGTTCAGGTTGAAACCAATGTGTACTCCGTTACGTCGCCAGATGGTGAACTCATCTGGACCGGAACCAGCGACACGTTTGATCCCAGCTCGGCGCATCAGGTGATCAACGGATTAGTGGAGTTGGTCGTGAAGGAATTGGAGAAGCTGGAGATTCTTCCCAAGGCGGGCAAGTAATTTTAAGAATTGTGGCCGGGGCCGCCGGGCGAGCCGCACTCTTTCCACAGCTTTTCCCAATTCCAGATTCCGGACGTCACGTCAATAGGCAACGGGAATCCGAGCTGATGCGCGAGCATACACACCTGGCCGCGATGGTGGGCCTCGTGAGCAAGCATGTAGCAGAGCATTTCTGGGCCAACCGGCCAAGGCCGACCCCAGCCGTCTCTGAGAAACTTCTCGACGCGACCTCCACCATCGCCGAGCGCTTCAGCGAGCATCTCCGCGCAGCGAGCGGCGCTCTCGGCCAATCCCGCGCAGGCCTGCTGCGGCGTGCAGCGCGTGCGGTTGAGCTGTCGTGGAAGCTTCAGGTGCGGAGCGGTAAGCCTGACCCACTTGGAACGCATATTGTGCATGTGCGTGAAGATGGCCGCAATACTGCGGACCTTGCCGGGCGGTTTGGCTCTCCAGGCGGCAGGGTCAAGATGTTCGATAAGAATCTGGTTGATGCGATCATTGGCGGCAAAGATCTGGACCGCGGCTCGTCCGAGCTCAGTGTGCGTCTTGGGTTGACGAAGCTTGGGTTGACGGACCTTGTTTTGACGAACTTTGTTTTGACGCGTGGTCACGGCTCCCTGCTCCTTGATCCTTCCCTCTTCCTTTATCGGCCCCATATGTTACACCCGAATTTCTGGGGTGGAAACACTCGTTCCCAGTTGTGTCCTGGCTGGCGTTAAGTCCTCTGTGAAACTACACTAAACAGTTGCCGGCGTTGAGTTGAAGCGAGCAACGCGTTTTGAATACGCTGCTGAGAGCTGACGACGAACTTGATCACTGACTGCCACATCCACATCGCGCCGATGGAAATGTTCCATCCCGACGCTTTGGAGTTAATCCGCCGAAAACGCCACAATTACGAGCAGATCGCTGAGTACTGCCGTTCACCGAAGGCGTTCCTCAAACACATGGATTCCGCCGGCATCGATCGCGGTGTGCTCATCAACTACGTCGCGCCCGAAGTCATCGGCTTCACGGCGGCGGTTAATCAGTGGATCGCCGATTATGTAAAGGAAGACCCCAGGCGTTTGATCTCCTGCGGCGGCCTGCATCCGCGTCACAGCCAGAACATTCTGGCCGACGTCGAGCACCTTCTGCGGCTCAAAATCCGCATGATCAAAATTCATCCTCCCCACCAGCTTCTGTTTCCCAACGATTATCAGAATGGCGTAGCCGAACTGGAAGTGATCTATCGCGCTGCTGAAGCGAACGGAATTCCGGTCATGTTCCATACCGGCACGTCGATTTTTCACGGAGCCCGGAACCGCTATGGCGATCCCATTTACGTTGACGATGTAGCCGTCGATTTTCCGAAGATGAAAATTCTGCTCGCCCACGGCGGACGCCCGCTGTGGATGCACACCGCGTTCTTTCTGATCCGCCGCCATCCCAATGTGTACCTGGACATCAGCGGCATTCCGCCTAAATCCCTGCTGAAATATTTCCCCCGCCTGGAGGAAATCGCCCCCAAGACGCTGTTCGGTACGGACTGGCCCGGGCCAGGAGTTCCTGACATCAAACAGAATCTCGATGATTTTCGCGCGCTGCCGCTGAAAGAGGAAATCAAGCAGCAGATTCTCAGCAAGACCGCGCTGAGCATTTGGCCCGCTTAGTTGCTGCCTGCTATCCGTGAATAGTCACTCGGGGCAGGTGTCGCAACGGCCGGCTTTGGTCGCTGCCATTTGCTGCAGGACGTTCAAGTATCGTTCTTCGGAATGCACCCGGCGGCGGCTCGTTGTGGTAATGGGCAGTGGCGCGAGATTCGGTATCGGTTTCGATTAAACCAACGATATCCGCGCCAAAGTATCCAATTGAAAACAGGCAAACTGAAGATTGCATAGAACGGCCACGCCCACCAGATTTGCCGTGCCACATAGAGGTATGCGTTGGCGCCTGATTCTAATTTTCCGGCGCGGGTCAATACTAGTATGTCGTCCAGCAGATTCTCCGGGGAGACTTGCAAGCTGCCGTCGGCGGAAGCGGACTGCAAGTCCTTAAGCCCGAAGCCCCGCCGAGCAACTACCTTCTTCCACAGGTGAACCCAACGAAAACAGAACCCGCATCCGCCATCGTAAAGTATCCAGCCCGCGCGAGGCAGAACAGGTTCTGATTCATGGTCTGGCATTTTCATCGAACTCTATTGCCCCTGAAGACGATGACGGGCGAGCCATCCGCTACGAACGCGCAATCAGGGCGTCGCTGCAGAACGTTGGCGAGATCATCCCCATAAAGAGCGCGGGCGTCTCCTTCAAATCCAGCGTTCGTGGTCGCCCACACTTGCCATGGGGCATGCGAGACGTGATATTCGACGCAACCACCGCTTCGTTGACTCGCGTAACCCCAGTAGTGTTCGGTGATGAACTGTTCCAAGCTCCTCTCTTGAGGATACGCTGGCAGACCCACAGTCTGAGCAGAGAGCCCGCACCACTGCTCGCCAAGTTGCCATTGATACTCGGCTGTCCTACTCACACCTTCTGTTTCAATGCGGTGCCTCATCGGAAAGCGTTTATAGTTCTCCCCGTATACGATGCGAGCGGTAGCTGCAATTGCGCGCATAGGAACCACCTCGCCAATAAAAACAACTCCTCTTCGATCATCACAACCTTCTTTGCGGCGAACGTAGAATCGTAGGTTCACCTCATCAAAATTGGAGTGAAACGGAACAGGGAAACAACCAAGCAGCTTCGTATGGCAGAAGCGAAAGCCGACAAGGCTGAGGTATGTTCGTCCCTGGAATGAATCCAGTACCGTACCGGGCGGAACGTATCGATTCAACAAGCTTGGTTCAACCTCGTAGTTCAACATCACGAGGTCTCGCCATTCAGCAGAAAGAAAAACTCGGTTTGAGTCGGGCATTATTTAAAGACAGCGTTTCTGGACGTTGTCTATGATGCTCTTCAGTTCTACTGTGAGAATGCTTCGGATTTGCTCATCAGATTCTCAATTCACGGTAGATTACGAAGCTGACGCCGCTTGTGTACGGGTTCTGGAACCAGCCAGGGCGGTGAACAATCGTTCCACCATGCGCGAATCGATTGTAACTGTCTTCGCGAGCCCATGTTGCGCCTGAAAGTCGGCGAGCGCTGAGAGGCTGCGGGTTCCGGCGTTCCCATCAATTGGCCCCGGGTGAAAACCAAGATACGTGAGATAGAGTTGGGCGGCGCGTACGGTCAAATCGGGGACGCCGCCGGCGGAATACTTTTGGAATTCGGCATTCAAGCGAATGTCGTAGCGATTGATGGCGTAATTGGAGCCATTATAACCGCGGGCGAACGAGGCCCAATCATGCGCCTGGAGCGGAACGTTTAGACGCGAGCTCACCAGGAAGTCGCTCATGGCGGCCAGTTGTTGATCTTCGGACGCCGACATGGCCGCGACCATTTGTTCTGTGTCCGCAAATCCTTCCATGGAATAGTTCTCCCCCAAGATCTGGCCGATCCCCCAAGAACAGCTCTGCAACGCGGCCGTCCGGTCGTGCGCGATGGCGAGCGCCAGCCGATCATATTGGTGCGATCCCGATGGGCCGTAGCCCCCGTGGGTTGGGTCGCTGATATCGCCGTCGTCGTATTTGCCGTGGGTCAGCCGGTGGAAGATATGGCGCTCGTAGAGAATTTGCGGCCGAAGGTCGGGCAGGAATCCGCAGCCCGAGGTTTCGACAGCGAGCACGGTCCAAATTACGGGGGCGTGCACACCTAGCTTCTGGCTAACTGTGGCGAGCCCGGCGGCAGAAAGTGCTCGGGCAGCTCCTTGAAAGGGAAGTTGCGGCATAGTGCCCTCCTCGTTTTTTTGCGGTTATCAGGACTTCAAGTCTGGTCGCTCACGCGATCCTGCGAAGCAGCGGACAGGGGTATATACCCTGGAAAATGCGTTTTCCGCGTAAATCTATGAATTGATTGGGTTAGAGAAAGAGATACCCGCGCAAAATATCATTTTAAAAGGACTTACCGCGAGGCCATACCAGCGACGAATAGCCGGTCTTGCATCGTAAGTCTTTGAAAACAGGTAATGCCTACGAGAGATACCCTCTGAAATGTCGCTTCCAGGTGGGGATACCCTCTGAAATATCTCTTCTAAAGGAGTTATCTTCTAAAGCTTACTCCGGGATACACGGATCGGCACTCGGGGTCGAACGGCGGAATTTTCTACCTTCTTCTATGATAGCTGATCGCATAGGGTAAACCCGCCAAATTTGCAAAAATATATTTGCTTTGGAAACAATAAGTTGGGAGGATTCTGCCGGTTTAGGGGGCTTGACAAGAATTTCGAAAAACGGGCGGCGATGCCCGATTCAGGAGGCGGGCAGCTCCTGCTTCCGGGCGAGGACTGGATTCAGCGGCCGCCGCTGGGAGGGAATTGCTGGAACGCTCTAGCCGACTTGTTCCGACGTTGCTGGGGCTGGTGCCTCGACCGCCGGGAATGCGTCAAGCACCGTGGCGCGGTCGGTCAATTCGACATACGAGTGTCCAATCTCGGCTGCGATTTGGGGCCATAGATAGCGCTCGCGTACACGAGCTTGCGCATTGCGGCCCGCCACCGCTCGGCTCTCCGGATCAGACAGAAGCATCTGTAACATACGGGCCAGGTCGGTTGCGTCTCCCGGTTGGAAGGTGAAGCCAGTGCCCGCGATCACTTCGCGGTTTTCGGGGATATTGCTGGTAAGCACACAGACGGCGGCTCCCATGGCATCAAGGAGCGCTAATGAAAGACCTTCGAGATCGGACGGCAGGACGAAGAGCGCAGCGTTGGTCAGCAATTCATCGAGCGCAGGGCCATGGACCCAGTCGAGGAAGAGCACCTGGTCGCTCTGATGCTTACGCAATTTATCGACGTACGCGTTCGTATGACTCGATCCGCCAGCAAGCACAAGTTTTGCGCGGGTGTCGAGTTTTTCGTATGCCTCGATCAACAAATGGCAATTTTTCTCGGGAGAGAATCTGCCCAGAAATAGAATGTAGTTGTCCCGCTCGAGTCCCCATTCCGGAATTTGCGACGGAGGTAATCGTCTGCGGATCACGGACCCGTTGGGTACGTATGTAGTCTGAACGCCATAGGTGGTCTGGTAGTGCCGCTGCAGAGTCTGGGAAACGACCATGGTACGATTCGGCAGCCGTGCGGAGGCGAGTTCTCCGAGACGAAGAGTGAGCGAGGCAAAGCGTCCCCACTTTTTTCGCTGCCAATCTTGTCCCTGAACCGTAACGATAGTCTTCTTTCCGACCATTCGCGGGAAAAACGAAAACAACGCTGGACCTTGCGCATGATAATGCACGATGTCACAGCCACTGAACATTACGTGGACTGTACTCAGCCAGGTGTGCACGAATGTCTCGAAGTGTTTTGAGCGGAACGTGGGCAGTCGAACCAGCCGCATCCCCTCGTACTTCGGCTGGGGAGGAGTAAAGTAGCTGCGACAATAGACGGTGACATCGTGACCCATCTCGACCAGCCGCTTGCCAACCTCCTCGTAGTAGGTTTCGATCCCGCTGTACTTTGAGACCATGCCGCGTCCGCCAATGAACGCTACGTGGAGGGGAGGGATGGTGACGGGGAGGGATGTGCTTTTCTTGGCTTTCCGTGGCCATGGCCTCATCTGGGTATAGAGGCGCATCAGTGCGCGATAATGAGCTTCGGGCGCGTGTTGAGCTTCTACGAATTTTCTGCCGGTCGCGCCCATTTGGGCGGCCAACTCTGGTCGTTGGGCAAGAAAGGAGATGGCTTTGCCCAGCTGCTCCACGTTGCCTGGCGGATAAAGAAGCCCGGTCTCGCCCTGGTCGACCAACTCGCGTCGTGAACCGAGGTCCGACGCGATTACCGGACGTCCCCATGCGTAGGATTCGAGAATTGTCTTGCCCAGAGTTTCGTAGGCTCGGGAGGGCAAGACCGTGAAGCGGGACGAAGCAATCATGTAGTCCAAGACTTTGCCGCCCACGTGGCCGGCAAATTTCACGTTGGCCAGACCCAGTTCGCGCGCCAGGGTTTCCAGTTCGGATCTCTGTGGCCCATCGCCGGCAATCTGGAGTTGCACCTGCGGGAGATGCTTCATCGCCCACAGGAGGTCGGCGACTCCTTTTTCCGGCGAAAGGCGCCCGAAGTAGAGGATAGGTGCGTTTGCTCCAGCATTTGGCGGAGCGTGCGCCGGCAACCTCTGGAAATGGGGAAGTACAGTTATTTTTTGCGGGTTGAAGCCATTTTGCACGAGCTTGTCTTTGGCAAAACGGCTGGGGGTCAGGAAGTGATCGACGCATTTCCGGTAAGTTCCCAACCAACGGTGGAAATAGGCTTCCGCCATCAGAAGCAACGCGGAACCGGGCGGTCCGGCGTAACAACCCTCGGTGAGAACGTGCCTGAACTGTCCGCCACGGCAGCGTTCGCACGCGCGTCCTTTGGCTACCATGTTGTAGGTGGGGCAAAGCAGCTTGAAATCGTTCAGGTGATAGAGCACAGGCACGCTCTGCGCCTTGAGTTCCCAGAGAATCGACGGGGACAAGTGGTGATAGATGTTGCGCACGTGCGCAACGTCGGGATGAAAATCAGCGATCACCTGACGCAATCGCCACCGAGCGTCAGTGGAATAGATGGCATGCGCCGCGAGTTTCGCACGCCTTAACAGTCCATGGGCATGGCTTTTGAAATCAATGTTTGGCAAGAAGTAATGATCGTAGGGTGTGGGGTGGCCGCGAGGATCCGCCATCGAGAAAAGTGCGACTTCATGCCCTTGAGCTCGCAGCAGATCCATGAGCGCAAACATGTAAACTTCGGTGCCGCTAAAGGGAAAATTGTATTTATTGCAGAACAGGATTCTCATAAAAATTGTGCTCCACGGGTCGGGAGGTGGGGGTAGCGGAGATGTTTGCAAAAATGAGATCACAGAAAGCTGCGAGGTTGTTTTCGCGGTTGAAGTGCTGCAGCACGTGCTGGCGGGCTGCTCGCGCGAGAGGACCAAGCGCGGATCTGCGGCGTTGGACCAGTTCTACTCGCGCCGCAAAATCTTCCAGCGAACCGGGATGATAGAGGAAACCATTCTGGCCGTCCAAGACCAGTTCCGGGATACCAGTGATCGCGGGGGCAAGCACGGGCTTGCCGCGAGCCATCGCTTCCATCAGCACCAGCGGAATGCCCTCGCTGCGGCTCGTAAGGACAACGAGATCGGCTGCGGCGTAGCGGGCGTCAAGCTGCTGGCGTGATAAGTGGCCGAGGAGGTGGACTTCTCCTTGAAGATCCAAATTACCAATCAGCGTCTCCAGAGACGCCCGCTCCGGACCGTCCCCTGCAATCGCGCATGCAAAATGGATGTCGTGGTTCTTCAGGAGGCGACAAGCTCGCACCAGGAAGGCGTGGTCTTTGACTGAGTGCAAGCGACCGACCGCGAGCATGACGAGTCGGCCTCTGTGAGGAACCTGGGCAAGGTGAATATCGGTGTTGCCGGGATCGACCCCCATGCGTCTGACGATAATTTTGCCCGGCGGAACCTCGGGATAGTGCTCGAGAATATAGCGCCGGTTGAATTCCGATATGGTCACGCAAAACTTGCAGTGTTTCAGTTTTGTATCGAGATACGCAGGGTGCAGCAGCAGATCCGACCCATGCAGAGTCATGCTGTATTCAATCCCCAGGACGCGGGCCGCCACCATTGCGATCCACGATGCGAAATATCCATGGTGCACGTGGATGTGCTCCGCGCAAGATCTCTTGATCAGGAGTGCGTAGTAGACTCCTAGCCAGGTATGCAGAAGAGCGCGCAATCGCCGCTCAGCGGGCTCGTTTCCCTGCAGCAGCGCACGATGAAAGAAATCTTTGAGTATAGGGAATTTCAGGATGCACGCGAGAGCGGCGCAGATCGCCAGCTTGAGCCGGAGCGGTTGCAGGTACACGGTTTCATCCGCAAAGCTTTTCAGGTTGGGATCGATTTCCGTTCCGGCTTGACGGGCACTGCATGGAATCACCGCGAGGTCACGTCTGCGGAGTTCCTGAATTTCGTCGGCCACGTAGGGCTCAACCGAGGAGGGAAATTGATTTGCGAGGTAGGCAACAGTAGGCATCAACTCGCCAAAGCAATGGGATCGGCTTCAGCGTTGCGGCGGTTTTGTGCGACCAGCAGGCCCGCCATTGTGAAGAGGAACCCATTCACAAATTGGTAATTCATGACCACGAATGAGGCGTTTAGGAGGTACACACCCAGCAGCAATGGCCATAGCGCTCGGAACTCTTGATCCAGGAAACTGTTGCGCATGGGCCGGGTGGATCCGCGCCGGCGGCGACCTAGCTTGAATAGATCGACAACAATCCAAAGGTACAGGATCAAACCAACGAGTCCGTACTGCACGACAATCTCAAGATACGTGTTGTGAAAGAAGAACTGCTCCTGATGAAAATCGCTGATCCTTTTGGAGAGCTCCGTTTGCATATCGGTCGCACCCCACCCGGCCAGAGGTTTCTCCAAGAACATCGCCCAACCAGCCTGATAGATCTGCATGCGGAAGATTACGGGCCCACGTTCTTCCAGCCGCTCGCCCAACGAAGTATTACGATCCGCAAAAGTGACGACCGCGACGAGTCCCACGATGCCAGCGAGCGCGAAGCACAGACAGGCGCGCCGCAGCCGGCGGCTGGGAGAAAAAAACAGCAACGCCAGAATTGACAGGGCAAAAGACAACCAGACAGCACGGGTCTTGGTGGCGACAATGGCCAGGGGCAATGCCACCATGAAGAGAAGCGCCAACACTCCCCGCAGCTGTTTGCGCCGGAATGAATTGAGAGCAACCAAGCCGAGCAAGTTCAGAGTGACGCCGTTGGCCACGGCCTGCAGAAATGGTCCGCGGGCGCGATCGGCGTGATAGCCCAAACTTTCGTCCAGAATGTAGCGGGGGAAAATGAATTGTTTGGCATCGATCATGAAGAATATGGCTGTAAGGCTGAGATATCCGAGCACGATCAGCGAGAACGTCTCGAACCTTCGCAACGACTGATCGTCATCGAAGATGTAGGCCGCCAACTGATAGAGCGCGAATGGCACCAACCATTTGGACGCGAAAAGGCTCCAAGTCTCCGCTTCGTTGGGTTGGGAAACGGCTCCGAAGAACGCCAGCAGAAGCATGGCCAGCATAGGCCACGTAGCTGGGGCGCGGAATTGCGGCGGTTGCCTTAGCACACATGCGCGCAATAACGCTACGAGAATCAACAAGCCAAACGCGAATCGATCGATGGAATGGAAATTGAAGTCGGGTGGATGGAAAAGCATCAGGGCCAACGTAGCCAAGAAGAGCAGCGAGGGAGCCACGATCAATGCGTGCAGCGGCCGGAAAGAATTGCCGATCGCCCACGCGAGCAGACTACCGCCAGGAATTCGAGTTTCCGGATATGCAGTTGAGGACATGGCTATGCTCCGCTTCCATGCAGAACAACGGAAATCGTCTTGTATAGAATTTGAAAGTCCCTCCAAAGGGTCCAGCTTCTTATGTATTCGAGATCGAGCGCAAGTCCGTGCTCAAACGACGGATCACGGCGCGCGGTAACTTGCCAGAGCCCGGTAAGCCCCGGCGGCACATCCAAACGCTGCAGATCGCCCAGGTCGTAGCGCTCGAAGTCGTCGAGTGGATGAGGACGCGGCCCCACCAGACTCATTTCACCGCGCACTACGTTCCAAAGTTGGGGCAATTCATCCAAGCTGTAGCGTCGGAGAAAGTGTCCCGCACGAGTGATTCTGGGGTCGTCGGCCATTTTGAAGAATGGCCCTTGGCGCTCGTTGTGCACTCGCAAGTGCTCTTTCAGTTTGTCGGAGTCTGCACCCATGGTACGGAATTTGTAGCATCGGAACCGTCTTCCCTTTAAGCCGACCCGCTGGGCCTGATAGAGGACGGGTCCGGCGGAGTCTAACTTAATCACCAGCGCGATGATTGCCAGTAAAGGTGCGGTGAGTGCCAGGGCTGCCGCTGCACACACTGCATCAACCGTGCGCTTGAGGAAGAAACTGAAGATGGGCATTCGTTCCTCGCGCAGAGTGAGAACAGGGATGTTGCCGAATCTTTCGAAAATCAGGGGATCATCCGGCTCGAATCCGAAGAGGTCTGGAACCACCTTGACGTCGATCTGGTTGCGCCGCGCCTCGCGAATCACGCGCCGCGCAATGTCGGCCTGCTGCGGAGCGGTAAGGATAATCTCGTCTACGAAATTGGTGCGCGCTATCCGGGAAAGGTCTTCCACTCGACCGCAAACGTCGCTGCCGATGGGCTCATCCTCGTCAAGAAAGCCCATCACCACGCGCCTACACGAAGGATCCTCTCCCATGTGAAACGCGAGTTCGCGGCCCATTTTTCC
>Ga0209275_10000892_pt1 | contig 12102 bp, 10 predicted proteins | sample HubBroMetageREF2_FD_188344 | JGI IMG/M metagenome (GOLD analysis project Ga0209275, IMG submission 188344) | Reference soil microbial communities from the Hubbard Brook experimental Forest, New Hampshire, USA - Hubbard Brook CCASE Soil... | ecosystem: Environmental > Terrestrial > Soil >...
TCCCGAATTTCGCGTGTTTGCGTCTCCAGTTGGCAATTGTGCATTTGCCAGATCGTGGAGGTGCTGGTAGCGGTTCTGCGCGTCCGCGTACTCGTCCTTGCTGATGTCTGAGTCGGCAGGAACTTTGTCGGCTTTGGCGTCGTAGTCGGTTTGATTGAGCGCAGTTTGCTTCTTGGTATCGGTAAAGTACTTCTCGATGTTTTCGTCGATCTTCTTGTTGAGCTTCTTGGCCTCGGAATTGATTTGCTTCCAATTGGCGTGGCTGGCATTGGCAATGTCGAAGATCTTCTTCCCACCTTTAAGCTGCGCGGCGATATCCTCCATTTTGGCGCCGCCCGCGGTTAGCTGATGCGCGAGGAACAGTGCGCCGTAGTTCAGATTCAGCTCCTGCCGCTGTTTCACCAGGTCGAGGCGGTTGACCTTCAGCATGTCGGCCATGGTGCGATTCACGATGCTTCGCATGTTTGCGTCAACGGAAATCGACGTGATTCTCTTTATTTCTGTAGTGGCTTTTTCCTGATCATCGGCAAGGGCTGTGACGGCCAGAGCCAACGCGATGACGCAGAGGAAGAAGCAGGAACGGACGGTGACTGTTCTCATGGAAGTCCTCCCGTGAATAGATTTTAATCCCGAAGGACAAATTTCAGAACTTCCTAGTGTTTACCGCCGCTGGCAACGGCAGGGGGCACACCCGCTCCCTGATTGATTCCGTTTGCATCTCCCGTTGGCAATGCTGCGCCGGCAGCATCGTGCAGATGAGTGTAGCGGGCCTGCGCCTCGGCGTACTCATCTTTGCTGATGTTCGAGTCAGCGGGAACTTTGTCGGCTTTGGCGTCGTAGTCGTCGGCCATGTTGAGGGCAGTTTGTTTCTTGCTATCAGTAAAAAACTTCTGGATGTTGTCGTCGATCTTCTTGTTGAGCTTCTTGGCCTCGGAATTGATTTCTTTCCAATTCGCGTGGTTGGCGTTGGCGATGTCCAGCACGGTCTTGCCGGATTTAAGCTGGGCCGCGATGTCATCCATCTTGACACCGCTTGCGGCCAATTGTTGCGCCAGGAACAAGTCTCCGTAATTCAGATTCATATCCTGACGTTGTTTCACCAGGTCCAGGCGTTTGGCCTTGAGCAGGTCCGCCATGGTGCGATTCACGATGGCACGCATGTTTGTGTCCACCGCGATTGACGTGATTTTCTTGATTTCTTTGGTTCCTTTTTCCTGATCATCGGCGAAAGCTGTGAGGGAAAAAGCTACTGCACAAAACAGGACGAACAGGCGGATGGTTGCTGTTTTCATGGAGTCCTCCGGATTACGGACATTGTAATCGATGTAAGAATTCAAACGAAAGACCTAGGAAGAAAAAAGGCGGCCTCTTTTCGAGGCCGCCTGGGTAGATCGTGATCGGCTTAGAAGTTAAGCTTCGCCGTCAACTGGATCAAGCGCGGGGCAGCGTCGCCGCCGAGGAATGATCCCAGAATGCTGGTTGGGGTGTTGACCATTCTCAAGATCTGACCGAACTGGCCCGAGCCATTGGAAATGTCGCGGACTGGCTGGTCGAAATTGGGGTGGTTGAGGATGTTAAAGAACTGCACGCCGAGACCAAGCTTTGCGCTCTCCCATTTCGGAACGCCGGTGTACTTCATGACGGTGAAATCCGTGTCGAAGTATCCTGGACCAAAGAACTGGTTACGGCGCTGGCTGCCGAAGCTGAAGATCGGAGCGTTGGCGGTAGCGCTAGACGCCGATATGATGGGCGAGAAATCAGCCGCGTTCAAGCATGGCTGCTTCGCGGCGCCAGCAGTGGCGGAAGCGGCTCCTACGCCGCAACCTCCCTGCGCAGCACCGTTCCAGCCTGCGATCAGAGTCTGGTTGGATCCGTAACCGCCGGATCCGCTCAAGACGCTGGCAGATGCGGCGTCAGTCACGGTAAAGGGCAAGCCGCTCCGGGCAAAGAATGTGCCCGAGAGTTGCCAGCCTTGGGTCAGTGGTTTCGGTCCGAACTTGTAAGGAACCTGGTAGACGTAGCTCAGGCTGAAATACTTGCGGGTGTCGTAGTCGGCGTTGCCGTACATCGACCGAATGTTATTGGGCTCGTTCGGATTGACTATGCTGGTGTTGGTTCCGGCATTGAAGGGGTTGAAGCCGCCGTTGGAGATTTCGTCCAATGCGTGGCTCCAGGAAAAGCTGCCCTGCAACTGCAGACCCGCACTAAAACTATGCTGCACTGACGCCGACAACCCGTTGTAGTTGGAGACCGCGATGGACTGGATCTGACTTACCGAGTTGAACCGCGTATCTGGCGCTACAGCCGGAAGTCCAACGAAACCGTTTGGGCAGTTCGAAATCCCGCAGGAGCCGTTGACAGCCTCGTTAACCGCCGTCTCGTGGTAGCCGTGATTCCCTACGTAGTTGAGGGAAATCGACGTGTTGTTGCCGATCCCCTGCTGCAACATAAGGTTCCACTCTTCGTATTCCGGCACTTTAACGGTATTAGCACTATTGACGTTGGGCGGCCCGAAGCCGGCATTCGCAAGATCCCCGACTGTTCCTCCGCTAGCGAATATGTGGGTGTATGCTGCGTTGGCCTCGGCAGCCTGGGTGAAGATACTGCCAGGTACGTTCGGCGCTAAAGCTCCACTTCCGGCTGGGAATACCCCGGCTATGCCTCCGACCTCTGAGAAGCTATTAAAGTTGGGAGGATTGGTCGCGAGGTTGTCAGCAACCTGGCCGGGGAAGGTATCGGCGAACAGCCCGAAACCGCCGCGGAGCACCGTATTCTTCAAACCGAAGGGAGTCCAGGCGAAACCGAAACGTGGCTGGTACAGGACTGATGTAAACGAAGTCGCGGCTGCGTGCTGACCGGTCACAATCGCCTGGTTATAGGGGATGGTGGGGTCGTGATTCAGAGTGGAGAAGTCCGACGCCAACCGGGCGAAGCAGTTGATTTGGCAGACCGGGTTTGAGGGGTGGTCAAAGCGCATGGTCAACGTCAGCTTGAGACTTGGGGTCGCACGCCATTCATCCTGTACGTACCACCCTATGCCGTAGATTCCGATTGGAACTGCAGATTGCGTGGCAAAGTTCTGCTGCAGCACGGTACCGCCGCCGTTTGTACCGCCAGTGTAGAAGGACGTGATGTCCAGCGGAATCAGCAAGCCGATCGCGCGGTTGCCGAAGTCGTGATCTCCGACGAGATAGCGGTGGAAATTCTCGCCTAATTTCAAGGTGTGTTTGCTGCCTAAAGTATAGGAGAAGTCATCCACGAACTGGTACTGGGTGACGTTGCGCCCCTGCGGGAAAGCGAAGTTCTCACCACCCAAAGAGAGGCCCGTAGAGCTGTTGCCGAAGGATCCGTCAGCCAGCAACAGGTTTGTGGGATACGCGGCCAGCGACGCTGCTCGGTTGGTGGTGTTGAAAATCGCGCTGTAGTAAGTCGCGGACGCCACAAGATTGTTCACAGCCTTGGTGCTGAAGCTGTGGTTCCAACTGGCCTGTGTTTGATATTCAGGCTGGTTGCTGGTGCTGTTAAACAGCGGGCTAATAGGATCGATGTAAGTAGCCTGTAGCCCTTTGTCTTCCTGCAGTCGAATAAAGAACTTGTCTCTGCTGGTGATGTTGAAATCAAATCTGCCTGCCAGCAGGTATTCGTGGGTCAGGGCGCTGACCGCAGACTGAAAGCTATTGGCGCACGGAATCGCTGTGCCAAATACCGGTCCGCCGGTTATAGACGTTGCACTGGCCGAATTAACACCGGCAAGATCGCCACAACCCCCGTTCGTGTTGCCCCCAAGCGTGATAGGGGTACCGCGGGTGCTGGCACCGGGAGCAGCATTCCACAGACCAAACATATTCTGGAAGTATGGGATCTGGGCGCTCTGCCCGATCAACGGCAAGTTGTTCAACGTCGCCGTCTGGAATTGCGGGCTGGGATAGGTAACTGTCTGGGTGACTGGAACCACGACGCGCAGGCCTTCATAGTTGATGAAGAAGAAAGCCTTGTCCTTCTTAATTGGCCCGCCGAAGGACGTCGCCCACTGGTTGGCGTTGTCGAATGTCTTCGGGGTAGCCGGGGAGGTGTTGTTGTGGAACCAATCGTTGGCGTTCATGGCGGAGCCATTCCACCAGTAAGCTGCGTTGCCGTGGAACTGGTTGCCGCCTGACTTAGTGACGTAGTTCACGGTGGCGCCAGCGAAGCCGCCGTACTCGCCGGAATATCCATTGCTGGTTACCGAGGCTTCCTGAATCTCGTTGTTGCCGAGGAGCAGGTTGGTCGCGCCCGAGTTGTTCAGATTCAGGAACGGATCGTTGTCATACATGCCGTTCATGGTGAACAAGTTCGAAGTTGCCGAGATTCCGTAGCTCGAGAAGTTGCCGTAGCCGCTCTGGGTGTTCATGACGGAACCGGGAGCGGTCTGGGCGATGAAGCTAAGATCGTTGCCAGGGTTGGGCAAGCTCTGCACCGCGAGCGTATTCATCGTGGTGGAAATTTCGGAGCTGTCGGTCTGCAGCAGCGGAGCTTCGCCGCTGACTTCGACAGTGGTTCCGGTGGTGCCAAGCTCCATCTTGATGTTGGTGATGGCGACTGCGCCAACCGATACTGACTGAGATATCGAGGACGTTTTGAAGCCCGGAGCGTCGGCGGCAATCGAGTAATTTCCGGGGGATAACAGCGAGAACCGATACGCGCCTTGCGCGTTAGTTGTGCCGGTCTGGGTGTTTCCCTTGTCGAGGCTCTTCAGAGTGACGCTGACATTCGGCAATACTGCGCCGGATGGGTCGGTGACGGTACCGCTAATTTCGCCGGTGGTGGACGACTGGGCGAAGGCCAGAGTGCTTGCTAGCATACTGACGGCCAGTGCCAGCAGGAAAGTGAACAGCAAAAAGCGCTTAGGTGTCATACTTCCTCCACGAAACTCTAGTTGACTTGCACGAATGCAGCACTGAAATAACAAGTGTGTCAACGCAGTATATGCACATGCGTTGCCAGCTCTTGTCTAGTAGGTAAGCTGTTGATTATTAGGATATTGCGCCGCAACGGGGGCATCGCGGGCGGTCAGTTAGATACGCTTCGCTGTAGATGAAATATGATTTATGGGATAACTGATCGGCGTTCGCCTCCCAGAATGGACCTGCTTCTTGCCGGTCAGGAGGGTATGCGCTTGGCGCTGTCTTGCGTGGAGTTAAGTTCGGGTGGAGCGGGGTCCAGCTCGAGGGTAAGGTGCGACTTAAAGTTGCGCGTGGCTTTATCGAATTCGGTTTTTAGCCGCGCCACTCGGCCCAGAAGAGAGTGCATCTGCTTGGGACCGAGGATCAGGAAACCAAGCAGAAGCACGAGTAGTAGTTCAGTACCAAAGCCCATGATGTCACGCTTTGATCTGGTTTGGGTCGCTGGTGACGACGGCTGGGCTAGCTGGCTTCTCTTCCTCGGCTTTCATGGCTGACTTGAAGCCGCGGATCCCCTCGCCAATTCCCTTTCCCAGCTCAGGAAGTTTCTTGGGACCGAAAACGAGCAGGGCGATTCCGAAGATGACCAGCAGATGCATAGGTTGAAACAATCCTTCAAACATGAGTGCTCCTTAAAATCCGAATATCATGAGGTTGGTGAAAGAGGCAGGCGCCATGACTGTAGATCAGGCACAACGCCCGCCGCAAGCCGAGTGAGAGAGCGGATCCAAGGGCGCTCTTACACACGACTTCGGACCGTTTAAGCGCCGCGTTCGGCTGCGTCTGCGGCTTCCGCCAGAGTTTGCAGAGTGTCGAAGAACTTCTGGCTTTGGCCGATGAAGAGGCCGCTGGCGGTGAGGCCTGTGATCGCAGCCACGGCTCCCGCGAACTTATCGGTCAGTGGACGAATGATCGAGACCTCTGGGAGTCCGGGCCTGAACTTGCAAGGCAGCGGGAAGATCAGGCTGGGCTGAATCTGGCGGTTAAGAGGCAGGCTGAAAAAATTGGGGAATGTCAGCCCGGATTTGGAATCGGTAAAGGGCGCAATGGGGGCTTGCACTCCGTTACCCGAAAAATCAACCCACTCCAAGAAGTGAGCGATTTCGTCCCCGCCGATGCCGAGTGTGATCTCGAGCACATCGGGATCGGTGACTTTTTGACTCATGGCTGCGTAGAGACTTGATCCGCCCTGCTCAATTTGTCCGAAGTGAAAGGCGGCCACGTTCGCGATCGCCTGAATGTGATCGTTGCCTTTAAAGTTGGAGTTGTGTTGGCCCTGATAATCGGCATCGGTTCTGGGAATGGCCGTCACTCCATTGAGAGTGATCGCTTGAGGAAAGGTGGCGCCGAGGTCCGGGTTGGTTGCGCTGCGGTAGCGAACGTACCAACTGGTGTCGACGTTGAGCTGCATGAGATTGGTCAGCCGCAGTTTGCCCGTTGATCCCTGGGCTGTGCTTCCCTTCAAAGTTGCAAATGGGGTAAGGTCGACCGGTTGGGCTCCTCTCGACACCAGATACGCGTTAAGGAAAGTAGCGTGGCTGACTTCATCCCGCGTGTTGCTGGAGATATATTGCGGGCCGTCGGAGTCGAGGTTCGACAAGGCAATTTGATAAGGGTTCAAATGTTCGTGCGGAGCTATCTCGATCGGTGGAAGTTTGCCGATACCACCGAGTTCCGCATACTGTATCCACAGATCAGACTCGATGAGTTCTGCCGCCGCCAGAAACTGGAGAATGGCGATATCACCCTGGCTGAGAGAACCGCTTTGTGCATGGGCCAAGGTTCCGTTTGCCAGCAGACCGGCGCCGACTAATGCGCCTCCTGCCAGAAGACTACCTTTCATGAAGGAACGGCGGCCGACGGAACCACTGATGGATGGGAGAGGTTCTTCTTTTTTCATGTTTATGCTCCAATTCTTTTTGTTTAATGAAGTTCTCGCAGGACTGTTGGGCTAGACGCAGCGAGTTGTCGTAACTTTCTTCAAGGCATCCCTGTGTTTAAAAGTGGCGGGATACGTGAAGTGAGATTACGGGGCGGAAATTCGTCTTGTGTCACGAGGATGTTTGCAAGATGTCAAAGTTATGACGTTCTTTTGTCTCCGCCGTGTAACTTTCTTGTCAGAGCGCAGATTAAGCTGCGAAAAGAAGCGAATTGTCCGAGAATTCAGACTGTGGAAAACAACTAGACACTGGAATGACGTGATAATGACATCAGAACCAAACATCAAGATTGTTCCCGTCGGCGCGCCGGTGGATGCGACGCCGGCAAAGCGTCCGCAACGCGTGACTCTGAGCGGCCGTGTGGTTCAAGTTGTACCCCTTAATGCTTTGGCGCACGCCGAGACGCTCTACGCGGGCTCACGTGGAAAAGAAAAGGAACACCTCTGGCGTTATTTGTTCGAGGGGCCGTTTGCGACCCGGGCTGACTTCGATTTGCATCTGAATCAGAAGGCGAGTTCGGAGGATCCGTTGTTCTTTGCAATTCTCGAGAAGCCGTCCGGAGATGCTGTTGGGTACGCTGCATACATGCGCATGGAGCCGACGCATCGGGTAATTGAGGTTGGAAGCATCCTGTATACGCCTCGTTTGCAACGGACCATTGGAGCAACCGAAGCGACGTACCTAATGGCCCGCCATGTTTTTGAAGACTTAGGATACCGGCGCTATGAGTGGAAGTGCAACGCGCTGAATGCGCCTTCACGAAGCGCGGCGCTGCGTCTCGGTTTTAGGTTCGAGGGAATCTTTCGCCAGCACATGATCATCAAAGGACGCAACCGGGACACAGCGTGGTTTTCGATGCTGGACTCGGAATGGCCGAAACGAAAAGCGGCGTTCGAGCGCTGGCTCGATCCGTCGAACTTCGACGCGAGCGGGCGGCAGAAGGTTTCGCTTACCGAAATCAACGCGGTAGAAACGTAGCTCGCTGCGTTTCTACAGTACACGCAGCGCGTCTTCGTTAATGCGAGTTCCCGGATAGCTCGTGGACAATGCTGTTCACGAAAGACTTGGCGTCTCCAAAGAGCATTAAGGTCTTATCGAGATAGTAGAGCGGGTTGTCGATGCCGGCGAAACCCGGACTCATGCCGCGCTTGATCACCATGACAGTACGGGCCTTGTCTACATCTAAGATTGGCATACCGTAGATCGGGCTGCCGGTATCGGTTCGGGCGGCTGGGTTGGTAACGTCGTTGGCCCCAATCACCAGGGCAACATCGGTTTGCGGGAAATCGCCGTTGATGTCATCCATCTCGATCAGGCGGTCGTAAGGAATATCAGCTTCAGCGAGCAGGACGTTCATGTGTCCGGGCATGCGGCCGGCAACGGGGTGAATAGCGAAGCGCACATCCACTCCGCGTTTTGTCAGAGCGTCGTAGAGTTCGCGAACTTTGTGCTGTGCTTGGGCGACCGCCATGCCGTAGCCGGGGACAATCACAACTTTGTTCGCCGCGGAGAGGATTCCAGCGGCTTCTTCCGCCGTCGCGCTGCGAACTGTTTTTTCTTCCTGTCCAGCGACGGTCGAAGCCTGCACCTGTCCGAAAGCTCCGAACAAAACATTGGTGAAGGATCGGTTCATCGCCTTGGACATGATGACGGAGAGGATAAGACCGGAAGATCCGTCGAGCGCGCCCGCAATAATAAGGAGTTTGCTGTCGACTACGAATCCCATAGCGGCGGCGGAAAGTCCGGCGTAAGAATTGAGCAGTGAGATGACCGTGGGCATGTCTGCGCCGCCGATGGGAACAATCATGAGCACGCCGAAGAGCAGCGGAACAGCAATTATCACCGGGAAAAGCTGGCGGGCTTCGGGGTGAATCACGAGGTAAGCGGCGATTGCGGCCGAAGCGGCCAGCAGCGACAGATTGACGAAGTTCTGTCCTTTATATATGAGGGGGCGCTGAGGCAGAATTTCCTGGAGCTTTCCGGCGGCCATCAAGCTTCCGGTGAATGTGAGAGAACCTAGGATTACTTCCATCGAGAGCACTGCCATCATGAAACGCGGAACGTTCGGAGTACGGAGATAGAATTCTGCGGTGCCCACCAGAGTTACGCAGAACGCTCCGAAGGCGTGGCTGAGCGCAGTTCGCTGCGGGACGGCAGTCATGTGAACCATGCCCAGCGGAATTCCGATTCCAGTTCCGAGGACGAGGGCAATGGCGATCCACTTGTAGTCCACGATACCGTGGTGCAACAAAGTGCCTGCGATTGCCAGGACCATGCCAATTTCGCCGGCGCGGACGCCGCGCTGGGCGGTGGCTGGGGAACTCATCCACTTCAGCGAAAGAATAAAGAGAGCGCTGGCGATGAGGTAGACGATCTCGATGATTTGCTGATTGCCCGCCAAGTCGGTGTTCATGGTTTTGTCGGGCGGCTCGACTTGAACATTTTCAGCATGCGGTCGGTGATTAGAAATCCGCCGACAACGTTGCTGGTCGCGGCGATTACGGCCAGGAATCCGAACACGAACGAAAGCGTGCTCTTGTGTTCGCCGACCAGCACGATGGCGCCGACGACGGCGATGGCGTCGAGGGCATTGGTCAGCGACATGAGCGGCGTGTGGAGCAAGGGCGAGACTCGGCGGATGACTTCGAATCCGATAAAAGCCGCAAGCATGAAAACGAATAATCCGTTGATTAAGGCTGAACCCATGTTTTCTCCCGTTGTCAGATTGAGGAGTTCATATTTTCAGTTGACAGTTCCCAGTTTTCGGTTCCCAGTTATGCGCCTTGCGAAACTAACGTTGGCAACTTGAAGAATTCGCGGACGCGTTGGCTCACTATTTCTCCGTCCCGCGTCAGCAGGGTTTCGCGAGTAATTTCGTCTTTTAGATCGATCCGCAGTTTTCCCTCTTTGACTAAGTGCAAAAGAAATGCCGTGACATTGCGCGCATACATCTGGCTGGCGTGATAAGGGACTTCGGTCGCGATATTGATGCGCCCAATAATCGTGACTCCATGCGCGACTATGGTCTTGCCGGATTGCGTGAGTTCGCAGTTGCCTCCGCGCTCTCCCGCAAGATCAAAAATGACGGAACCTGGGGCCATCCCTTTCACCATTTCCTCGGTTACCAGCACGGGTGCCTTTTTGCCGGGAACAACCGCGGTCGTAATCACGACGTCACTCTCCCCAACGACTCGGGTGAGCAACTCGCGCTGTTTCGCATAGAAGGCTTCATCCTGAGCGGTGCCGTATCCGCGCGCATCCTGCGCATCTTTGGCTTCGATGGGAAGTTCGACGAAGCGCCCTCCCAGACTCTGTACTTGCTCTTTCGATGCCGGACGAAGGTCGTAAGCAGAAACCACAGCACCCAGCCGGCGAGCAGTGGCGATCGACTGCAATCCGGCAACCCCAGCGCCAATTACGAGAACGCGAGCTGGAGTAATGGTTCCGGCTGCGGTGGTCAGCATGGGGAAAATTCTGGGCAGAGTGTCGGCCGCGATGAGTACTGCTTTGTAGCCACAGATTGTGCCCATCGAGGAAAGCACGTCCATACTCTGGGCGCGAGTAGTACGCGGCATCAACTCCACGGAGAATGCAGTGACGCCGGTTTGAGCAATTTCCTGGATGACATTCGCCGATCCAAGCGGCCGAAGAAAACCAATCAGGATCTGGCCACGCCGCATAAGTGGAAGGTCCGCTTTTCCCGTGACGTCGTTCGAGCCGTAGCAGAGCACTTGAACGATAATGTCAGCATTCGCGAAAACAGCGGCACGATCGGGAAGGATTTTTGCGCCCTTGTCGACGTAGAGTGCGTCGGGATAGCCGGCTTCTGCTCCCGCGTTCTTCTCGACAGCGACCTCAAGTCCCGCCTTGAGAAGGTTGGGCACTACCAGGGGAACGAGCGCAACTCGTCGCTCTCCCGGGTAACTCTCTTTGGGTACACCAATAATCACGAATTTGTTTCCTTTTGATTTGGGTAAAACACGAACCCGTCATTGTAGCGGATGAGCGTCCCCAATGCAGTAACGTGGGCGCTGACCGGACCAATCAATCAAACCATCGTGCAAGATGACAAACGAGGGCGCGTGATGAGTTTCTATTCTTTTTTGGGAGCACTTGCAGCGAGCGGGGTGACCTCGGGATTGGCGTTCCTTTTTTCGACCGGGTCCGGTTTTTGTTCCAGATTCTGCACGATTACGGAAATACGACGATTGGATGGGTCGAGCGGTTTACCGGGAGTGCGCAGCATCTGATCGGCGTAGCCTCGGACTTCGGAGACCTCGTCGTCTCGCAAACCATCGTGTTGCATCAGTCGACGGGCGGCGTTGGCGCGGTCGGTAGAAAGCTCCCAATTCCCGTATTCGCGGCGACCAGTGTAAGGTTTGGAATCGGTATGGCCTTCGATGGAGAGGTGATTGGGAAGTTTTCCCAGTTCAACTGCAAGCAGCGACAGCAACTCTTTTCCCTTGTCGCTCGGTAAGGAATTGCCAACTTCGAAGAAGGTCCCAGTTTCGGTTTCGAGGAGTTCGATACGCAAGCCTTCGGGAGTTATGGTCATTTCGATCTGATCTTTGATTTTGTCGAAATCTGGGACTTTGCTGATCGCCTTCTCTAATTCCTCCTTCAATTTGGGCATATCGTCTTTGGTAATGGCCAGGGCCTCGGCAGTGCCTACTTTCGTGGATCCCATTTTGTTTGCGGTTCCGGAAGGATCTTTGAAGTAGCCAGCCACGGCTTCCTTCACAGGCTTGCTGGTGTTGAGCAGCCAGAGCACGATGAAGAGCGCCATCATCGCGGTCACGAAGTCAGCGTATGCGACTTTCCACGCTCCTCCATGATGTCCGCCATGTCCGCCTTTTTTCTTAATGATGATGATGGGACGTGAATCAGGCATGGGATTTATCTTTTTCTACGCTGACGCCGAGGCGGCGGCGTCCGCGGCTGGCGCTGCTTCACCGCCTCCCTTGCAATGCTTTTCAACTTCCAGGAACGAAGGGCGCACATGACCCGGAATCGCGCGGCGAGCGAACTCGACAGCCATAATCGGAGCGGTTCCCTTCAGGAAAGAAACCATCACCACGCGTAGGACATGCAAATAGGCGCCCTCGTCTTCGGCGATCTTCTGCATGCTGGCGGCGAGCGGTCCCACCAATCCGTAGCACAGCAGGATTCCGAGGAACGTGCCAACTAGAGCGGCGGCAACTTTGTGACCGATCTCTTCAGGA
>Ga0209275_10000893_pt1 | contig 12095 bp, 12 predicted proteins | sample HubBroMetageREF2_FD_188344 | JGI IMG/M metagenome (GOLD analysis project Ga0209275, IMG submission 188344) | Reference soil microbial communities from the Hubbard Brook experimental Forest, New Hampshire, USA - Hubbard Brook CCASE Soil... | ecosystem: Environmental > Terrestrial > Soil >...
TAGCAGGTCACTCATTCAAAGAGAATCTTCGCCATCATCCCCTTGTCTTCGTGGTTGAGGAGATGGCAGTGAAAGACGGACATACCCCTGATTACGGGGTCGGTGAAGTCCATAACGACATCGACGGTGCCGCCATAAGGCACATTGACTGTGTCCAGCCACACCGGATCGGCAATTGGTTTATCGTTTTCAGCGTACGCCAGGAAATGAACTTGATGGATATGCATGGGATGCAATTCCCGGGTAGCATTGACGACCCTCCAATGCTGGAAGGAGCCGACTTTTGTTCGCACCATCGGAGCCGCGTCCGGCGTGAACAATTTTTCATTGATATAAAAGCCGTTTTTGTCTTCCGTGAATATCACGGTGAAGCGAGGAGGCGCTTTTTCTTCCGCCGCAAGGTCCAGCGTTTTGAATTGAGGTTTGAGCGAATTCTTTGCGGCTTTGGCTGGTGCATTTGCCGTTGACCGCGGCACGATATCCGCCAAGACCATTGCTGGATTCGGATCGCCGTCTGGCCCAGTGTCTACACAACGCGAGATCAGGCGACGAGGCGCACCGCTTGCTGGACCGCTAACAATGGCTTCCATCCTGCCTGCCGGCGGCAACAAAACGTGATTCGCGGTACGCGACCTATGATCAGGGTCGTACCGCGCGATTGGCATTCCATCCATCGCCACAATTTCAAACGTTTGCCCCTCGAGCTCCAAGTCCAGGTAGCGGTCGGCCGAAGCGTTCACGATACGCCAGAACTGCCGTTCGCCTGGCGCGATTGCAATTTGCGGCCGTACCGCGCCGTTCACGGTCATGACCTCTTCTGGCGATTCGTGCTCGCCGCCACAATCTTTCGAACTGAGGTCCACGCGCTGCTTCAAATCGGCAGATTGTGCGTCGTTGACGATGGAACGGCCGCGCACTACCAACACACGCTCCGGCAGCCCGGCAAGCGCAGGAAAATACGATTCTATTCCCTCGATCACGATCGCCCCGGACATACCATCTAACGCTTGCCTGTAACTCTCGCCGTGCGGATGCGTGTGATACCAATACAAACCAGGGGGATGGTCTTTCGGAATCTGCACCGTATAGTGGAGCGTTTTTCCGGGCATGGCCAACATCGTCAAGACGTCATCCTGCGGCGCATCGGGAGAGACCGTCAGTCCATGGAAATGTAAGTTTGTCATGTCCATGCACGGACCAGCCAGGCACTTTTCCGGTGGCTTGGTTGGAAGATCGTTGACATAAGTGATCTTTAGTTGGTCGCCTGGTGATACCCGCAAAGTCGGAGCGTTTGGTCGGCCGTTAAAGTAGAAGGAATTTTTTCCATCACTTGCGATTCCCGCGCGAAGAGTCAGCGAAAGCACAAGGTTTTTTGCGTGAAGCTCCGTTGGATTTGAATTCCCACTCGCCGGCCTGCTCCCGGACTCGAGGATACAGAAGGCTGTCACTGCCGCAATCGCAGCGGCGAAAGCGGCGAATCGTAGAACGCTTGCAATCCGCGGCACGGACACCTCCGAAGTTTGCCCATTCGGCGCGATTCGCGAACTCACTGTCCCCGCAGCACACCCGGCTCGACGTCATCACGGCGGGCCAGGTCTTCCAGGTCATCGAGTCTCGCTTGCGCTTTCGAGATGCGCTGCTGCAGGATTTCAACGCCGGCTTCGGGAGTAATGGCGAAGTCCTCGCCGACCAGATCTATGCCGCCGGATGTGTCCCTGAGACTTCGCGCATCATCAATCGTTTTCTGGTATTCATGAAGCTGAGCCTGCCTGTACTCGAGTTCATCGCGCAGCTTTGCCGCTTGCTCGGCGTACCATTCCGTTTTTTGAGTTACCTCATCTTGAGGCGCAGAGTCCGAGATCGACTTCTCCTCGTCCGCTTGACCAACGATCGAAATCAGCCCGGCGTGGTGAAGTTTTTGGAGATCGTCGTTAGTCCAAACCTTTGTGGTCTGGCTGTCCGCTCCCGCGTGCGGCCCATTGGCCGCACGCAAAGGAATGGCCGCCGAAACCAGAGCCAGACCGATGCAGATACACAAGTCGCGAATCATGCTCGTGCCCGTTACTTCTTCGAAGAGTCTGGAGGGAAGTGCTTGAACATTTTGTCCACGCCCTTATCCAGATTCTTAATGTTTTTGTTGGAGTTGTTGGAGAGTGTGTCGCTCGAGCTGCCTCTCCAGATCAGTTGCTTGGTCTTAGTATCGAAAAGATCGATGACTACCGTGCCCACCTTGTAGGTATCCGTTGTGGTTGTGGCTTCGCCAAAACCGCCACCACCGAAACGTCGCCAACCCCAACCTCCTCCAAATCCATCGTAGAAGGTATTCAAGGTCTGCTGGTTCTGCGTCATCTCCATCGCGACGATCGATACGTCACCGCCGGAATCCACTTGGGTCCAACCTTTTGTTGCCAAGACAGCATTCACAGCAGTCTTGATGCGATCGACATCCAACTGATCTTTCGTCTTTACCTGTTCCCACGAATACGTCTTGTACTGCGCGAAGTTTGTCCCGCGATCGTAGTCGGTCTTCACCTGCTGTGCCGAAGCCACACCCGCGAGCAAAATCATCCCAATCAAAGCAAAAGCAACCTTTTGAATTTTCATAGATCATCCTTTTCTGAATCTCGACATAAACTACTTCACCTGACGGAGCGGTCCGCTGTGTCAGCGAACTGCCACTCCCACGAGCCCGCTAATTACCCTGTTTTGCCCGGCGGTATGCGGGCACGTGTTCTTGAGCTTCCACAGTTTGGTGACTGACTGTCTTTTCGTAACCCGACTCGATCACTTGGCTGCCGCTAGCGCTGCCTTCCTCAAACAACTTGGTAAGGAAATAGCGGTTCCCGTATTTGTTGAAGACCAATTCGTTCTTGGCTGGTGTGGATTTTGCCTCCGTCTCCTGTACCTGGAAAAGAGCGGAAATAGTCCCGTCCGCACTCATAATTTCCATAACTGAGAGATCCGAACCGTCCAGCACATGGATAAGGTACTGGCCCGCGGGAAGTTTCGTGTTGCCCACATGGAACTGAAATGGGACTTTGACTTCGAAGTCGTTAAGGATCTGCGCTTGTGCCTTGCTCGGAATCATCGTCAAAGCAAATACCAAGGCGCAAAACAACGACAGCAGGTATTGCCGGCTGGTCACCTTGCGGCCTCCATGAGAATTGCCGCTGGTTTCATTGAACATCGTGATTTCTCCTCATTTTCTGTCGCGACGAAAGAATCCGTGCGTCGCGCGACGCAATGAGAATAGGCAACAGGGTTGCCAAACATCTCCGCTTGTAAGTATCGGAAAACAAGGATTCGTCAGAAGATATCGCGCAGCGTGGAATGCCAGTCTGCTAGACGGTATGTCTTTATGTCGACAGGTGGAGCGTGGTTACTTGCTGATGGTAGATTGAACAGCTTCCGATCCGGGTGCGAGTGTCAGTCTGAGGTTTCGATCACTGTTTGGTTGGAGCACTGTTACGCGGGAAGAGAATCCCGATTTGAACGTGAGATCCCAAGTTTTTGCATGCGGAAATAAAGGGTAGATCTTTTGATTCCCAAACGGGCCGCAGCCCCATTCGGGCCGGAGACAACCCATCGGGTTTGTTCGAGAATTTTGACTATGTGCTCCCTCTCGGCCTCTTCCAGCGTAACCGGTTCCTGTGTCTCCGTGGTAGCGGCAGACTTCAGGGACGACAGAGGAGATTGCAGGATCTTTTCGGAGCTCAGGATTACGCTACGCTCGATGAAATTCTGCAGCTCTCGAATATTCCCTGGCCAGGTGTAGGATGTCAGTTGAGACATCGTTTCCGCGGAAATCTGATCGATTTGTTTACCCATCCGCCGGGCATACACCTCCACAAAATGTTCCACCAAGGAAGGGATGTCTTCGCGGCGCGCCCGCAACGGCGGCAGCGGGATGGGAAACACATTCAGCCGGTAAAAGAGGTCGCTGCGGAATTCGTTGCGCTTCACCATCTCTGCCAGATTTCGGTTGGTCGCCGCCACCAGGCGAACGTCCACTTGGTGGGTCCGAGTGCCGCCCAAGCGCTCGAACTCCTGCTCCTGCAAGACTCGCAACAGTTTGGGCTGCAGCCCAGGGGGAATATCTCCTATCTCGTCCAGAAAGAGCGTCCCTTTGTCGGCCAGTTCGAAACGCCCGACCTTTTGCGCAATAGCGCCTGTAAACGCCCCTTTTTCATGACCAAAGAGTTCACTCTCCAGAAGATCGAAGGGAATGGCAGCGCAATTCAGTTTTATGAAAGGACGCCCGAAGCGCGAACTTAAGTCGTGGACTGCGCGCGCGATGAGTTCCTTGCCGGTACCTGTTTCTCCTTCGATCAGGACGGTGGAATCCGTGGGCGCCACCCGTTCGACTTGTTCGAGCACCGCTTCGAGCGCGGGACTTTTGCCTATAATCTGCTCAAATCTGCGCGGGTTACGGTCTTGATCGTCCGACCGGAATGTTTGTAATGCTCCCAAAGAGGATCTCCTTGTGGGCCCACAGGCACTTGTGCTTCCCCTATTAATTCTCCAGAGCCGCTCGCACATTATCGAGCAGGACTTCGTTGTCGAACGGTTTGGACAGAAACTCTACTGCGCCTTCTCTCCGTGCCTGCAAGCGCATCTTTTCGTCGCCATGTGCTGTGATGAAAATGATGGGAATCCTGCATCGTTCGGCGTTCAGCTGCGCCTGCAGTTCCAGCCCAGACATTCCCGGCATGCGAATATCCGCGATCAGACAAGCAGTGCCGTGCTGTTTGCCAGACCTTAGGAATTCCTCCGCGGATGCAAAGCCTTGTGCCGACAACCCCACCGCTTCCAGCAGGTCCTGCACTGCGGCGCGCATCGACTCATCATCATCGACGATTGCTACCAATTTGCCCCTCCCATCGGTGCTCATGGCTGAAATTTTGCAACTACGACAAAACCGCCGCAATCACACGTTGGTATTATTTCTCGGCGGACGGAACGTCCAATAGCCCCGCCATTTTCACCAGTTCCGCTACGGATCCAGCTTTCATTTTCTTCATCGCGCGGCCGCGTTGGATCTTGACGGTGACTTCACTGGTACCGAGCTCAGCCGCGATTTGCTTATTAAGCATGCCCGAAACCACCATGCTCATGACTTCGCGCTCGCGTGCGGTCAGCGCTTCGTAGCGTTGTCGCAACTCGGCAAGGTTAGCTTGCTCTTCGCGCGTCGCCCGGTCGCGGTCTAACCCCTGTTGGACGGCATCCAGTAAATCGCGCTCCTGGAAGGGCTTGGTGAGGAACTCTACGGCGCCTGATTTCATGGCCTTTACCGTCATCGGAATGTCTCCGTAACCGGTAATGAAGATGATGGGAATTCGAAGACCTGCATCAGCCAACCGGCGCTGAAAGTCCAGACCGTTGACTCCGGGAAGTTTCACATCCAGAACAAGGCAGCTGGGCCCATCGGGCCGCTTGCACCGTAGGAACTCTTCGGCGGTTCCGAAGGACTCGGAACGCAATCCCGTGGCCTCCAGCAGGTCTTGGATGGACGCTCGCACGGAGGCATCGTCATCGATAATGAACACGATGCGATTGTCGTCGGCCATCATGCAGGTGCCTCGAATTCGCGACGCGCGTCAAATTTGGCGGGCAGGGTGAGGTAAAAGCTTGCGCCTTGGGGAGAGTTTTCGGCAGCCCACAAACGTCCGCCGTGTGACTCAACGATGGAGCGGCAGATTCGCAGTCCCATGCCGGTGCCGTGAGGTTTGGTGGTGAAGAAGGCATTGAAGATCTGGTCCGCTTGCCCCGGCGGCAGCCCCACGCCGGTATCGGTGACTGACACCACAAGATGCTCGTTTTCCGCTCGCTGCGACTTGATAGCGAGCTCTCGCGTCCCGTCTGCACTCTTCATGGCATCGATGCTGTTGATCATCAGGTTCATCACCACTTGCTGCAATTGCACGCGATCTCCCATCACCCGCGGAAGATCTGACGCCAGTTCCGTGTAGACTGAGATCGCGTATCGCATTGCCTCGCCGCGCAGCAGGGAAATCATCTCTTTAATGACTTCGTTTACGTCGACTACTTCCAACTGCAGAGTGCCTTTTTGGAAGAGGAGGCGAATTCGGCTGATGATCTCCGCCGCCCTCGTTCCGTCATTCACGATCCGCGCAGCTGCCGCGCGGGCCTTCTCAAGATTTGGGACGTCGGCGTCCAGCCAGCGGATACAGCTATTTGCGCTCGTGACCGCAGCGGCAATCGGTTGATTCACTTCGTGCGCCAGGGAGGCGGTAAGCTCCCCCATGGTGGTCATCCGATTGACGCGTGCCAGATCCGCCTGGGCTTGACGCAATCGTTCGCGCTCTTTCTCAGCCCGCTTGCGTTCGGTCACGTCCATCACGGTACCAACGAATTCAACGAGATCACCGGATGGGCTGACAACGGGATGGCCTATTACGTGGATGTCTCTGAGCTCGCCGCGGGGATGAACGAATCGGTACTCCAACTCGAAATCCGCTTTGTTACGCTCTGCTGTCTCGACCGCTTCCCTGAACTTGGCTTGATCGCCCGGATGGATGCGCTGAAAGAACGTTTCGTATAGCGGTTGCCCAGCGTACGGATCAAAACCCAGCACCCGGCAGCACTCTTCGGACAAGTACCTGATCTCCCCGACGACAGATGCCCAACTGCCCGTTTGGCTGAGCCTCTGCGCGTCCGCCAGGTAGCCCTCGCTTCGCCGCAATGATTCTTGCGCAGACTTGCGCTCACGACTCTCTGCCTGAAGCGCCTCGTTCGTGCTCTGGAGCTGTCGCAATTTTTCTGCCAGGTCATCGCGCGCGCGCCGGAGCGATTCCATGGCGCTCCTTTCGGCAGCGCTCACAGAGCCGACGAACAGAGCTGATACGACGAAGATGACCAGGCGTGGTATTTCGTCGGTCTTTAAAGTCAACGAATGGGTCGGAGGTAGAAAATAATAATTGAAAGCGAGAGCAGAGACTGCTGTCGCGAACAATCCGGGACCGATTCCGCCGAACCAAGCACTCAATAGGACGGCGCAAAGAAAAAGTGAGACAGGAGCATCTTGCAAATGAATCGCAGGCAACCTTGAAACGGTCAGGGCGACAGCGACCGATAGAACAGCAATTCCGTAGCTCCAAATCACGGGCGGTTTGGGCCACAGAAGAGGATTGTGCCTAGACATCCTTCAGCTCCTGCCCTGCGGGTGTCGCTGCAACCAATCAAATTTTAACACCACAGGGTGTTGTGCTCCCGCCGCCTCGGTTCTCAGGCACATCTCAACATTCCCCCCGTCCAGTGCCATGGACGGCATGTCAACACCCCGACAGTTTGCGGACCACCGGATGCTGCAAAGTGCTAAGGAGATTGGCGCATCCGCCACCCTGCCAAGGACTTCCAATGGTTTTCGTCACGGTCCATGCATGGCAGAAGAATTGCTACTTCATGCTGCTGATGCACAGCGACCGAAAAACACATTGGGGGTAAGAAATCATGGAAACGTTTTGTTCAATGGAGACTCAGCGAGAGTCCGACGGCGCGTTGGTGACTGCCGCAAAGCGCGGAGATGCACGGGCTTTTGAAGACTTGTTTCTTTTTCACGGGCGGCGGGTTTTTTCCGTGGCCCAACGAATCACGAACAATCGAGAGGACGCGGAAGATGTTGTGCAAGAGACGTTTCGTAAGGTCTTCCTGCACATCGCTGAGTTTCAAGAGAAGTCTCAGTTCTCTACTTGGTTGATACGCATCGCCATGAATGAAGCCTTAATGTTAGTCCGTCGGAGACGCGGAATTGTCGAAGCGTTACCGGAGAATACCGAAGATGGAGTGAAATCTTTCACGGATCCGTTTGTTGACCAGAGTCCCAGCCCCGAAGAGGCTTGCTGGCGGCGCGAGCGCAACGAACTCTTGGCCGGAGCGATCAATCGCTTGGGTCCAAGGATTCGAAAGGCAATCATGCTACGCGACATCGAAGAACGATCTACGCACGAAACCGCTGCGCTTCTAGGAAGCTCAATTAGTGCCGTGAAAGCTCGTGTTTTTCAAGGGCGCCGGAAGTTACGTCGAATGGTAAATCGCGTAGTGCTCCTGGAGTCTCCAAGTCGGCTCCAGTGGAACGACACCACCACTGGCATTTGAAGAGCCTTTAGCTAAGCCGTCGGCTCAGCAGACTCGACAGGCTTGGCTCGCTTCAGCGCCGGCAAGGAACGCACTCAGGAAGAATTCTTCCACACCTTCAACGCTTTGTATGAACAGCAGAAGCAAATCGTCATTTCGTCCGACTGCCTCCCCAAAGACATCAACTCCATCGAGGAACGGCTGCGTTCGCGTTTCGAGTGGGGCCTGATTGCCGACATTCAACCGCCGGATCTGGAAACCAAGATCGCCATTCTCCAGAAGAAGGCGGAAAACGATCGCTTCCATCTTCCCGACGAGGTAGCCGAATACATCGCACGAGCCATCAAGTCGAACGTTCGTGAGCTGGAAGGCGCTTTGACCCGTCTGATGGCGTACGCCTCGCTCACGGGCACCGTAGTGTCTCTGGCGACCGCTCAGCAAGTGCTTCGCAACATCATCGCGTCCCAGGATCCAAAATAGGTGTCCTCCGCCAGGCTGATGAAAGGTTCTTTCTAGTGGTTAGAATTCCGCCCTGATTGTCGCTGGTTCAATGTTGAAGGTCCCTCCTCACACAGGAATCGCTAACGACTAATTAAACGACTAATTAGAGGTCCATCGCCGCCAGCGACTTCGTAGCCTGAGGTCTATCACGCACAACCAATAGTCGTTGTGTTGTTCCCGTTAAATGTGCCCCGGCAGTATAATTTGGCTTAAATCCTTGGTTTGGCAGGGGTTTGCGCGTCTGTTGCCGTAGGGGGCGTTTACAACTTTTTACAATCCTTTGCTATGGCTTGACACACTGCTGTGGGGGGCTGCTTATAGTTTTGGCGTGGATGATGAATAGCGAGTTGGTGAGGTTGAGACTCTGATGAAATGGCGATTGACGGACCGGACGCGAACGCTGTTGACGTTGGAATTGGCGATTGTGCTACCGGCGGCGGCGTTGATGGGCTTCGGCATTTGGAACTTGAAACACATTCAGCGGTCGGAGGCTGTTGAAGCGGCGCTGCAACGCGATTTTGCTCATGTGCTGAAAATCGCAGAGATGAAAACCTGGGACGAAGCCAATGAATTGATATCGCCAGTCCGTAAATCGTTCCCGAACCCGGATCAAAGCCGTTCGGAAATTCAAGCCGCACTTCGACGTACCCTCTCGGAACATCCCGAGTTTTCCTACGCAATCTTCTACGATAAGCAAAACCACCTCTATTTGAGCCAGGAGCAGCCTCGTCTCGAGCACGATGCGGCTTTCTGCGAGCGAGCTCAAGAAGCGATCGGCATGGTGGGGAATTGGCTACCGATAGATGCGCCCAACATGGTGGAACGTGTTCACGTGATGGCCGAAAAGCACGAAGACCCAGTCGGATTTGAGGGTGGGTGGATGCTCCAGGACAATCAGCATGCGTACTGGAATCTGGCCTATTTCATTCCTCGCGATGTGCCAAAGGACCGTGTCACCCTCGGACTGGTCGCTTTTAACAACGATTATCTCCGCGATACTTTTTTACCCGCGATGATGAAGGATGTATTGCGCAGCAAGAACGATCTGCTAAGAGCGGACGCCAATCCACCGGTGATGATGGTGCACCCGTCGAAGGATTCCAATCCCTGGGTGAGTTCTGCGAATTGGGATGGCGGCAAGCCGGAAGCGGAGCGAAATTTTTCGTACGTCTTTCCTGACCTCACTCTGGCTATCAAATATCAGGGCACAACTGTAGCGGATCTGGGATCGCGATTCCTCAGGTACAACTACACGGTGCTTGCTGCGCTCTCTCTGCTGATGGCGGGAGGAATTTGGCTGACCTATCGCAATATCTCACGGGAAATGAAACTTGCGAGGCTGAAGTCTGATTTCGTGGCCAATGTTTCGCATGAGTTGCGAACGCCTTTGGCCTTGATTCGACTATATGCAGAGACTTTGGAACTCGGGCGGCTTACGGCGAAAGAGAAGTACCAGGAATATTTCCGCATCATTCGCGAGGAGAGCGAACGTTTAACCGCGCTGATCAACAACATTCTGGACTTTTCGCGCATCGAGGCAGGGCGCAAAGAATACGAATTCAAAGAAACGAATTTGGCGGAATTGGTTCGTTCGACGCTGGAGTCTTATCGCTTTCAAATTCAGCAGCACGGGTTTGCGTTCGAAGAGAATATTTGTGCCGATATTCCGCCGCTCTCCATCGACCGCGAAGCAATCGCTCGCTCGCTGCTCAACCTCGTGAACAACGCGCTGAAATACTCGAAGGATCAGAAATACATTGGCGTGCGCTTGTATCGTTCGAACGGCAGTGTGAATTTGGAAGTCTGCGACCACGGGATCGGCATTCCAGCCAACGAGCACGAGAAGATCTTCGAAAAATTTTATCGCTGCGGGGATCCGCTAGTTCACAACGTCAAGGGTTCAGGTTTGGGGCTCTCGCTAGTTCGGCACATCGCGCGGGCACACGGTGGAGATGTGCTGGTGGAGAGCGCGCCTGAGAAAGGCAGTAAATTTACGATCGCTTTGCCGATGACTCGTGCGGTGCAAGCTGCAAACGCGGTCGCATGAGAACACTTCGCGCCTGGAGCTATGCCATGTTCCGTAGCAGAACGGAGCTTCAATGGAAACCGTGAAGATTTTGATTGTCGAGGATGAGCCGAACATGGTCGCCGGCCTGCGTGACAATTTCGAATATGAAGGTTTTCAGGTGATGACGGCGCTTGATGGTGTGGAAGGACTGGAAAAAGCGCTGAAGGATTCGCCGGACCTGGTTGTTCTTGACGTGATGATGCCACGCATGAGCGGCTTGGACGTGTGCAAGCAGCTCAAAGCGAAACGACCGTCCATTCCGATCATTATGCTTACGGCCCGCGGCCAGGAAGTAGACAAAGTTGTGGGGCTCGAACTTGGCGCGGATGATTATGTGACCAAGCCATTCTCCATCCGGGAATTGCTTGCTCGGGTGAAGGCTGTTCTTCGCCGCGCCCAAGCGGTGCCGAAAGAGCAAGAGCGCTACACCTTTGGTGATGTCGAGGTGAATTTGCGCAGCTATCAGGTGGTGCGCGCGGGCAAACCGGTGGAGTTTTCCAGTAAGGAATTTGAGCTGCTTAAACATTTTCTGTGTCACTCGGGAGAGACGCTGAGCCGTGACCGATTGTTGGACGAGGTGTGGGGCTACGAGAGTTTCCCTACTACCCGGACGGTGGATGCCCACATTGTGCGGATTCGACAGAAACTGGAACCAGTTCCGGAGCAACCGCGATTTTTTCTGACGGTGCATGGAGTAGGCTACAGATTCGTGGGATGAGATGAACATGACTACCAGCATTTCAGAAAACCAAAACGCCGCACGGAAGTCGTCTGGGAGACGCAGGCCGGGCGAGTTAGAGGGCATTGAGAGAGCGTGGGCTACCCAAGAAGAGTCCAGTCCGTCAGAAAAGGTTATGGAGAATCTTGTATCGCTGAAGAAGGAACTGGATGTGTTGCAGGCTGAACACGGCCGGCTGCAGCAAGCGATCTACGAAGCGGCGCAAATTCAACGGAGGCTGTGTGCTCCCCGCGAATTAATTTGGAGAGAATTCGAGGTCGCGGGCGAGATTTTTCCGGTGCGTCATCTTTCTGGAGATTTTTTCAAGGTGATGGAACTTGGCTCTGTGCTTGGATTGGTGGTTGGCGATATCGCGGGAAAAGGAATGACTGCGGGAATTTGGCAAGCCCATCTGATGCACTTGGTCGAGCGCGCTGCGCGCGCCTTCGAGCAGGCGGCCGATGTCGTCGCGGAGGTTAATCGCGAATTGTGCCGAGAACAGAGTGAACCACCGCCGATTACCGCGCTGTTTTTTGCGCGGCTCGATCCCGAACGAAACGAACTGTCGTATTGCAGCGCAGGTTTACCCGACCCGCTTATGGTTAGGCGTAACAAGTCCGTGGAACGGCTGCAAGTGGGCGGCCCGATGCTCGGGGCACTCAAAGACGCGGCTTACAACTCCGGCCATGTGTGCCTCGGTCCGGGCGATATGCT
>Ga0209275_10000895_pt1 | contig 12069 bp, 11 predicted proteins | sample HubBroMetageREF2_FD_188344 | JGI IMG/M metagenome (GOLD analysis project Ga0209275, IMG submission 188344) | Reference soil microbial communities from the Hubbard Brook experimental Forest, New Hampshire, USA - Hubbard Brook CCASE Soil... | ecosystem: Environmental > Terrestrial > Soil >...
CGCCAGCGCAAACGCGGTGTGGACGACGTGCTCCCGTCCCGACAGCGATTCCAGCATTCGGGCCGCATCCGCCAAATCGCGCGGCTTGCCCAGCGCCGTGCCGTCGAGATCTACCACGGTATCGGCGGCAAGAACGGGAGTGTCGAACCGGCGGCCGTGGGTCTCGATCGTGGCGCGGAGCTTCTCTCTGGCGTGATGCGAGGCGAGCTTGGCGGGCGAAACGCGCGCTAGCGGCCTTTCCGCGTAGCCGCTCGCCGCCACATCGACGATCAAACCGAGTGAACGCAGCAGTTCCAGACGCCGGGGAGACTCGCTCGCAAGAACGATCCGAGAGAGACGCACGCTTGCGTCCGGCAGACTCCTAATAGTACATCGTCCCGTTTACGTCGACGTATCCGTTTTCGTGGCGGCCGCGCGGGTCGCGGTGCGTCCAGTGGATGACGCCGCCGCGCGAATAGTACTCGTAGTCGCCTTTGACGAGGACGCGCTGCCCAATCGAAAGGGGAATCGTACCGGTAAAATCGGTGTTGACCTCGACGCGTACGACGATGGCGCAGCCGGAATCGAGCCGCAAGAGAAAGCCCTCGTGCGGACTGCTACGCCCGGCTTGCACTCCCAGGACGCGCGTGACGCTCCCCTGCGCCACGACCTCCACACCGGAGCGTTGCGCGGAAAATGCGGCGCAGACGGCTGCATCGTCGGGAGCTTGCGAGGCCGCACAGGCGCCCAGCGAAGCGCCGACGAGCGCCACGAGAATCGCGCGACCGCTACTCACCGGCGTCGAACCCATACAGCCGATGGGCCACGATGTAATGCCAGACGGGCTCCGGCACCAGATAGCGGATGCTGCGGGCTTGAGAAATCAACGTCCGCACCAAGGTTCCCGACTCCGGAATCTCGGGAATGTTCAGGCTACTGACCCGCTCGCGCAGCGTTGCGGGCACTGCGGCGATGACGCGCGCCAGCGCATCGGCTCGAACGCCGGGGCGCGGCGCGATGACGAACCGGTCTAAGGACCGCAGCACTTCGTCGAACCGCATCCAAGGCGCGTTCACCAGCGAATCTGCTCCAATAATAAACGTTAGCTTGGCCTGGGGGTATTTCGCTTGCAGACGCGGCAGCAGATCCGCGGTGTAACCGGTTGCGCTCTCGCGCAAATCGGCGTCGTCGAGCGCAAAGCCTGCGTTGCTCGCTATTGCGCCCAAGATCATTGCGCAACGGTGCGCCGTAGCGGCCTGAGGTTCGTCGCGGTAGTGATGATTGCTCGTTGGGACGAACAGCACGCGATCCAGCTGCTCCAATATGCGCGCCGACTCGGCGACAAAAAGATGCGCGTTGTGAATAGGATCGAACGTCCCGCCGAAGACCCCGATTCTCACGAGTACGTGAACTCGTACGATCCGATGCGTACCGTATCCCCGGGCTCGGCGCCGAGTTCCGCTAGCCGCTTCTCCACGCCCATCTTTCCCAGCGTCCGCTCGAAGCGCGCCATGCCTTCGTCGGAATCGAAGTCCGTCATCGTTGCAAGGCGTTCGACGCGCTCGCCGGTGATGACGAACTCGCCGCCGGCGCCGCGCTCGATCGAAAATGCATCGGGATCGCGTAACTCGATTCGAACCGTCTCTTGCGCGACGATCTCCGGCAGCGGCGCCGACTCGATCGCGCGCCATGCATCGAGCACGAGCTCCCGTACGCCCGCGTGCGTCGCAGCGCTGATCGCGCGCACTTCCGGAAAGAGTGCGCGCAGCTCCGGCAAAGACTCGCGCGCGTTCGGTAAATCGAGTTTATTGAGGACGACCAACGTCGGCTTGTGAGCGAGTCGAGGATTCCACGCGGCCAGCTCCGCGTCGATGGTTTGCTTGTCGGCGAGAATTTCGGGCAGCGGTTTCGATCCGTCGAGCAAGTGCAGCAAGATGCGTGTGCGCTCGACGTGCTTGAGGAAGAGATCGCCGAGGCCCGTGCCGTGGTGTGCGCCTTCCACTAAACCCGGCACGTCCACCATAACGAACGATTCTTCATCGGAGACGCGGACGACGCCGAGTTGCGGTTCGAGCGTCGTAAAAGGATAGTCCGCAATCTTCGGGCGCGCCGATGAGACGACCGAGAGCAGCGTGGACTTCCCGGCATTCGGAACGCCGATGATTCCGCAGTCGGCGAGCAGGCGCAACTCGAGGCGCAAATGCGCGCGTTCGCCGGCTTCGCCGTGTTCGGCAAAGCGCGGCGCCTGACGAACGCTGGTAGCGAAGTGCTGGTTGCCCAGACCGCCACGGCCGCCTTTTGCCACCACGATGCGAGCACCGGCATTCGCTAAATCGGCGAGCAGGGCTTCGGGTGCGTCGCCGAGTCGCCGGTAGGCCAGCGTTCCAACCGGAACGGCAATCGTCAGATCGTCCCCACTTCGGCCGGACTTGTTCGAGGTTCCGCCGGCCTTGCCGGATTCGGCCGCGAAGCTGCGCCTGAACCGAAACTCTACGAGGGTCGAGAGCTCGGGCGTGGCTTCGAGGTAGATGCTGCCGCCGTGACCGCCGTCGCCACCGGCGGGACCGCCTTTCGGCACGTATTTCTCGCGGCGCCAGGCCACGATGCCGTTGCCGCCGTCGCCGGCTGCCACTTCAATCTCGGCCTCGTCAATAAACTGCACGGCACTTACCTTCGCCGGAAAAAGAAAAGGGGCCTAACGGCCCCGATGCGCGGAGGGCGGACGGATCTACCCGGCAGGCAGCACCGAGACATGCTGGCGGTTGCGGCTGGTGCTGAAGGTAACGATCCCGTCGGCAAGGGCAAAGAGCGTATGGTCGCGGCCGAGGCCGACGTTGGCGCCAGGATAAAACTTCGTGCCACGCTGGCGCACGATAATGTTACCGGCGATTACCCGCTCCCCGCCGAAACGCTTGACGCCGAGGCGCTGCGCATTGGAGTCGCGCCCGTTCCGGGTCGAGCCGGCGCCCTTTTTCGAGGCGAAAAGCTGGAGATCAAACTCGAACATAGCCGCGCCATTGTACCAAAGGCGGCCCAAAAAGCAAGGCGGCATTAGCGACGTTTCAGGTCGTGGTCTTTTTTGACCACCGGGCATGGGCGGCTTTCAGGGCGGTCAACTTCTGCTGCTGCAAAGTTAGCGCCTCGGCCCTCGCCTTGCCACCCGTAAGGCCGCGCTTGCGCCCTAAGGCAGCCGTTGCGGGCTCTTTGCCATCCGCTACCCCGCGAGGCTCCTCGCCCGTTAGCTGGGCCAGGATCGAGTGCGCGGCTTGGATCGGATCGGACGGAAGTTTGCGAGTATGCTTTGGCATCGCTCTAAGCCTATCACAGACCCGCCGCGTTGCGCCGAAGAAGCAGCCAGCCGCTCGGACGTGGCAAGGAGTCAACTGCCCTATTGAGGCGTTTGGAACGGGCCGGCCCGCGCGTTCACTCATGGGCCACCCCATCTTATGGCCGGACCCAAACCGCGATCGCGCCCCTTCCTCTCTCCACACCTGTGGACAGGGTTGTGGAGAACCCCCGTCGCCGGGGTCGTTGACTGCCTGCGGAAGCCTTATGGCATCGGCCTTATTTCGCCTCAGGCCGTACGCCGCTTAGCCGGTTCATAATTCGGAAAAAACGCGGAAAGACCGTGGCTGGCGATCTGTGGATAAGTGTATAACATCGTGCATAGATTCCAGAGGAGCGCGCCCTGATTAAGCCAACCCATTGCGCCCTCACGGGGGTGGCGCAGAACGACGTAAAGAGGGTAGACGATGGCGCTAGCGATCAACTCGGACATCTCCAACGAGCTTTGGCAGTCCGCACTCGATACGTTGGAACGGACCTTTTCGAAGCCCGTTTTCGAGATGTGGATCAAACCAATTCGGTTTATCTCGTTCCACGGCAACGAGCTTACCTCGCGGTACACAGCAAGTTTGCTCAAGACTGGATAGGAAGCAAGCTGCGACACCAGATGATCGGCGTGCTGAGCGAACTGTTCGGCACCAGCGTCGAGCTGCGTCTTTCCGTCGCCGACCCCGTCGAGAACTCCCGGCCCGGCGCCCCCTTCGCGTCGCATCCGCTTGAAGAGTTCCGTACCGCAAACCTTAATGCGCGTTATACTTTCGAAGAGTTCGTCGTTGGGAACTCCAACCGGTTTGCCCATGCCGCCGCCCAGGCCGTAGCCGGGGCCCCGGCCCACGCGTATAATCCGCTCTTTTTGTACGGCGGCGTCGGCTTAGGAAAGACGCATTTGATGCACGCAATCGGGCATCGCGTTATCCAGGACAACTTAGCCTCAAACGTTGTCTACCTCACGTGCGAGAAGTTCACGAACGAGTTTATCATCGCGTTGCAGAACAACCGGACGCCGGAGTTCCGCAATCGTTATCGTCAGGTCGATGTGTTGCTCATCGACGACATCCAGTTCCTAGCCGGCAAGGAGACGACACAAGAAGAGTTCTTCCACACTTTTAACGCGCTGCACGAATCGGGACGACAGCTCATTATTTCGTCGGACCGTCCGCCCAAAGAAATTCAAACGCTAGAAGCGCGTTTGCGCTCGCGATTCGAATGGGGCCTGCTCACCGACATCCAGGCGCCCGATCTCGAAACGCGCGAGGCGATCCTTCGAAAGAAGGCCGGGAGTGAGAACATTCCCGTGCCCGACGAAGTGACGTCGTTCATCGCGAAAGTCATTCCGTCCAACATCCGCGAGCTCGAAGGCGCGCTGATTCGCGTGATCGCCTACGCCTCGCTCACCAAAGCGCCGATCACCACCGACCTGGCGGCCGACGTCCTTAAGAGCGCGGTCGCCCAAGCGCCGTTGCACCGGATTACGATTTCGAAGATTAAGGAGACGGTCTCGAGCGCGCACGGTCTCACCGTCAAGGAGATGGATAACGGCCGGCGCGATCAACGTCTCGCGGCGCCGCGGCAGATCGCCATGTATATCGCGACGGAGCTCACCAACTATTCCTTGCCGCAGATCGCGCGGGACTTTGGCAAGAAAGACCACACCACCGTTATGTACGCGCGAGACAAAATTAAAGACCAGATGCAGCGGGACGAAGCCTATCGCAACAAGATTCGCCAGCTCATCGCGATGTGCCAGAATCCGTGACCTAGGTGCGGGGGACAGCCCGTGCACAGGTTCGGGCTACCCACAGGGATAAACCATCGGCAGCCTACGCGACGTGGAAAAGTGTACGCTTCATGGTGGGCCGTCCACACCTTTATCCGACGCGCAAACCCACGCCCCGTAAGGCAAAATCGGACTTCTCCCCAGAATACACCGCGCTACTGCTGTTACTGCTCTTGTATTATTCTACTAGGAAAACGCCCTCGCACGCCCAACGGTGGAACCAATGAGATTCGCCTGTACTACGAAGGACATCGCAGCGGCCGTCGGAGCCGCGAGCAAAGTTGTCAACGCACACACGACGGTACCGATCCTCTCGAACGTGTTGCTGCAAGCGGAGGGCGAGAAGATAGCGGTGCGAGCGACGGATCTCGAGTTGACTCTCGAACACGCTTTTGCCGCAGACGTGACGGAGGGCGGCGCGGTTACGGTTCCGGCGAAGCTCTTCGCGAGCTACCTCGGAAACCTCGCCCCGGGGAGGCTCGAGGTAACCGGCACGCCGACTCGGGCCAGCGTTAAGTGCGACCGCAGCAACTACGATTTCCACGCACTGCCGGCCGACGAATATCCGCCGCTGCCCGCCGCGGTTCGCGGATCGCACTTTACGATCGCCGGCAAGCGGTTCCGCGACGGCATCGACGCAACGATCTTTGCCGCTTCGAGCGAAGAGGCTCGGGGCGCCGTGCTGATGGGTACCCTCTTGGAGGTGGAGGGCAACGCGCTAACGATGGTCGCCACCGACGGATATCGTCTTGCAAAGTTCGTCACGACCCTGGACGACGGGATGTCCGGTAATGAAAAGTTTATCGTTCCATCTCGCGCCCTGGCCGAAGTGGCGCGTAACCTCGGGAGCGGCGAGCGAATCTCAGTGAGCGCCCTCGGCGCACAAAGCAATCAACTCCAAATGACGAGCGGCGACGTCTCGATCACGGTGCGCCTCGTCGACGGGCAATATCCGAACTATCAGCAGGTCATTCCCGCGAAGTTCGACCGGACGGTTACCGCGAGCACTGCGACGTTCATCGGAAGCCTCCGGCGCGCCGAGTTGGTCGCCGGAGACCGTGCCAGTATGGTGAAGCTCTCGGTCGCCAATCAGACGCTCATCGTCACGGCAAGCTCCGATATCTCCGGCAACGCTTATGAAGAGCTGGAGGTTGAGCAGACCGGCGAGGATCTCGCAATCGCGTTCAACGCACGGTATCTCGTCGAGATCCTCAATCACATAAAGAGCGAGAAGGTCGTGATGGAGTTCCTGGGGCCGCTCTCTCCCGCGGCGATTCGTCCGCTAGAGCCGCTCGAGAGCGGCCAGCAGCTCTACGTTCTCATGCCGCTGCGGCAATAATGTGCTCCTCCGGCATCTAGCGCTATCGAATTTTCGTAATTACTCGCAGCTCGATCTCCAGCCGGCCACCGGATTAAACGTATACGTCGGGGCCAACGCGCAGGGTAAAAGTAACTTGCTCGAAAGCATCGCGATGCTCGGCACCGGCAAGTCTTTTCGCACGTCTCGAGACGGAGATACCGTGCGTAATGGCGTGGAGTTAGCGGTCGTGCGCGGCGAAGCATCGCTGCGAACCGGTCAGGTAGAGCTGGTCTGCGCGATCGAAAAGAGCGGGCGAGGAACTCGCAAGAACTACACGGTCAACGGGGGTGCCGTGCGCTATGCGGCCTATCTTGGAAAGATCCGCGTCGTTACGTTCGTGCCGGCAGATTTACAGTTGGCCGCCGGAACTCCCGGGGCGCGCCGCGCATTTCTCAATGTCGCGCTCTCGCAAAGCGAGCCACGCTACTATTACGAGCTGGCGCGCTATCGCAAGGCGCTGCAGCAAAAGAACGCGATCTTACGGGGCACCGTGGCCGGCGACGCCGACCTGCTCGAGATTTACGACCGTGCGCTGATCGACGCGGGAACGGAGATTATTCTCGCGCGCGATCATCTCGTGAGAGCGCTCGCGCAAGAGGCGCGCAGAGCGCACGCGCGTTTTAGCGGAAACGAACGTCTGACGCTTACCTACGAGCCGAACGTGCCGTTTGAGTCCGCGACCCGCGATGCCGTCGGAGCGGCTTTCGAAGCGCGGTTACGGCAGACGCACGAGGCGGAACGGGCTCGCAAGACGGCCCTGGCAGGACCTCATCGCGACGACGTTGGCCTTTCGCTCGACGAGGTTTCATTAGCAGCATACGGCTCGCAGGGCCAGCAACGCACGGCGGTGCTCGCACTTAAGATAGCCGAGTATGCGGTAATGAAAGAACGCTCCAATGAGGCGCCCTTGCTGCTCTTGGATGACGTGCTCTCGGAGCTCGACGAAGAACGCGCAAGCGCTTTTCTCGCCGAGATCGGCAACTACGAGCAGTCCTTCGTGACGGCGACGCATCTGCCGGCTCCGTTGCAGGGCAGCGCGCACGTGGCGCGCGTTCGCCACGGGCACGTAGAGGCGCTTGCGACATGTTGAAACTTTCGCAAGTCATCGTCGAGTGGGCGCCGTCGGAGAAGGGCGCGCTGCGAGATCCCTTGACGCTGCTTGCGGCGGGCTGGGGCGATATCGTCGGTGCCGAAGTCGCGGCGAACTCTGCGCCGGTGCGACTCGCAGACGGCACGCTCGTCGTCGTCACACGTTCGAGTGCTTGGAGTCACCAGTTGAGCTTCCTTGCGGATCGAGTTCTCGGCGCGGTTGCGGCGCGGCTGCCCGGCGCGGGAGTCGAACGCCTGCGTTTCCGCGTGGGGGCGCTTCCCAAGCGGAGCGCACCGCGGGCCGCCGACTCTCGCGCCAAGCCGGTGCGATTACCCGGCGAACCCGTTCCCTCGGACAGCGCGCAAGAGGCGCTGGCGCAGTTCGCACGGCACGTCGAAGCCGCTACGAGGGCGAAGCGCTCCGCCGGCTGGAAGGCCTGCGATAGCTGCGGCGCGCTGATCGATGCGCCCCAAAAGGCGAGCTGCGCAGCCTGCAGCGCGGCTCGGAGCGAGGGACGAGCCCTCGCGGCCGCGCGGTTGCTTTTCGAGGCCCCTTGGCTTGGCTTTGCCGGAACGGCCGAGCTCGTAGATGGGTTAAACGTAAAGGAGTACGAACGCATCCGCAGCCGGCTGCTTAAACGCTGGTGGGGGATGCTCGAGCGGGCGCGAGTCGCCGGACGCCTTTCGCGTGACGGTCGCGAGCGTCTCGTGGCAAGCTCGTACGTGCTATTGCGCAGCAAGCTTCCGCCGGAGGAAATCATGCCGGCGACGGTGCGCAACGTCTTAGGCGACGAACTACACGAGCTGCTCTATGGCGACTCCCCGTTACAAACGGCGAGCGGCACGAGCTAACAAACGAACGAAAAGGTTGATGTCAACGAACTATACTGGTGAACAAATCGAGGTTTTGCGCGGGCTGGAAGCGGTGCGTAAGCGCCCGGGCATGTATATTGGCAACACGGCGGAGCGCGGTCTCCATCAACTCGTCTACGAGGCGGTAGACAACGCCGTCGACGAAGCGATGGCGGGACACGCGCATACAATACTCGTCGTCCTGCTGGCCGACGGTTCGTGCTCGGTGGAAGACGACGGACGCGGCATTCCGATCGACATTCACGCCGAAGAACGAGTGCCCGCCGTGGAAGTAGTGATGACGATTCTCCACGCCGGCGCGAAGTTCGGAAAGGGCGGCTATAAGGTGTCGGGCGGCCTTCACGGCGTCGGGATCTCCGTCGTCAATGCGTTGTCGGAATGGATGATTACCGAGGTTAAGCGCGACGGGTTTCTCTGGCAGATGAGGTTCGAACGCGGAATCACCGTGCAGAAACTCAAGAAAATCGGGAAAGCCTCCGGCACGGGCACGCGGCAGTGGTTCAAGCCGGATCCAGAAGTCTTCGAGGTAAGCGAGTTTCACTGGGATATTCTGCAAAAACGCCTGCGTGAGCTTGCCTTCCTGAACCGCGGGCTCGCCATTACGCTGCGCGACGAACGCCCGGTCCGGTCTGCCGAGCCGGTACGCGAGCGCACGTACGAGTTCGACGGCGGCATCGTCTCGTTCGTCGAATGGCTCAATGGAAAAAAGGATCCGCTCCACCCGATTATTTCGACTCACGCCGAGCGCGACGGCGTGGACGTCGAAGTGGCGATCCAATATACGGACACCTACGCCGACCAAATTTTTTCGTACGCGAATAACATCGCAACGATCGAAGGCGGGATGCACCTCCAAGGCTTTCGGCAAGCCGTTACCAACGCGGTAAACGGTTATGCGCGCAAGCGCGGCATGCTCAAGGAATCGGACAACTCGCTTTCGACCGACGACATCGTCGAGGGTCTTACTGCAGTCGTTTCCGTGAAGCTTCAGGATCCTCAGTTCGAAGGCCAAACCAAGACGAAACTCGGCAACGCGAGGGTGCGCAGCATCGTCGCCGGCCTCGTTTCCGAGCGGCTCGATTTCTTTCTCGAGGAGAATCCGAAATACGCCCGCGCGATCGTCGATAAATGCATGCAGGCTCAACGCGCGCGCGATGCGGCGAAGAAAGCCCGCGATCTTTCCCGGCGTAAGAACGCGCTCGAAGGCTCCGGCCTACCCGGAAAGCTCGTCGATTGCAAGAACGGAAACGCCGCCGAATGCGAGCTCTTCCTGGTTGAGGGCGACTCGGCCGGGGGCACCGCCAAGGGCGGCCGCGATCCGAACAATCAAGCGATCCTCCCGTTACGCGGGAAGATCATCAACGTCGAAAAGGCGCGTTTGGACAAAGTCCTGGCCAACGAAGAGATTCGCACGATGATCACGGCCTTGGGCACCGGTTTCGGGGACGAGTTCAACGTAGAGAAACTGCGCTATCACAAGATCATCATCATGACCGATGCCGACGTCGACGGATCGCACATCCGCACGTTGTTGCTGACGTTTTTCTATCGGCAAATGAAGCCGTTGGTCGTGGAGGGCCACGTCTTCATCGCGCAGCCGCCCCTTTACGGCATACGCAAAGGCAAGAAGCAGTGGTGGGCCTTCACCGAGGCCGAGCTCAAGTCGGTCATCGGCGACGACGGTAAAGATTTCACCATTCAGCAGTACAAGGGACTGGGCGAAATGGACGCCGAGCAGCTCGCGGAAACGACGATGGAAGTCGGCCATCGGCGCCTCAAGCAGATTACGGTAGAAGATGCGGTCGAGGCCGAGCAGATCTTCACCGACCTCATGGGCGACAAGGTCGAGCCTCGAAAGCAATACATTTTCGACTATGCAAAGAGCGTCAAGAACCTCGATCTTTAGCTCGATCGATAGTTTGATGGCCTCCCTTTCGTTAAAGGGTCCTTAGGTAGGCGGGGTCCTCCATAGCTCAAAGGGTATAGAAGCAAGAGGACTCACGTGCGCAAGCGCTTTGCAATCGGCCTGCTGGCCGCCGCGATCGTCGTCGGGCTCGTGGCGGCTTCGCGCCACGAGTTGCTGAGTGTTGCCATTCGGACGGCCGCCGCGCTCGCGGGATACGACGTTCGCATCGTCCAGATTCACATCGGCAGCGACGGCGCGACGCTGCGCGAGATTCGCGTCGAACGTGGCTCGGAGCCGCTCTTACAGGCGCAGCGCATCACGATCGGCTACTCGCTGCGCGATCTTCTTCCCGGCAGCCGTCACCGCTTCGGCCTGACCGACGTCGAAGTGAGCGGGGTCAAGCTTACGCTTACCCGATCGCGCGACGGCAGTTTCAATATCCCCTTGCCCGGTGCGTCCGCTCCATCCGCTCCATCCGCCCCGAGAATCAACTCAGTTCCGCTGCGTTTTCGGGTGCGAGTTCGGGGCGGCCGGATCGAGTTGCGCGAGCCGTCCGCTTATGATGAGAGCGCTCGGAGCGTCCAAGTACGTCGAATCAACGTCGACGCAAATATCGACACCTCCGCAGTCACGCAATATCGCGTCGGCGGCGCCTTCGAGGAGCGGCGCGACGAACCGTTCACCGTCGTGGGTAAGATCGATGCGATCGCGGGCTTTGCAGTCCATCATGCGAAGGCGGCGCGCTTCCCCGTCCGGGCGCTAGCCAACTACTTCGCGCAAAGTCCCGTCGTGCGCATTCTTCACGGAGGGGCTCGAAACTTCGACGCGGTTCTCTACGCTCTGGGAGTCCAGCCCAACGTCGCGCCCTCATATCACGTCGGCCTCCGTCTCGATATCGATGGCGGACGCCTCGCGCTTAACGTGCTCTCGCTGCCGATAGAGAATGTCGCCGGAACGCTGCACGTCGTCGATAACGCATTCTTCATCAGTGGTGCGCGCGCCACGCTCGCCGGCATCCCGCTGCACATCCAAGGCGGCGTTTACGACCTCACCGGCGCGGTGACGGGCGGCCCGCAACTGCGTCTGGGAGTCTCGGGCAGCGGCGATCTCGCCAACCTCCGCAGCGCCTTCGGCTTCACGCGCGACCAGCCGATTTCGGGAGAAACGACGCTGGGAGTGCTGGTCGGCGGACCGGTCGGCGATCCGGTGATCGTGGCGCGCGCAAATGCACCCCACGCGCTCTATCGAAATCTGCCGTTCGACGGAGTCGCTGCGGGCGTAGTCTATCACGCAAACGTCGTTGCGCTGGCTCCTCTGCGCGCATCGTACGGAGGCGTCGCGCTCGGCGTGCGCGGCACGCTGCATATCGGAAAGCACCTGCGCTCGCAGTTTGCAGTTCACGTCGAGGGTCCGGCGGATCGCCTGCCTTATCTCGACGAGATGCTGGGAAAGGAACCCATCGTCATCGATGCGAGCGCAACGGGTGACGATCTGCTTTTCCATGTTGTCGGCAGCGTGGCTTCGGCACGAGGCGTCGATCGCGTCGCTGCGCTGCTTCAAATGAACGAGAACGGGACCGCGCTCGTCGACCCGTTTTGGCTGCATACGCCTCGCGGCGATCTCGACGGATCGTACTCGCTGGACCGGCCTCGCAACACGAGCGCCTTTTGGCTGCTCGCGAATCATTTGCGCATGCGAGCGCCGGCGTATGCGGCGTTTCCCGACTTGAACCTACCGCAA
>Ga0209275_10000896_pt1 | contig 12059 bp, 9 predicted proteins | sample HubBroMetageREF2_FD_188344 | JGI IMG/M metagenome (GOLD analysis project Ga0209275, IMG submission 188344) | Reference soil microbial communities from the Hubbard Brook experimental Forest, New Hampshire, USA - Hubbard Brook CCASE Soil... | ecosystem: Environmental > Terrestrial > Soil >...
TCCTGAACCGGAGGCGCCCGCCAAGAACTTTCTTAGTCGTTGCATCTGCTCGCGGCGGCGGAATTTCACGAGTTCAGTCGAAATAGGCCTCTCGTCGCGCCGGATCAACGCTGAGAGGTAGCCCGCCAACAAAGTCAGCCCGCCGATGACATATGGCTTCTTGGTCATCTGATACGCCGTCCGGAAGAGTTCCCAGACTGGATGCCCACCCAAAGCATAATCCAGGCTGCCAACTCTGAATTTTGCGTGTAACACTCCGCGTTCGGCTGTCCCTATTTTCCGGTGGTGCAGGCAAATCTTGTCGGTGAATGTTCTGGTCTTCCAACCTTTCATTCTTGCGGTGATGACAGCAACATGATCGATGCCACCCGACTTCATGGGCACGTACCCACCGATCTCCTCGAAGCACTCACGGCGGAACAGTTGGCATGCTCCGGAAACGTGCTCGATGCTGACGAACCGATAGTCGTACATTGAATCGTCCTTGAACGGCGTACCGACCAAACCTAAGGCGGAATCATTGGCCATCTTACCGAGCAAGAAGGAAAAGTAGTCTGGGTCGAACGAGATGTCTGCGTCTATGCTTCCTATGACACCGTATGGCAAATTCTTCACCTGGGCATAGGCCGCGTTGAAAGCGTGAACTTTTCCAGCGAAATGCCGCTCGCGCCGTTCTGGCATTCGCAGCAGCTCAATCCAGGGGTGGTCAACCGCGTAGCGGTTCACGATTTCGTCGGTCCCATCGCTCGAACCGTCGCTCACAATCACCCATCGCAGTGGCCGGACCGTCTGGGAAACGACGGATTTGAGCGTCAGTTCGATGAACTGCGCCTCATTCCGCGCTGGGGTGATCAGGACGTAGACAGGAAGACTCATGCCTTAACAAAACCTGGTGCTTCTTGGGATCGTGGATGTTCCGCCACCAATTCCGATTCGCTGAGCATCGCGGACATGGCCAACATCATCCACGCCTGGGACCACCTCATATAGGATGTGCGGATCGTACCAAAGCGGAGGACCCGATAATAAAAGAATCCCCGGTCATCCCACATGTGTTTCATTGCCCAGGCGAACACCGAATTTGCCAGCGAGACGCTTCCCGGGTCAAGACGCTTAAATTCTAGAAGCGTAATGATGCTCTGGGCGACGCAATGGATGTCGATGGGATATGTCTTATCGTGGAAATATCGGGCAGCGCCATCTTCACGAATGAAGTTGGACTTGTAGAATTCAAACCCGCTCCGAATACGCGACTCGAACTCATCAGCTTCCAGGCAGCTATCAATTTGTTGTAGAGCACCCAAGTTGTAGCCGGTGTGAAAGTTGTCTATCCATCGCTGTGACGAAGCCTCGCCGTAATACCACGAACCATCCGCTTGCTGCGTTCCGGCCGAATAGCGGGCAACCTTCATGGCGGGACCAAGAAATCTTTTCTCGCCAGTGTGTTTGTACACGCGGCAGAGGAAGGCGGCCGCAAGTAGATTCGCGTTGTGGGTTCTACTCTGAACCCCCGGCTGCGGGTAGCTAAACCCACAAGAATTGCCGTCGACCCAGTAAAGCTTATCCAGAATATAGTCGGCCGCACTCACTGCCATTGTGAGGCACTGTAGGTCTTGGCGTTGCTCATAAGCATCCAAAAGTGCGCCTGCAGCGTATGAGGTGCACACTAGATTAGGAGAGCCTGTCGCCACCACAATCGTGCGTGTCTGCCAGGGAAAACTGTACCCCCAGCACCAGTAGCGATCATCTGGGGAACGGAGATCGACCAAGCGTTCGACCATAAGCTGCACGAGTCGTTCACGATCTGCTACTTCGTGATCTGAAAGCTTGAGGAACGCAGACAAGAACAATGCAATGGCTTTGGGGTTTTTTGTTTTCGGAACCCGCAAGAGAGGTCGCGCATTGAAGGGGCTCGCTTTAAGCCCTTGGGTGAGAATCAGCCGCGGGTATCTGGAGTTTAGAACTGGCAGCGCCTGGAAAATCTTGCTGTTCAATGCATCGTAAGGATCGTAGCCAGCCCAGCCTTCTGCCCGACAATAACCGATGAGCTTGAGGATTGCGGTCTTGAGTTCATGCTTCCCGGCACAATGAGATGTGCGGTGAGCGCCATCGAGATTCTCCAATGGCTCGGCCTCGATATGAAGTGAAGTTGTCAATTCAGCCTCGCCCGTCCAGTCTTCGATGTCTGGTTCTCAAGAATGGAGACGACGCTCTGAACAATCGTTTCGAGCGCTGGGCTATTGGCCCTGCTGAGCTGCTTCGATTGTTTTCTTGGTACTGCCTTGATCTTCGTCCTGATGTCCTCGACGGTTTCGAGCAAAACCAACCGGCCTTGGTCGACCAGATAATGATCGACGGCGCCAATCTTGCCGCGGAAGATACTGTAAACTGGAACGCCCATCGCCGCTGCTTCACGATTCATCGTGCCACCACCGCTGACTACAAGGTCGGAATTCCAGATCAGGTTCAGGCCATCTTCCACATGGTCCGGAATCAAAATCTTGCCCGAAGCAATGTCCTCGACCCAAACCGAGCGCAATTCGGTCTCCTGCCGCTTGTTTCTGGGCAACAGGATGATTGTAACGTCGGCCTCGCCTACGAACCTGCGGAGCGCCTCCGTCAACAACCCATCGCTCTCGGGATTGTGGTAATGAGCCTCCGTCGCGGGAGGACGGACGATAACCAAAAGGGCGTTCGGTGAGACTCCGAGACGCTTTCTCAATCCTAGATCGGGGCGGAATCGAGAAAGGTAAACATCCTCTTTAATGCCGGGGTATTTCATGACTTTGGAACCCGAAAGACTCAAAGCTTCATCAGGAACCACGCTCGGCACCATCAGCCACGTGGGCTTAACGGTCGGCACCTTCGCAACGAACTCGTAATCCGCCAGAGTGATATTTGGAATCCTTAGGAGCGTGGATGCGAGCAAGCATGCGCGTGACCCATGGCTCATGGCCAAGGCAGGCTTTTCTTTCCTTACCGCCGCCACCAAAGCAAGCGCACGCCAGCACGTCCCGACTGCCTTTAAGACTTTGAGCTTCCCGTAATGCCTTCCTACGATCCTGCCGGATACCCCGTAGTACTCGAGAAGTTCGCGTACTTGGTATGCGTCCCGAGCGGTAATCAGCAACTCGTAATCTTTATTTCTGAGTTCTTCGATAATCGGACGGAAGAAAGGAACATGCGGGGAATTATCGAGATCGACCCAGATCTTCTTGCGGCCTGGAGCGCCTTCTAACTCAACAAGTTGGATACTACTTGAATTTGCGGCAACGGTCATTCTGATTGGCTTTCTCGTGCTGCTTATCAGGAATGCGACTCAACTCAACTGCGTCGGTTGACTAGGGCGGGCAGGTCGGGGAGGAGGACTCGGTCCGATTCCACTGTGGCACTGGCATCGGGAACTTGAGAGTTTTTCGGGGCCGACAGCGCGGGCGGGCGACCTATGCTCAAGTAGTGAAATCCATGAGCGGTTACGTCGGGCGCGTCGAACATATTTCTTCCATCGATGATCAACCGGCGCTCGACAACGCTACCTAGGCGCTCCCAGTCGATCGCGCCGAATTCTTCCCATTCCGTAACGATCAGGACAGCATCCGCTCCTTGCGCAGCCTGGTAAGGGTCCGTGCAGTAAGCAATACTTGGAAGAAGGGTCTTCGCCTTTTCTGTCGCTTCGGGGTCATACGCACTGACGATTGCACCTTCGTCCAGCAACGATTTGATCAAGGTGATGGACGGCGCGAAGCGCACATCGTCAGTGTTGGGCTTAAAGGCTAGACCCCAAACTGCGATCTTCTTACCACGCAGTACCCACAGTTCGTTGCGAACTTTCTCGACGAAATCGTGAATTCGATGCTGATTGATCTTCTCCACTTCTTTTAGCAAAGAGAAATCGCAGCCCGATTTTTCCGCAATTCTGATAAATGCCTGCACATCCTTAGGGAAGCAGAATCCACCAAACCCAATTCCTGGATTCAGGAACGCGGAGCCAATTCGTGGATCTAGTCCCATGCCCTCGGCTACCTTGGTCACGTCCGCTCCAACCATCTCGCACAGATTGGCAACCATGTTGATGAATGATATTTTCATCGCCAGAAAGGAATTTGAGGCATGCTTGATCAGTTCTGCCGAACTGGTATCCGTGGTCAAGAAGATAGGATGCTTGGTCTTCGGGCAATCCGCATGCACGGGGCATTGGAAACTCTGTCGGATAACGGGTTCGTAAATCTCGCGCAACAATTCCTCGGCCCTCGAGGAGTCGACTCCAACCACGATGCGGTCGGGATGCAGAAAATCTTCGACCGCGGTTCCTTCCCGCAGAAACTCGGGATTCGAGGCGACGTCGTAGTCTAAGCCTCTTGTACAGTGCACGGAGAGATGTTTCCGGAGCTGCGAACCAGTCTGCACTGGTACCGTGCTCTTTTCGATTACCAGGCGATACCCGGACGCCCGCTTCGCGATCGTCCGAGCGACTCCCTCGATAGCGCACAGGTCGGCGTCGCCGTTTGGCAGTGGCGGAGTCCCTACACATATAAAGATTGCGCGACCCCAATCAATTCCCTCTTCGGTAGACCCGAAGCGCAGGCGACCAGACTTTCGAGACCCTTGAATGATCTTCTCGAGATTCGGCTCGAAAAGCGGCATGACACCATTTTGCAGCTTGGTAAGCTTATCGACATCACTCTCGCTGCAAAACACGTCATGACCGATCTGCGCGAGGCAGGCGGCTGTCGTGAGTCCTACGTAGCCGGCGCCAATCACTGAGATTTTCATTTGGCTTTATTCCTCTTCAAACAACCACTTGTTGGGGAGAAAACTGATCTATGCGGTCTGCTCCGCGGCGGCCCGTGCAGCAGGCTGGACTGCTTGTTTTGGAGCCATGGTCCGCGCATAGCGGAGGACTTCTGCGACGACTACCGCTTGCTGTTGCGAAGTGAGTTGCGGGAACATGGGTAAGGAGATGATTTCTGAGGCGACCTTTTCGCACACCGGAAAATCCCCGGCCTTGTAGTGCCTTGAGCTGTACGCTTTTTGAAGGTGCAACGGAATCGGATAGTGAATTCCAGTGCCGATGCCAGTCGTCTTGAGGTGCATCCCCATTCCGTCCCTGTCTTCAGTTCGAACCACGTAAAGATGGTAAATGGCACGAGACCACGAGGGCTCGTACGGAGTAACAACCGAGCCGTCCGCCGAGGCAAGCAGTCGATTGTACTCGACAGCACGTTCCTGGCGCAGAGCATTCCATTTCGCTAAGTGAGCCAGTTTCACATGCAGAATTCCAGCTTGCAGCGAGTCGAGCCTGCCATTGTAGCCTTCGATATCGTGATAGTACTTCTTTGCTTGGCCGTGATCGCGCAACATTCGGATCTTTGCAGCAAGAGCTTCATCGTTCGTTGTAACCGCCCCGGCTTCGCCGCAAGCGCCCAAGTTCTTTCCGGGATAGAAGCTAAATGCTGCTGCCCGCCCGATTGATCCTGCCTTCATCCAGCGGCTACGTTTTCGCGAGAAATATTCTGCCCCATGCGCCTGGCAAGCGTCCTCAATCACGATCAGGCCGTATCGATCGGCGAGTTCCTGAATCGGATCCATGTCGGCGACCTGCCCGTAAAGATGGACTGGCACGACGGCGGTAACGGGCCTGCCACTACGGCGGCTAACGAGCTTACCCGATTTATCTGCCGTGCATTGGACCTCGAAATACTCCCGAAGCTTTTTGGGGTCCATGTTGTAGGTTCGCTCGTCAATGTCGACGAACTCCGGAAGCGCTCCGGCCTGAGAGATGGCCTCCGTGGTTGCGATAAAAGTGTGGGGCACGGTCACGACCACGTCGCCGGGCTTTATGCCACAAGCCATGAGGGCGAACCGCAGCGCATCGGTCCCGCTACTGATGGCGACAGAGAAGGCGGTGTCACAGAAGGTCGCGTATGCCTTCTCAAATTCTTCTACCATCGGACCACCAATGAAGCCTGCCGTGCTAAGAACCTTGTGAAAAACGCTGGTTAGCTCTTGTTCAAGCTCAATATGCGGAGTAATAAGATCTAAGAAAGGAATATTGCCATTTGCGCTCATTCAGTAATCTCCAAAGCTTCTTCGATTTGACGCAACACTCTTGCTGGATTCCCGGCTACGATGCTATTCGCGGGTACGTCCTTGGTGACTACGCTTCCCGCCCCGACAATTGCGTTTTCACCAATACTGATATTGGAAAGAATCGTACAACCGGAGCCAATCGACGCCCCCTTTTTGACCAAGGTCCGTTCAACCTTCCAGTCGGCTTCGGTCTGCAAGCTGCCGTCGGCAGTCGTCGCACGCGGATAGGAATCGTTGATAAAGGTTACGCTGTGGCCGATGAACACATTGTCCTCGATCGTGACACCTTCGCATACAAACGTATGGCTTGAAATCTTGCAGCGTTTGCCGACGACTGCATTCTTCTGAATTTCAACGAAAGCTCCGATTTTTGTCTCGTCACCGATTTCGCAACCGTACAGATTGATGAACTTGGAGAGTTTCACATCGCGCCCCAGTCTGACGTTTTCGGCGACACACACATACTCATCCATGAATGCTTTCCTCTTTAAGTTCATATTCTTTGGCTAAATGTGGCTGGCAACGACGCGCCCAGAGAAACGAAGTGGCTGGAGTGTGAGGGTATCAGAGGTGAACCAAGGCTCCTCTTTTTCTAACAGATTCATTCGCTGCTTCGAGCAGTTTGACCACGCGGAGGCCAGCGGCGCCATCATTGAAAGGTGCGTGATCGTTCGAAATACAATCAACAAAGTAAGCCAGTTCCTGTTTCAACGCCTCGATCTGCTCCAATTGCGGCGCCCACATGTCGCCAGAACGGTAGTTCACCAGAAGATTGTAGAGACCTTCTCGGCTGGTAATGTGCACCCCTTTGTCGTACACCTTAATCTTTTCGTCGGCTTCCAGATCATTCCAGACCAACATCTTCTTCTCGCCGCCGATCAGGGTGGTGCGGACTTTAACCGGGGAAAGCCAGTTGACGTTGATGTGGGCAATGATCTTGTTGGGGAAATAAACCGTGATGAATGCCACGTCCTCGTGGCCGTTGAGGTGAGTCTGGCCAGTCGCCGAGACGGCTTCAGGGGTCTCTTTGATCAGATGATCGATGATCGAGAGATCGTGAGGAGCGAGATCCCAAATCACGTTCACATCATGTTGAAACAGTCCAAGATTCACACGCGTGGAATCGTAATAATAGATCTTGCCTAGCGCCCCTTCGTCGAGCAGTTGGCCGATCTTCTTGACCGCTCCGGTAAACAGGAAAGTGTGATCCACCATGATCTTAAGGTTCTTTTTGGCCGCCAGGTTGATCAGCTCTTCCGCCTGGCCTGAATCGCTGGTAAAGGGCTTTTCAACAAACACATGTTTCCCGTTTTCCAGGGCAGCCTTGGTGAGTTCATAGTGAGTCCATACGGGAGTTACGATTGCAATGGCATCGACCTCGGTCGACGACATGAGCTCAGCAGTCTCCGCGACAACTTTGATGTGCGGGTAGGATTTGTGGATGCGTTTACGCGCCGTCGGGCTCTTGTCACAAACCGCCACGACCTCGGAACCATCCAACTGGTCGAGGTTCCTCACCACGTTCGGACCCCAATACCCGTATCCAACTACTCCAAATTTGACCACAGTGTCACCACTCCCCTTTTGCATAGATTCGTTCGAGGCCGGTTCAATAGTCTGACTGGCGGTATGTAGAACAGTTGACATATGCATGGGGAGGGTTTTTTAGTACGCGCCGTCGCCAAAGACGACTGCGACTGGAGTACGCAGAAGAATCTTCAGATCCATCCAGGGCGACCACGTTTTCGCATACCGCAGATCCAGGCGAACCATGTCGTCGAACTTGATGCGGCTACGTCCGTTCACCTGCCATAACCCCGTAATCCCAGGCTTGGCTTCTAGCACCCGGCGCCGATGCCAAATGTCGTAGGCCTCGACTTCATAAGCGATGGCAGGGCGCGGCCCAACCAAAGACATCTCACCCTTGAGCACGTTCAGGAACTGCGGCAGTTCGTCGAGACTGGTCCGTCGCAGAAAACCACCGATCCGGGTGATCCTGGGGTCGCTAGTCAGTTTGTAAACACCCTGGCCATTGCCATTCCCTGGCTGGCTTTGCGCGCTACCCGCGATCAATTGCTTCACGAATGCTTTGTGAATGCTGGCATCATTGTTGACGCGCATCGACCTGAATTTCAGGAAGACAAACTGTTCACCATATTGCCCGACCCGTTTCTGTCGGAAGAAGACCGGGCCCTCCGATGTCAGCTTGATGGCGATCGCAATCACCAGAAGTATCGGTGCGAACAGGAGCAAAGCGAGGGCACTGCCTGCGACATCCATGATTCTCTTGGTCACGCAGAAGAACTTTTTCGCATTATCGCGGCGCGTCAGATCCGGATACAGCGTCGGATTGCTGGGTCTTTGGGGAATGTCTTGATTCCATTCTTCGGGAAACAAATGAAACGAGATGCTGATCACACCAAATTGCCGCGAGCTCAAGTTGTTGCGCAACGTCTCACTAACCCTGGTCATGATGGTGCTCAGGATCAAGTTCCGATCTTCAGCCCCAAATTCCGTGAACATGACCCCGACGACCGAGTTCTTCTTGTACCAGCCCGTTATATCTGTCTCTCGAGTCGACAGAGAGAGTGCCGAAAGAATCTTATCCAGGGCCTTCTCGCTCTTGTCGGACAGCAGACCATTCCCCATATCGAGGAGCATCAGCAGAAAAGGCTTTCCCGAGCGCTCTGTCCTCTTGCGCTCGAGCGATATCATCCTGTGAAAGGCTTGCTCATTTAGAACGCCGCGATCCTCAACCGGCAGAACATCTGCCGAAAAGTCCAGACTTGCTATACCGCCTGAGCGCCGTACATTCACGACTCCCTCTCCTCGTCCTGCTTCCTCTTGGGCGCAGGAACAAATCACCTACTCTGAAACCGCTTTGTGCTTTCTTGGGGGAGTACAGAACTGGGGACTGAAACAACCTAACAACTGGGGGATGAGTGATCTATGCGAAACAGCTTACTTCTTCGAACCTTGGGCGTGCCGCGTAGCCTCCGGACCGTAGCGATAGTAATAGTTGGTGTGGTCAGTGCTTGCGGAAGAGTTCACAACCGCACCAAGGACCTTCGACTCCTCAAGCGCTTGCAGACCTGCCTGCAACGACCGCTTCTTGGTGGTTCCTTCTCTTGTTACAAGAAGAATACCGTCCGCTAACCGCCCCCAAACGCTGGTGTCTGCCAGAGGCAGCACGGGAGGAGAGTCGATGATGATCCAATCAAACCGGGCTGCGAGTTGTTCCATCAGCTTCGAAAGCCTTCCTGACTGCATTAATTCAAGTGGATTCTCCGGGGGATGGCCGGCTGGCAGAAACCACAGGTTCAGGCTTTCAAGGCGGTAGATGTATTCAATCGGGCGGGGCTCGCCATGTAACCATTCGCTGAGACCGGGAAGCTTCCCTACGCCGAACAGCTTGCTTAACGACGGACGCCGCAGATCGCCGTCCAAGAGTAAGATCTTCGGCTGTTGCTTCCTTGCCAAAATGGTCGCTAGATTTGCCGACACCGTACTCTTCCCTTCTTCAGGAATCGTGCTGGTGATCAACAATTTCTTCAGTGGACGGCTCTGTTGGAGCTGCCGTAAACGGACTCCCAGAAAGCGGAATTTCTCGGCAGCAAGACTCTCCTGCGCAGTAAGACAAACCAGTTTGCTGTCCGGCGGCAGAGAAACTGGCAACGACTGGAAATGACTCAAGTCGTCGTTCGCGATCTCCGTTTCAGCGAAGTCCTGGCCACCGAGGTCACTTGCAAGGAAATCCTCACTCAGGGCAGGAGTGCTGACTTCGCGCTCTACCGCCTGCAAAAGTTCTGTTGCAAGCGCAGGAGGCGCTGACGATATGCCTGACCGCTCCGACTCGGACCTCTGTAACGCTTCAAATATACGGCTCATGTTTACTCGCTCCGGTGGCAGCAGCTGCCCTTGGCTCTCCCTGGCTCGATTGCAGTTTTTGCAGGTAGTCGTGTAGAAGGAGAAGGGTTTTTGCTGCTCGCCGCGCGTCGCCTTCCTCGTTACCGTTAGCGGGCTCCGCCGCAGGTTGATGGACTACACCGAGGCGGAAATCTGCAGCGATATCCTCGATGATATCCGGCGTCACACTGCGCGCTTGTCTGGCGTATGCCGTGATCAAAGCGTTCTCGCACACAGTATTGATCAAACGCGGAATTCCCCTCGAGTGCCGATGCACCCTTACAACTGTCTCAGCTGGGAAAAGCACGTTGGGATTGGAATTCGCACCAGCGAGCTGCAAGCGACGCTGGATGTACCCTGTCGTTTCTTCTAAATTCAATGGCTGCAGCTGGGAGCGCAGAGCAATTCGCTGCTTCAATTGTCGCAACTCGACAGAGTCGAGCTTCTCGTCCAGCTCGGGTTGCCCAACCAGCAATATCTGAAGCAACTTTTCGTTGGTTGTTTCAAGGTTCGTCAGCAGACGAATCTCTTCGAGCACTTCTGTCGAAACATGGTGCGCTTCGTCTACCACGAGCACGGTGGTGAGCTTCTTCTGATGACGCGAGATTACGTAATTGCTCAGTATTAGCAGAAGGTCGCTCTTGTTCTTGCCTGCCACGTTGAGACCGAAGTCGCCGGCAATATATTGCAGGAACTCGACAGGTGAGAGCCGACTATTGAATACGTACGCGTAGGCAACATCGCTCTGATTGAGTAATTGCAGGAGGCAACGGACGAGAAGCGTTTTGCCGGTTCCGACTTCGCCCGTCATCACTACGAATCCCTTGTGTCGTCGAACGCCGTAGTAAAGCGCCGCGAGTGCCTCGTTGTGTCTTCGAGTAGGGAAAAGAAAAAACGGATCCGGGGTGATCTCGAAGGGATTACGCTTCAGATTGTAAAAGGCTTTGTACATTGACTGCCAACATTACCCACGCAAGTAGCTTATCGCCGATCCAGCAAGAATGGTTGCAAAAACAACGCCTGTCGTTGCCCAGCTAATCCAGAGTTTCTTCGCTTGCCTTCGTTCATCTTCCTGGCTAGTGATGGCGGGAATCTCGGAAATCACTGTCACCGGCAGCAACTCCTTGAGTTCCCTCTCATTATAAAGGCGGTCGTCCAGGAACTCGGCTCCTCCTGCGAGAACCCCACCTAACACAAGGCCGACGCCTAGCCCGACGCCGCAAAGCTGCATGCGATTCGGAAAACTGGGTTTCACCGGCAAGCTGGGAGGATCAATCATACGAAAATGTTCGCCCTGCTGGCGCAATTCCATGCTGGTAGCCATCGCCGAGGAGTTCTTCTTCTTGAGAAGATCATCGTAATTCGCCTTCTGCTGGTCGTACCCGCGCGTCAGATCAAGGTATTGCTGTTCGCGAACCGGCTCCTCGTTCAAACGTCCCTGGTAGTCATTAATCTTGGCCTTCAAGGCGGCGACGTCGCGTTCCCGGTTCGCAATCTCGATCTGGTTGGCTTTCAGTTGACTCTGAAGCTGAATCATCTCAGCCCCCTCGGCGCTATTCATATCTTGAGGGGAAGAGGGATCGTTCGCCGAACTGTTGGTGGGAGCGGCTTTCAGGTCGGCGAGAGCTTGCTCCCGCATTTTTTCCGTTTTGGCAATCTGTTCCTTCAATTTACGAACGTCCGGATGACGCTCCGTGTAGTGGGAGCTGAGATCGGCGAGTTGTGCTTTGAGTTTGTCCAGTTCCTGGTCCAAAGCGGGGAGCCCCACCGGAGCATTGTCTCCCGTCTTAGGCGACCTCTGAAGAGCACGGCTTTGTTGGATCAACGACTGCAAATAAGTATTCTGCTGCCGGGCGGAGTTGAGAGCGTCTTCTTGGGTCTGGAGTTGGTTCTGCAGTCCGGTAAGAATTTGTAGATTGCTTCCCAATTGTGTCGGTAGCTCTCCCAGATGCTGCTCCTTATACTGCTTCACCTTTTCTTCCTGCTCAGCCAAGCTCTGCCTTGCCGATTCAACCTGGCTCTCAAGAAACTTCGTAACATCTCCCGACTCTTGTTGCCGCAAC
>Ga0209275_10000897_pt1 | contig 12059 bp, 14 predicted proteins | sample HubBroMetageREF2_FD_188344 | JGI IMG/M metagenome (GOLD analysis project Ga0209275, IMG submission 188344) | Reference soil microbial communities from the Hubbard Brook experimental Forest, New Hampshire, USA - Hubbard Brook CCASE Soil... | ecosystem: Environmental > Terrestrial > Soil >...
CCCGGACCGCCCTGCCCGCCCTGCCCGCCCGGACCGCCCTTCTCGCCCCGCCTGGCCTTTCCGCCCGGACCCGCCAAGCTCGCGGTGCAGCGCCGTGCCGAACACGGCCGAGCAGGCACCGAGCACGAGGAAGCCGGTGATCATGATCCACGGATCCCGGGCGTCGGGCGCGGCCAGCCCGCTGATCTGCACCTCGGTGGCGCCGTGCCCGGTCTGCAGCAGCGAGGACACGGCCCAGCCGGCGGTGAACGCCAGCGGGCCGGCGAGCCCCGCCAGCCCGCCGAGCACGCGCAGCCGGCGATCAGCCACTACGCGGGCACCCGGACGGCCCTGGCCCAGTCTGGTGCGTCCGGTGCGTCCTCGCCCAGCAGCCCGACGACCACCCGCATACCCCGCGGCGGCTCGTCCGGCCAGGGCGTGAACCCGTCGGTGAGCACGACGGTGATCGAGGGCCTCGGCCGCAACTGGCTCGCGGCCTCGATGCCGGCTCCCATGTCGGTCCCGCCGCCGCCGACCAGCTCGACGCTGCGCGCTGAGCTGACCCGGCGGGCCGGCCCCACCGCGGTGTCGCAGGCCAGCACCCGCAGCTGGCGGGCCATCCCGACCGCCCGCAGCAAGCCCTCCACCTCGGCAAGCGCCGCGGCCAGCAGGTCCTCGGACATGCTGCCCGAGGTGTCGCAGACGACCGCGATCTCGGGCACGGGGCGGCGCAGCGCGGGCAGCACCACGCTGCCCGCCACCGACGCGCGCCGGGACGGCCGCCGGTAGGAGTAGTCAACGGCCCCGGCGGTGTCCGCGACCGCCCGCCGAAGCTCGGCGGCGAGCTCCTTGCGCCAGTTGACCGAAGGTTCCAGGATCTCCTCGGCCCACCGCAGCAGGCCGGCCGGCACGTTGCCGGCCTCCCGGCCGTGCCGGATGCAGTCCTGGGCCACCTGCCGTGCCAGCAGCCGCGCCTGCCCCGGGGCCAGCCGCGGCCCGCCGCCCGCATCCCAGGGCCGTGGCATTCCGTCCGCGCCGCTGCCGCAGTCCAGCCAGCCACTCGCCGGCTCATTCGGGAGCCGGAACGGGTCGGGCCCGGGAACTGAGGCGTAGTACTGCTCGGCGAGCAGGCCGCTGTCCGCGTCCAGGTCCGCCGGCATGACCGGTGAGCCTGGCAGGTCAAGCCCGGCGGGGACCAGGTCGTCGTTGATCTCGGCGTCGGCGCAGCGCACCCAAACCGCGGCCCGGTCCGGCGTGACCCCGGCCGGGGCCGCCCGTTCCCCGTGCGCGCGCAGCAAGTGGTTCACGTGGTGCACGAGCACGCTGCCGAGCTGCGCCGGGGTCCACTGCGCGGTGAGGTCCGGGTCGGCGCGCATCCGCCAGCCCTCGTCCACGGCCACGGTGCCGATCTCGGTCCCCGCGATCACGTGCGTGCCGAACAGGCCGGTGGCGAGGTAGGGGAAGCGGGTGGCCGCCCACAGCCTCGCGGCCGCCAGCCCGGGAACCCCGCCCATCTCCCCGTTCCGCTTCACTGGCCCGCCTCCGGCGTCCGTGGTCACCCGCGGATCAGTCCCGCATCGCGCAGCACCGGCGCGAACAGCCGGACCTCGGCGGGCAGCGGCGTGCCGTCGGGCCTGCACTTCGCGAGCGTCCTGGCTGCCACGGCTGCCACGTCGGGTGCCCCGGACGCGGCCTTGCCAAGCACCTGCCAGCCTGCGGTCCAGCGCTCCGGGGTGGGGTCGGCGGCCACGACGGCGGCCACGGCTGTCACCGCCGCGTAGGCGCGGTCGCCGCGCTTCGGCAGCCTGAACGAGCCGGGGTCGGCCAGCGCGGCCTCGGGATCGGGCAGGTCCATCTCGGCCAGCCAGGCGAGGAACTCCACGCCAGCGCCCTCGCCGACTGCCCCCCGCACCAGCGCGGAACGCGTTTCGTCGTCCGCCTCGGCTGCGTCGCCCGCCGCCAGCAGGCGGGCGGCCATGTCCCAGGTGCGAGGGCTTGGCCAGCCGCGGCCCGCGGACGCCGCGTCGGCCGGGGGCGCGCACGCCAGCGCGGGCCGGACGTGCAGGAACGCCGCGACCAAGCCGCGGGCCAGGCCTAGCCCGGCCTCCCATCGCTGCGGCAGGGTGGGCACTACCGGGGCCGCCCAGCCGCCGGCCAGGCCGTCGGCCACCGCCCTGGGGTCGATCTCCCAGGCAAGGTGGCACAGCCGGTTGGCCAGCGGCGCCGACAGGTCCCAGCCGTCGGCGGCCTGTTCCGGCGGGTTGGCCGCCGCGACCACGCTGACGTCCGCTGGCAGTTCCAGGTCGCCGACCACCCGTTCCAGGACCACGCGCAGCAGCGCGGCCTGAACGGCGGGCGGCGCCGTGGAGAGCTCGTCGAGAAACAGCAGCCCGCGGCCTGCCTCGGCCAGCCGCCGGGCCCAGCCGGGCGGCGCGAACCGCACCCCGTCCCCGACCACGACCGGGAGCCCGGCGAAGTCGGACGGCTCGCGGATTGACGCGATGACCGTCTCGCATGGCCAGCCCATCGCCTCGGCCATGGCCCGGATCGTCGACGTCTTGCCGGTGCCCGGTGCGCCCCACAGCAGCACCGGAACCCGCGCCGCCACGGCCACGCCCAGCGCCGCTATCGCGGCGTCGTGGCGCTGCGCTCCGGCGGTGAACCGCCGCCCATCCCCGATCACGGCGTTGCTCCCGGTTGCTCTGTCCAGGTCCCGTCTACGGCCATCACATTGAGTATCACCGGGTCGGCACCGGGCTCGGGCACGGCGAGCAGGGTCGCGTACGGCCAGGCGGCCTGCGTGACGGCGACGATCAGGTGACCGGCGGTCACCGCGAGGTCGGCCGCCCAGACCGACGCCAGCCAGCCGACCGGCAGCGCGACGCTGACCTTGCGTTCGCTGCCGGTGCCGGTTGCCTGCAGCCGTCCCCAGCCCGGGCCTTCGTGCGGCACGACGTCGACCAGGTCTGGCTCGGTGCCCAGCCAGGCCGCCGCGGCGGGCGCGACCCGCCCGGCCAGCGCCGCGACCAGGGCCGGGCGGTGTGCGGCGGCGTCGCCCGCGCGGCCACCGCCGTCAGCCCACGCCGCGGCGACCGTGGCGCTGAGCCGGAACTGAAACTCGCCGCCGAGCGCGAGCAGCGACAGGAGCCCGGCCCGCCGCTCGGCGTCGCGTTCAGGCTGACCTGGCTTGCGGGGTCCGCTGATCACATAAGCGGATCCAGATCCGGCGATGTGAGTGCTGGAAAAGTACGTGCCGGCGCGCGGTGGCCCGGCGCGGTGCGGCGTCAGCCGCGCGCGGAGCCTGGCCGGTAGCGTCGCGTGCGGCCGCAGCCGCGCGTAGGAGAGGACGCTGCCGTGAGCCGGCGGCCGCCACGTGCCGCCGCCTTGCAGCTGCTCGATCTCGTCAGGGCCGATGGTCAGCTTGTCGGCGGCCGAACGGGGCCCGATGGCCAGGACCTCGAGGTCGTCGCCGTGGGTACCCCAGGACTCGACCAGGTCCATGCACTCGCACCGGTCGCCGCCGAGGGCGGCGAGAACGCGTTCGCCCTCCGCGTCAGGGTGGTCGAGCGCGATCAGCGTGCCCTCACTCCAGCGAAGCTGGTGGGTGTGCCCACCGCAGGACACGCCCGTCTGCGCGGGTGGCAGCAACGCCCACCACGGCGGGCTGGCTGCTGCGGGCTGTTCCTCCGGATTGCTCACTGCTCGCTCCACCAGTCCAGCGGCACCGTGGCCGACGCCTGCCCCGACGGCCCCGTGACCGTCACCTCCAACGACCTGGCATCCGGGTGCAAGGCCGGGGCAAGCTCCAGTTCCATGTCCGCGTGGCGGTCGCTGGAGCTTCCGCTGCCCTCGGTTGCGACGTGCCAGCGGCCCCTATCGTCGCGCGCGGTCCAGGACCATTGTTTCGCCGCGTCCGTGAAGAAGGTGAACTCTGGCGGCTGCGGCACACCCCAGGCCAGCGCCTGAAGCACGGCTCCCGCCGCGCCCGAGCGCATTCCGGCGAGCACGAACCTGGTGCCGCCGAGTTCTGGCAGCACGGCGGCGGCTGGGGCGAGGCCAGTCGGGCCGTCGCCGCGGTCGCGGTTCTCCAGGATGTCCTGCCATGCGGCCGGGAGCCCGGCCGGCTGTGCCACGGCGCTCAGCGCAGGCGGGATCCGCATCCGGAGCCGGCCGGCCAGGGTGACGAGGCGGCCGACAGCGCCACGCGCGGCACCCAGCGCCCCGACCGCGTCCAGCGCGGTCACGATGTCCGCGATCTCCGACAGGTCGTACCAGGAAACGTCGTCGTCCGGATAGGTCAGCGAGGCGTGCAGCAGCCCGTGCGCCACCGTGTCGACCATGCGCTCGGCCGGGCCGGCCGCGGCAGCGGGCCCGGGGGCCGGTCCGCCGCCGGCGCCGTGGCTGGCCAGGTCCACCCGGACCGGTGGCGAGCCCGGGCTCATGGTCAGCTCCAGCCATCGCGCCCCCGGCTGGGGGATCGGCGAGAGGCTGAGCAGGCAGGTCCAGTTCCCATCGCCGTCGCTGGAGCTGGAATCCGCGTACATGGTGTAGGAGTTCCCGCGGTCGTCGGTGGCGGTGGGCGTCTCGGGACCGTCAAACGGGAGCCCGACGTGGCGAGAACGCCGCCCGCGTACGGCCTTGCGCGTGGGGCTGCGCAGCCGTCCCGCCGTCGTCAGGATCGCCCGGTCCGGCGCGATGACCAGTGCGAACACCTGGACTTCGGCCAGTCCGCTGCCCGGCCCGCCGGGGAGCGTGATCCCGACTGGAACGGCGAGGTACGGGCCGGCTGGCGGGCGAGCCGGCTGGCCATGACGCTGCGGCCGCAGCACGTACGCCATGTCACTCGCACCGACCCATGATCGGGCGAACAGGGCAGCCGCCAGTTCTTCGGTGACCGAGTCGGCGACGCCCCGGCCGATGGCGCCCGCCTGGCCGAGCGCTTGGGCCACCACGCTGTGCCGGCGCAGGCCGTGCTCTGCCGTCAGTTCCTCAGCCTCGGCCTCATCGTCGTCCGTTGCGTCGTCGCGGGGGAGCGTCAGTACGCGCCGCAGTTCGGCCTCGGCCCGCAGCCGCAGATAGGTCTCTGCTCTGACGTGATCCAGCGGCGAGTCCGGACCCTGGCCCTGTCCTGGCGTCATGCGGCCCTCCGGCGGTCAGCGCTGGAGACACGATACGGCGTGTTCATACCAGGCCGAAACCGGATAAACGCCGTGCGTTCTCGGCTCGCCGGTCAGGAGATGATGCCGATGTTGATGATGTACACCGTTGCCGCCTCGTCATCGACCTCGTACAGAACCCGGATGTCGCCTGCATGCAATCGGTAAACGCCTGTGCCACCCCATGCGACCGCATCCTCCGGATACGGCTGTTCAGCCAGCAAGGCGACGGCTCGACGCGTGCGGGTGAACACGTCCTTATCCTCGCTGCGAATGCGAGCTAAGTTACGGAGCGCCGTCTCCCGAAAGACGACGGTCACGCTCACGACAAGGTCTCTACGTCGATCCGGTCGAGCGCGGCATCCAGCTCATTAAGGCTTATCCCGTTGCGCCCAGCCGCCTTGTCCGCCAGATGCGCCGCCAGCGCGGCGCCATCCTCAAGGTCCGCAAGGTCATCGATATTAATCACTGCCGCGACCGGCTTGCCGTCCTCGCTGATAGTGACGGGACGATGGCTTTGCCGCGCCTCGGCGACAAGGTCACCCAGGTGCGTCTGCGCCGCAGTCAACGGATAGGCCACGGTTCGAACGGTAACACCGCGCCTCAACCATTGCAGACAGGAACACGCGACCCGAACTATCGCGCCCGGCGTCGGCGCGAAGCGCCACGTCATGGGGAGCGCAGCCAGGCCGAGGTGTCCGGTGGCAGCGGCCCACTGGGACCGAGCGGCCCGCTGGCGAGGATCACCCCGGCGTGTGCCGGCAGTTCTACCGGTTGGGCTCACATACTGAGGCTGATGGCTTGCTGCAATATTTTGATGAAAATATGCAAAGACGCAATCTCATTACGGATATCCCTAGCTGATCGTTGCCGGGTGTGCGGCAACGGACCAGACGCACTCCACCGTTCTCCACGTGCAAAGAGGCGGTCAGCACGGCCCGATGCCAGCGCTCGGGCAGCCTTGACGCGCGGCCGCTCTCTGATCCAGGTCACGCAATGTCTTGCTGGCACATGTCGTATCGTTGCGGCATGACGCCAACACCTGCCCGGCGGCTCGCCGAGGTGGCCAAGAAGGTCGGGGTCAGCGAGGCGACCGTGAGCCGGGTGCTCAACGGGAAGGCGGGCGTGTCCGACGGCACCAGGGAGGCCGTGCTGACCGCCCTGGACGTCCTCGGCTATGAACGCCCGACGCGGCTGCGCGGCCAGCGCTCCCGGCTGATCGGCCTCGTGCTCCCCGAGCTGGCAAACCCCATCTTTCCCGCGTTTGCTGAGGTCATCGGTGGTGCGCTGGCTCAGCGGGGCTTCACCCCGGTGCTATGCACCAAGACAGCCGGAGGGCTGTCCGAGGCCGACTACGTCAACCTGCTGCTCGACCAGCACGCGTCCGGGGTGGTATTCGTTGGCGGGCAGTACCACGAGCTGGCTGCGCCGCATGACCACTACCGGCTGCTGCACAGCCGCCGGATCCCGGTCGTTCTGGTCAACGCTCCCGTCGACGGCCTGGAGTTTCCCTGCGTGGCGACCGACGACCACATCGCGGCGGGCCAGGCGTTCCGGCATCTTGCCTCCCTCGGCCACAAGCGGATCGGCCTGGTCATCGGGCCAGAGGACCATATGCCGTCACGCCGCAAGCTGGCCGCGTTCACCGAGCACGCTCAGCAGGCGCACCTGGCCGCTGCGCCGGTGGAGCACGCGCTGTTTTCCCTGGAAGGCGGTCAGGCCGCGACCACGAGGATGCTGCACGAGGGAGTCACCGGCGTCATCTGCGCGAGCGACGTGCTGGCGCTGGGCGCGATCCGGGCCGTCCGCCGGGTAGGCCTGACGGTGCCCGACGACGTCTCGGTGGTCGGCTACGACGATTCGGCGTGGCTGAACAGCACCGACCCGCCGCTGACCACGATCCGCCAGCCGATCGAGCCGATGGGCAAGGCGGCCGTGGCGTTGCTGGTCAACCAGATGGAGATGGCGGCCGCGCACGCCGAGGAGCTGCTGTTCGAGCCGGAACTGGTGGTCCGCGGCTCGACCGGGCCCGCACCGGCCCAGGCTCCGGCCAGCGTCCCGGCCGCAAGCTGACGGCGGCCGTGGCAGCCCGTTCCTGCGGGCATGCCCGCCCTCAGGCGAGCAGCTCGTCGGCGGCTGTCGCGAAGATCTGGGTGTGCGTGTCCACGTCGGCCTCGGTGGTGGCCGGGCACATCAGCGCCATGTTGTGGAACGGGGTCAGCAGCACCCCGCGGTTGACGGTGTAGAGGTGCAGGTACTCGTCGAGTTCCAGGTCGCCGGCGGCGTCTGACTCGCCCCCGGTGCGCGGTGGCTGCGGGCAGAACCGGTACTCCGCGCGGGCGCCGAGCTGCACGATGTTCCAGGGCAGAGCGCGGGTCTCGATGACACCGCGCACCCCGGCTGTGTAGCGGTCCGCCAGCGAGATCATCGTGGTGAACGCGGCATCGGTTAGCACCCGTTCGAGTGCGGCGCGCATCGCGGCCACCGACAGCGCGTTGCCCGCCAGTGTCCCGCCCACGCCGCCGGTGTCCTCGATGTCGGCCGACTCGTCGTGCAGGATCCGGTCGGCAAGGTCGGTGGTCAGGCCGAAGGCCCCGGCCGGGATGCCACCAGCGATCGACTTGCCGATCGTGACGATGTCTGGATCCAGGTTCCAGGCGCGAGTGCAGCCGCCGGGACCCGCGCTGAAGGTGTGCGTCTCGTCGTTGATCAGCAGGGTGCCGGCAGCGCGGGTCAGCTCGCGGACCGCTTCCAGGTACCCGGGCTCGGGCAGCACGATCCCGATGTTGGTCAGCGCTGGCTCCATCAGCACCACGGCCACGTCACCGACGGCGAGCTCGCGTTCCAGCGCGGCCAGGTCGTTGAACTCGACCACCCGCGTGGTCTCGCTGGGGTCGACCGGTGCGCCGACGTTGCCCGGCCGGGACTGCGGCCCGTCCGGTCCCAGCACGATGAACGACTCGTCCACGCTGCCGTGGTAGCAGTACGAGAACACGAGGATCTTCGGCCGCCGGGTGAGCTGCCGGGCCAGCCGGATTGCCCACCGGTTGGCGTCGGTGGCGGTGAGCGTGAAGCTCCAGTGCGTCGGCCCGAACCGCCGCGTCAGATCGGCCGCCACCCACGCGGCATCTTGGGTCGGCAGCATCGTGGTCGCCCCGCCCACCACGGCGAACTGACGGGCCACGGCCGCCTGCACCGGCGCGGGGGAGTGCCCGGCCATCGCGCCGGTGTCGCCGAGGCAGAAGTCGATGAGCTCGTGACCGTCGATGTCGGTCAGCCGGGCGCCGTGCGCGCTGGCCAGGTAGAGCGGAAAGCCGCCCGGCCACATTCGCATCCAGGTCATCGGCACGCCGCCGAGCAGGTTCGTGGCCGCCGCGGCGAACGCCGCCCGCGAGGCCGGATGGCGCGCGGCGTACGTCGCTCGCTCCCGGTCGATCAGCCGGGCGAGTCGCTCCCGGTCGATGGATGCACGGCGCTCGGTCGCCTGCTGGTCCGGCATCCGGGACCCCCTGCCTGACGTGCGGGCCTTCCTGGCCCTGCTGGGTCGAGGGTAGCGAGACACGATTGCGTCCCCGGTTAGGCCTCCGGCAGCAGCATCTCGGCCAGGGCCCGTGCCCGCCGGGCGGGCCCCTCGGCACCTAGGGCCTGGGCCGAGCCGTACACGCCTTCCATGATCAGGACCAGGTGGTCGGCGACCGCCGCCGGGTGCGCGATCGGCACCGAGCCCGCCAGCTCGCCGGTGAGCTCGCCGAGGCGGGAGCATTGAGTCTTGGGAGGCAGCATGATCTTGGTGGCGGGAGCCGGCGGCAACGTGGGTGGCGAACTGGTGCGTGCGCTGGCGGAGGCGGGGGAGCCGGTGCGCGGGCTGGTCCGCGGCGGCCGGGAGGGCGCGTTGCCCTCGGGCGTCGAGGCGGCGGCCGGGGATCTCAACCAGCCTGCAAGCCTGCGCGCGGCCCTGCGCGGCGTAAGCGGGGTATTCCTGCTGCCCGGCTACCAGGACATGCCTGGCGTGCTGGCGGAGATCGGCCGAAGCGGCGCACAGCGCGTGGTGCTGATGTCCGGTTCCTCGGCGGCCGACGGCGACATGAGCAACGCCATCACCCGCTACATGGCCGTTTCCGAGGCTGCGGTCCGGGGCTCGGGGATCCCCTGGACGATCCTGCGGCCGAGCGGTTTCGCTTCCAACGCGCTGCAGTGGGTGCCGCAACTCAGGGCCGACGACGTGGTGCGGGCTCCGTTCGGCGGCGTCCGGGTGGCGGTCATTGACCCCCACGACATCGCGGCCGTCGCCGCGCTTTCGCTGACGTCGGCCGGGCATGAGGGCCACACCTACCGGCTAACCGGCCCAGCGGCCACGCTGCCCGCCGACAGGGTGCAGGTCCTTGGGAGCGTGCTCGGCCGGGACCTGCGATTCGAGGCCCAGCCCGACGCCGAAGCCAGGGCCGAGATGGGCGCTGCCATGCCCGCCGAGTACGTCGACGCGTTCTTCAGCTTCTATGCCGACGGCACGCTCGACGAATCCGTGGTGCTGCCCACCGTGCTGGAGGTCACCGGAACGCCACCCCGCACGTTCCAGCAGTGGGCAAGCGCGCACGCGGGAGCGTTCCGGTGAGACCTGGGGGGACCCGAGCTGCCGGGAAGGGAGCCGGTCGCGGAAACGCTATATTACTTCCAGTATATCTTTAGCTGTATCGTTGTATATATGAAGACCATGATCGACCTAGACGATAAGGCGCTGGAGCTGGCTGCCAAGGAGCTGGGTACCACCACGAAGAAGGACACGGTCAACGCCGCGCTCGAGTTCGTAGCCGGCCGCCGCCGCCGCATCGAGCAGCTGCTCGACGACCCGTACGCCCTCGGCGTAGGTCCAGACATAACCGACCCGGACATCATGCGCACAGCCCGGCGGTGACCGTACCGGCGGGCCCACGGCAGCTCTATCTGATCGACACCTCGGCACAAGCCAGAAGCCAGCACGCTGCGGTCCGCGCCGTGATCGCTGGGCTTATCGCCGATCGCGCCGCCGCGACCTGCGTGACCGTCGACCTGGAAGCAGGCTACTCCGGCCGTGATCTAGCCGACGTCCGGGAAATCGCCAGACGTCGCGAAGAGCTTTACGTTGTCCTGCCAGTCAGTGAGGCGATCGCCGATCGTGCGCGCGATGTCCAGGTCCGGATGGCGGTCCACGGTCATCACCGGGCAGCTGGGGTGTTTGACCTGCTCACTGCCGCCGTCGCGGAACATCACGGCGCGGTGGTCTTGCATTATGACGCAGACTTCGAGCACATCGCGGCAACGACCGGCCAGCCGCATAAATGGGTAGTACCCAAAGGCACCCTGGACTGACGGCTTGGCGAGTGCAGGGCTGTCAGCTGCGCAGGTCGTCGATGATCGCGGTGACGTCGCGCAGGGCCCCCCGCAGGACCGGGATCCGGGAAGCGGCCACGAGCCGCCCGATCACCGGCACCACGGCGTCTATCAGCCGGTAGGTCTTTGCGCAGCCCTGCGAGGTGTCGTGCACCCAGTACAGGATGACGCCCATCGAGGCGAGCCAGAGGAGTTCGGGCAGCCGGTCGGCGAGGTCACCGCTCACCCGCGCGTTCGAGCCCTGGATCACCTCCCGGTACAGGGCGATGGCGGCCTCCCGGGTCGGGCTCGACCGGCTGCTGAACGGGCTGAGCGGGCTGCTCGGCTCCGCGGCGTGCTTGTAGAACGTGGCGGCGAAGGCGTGGTAGGGAGCCTGCACGTCGATCAGCGCGCGCAGTGTTCCGCGCAGGCGGGCGGTGAAGTCGCGCTCATGATCGAGCACAGCGCGGCTGGCGGTGAGGTGCTCGGCGTGGCTGCGCGCGTAGAACTCCTGGATCAGCTCTTCCTTGGAGCCGAAGTAGTAGTAGGCGTTGCCGGTGGAGACTCCCGCCCGCTCCGCGATCGCCCGCATGGTGGTCGCCTCATAGCCACCGGAGCGGAAGAGCTCCAGCGCGGCCTCGATGATGGCGCCCCTGGTCTGCTGGGCCCGGGGCGTGAGGGCGGGGTCAGCCACACAGGTCACTGTAGGGCGTGGTCCCGGTGCATCAGCAGGTCCCTGGCCTGAGCCCGGCTGCGGACCTTGGCGAATATCGCGAGGTTGGCGAAGTGCAGCGCGCCGAGGACCAGAAGGACCTCTCCGATCTTGACCGATAGCAGCTGCATGCCCTGCCGGGCGCCGTCGATGTTTCCGGATGTCTGCATGGTCAGGGTCACGAAGCCAAGGTTGAGCAGGTAGAAGCCGACCACCAGCAGCCGGTTGACGGCCTCGGCTAGGCCGGCGTTCCCGTCGAACACCTCCAGCAGGAACTCGCGGCCGCTGCGGGACAGCGCACGGCCCACGATGACGGTGAGCCCGACGCTGATCAGCAGGTAGATGAGGTAGGTGAGGACGATGTTCACGGCTCCTCCCTGGGGGCACTTGGCAATTCTTGAACATGTTCAAGTCTGCTCGTGCGGAGTGCCGGAATCCAGGCCGGATGGGGTGATTTTGAACACGTTCAAGCTGACACCGCTGGTGCGCCGGGATTCCTCAGCCGTGGGCCAGCGCCACCAGCACCGGGCCGCCGGACGGGCGGACCCTGGCCAGCCAGCCTGCCGCCAGATGGACCGGACGCCCCGGGATCACGCGCGCCCGCTGCCTGGTCAGGACCCGGTCACCCTGGCGGACTTCGAGCGTGGCCCGGTGCTGGAACACCTGGCTGCGCAGGAGGAAGCGGCCGCAGGGCGGGGGGACTGGCGTAGCGCCCGAAGGAAGGGCTGACCCGGCGTCCAGCGGGGATGCTGGCGCCGCGCCGAGCGGATCGGTACCCCCCGGGGCGACGAACCGGATGGCGTTCGGCGAGATCCAGGTCAGCGGCGGCTCGACGGCGAGCGGCACCCGGTGTGCGGGCGGCCCGC
>Ga0209275_10000900_pt1 | contig 12046 bp, 10 predicted proteins | sample HubBroMetageREF2_FD_188344 | JGI IMG/M metagenome (GOLD analysis project Ga0209275, IMG submission 188344) | Reference soil microbial communities from the Hubbard Brook experimental Forest, New Hampshire, USA - Hubbard Brook CCASE Soil... | ecosystem: Environmental > Terrestrial > Soil >...
GAAGCCATGCTGAGCAGCAAGACAGCTATCCCCGACGGTGATTGTGTGCTCATTTCTAAGTTGAACCCAGCGACGCGACGGGTGTGGTGGCCTACGCCAGGAAGCGTCGGTCGGCCAGTGTGCAGTCCAGAGTTCATCGTCCTCAGTCCTCGCGCAGGCATACCGAACTCCTACCTCTACAGCTTGCTGGTAGCGGATGATCGTCTCTACAGTGAACTGCTCAGCCACGTCGCCGGGACGACTGGAAGTCGCCAGCGCATAAGGCCTGCCGATCTGATGAGCTGTAGAGCACTCATACCTGATGCTGCGGCGCTGCAGGATTGGGATGAGGTGATACGCCCGCTGCTCGACTGGCGTCACGTGCTCCTCGCAGAGAGCTGGTCGCTTGCGTTCCTACGTGATGCTCTGCTTCCTGACCTAATCTCCGGCAAGATCCGTGTTGGCGACCCCGAGGGCACCGAAAAGGCGTACGGCCCGCCGGCCGATGAGTTCGATGGAGTTCCGGCGTGAGCGCTAGCGAGGATGCCCTCGTCGAGCAGCCAGCGCTCGAGTGGTTGACGGATGTTGGGTGGACGCACGTCCATGGCCGCGATCTCCCGGCCGAAGCTCGGGGGGGAGAGCGCAAGCTCTGGTCAGATGTCGTGTTGATTGAGCGGCTGCGGCAGGCAGTCGCGAGGATCAACTCTGATCTCCCGATCGACGCCGTCCAACGGGCGTGCGAGCTCGCGATGACGGGGACCTCCCCTTCTCTCATCGAGGACCACCGCGGCTTTCACGAGCTGCTCACCGCGGGCGTACCGATCCCGTACATTGACGGCGACGGAGTCGAGCAGGCCGACCGCGCGAAGCTCATCGACTTCGAGAACCCCGGGCGCAACGAACTGCTCGCGGTCAACCAGTTCACGATCGTCGAGGGCGGGCACAACCGGAGGCCGGACATCCTGCTGTTCGTCAATGGCCTACCGCTCGGCCAGCTCGAGTTGAAGGCGCCCGGACTCGCAGAGTCTGCGCAGGATGCGATCAATCAGATCCACCACTACACCGACACGATCCCCAGCCTCTACCGCTATCTAGGGATCGTCGGCGTGTCAGACCTGATGTCGGCACGGGTGGGGACATGGAGCACGGCTGCAGAGCACTTCGCTGAATGGAGGGAGATGGGCGCGGCCGATCGCCAGCCCCATGGTCGCTCGCCGCTGCAGACGATGGTCGAGGGTGTCTTCTCCCCTGCACACCTTCTGGAGCTGATCCGTGACTTCGTCCTGTTCGAGAGCGACGGCGCCAGAACATGGGAGGTGATGGCCAAGTACCACCAGGTCGACGCGGTCCACGCCGCTGTGGAGTCTGTTGCGGTCGCGATGGACGGCGACCGTCGCGGCGGAATCGTGTGGCATACCCAGGGCGCCGGCAAGAGCTACACGATGGTGTTCTTCGCCAACAAGTTGCGGCACGACGCACGCTTCGCGAATCCCACGATCGTCGCGGTGACCGATCGCACTGACCTCGACGACCAACTCCAGAAAACCTTCAGTGCCACCCACCTGGAGCCCTTCTGCCACCAGGCGCAAGAGATCTCTGGTGGCAAGGAAAGCCTGCACGAGCTGCTGAGGGTCCCCGCCGGGGGCATCGTGTTCACGACAATCCAGAAGTTCACACCGGCCAACGACGAGGCCATGCCGGTGCTCTCAGAGCGGCAGAACGTGGTCGTGATGGCAGACGAGGCCCACCGTTCCCAGTACGCGGCCTATGCGCAGAACATCACGCGCGCGCTTCCTAACGCGACCAGGATCGGCTTCACCGGCACCCCAGTGGAAGGCGCCGACCGCTCGACGCGCCTGGTGTTCGGCGACTACGTCTCGGTCTACCGAATGCGCCAGGCCCAGGAAGACCAGGCAACCGTCCCGATCTACTACGAGTCGCGCCAGATACCGCTGTCCGTTGAGGACCAGGAGCAGCTCGCGCAGGTCGGAGAAATCCTCGAAGCCGAGGAGCAGGAAGCCGCGGGCAAGCTCGTCACCAGCTGGGCAAAGCTCGAGAAGGTCGTCGGATCGCCAGAACGGATCGAGACGTTGGCGAACGACATCCACCTCCATTTCACGACACGCTGCGAGGCGCTACCGGGCAAGGCACTCGTCGTCGCCTACTCGAGGCGAATTGCCGCCGAGCTCGCCGGGAGTCTGAGCGAGCGCTTCGGCGAGGAGACCGTCGAGTGCGTGATCTCCGCCAGCGCGACCGACGAGAAGCCGATCTCGCTGTTCCGCCGCTCTAAGCCGCAGCTCCTTCAGCTCGCGAAGGACTTCCGCGAACCCGACCACCCGCTCCGGATCGTCGTCGTCAAGGACATGTGGCTGACGGGCTTCGACGCTCCGGTGCTGCACACGCTCTACATCGACAAGCCAATGCGCGACCACGGCCTACTGCAGGCGATCGCACGCGTAAACAGGGTCTTCCGCGAAAAGAGCGGCGGCCTCGTGGTCGACTACATCGGCATCGGTGAGGATCTGCGAGCCTCGCTGCGCGCCTACGACGAAACCGAGCTGGAAGATCCCGCCATCCCGATCGCACAGGCGATCGCCGGGCTGTGGGAGAAGTACGAGGTGCTCTGCGCGATGCTCTACCCCGCCGGGTATCGCAAGGGCGAGCTCAATGTCGCGGCGGACCCTTCCCGTCTGATCCTGGACTGCTGGGACTACGTGCTGGCCGACGAGCAGCGCATCCGCGAGTTCCTCGACGAGCAGGCAGCACTCGCCAAGTGGTACACACTGATCGGCACCCAACAGGCCGTGATCGACCTGCGCGAGGAGATCTCCTTCTTCAAGAAGCTCGCAGGCGAGGTGCGCAAGATTGCCACGCCGGTTCCCCAAGCAAGCGCCGAGGCCGAGCAGGCCGTGCGACAGTTCATGTCCGAGGGCCTCGCCGCCGGCGAGGTCATCGAGACGCTCGCTCTCGCCGATCAAGACCGTCCTGACATCTCTGTCCTCTCCGAGCAGTTCCTCGACTCGATCGCGGCCAAGACCGAGCATCCAAACATACAGATACGGCTGCTCGAGAAGCTGCTGAAGAACGAAGTCAAAAGTCGAAGCCGCACCAACCAAGCTCAGGCCAAGCTCTTTGCAGAGCAACTGGACGCCGTGCTGCACCGCTATGAGCTGCGCCAGATCTCAAGCGCTGAAGTCGTGCAGCGCCTCGTTGAGATCGCCAGGAGTCTGCGCGAAGCCGGTCGCCGTCACGAGCAGCTCGGTCTCACCGCGGAGGAGGCCGCCTTCTACGACGCGCTCGCCGGCGGCGCCGACGCGCCCAACGTCGACCCGCAACTCGCCAAAATCGCGCGAGACCTCGTCAAAAGCATCAGGGAAGACCTGACCGTCGACTGGGCTGACAGGGCATCGACCGAGGCTGCGATTCGCCGCAAGATCAGGCGGCTCCTCCGCGAGCACGAGTACAAGCCACCGGTTGCGCCGCCGGGGGGCGGGAGCGTCCAGGACATCAATCACTTCGCCCAGCTCGTGCTCGACCAGGCCAAGACTCTCTACAGATACTGGCCGGACGTCGAGGGCCGGTTGTTCGAATAGGGCGCACTCCCCGCTCGACGGTGCAAACGGGTGTCATGCCGTCTCGAGCGCCGGCTCGTCGTCCGTCTCGAACAATGGAGCCGTCGCCGCCTTGACGTCAGCGGCGACATCGTCCGTCTCGTCATCCTCTGAGAGGTGAGTGGAAGCCGGAGAGATCCCGCAGGCGCGACGGATCTCTGCGATTAGAGCCGCCTCGCGGTCCCGCACAAACCGCTCATACAGCTGGCTGGCTTGGTCGTTGGGAAGGTCCTCGACCGCCTCGCCGAGGCGCGCGGCGATGCTCTCGTCGATGAAGTGAGCTTGCAGGAGGTCCGGTCGTGGGCCGGACGGGAAGATGTCGGTGTCGTTGAGATATGCGGCGGGAGCTTTGTCCTTGATCTTGCCGTTGGTCTCGTTGGAGATGAGGGTGCGGTTGGCGATTGTGTTCACGTCGACTCGTTTCTCAATGCCGTGTCGCTTGAGGTACGCCTGCGGGAAGATGTGGTGGTCCTGGAGCTCTTGAAGTCGGATGTCCTCGCCGCGGCGCCAGTCGCGAGCGTTGCGTAGGGCGAGAAGGCAGAAAATGCCGCTGTATACGGCGCTGGCGTAGCTTGCGCTGTCGCGTACACGGAAGCCGGGAGCTCCGATCCAGTTCTGGGCTTCCCGAAAGACTTCGGGCTCCGCTCCGTTGTCGAACCAGTGGCGCGTCATCTCTTGGTAGTCCTTGCGCGACTTGCTCTCAACGGCGCTCGAATAGCGCTCCATGAAGACGTTGCACCAGTACCAGCGGCGGAGCTCGTCGCGCTCTTCCTCGCCTAGTTTGCGGTCCTCGATCTCGGCGCGGAGCGCAGCCAGGATCGGGACCAGCCCGTATCCGGGGAGCCACTTCTCGGCAAAAACGCCGAAGCCGTCGGGGCCGACATGTTCGATGAGCTGCAATGCGCGCTCCATCGCTGTCGCGGCTCGCCGCCAGTCGTCCTCAAAGCCTTCGGGCTTGAGGTCTATGAGGATGCGCGGCTTCGGGTCGAGTCCACGCAGCAGGGCAAGGGTGCGTAGGACGAGCACGCCGAATTTGTGTTCGTCCGCCTTGCCTTTCGACCATGCCTTCAGGCGAGGGTGGGCTTGGACGGCCTCGTTCCAGAGATCGTGGAGGCGGATCCCCGAGCGGTACAAGCGAGCGGTCAGGAGGTCGTAGACCGAGAGGTCGACCCCGGTCGAGTTGAGCTTCTCGAAGATTGCGCAGACTCGGCCGATCGACTCGCTGTCGGAGTCGTCGACTCGTGGCAGCTCGACGAGCGGGACCTCGAAGGTTTGGAATGCGCTCACAGCGGCGGTCCAGCCATTCCTCCACTCCGAGCGATAGCGGTCCTCGTCCTCAGGTTTCGTTTTCCGCTGCCAATCTTCGAAGCCGTCGCGCCACTTGTAGAAAGCGTCTTGCGTGAGGAGCACGGTGCAGGGCAGAATCCGCTGCTCGTATTGGCTCTCGACCTGATCGAGACCGCGCAGCTCACGTTTGGCGCGATCGAAGACGACCTCGTCGCTGTCTGGCTCGGACAACAGGACGTCTAGGTCCACGAAGAACCAACGACGCTGACTCGAGTCCTTGAGCGACAGGTCGGGTTCTGTGAGCGCGTACATGAGCGACGACAGTCGCTGCTGGCCGTCGAGGACAAGCAGCTCGGGTCGGCCGTCTTTGTACGGCGGGTTGGCGCCGCGCAAGAACTCGGGCGCGAAAGGCGGGTTGTTCGGATCGCATCGGAGCAGGAGCAGCGAGCCGATGAAGTATCCGCGGATGATCGAGCGGACCAGGTCGGCGACCTCCTCGCGCGTCCAAACGAAGTCGCGCTGAAAGTTGGGAAGACAGATCTTGCCTTCGTGAGCGTGCTCGATCAGTCCGACGACCTTGCGCTTGTCAGGGATGATCTCCATGGCGGCAAGATCATACGGGCGCACCAGTCGGAGCGCAGAGTCCGGTCGGGCAAGCGATCCGCCGCAAAGTATATCTATATTGATAGGCTTTGCAGCAAGAGATCTTGCGACATACTGCAAGCTATATCTATAGTGATCTATAATGCAGCTATGGCACAGGCAGCGACACTTACGCGCATCGCGGATATCGCAGAGGATCAGTGGGGTCTCATTACACGCCGGCAGGCCAGCGACGCCGGCGTCTCGGAGGCGACGCTAAACCGCCTCGCGGCGGACAGCTCAGCCCTAAAGAGGCTCGCCCACGGCGTCTATCGCCTTGCTGGCGCGCCCGAGCCCGAGCACCAGGACCTCAGGGCGGCCTGGCTCCAGCTCGCGCCTGCGGTCCGAGCCTGGGAGCGGGGTCCTCGCGACGGGGTCGTCTCCCACCGCTCAGCGGCAGACATGTACGGACTAGGGCATCTCGGCGAAGACCGCCACGAGTTCACGCTCCCCCGAAGACACCAGTCGAGACGTCCGGACGTTCGACTGCATCAGAGGCCGCTAATGGACGACGAGTGGATTGTCCTTCGTGGGCTGCCGGTCACGTGTCCCGCGCGGATCGCGTCGGATCTCCTCTATGACCGGGAGGACCCGACCGCCGTCGCGCACATCATTGGCGACGCTCTGCGTGGCGTCTATGCCTACCCCGGCGCAGTCGCCGACGCACTAGGCCCCCACGCATCACGCTTCGGGCTTCGTCGGGGAGATGGGCTGGCCCTTCTCCGTTGGCTGCTCGACCTGCTCGACGATCTTGATACTGAGCACTGGATAGCTCTGGCACGGGCTACCGTGAAGCACGGCTCCGATATCGAGCAAGCGCCGGCGCTGGTCGGCGGCGTCGCCTCGCGATGAGCCAATATGCCACGCCCGCGGCGTTCCGCCGAGCATTGACGGACAAGCTGACGGCGCTGGCGCGCGAGAGCCGATGGGAACTACCGCAGCTACAGCGCCAGTTTGCTTATGACCGTCTGCTCGAGCGCCTCTATCTGATGGACGACGGGTGGATCGTGAAGGGCGCCGTCGCGCTGCTAGCACGGGACCTCGGCGTACGGGCATCCGTTGACATCGATGTCTACCGAGCCAAGCGCGTGGACGCCGCCGAGGCAGATCTTCGTGAGGCGGCAGCACGCGACATCGGTGATTGGTTTCGCTTCGAGATCGGGCCACGCGGCACGATCGGAGAGGGGATCACCGGAGTGCGCCTCCACGTCACGGCATTTGTCGGGGAGACAGTGTGGGCACAGTTCCGCGTGGATCTTGTCGGCTCCGATCTCAACATGCTCGGTGAACCAGACCAGGTTGCGGCGCTCGCAGAGGTCGACATGCCCGACGTCTCGCAGCGCGGGTATCGCGCCTATCCGTTGGTCGATCACGTCGCTGACAAGGTTGCGGCGACCGTGCAGCGCTACGGCACGGCGCAACGACCGTCGACTCGATTTCGCGACTTGGTAGATCTTGTTGCCATAGCTCAGGGGGCGTCCATTGACGCGCAGGAGCAGATCCGGGCGGTTACGTCGGAGGGAGAGCGGCGCGGCATTGTCCTGCCAGAGACGTTCAATGTTCCGGACCGTGCGCTTTGGGAGTCGGGCTACGCCGCCGAGGCGAACCGTTCGCTGCTTGCCGCCGCGCACACTCTCGATGAGGCGCTCGCAGTCGTGCGTCCGTTTGTTGACCCCGTGCTCGTCGGGACGGCGCGGGGTACGTGGGACCACGAGCACGGAGCATGGGTCGAGCATTAGTCTTGGTCCACGCACAGAGCTCGGTCAGGGTTCCATTCGTGGTTCCGTTTTGCGCAAATCCGACCCCATCGAACCCGAGCTAACCCCAGCAAACATGGGCCATCCGGCCCCACCTGGCCCCCCTTTGGCGACCTCATAACCCGAAGGTCGCAGGTTCGAATCCTGCCCCCGCTACTCAGCGAAAGCCCTGGAGATCCAGGGCTTTCGTGGTTCTAGGACTCGGGCGCTGGTGGAGCTTCCTCCCGAGATTTCCTCCCAGGATCGGGCTCGGGTTGGGGGCGCTTCGCATCGGCGAGCAGCGAGGCCGCCCAGCCGCTTGCGCTCTCGGCCGCTGCGAGCGCAGCCTTGCGATCGAGCGCTATCCGCTCGTCGTAGCGGAGTTCGGCTGCCCACGGCGTGAGCCATTCGGTGCGCGATAGCTCGTCAGGGACCGTCGTGCCTGCCTCCTTGATCTGTTCCACGAGCAGCTCCAGATCATGCGTATGCGGCAGTTCCGAGTCGGCGAGCACGAGCGCCACCTTGAGCGCCTTCTCGACGGCTTGTTGAGCGTGGAAGCCGATGATGTGGTCGTCGACCTCGGCGTCGTCGGCGAGCTTGCGGCAGGCGTAGAGGTCGCCCGTCGCGAGGCGATGCAACATCTCCGCGTACTCGATCTGCTCAGGACTGGGCGACAACGCGCCCCTCGCGTAGAGCGCGATCGACCATCGTGCCCTTGACCTTGGAGCGTCGTTCGACCAGCCCTTCGTCCATCACGATCACGTCCACGGGAACGCCGAACCCGCGTAGGGCGCGGCGGAGCTTGACAGCCTCCGCGAGACGATCGTCAACCTCGCGCTCGATCACCAAGAAGTCGAAGTCGCTGCCCTCACCCGCATCCCCACGAGCACGCGAGCCAAACAGGATCACCTTGGCAGGCCCCGACGCAGCGTCGATCAGCGCACGGCCAGCACGCTCGATCATCGCCTCCGTGGCGACCGCGTTCATCCTCGCCGTTCCTTGGCTGCGATTCCATCCAGTGCGGCCGATGTAGACGTACGCATAGCGTGGTCGATTGTAGCCCTGCCTGCGACGGCCCCATCGGTCGGTAGTGGGTCAGTTTGGCACGGCGGCTGGGCGCGGGAACGCGCCGCAGGCCCCGATAGCGGGATCATCCTTGCATGGGGGAGCATCGCGGTCACGTCGGCGGCTCGCTGATGGCGGGGGGACTTGGGGCGTGGGTTGGCTCCGCGCTGATCGTCGGTACCGGTTCACACCAGGCCTTCACGCGCGGGGTACCGCTCGGATTGCTCGTCGGCGGCGCCATTTGTCTGTGCGGTTCTGTCTGGTCGTTCGGCGCCTGGGGAGCCATCTGGAGAGGCCTGTGTGGCCCGTGGACGGTTGTAGTAGCTCGCGTCCGGTCTACCCTGTTCGCTGTGCAATGGCAGAGCCCGATTCGCAGCCCCATCGTGCGGCGGCGCGGTGACGGGCCGATCCTTAGCGGCGGCTCACTGACGATCATCCGGGCGACGTACGGGAACGCCGATGTTGTCGAGCGAGTGCGGTCGCTCGTGCGGCCCCGGCTCGCCTTCACTGCCGATAATGGCACGCTCGTGGACGGTATCGACCCGGACCTCGGCGTGTTCAAGTACCTTGAAATCGAATATCGCGTGGACGGCATTACGACAACGACCCGTTTCGACGAGGGCGCGCCCGTCGATCTGCCCTAGCGAGTCGCACCGCTGCTAGTCCAGTAGAGCCGCAATCTCTTGGAGTGTCCATACGTGATCCGCCACGCCGGCCGCCATCGCCGGGGTGCGCGGGTAGGCTTGAGCTATCGGACGGAAAGGTAGGGCCCCTTTATTTGCCGATGCGCGTACGCGTCCGTGCATCGCCCAGCGCGACGATCCACCTTGGTATTCTCCGGAACGTATTGAAGTAGCAGCAGCCAGCCCGAAGTCGCGCCTCCGCCCGCAAAGATGGTGGCGCGGCTTCGGGGGTTTTACGTCGCCCCCAGCTCCAGCTAAGGCTTGCAGGGGTCGACGGATGTATTCCTCATCGTCACCCCATTAGGCGACTCTCCCGGAGTCCCTGCGCGAGTCGGTATTGGCCACGTCCAGGGCGCTCAAGCTGCCCGCGCTCAGCCATGCTGCGAAGCATGCCCCGCGTCTGATGGTCGGCGTTGACGCCGCGCGGCGCCCAGCCCCGCGCCTCAAGCGCTGTGATTATGTCCTTAGCGGCCCAGATGACCTCCACGCCATTCTGAGGCTCAAGGTCCGTCAGCACATACAGAATCGCCTGCCGGAGGCTCGGTCGCGCGCCGTCGGGCTCGCCCATGACCTCGCGTGGCGGAAGAATCTCCTCAATCTTCGACTGTGGATCGACGGCGATCTGGTTTGCACGAAAGGCGGTGTCCTCGCCGTCGATTGCGACGTCATCGGCCGCGTCGGCTGCCGCTCCGCTCGCCCCGAACAGCTGACGCCCATCCTCGTACCAGGCGAGACGCTTGTTCTTGATCTCAAGGTCCGCGCTTTTCTCGGCGATGTCGCGCTTCAACTCCCGAATGGGATCATCAAAGAATGTAGGGGAGGGCTCTTGGTCGGTATGTGCCATGCGCAAAAAAATAGCATGACCGCCACTCGTTCGTAAGGACGCACCCCTTTTTTTGTGGGGCTAGGCCCCTCGGTGCAGCAGTTGACGGCGTTGGCGGTTCAGATGCGTGCGGCGTTGCCGCCCCGAGCAAGTTCTTGGATGCTTCTATGTTGTCAAGAGGGTGTTGGAGAGCTTGTTGCAGAGGTCGTGGGAGAGGGATCTCATGGGCTCTCGCTTGGTCTTGCCTTCCTTGATTCTGCGTTGGATGTAGGTGCGGCTCGGGGCGTGGTGGACGGAGCGTGAGAGCGCGATCGTGTAGATCGCGGTGTTGATTTGTCGGTCGCCTCCGCGGCTGAGGCGGTGACGGACGGTTTTCCCGGATGACGCTGGCTGTGGTGCGGTGCCGTTGGCGCGTGCGAACGCTGCCTCGCTGGTGAATCGTGCTGGGTTGAATGTGATGAGCTTGCCCGCGGTGATCGGCCCGACGCCGGGTGTGTCTATGAGCGTTGGTGCGAGTTCGCGTGTGAGCGCGTCGATCTGGCGGGTGTAGGCGGCTGCTTGGACATCGAGGGCGCGTGTGCGGTTGGCGATGTCGCGCAGCACCTGGAGGGTGGTGTTCTCTTGCGGGCTGGCGTTTGGGCGGGTTCGCATCCCGGTCAGCCGTTGCGCGAGCTTCGCGCCGTTCTTCGCGGGCCCGATCCTTTCGCGGAGTGTCGCTGGCGCGCCGACGTTGAGGGCCTGGAGTTGGTTATAGAGGCGTGAGCGCTCGCTGATGACGGAGCGGTAAGCGACCAGCAGCATCTGCAGCGCGACGTGCTTGCCGTGCCCCCTTGGAGTGGAGAGCCCGTCGTCCGCGAGTACCTTCTTTGCGGCCAGCAGCGCGTCGAGGCGGTCGGACTTCCCGGTGCGTCGCTCGCGGTGTCGTGGCCGCTCCACCTCGAACACGATGATCCCGTTGTCCTGGAGGTATTCGCACAGGCCGGAGCCGTAGCTGCCGGCGCCCTCGATCCCGACGCGGATCTCTCCCTCGAGTCCTGTGATCCACGCGAGCAGCTCGCGGTAGCCGGCGAGTGTCGTGGTGATCGTGATCTCCGCGAGGAGCTGTCCGAGGGCGTCCACGGCGACGGCGAGGTGCTGGTGCTTGTGGGTGTCCACGCCCACTGCGATCATCATTTCCGGTCTCCATTCTCTGGTTGGCGCTGGTGATGTGGAGGCCGCTAGACAAAGCCATGTCGAGCAAGCAAGCACGCTTCTATGAAGTCATGGCGGCGTTCGTGGCAGGCGACGGGAGACAAATCCAACGGAGGGCACCCGTGAGGGGCCAGCCGGTTTAATCGAGTCATCCCGTCGTCTGCCACACCCTTGACGGGGCACCGGACGCCACTGCATCGCCACCGCTTCGCTACGCCCTACGGGCTTCGCTCCGCGACGGCGAGCCCGCAACCACAGGGCCCCTAACAGGCCCCAACGAAACTACATGGCCGCTTTGACCGGCTGATGGTCATTAACAGTATGAAAGAAGGACAGGTACGCCCCTTGGGGCAGCCGGACCCACCCGCCACCGCCGACGCCGCGTGGGTCGAGGCCGTCGCCCTGCGAGTGGTCCAGCTAATGCGCAGCGGCGACGCGGCGAACGACCGGCGGCTTGTCAGTGCGGCGACCCTCGCTGGCGAGCTGGGCGTCGATCGATCGTGGGTGTACGCGCATCGGGACGAGCTGGGAGTCGTCAGGCTCGGATCGGGCTCAAAGCCGCGGCTGCGGTTCGACGTTCAAGCAGCACGAGCGGCCCTCGCTCGCGTGCGTGACGATCCCTCGGCCTTTGGCAGCGCAGGTTCGATGGACCCATTCCCGCGCAAGCAGCTCCGATCAAAGCGCAAGCCGGCAGTTGGACGGGTGCTCGCGGTCAAGGCTCGTAGGTCGTGAGCGAGCCGGCGGACAGCGACCGGCCTCTCGATCGGATCGGCTCAGGAGTTCTTGGTCTTGTCCACTGCGCGGGCCAGCTCGTGCAGGTCGGCGCCGAGGACGCGCAGGAAGCGTTGGAGCGTGTGCCAACGCACGCCACGCTTGCCGCGCTCGATGCGCGATACGAGCGTGGCGTCGGCGCCAAGCTGCTCGGCGACCTGTTCCTGCGTCATTCCGGCCTCGTGGCGAAGCTCGCGGAGCGCTCGACCGAGCAGGAGTTGGTCCTGCTCGGCGGTGGGCGAGTCGGCTTTGCGCGTC
>Ga0209275_10000902_pt1 | contig 12031 bp, 16 predicted proteins | sample HubBroMetageREF2_FD_188344 | JGI IMG/M metagenome (GOLD analysis project Ga0209275, IMG submission 188344) | Reference soil microbial communities from the Hubbard Brook experimental Forest, New Hampshire, USA - Hubbard Brook CCASE Soil... | ecosystem: Environmental > Terrestrial > Soil >...
ATAGCAGCTTGCGAAAGGTTAATCGACTCGATCGAGATAGGCGACTGCGGCGGCCAGCTGCAGATATTTTCCAGCTGCCTCAAGTGCGACGAAGCCACCCGTTGTGTCCAACAAGAACGGCTTGCTAAACTTGAAGCTCTTTGCGGAGCCATGCGAGGTCGTTGGCGAATTGCATCACCTTGAATTTCCGCAGCGGGGCATCGCTGGCGCCGTGTCCAGGAAGATCCGGGGCTGTAACACGATGATACCGGCTGAAGTAATCGATTTGGGGTGAAAAGAAGCTGTGATCACTCGCCCACCGTGAACGAATACTAATGGAGGTGAACCTGAGCCAACTTCCTTATAGGCGTATACCATCTTGCCGCGACTCAGCTGCTTCATGTAGTTTCTGCCACCTTTCCTCATACCGTCCTGACTCAGAGGCTGATGCCGATGGCGGCATTCTCCTCCGGTGAGGCGAGCCAATATCCGAACCTTGCGACTGTGCCAAAGAAGGTTTTCATTTCTTCAGATGTTGGAGGGGTGGGGCGCTGATTAGGATCAAACGGTTTGCTAACTTCGCCAAAGAACTCGTACAGCTTCGCTGTGGTCACCACAATCATAGTGGCTGGAAGGGATGAGGTGTTGCGCAGTGCGTGTTTGACGTTGCCGGGTATAGCGACGACAACTCCGACGCCTATGGTCGTCCATCCATTGGCGCCTTCCTTCGACTGGAATATTTCCATCGAGCCCTCGAGAACATAGAAACGCTCCAAGTCCCGGTGGCTATGCAGCGGAACCGCAACTCCTGGCGGCAGCGTTCCGCGAATGAGGCAGATCGAATCCTCAACTTCCTCTGGTGAAGCGAGGATTTCGAACAGCGTTCCGTTCGGCATGGACAACAGTTTATGAGTGATACGGCTTGGCTAAGTACTCGTTTGTGCATTAACAGACATTCTCAAAACTCTCTTTCTGTGACGAATTGACGGTCACAACCTTATTGGTTTGGAATTGAGGATTGGAGTCCGGGCCGGCAGTGAGCGGGAAAACCTCGGCCCAGTCGATCCAGCCCGATGGAGAATGGCCAGAGCCTCATCGATCAGAAGTCTCACCAGCCAACTTCGAAATTCGCCGTCGCGAGTGAACCTCGTCGGGTTGCGAGACGCTCGGCGCCAGCAATTCCGTACAGCCAGTTCAGCGTCTCCGGGACAGCCGAGGATTCGGCTCGCGGTAAAGTAAAGCAGCGAACGAGACCGCGCGAAGCGGTCATTGAATACTCCCGGATCTTCCTGCTTCGCTTGTGGCGCGCACACTGATTGCCTAAAGATACCCGCCGCTGCTCCCATCATTTCCTCACCGGCGTTGCGCCCGCCCACTGCAGCAAGGTGCGCGGGCTTTCGTATCGCAAGAGGCTCCATCAAGACATGCGGATTGTCGGACATGGTGCACATTGGTTATGATCTCCTTCTCAATCGAGCTCAGTCACTTTGCGTGTTGCCGTGCTCAGTGGACAAAACACGCGCACTTTCCGCTTATTCCCGCGTGGAATGAAAAGTTTTTGTAGTGGAAGTCTGGAATATTTTCTGGACTGATGCGTTTTCGAACCATTTCTTCCAGAGGCACAGACGCATTTCCAGCGTGGGAACGAACAGCATTCCTCCGGAAGACTGGCTAGTGTGATCCACGCCACTCATGGCTTAGCTCAGGCAGTCTGTTGCGCCGATTTCGCCGAGGCTCGTTTCATTGGACGTAGCGAAAAAGCAGCGGACAACACTCTTGCCATGAGCTGTGGCTTGAGTAAGCTTTGCGGAGGTGCCAGTAGGTTTTTGGCTTTCTGAAACGCCATTACCGCGCTCATATCGTATCTTGCAGCCAGGTTGAGCTTGGCGAGATACCAATGCAGGAAGCGGCCTACTACAGTTCTCTTTCCGGGCACGTCCGGCATACGAAGATCATTGCCTGCGGCCATGCTCCAAGGTGCGTCGACGATCTTGGCGGCTCGCGCAAAAAAATTCTGAGCGAACTTCCTGGATCCCTCACGCAACGCTATATCGAGTTCGACGGCTTCCAGCACCGCTACGGTCATGCCCTGGCCATATACGGGATTGAAGCTGCAAATCGCATCGCCGACCACCAGGAAACCCTCAGGAAATCGATTCATGCGTTCGTAGCGTCTCCGCACGCTGGCTGGGAAACGAGCCGCTTGAGGTTCGCCGATCGCTTGAGCGCGAGAAATTACGTTGTAAATGTAGGGAGCCGGTAGTGTTCTTGCGAACTCGATGAATGATTTCAGGTCCGTCGGCACCGTTTCTCCGCTTCTGGCGCTAAGGGTCACAATCCAACGGTTGCCCTCTTGCGTGACGATAACCCCACCCCGTTTGTTGTTCGGAGTTGCGGGAATCGAAGCAAGCGAAGCTCCATCCAAATGGTCGGGGGTTCGGACGAAGTGGCAGGTGGCATAAGCCATGTTGACTTCGATTCTGTCCTCTTGTGGTTTCCGATATCCAATGGTCTCGAGCCAACTCGGAGAGTGGGAGCCGCGGCCCGTGGCATCGACAACCAGGTCGGAAAGCACAGGGCGTGTTGCCGTCTGACTGCCCACTTTGATTCCAGTTATGCGACGGTTGTCGGAAGATGGGTTCAGGCCTTGCACCTGACAGCCATCCCGGAAGTGAACGTTCGGAATCCTGCGCACACGCCGGCGAATAATTCCTTCTAATAAAGGCCTACTGATCAGTAGACCTTCGAGGTCGCTTGCGAATCGCCGATATTCTCCTCCCTCAAAACACCAGTACGCGTCTCGCGTCAGATCCACTCCCAGTCCACCGGCTTTTCGCGCCTCTTCGAAGAGACCAGGGAAAAAGCCTTCGAGAGCCTCAGGCCACCGGCTAAAAGACTGTGTGTGTGCCGACCCTGCGGTATGCCGCGCCGATGTTCACCCACCGCGCCAAACTGATCTCGTTCGACCAGGATGACCTCACGAAAATGCTCCGACAAAACGCGCGCCGCCGCTAGGCCCGCTATGCTCCCTCCCATCACGATCGCGCGATCCCTGCCTGTGTGCGCAACACCGGCGCTTACTGTGTTCGTCATGCGAGTATGTCTCCTTCTTTTGAGCCTGCAGAGCGTCCGTAAATTTGCGACGAATTTCTTGCACACTCATGAGACAAAACACGCGCCTCGTTGGCTTATTCCTGAAATGTGGGAAAAAAAGTTTTTGCGGCTTTCGAAAGATTGGGAATATTTTCCGCCCGGATGTGTTGTCAAACCTCACTCTTCGGCGGCTGAACGCTCGACGGCGTTGGAATAAACGGCGAATGTGCGTGTTTCGTCCTGTGAGTCCGTGTTCTTTGCCTGCTACGGGCATCAATCGAAAGATCTCGGAACGAAAAGAGGAGTCAACAATGAAAATTGGTTTTGTGAGCATGCCCTTGTCAGGACATTTGAACCCCATGACAGCACTCGCACGCACACTGCAATCACGCGGCAACGAAGTCGTATTTTTCGGCGTTCCCGACGTCGAACCATTCGCTCGCGCCGCGGGTGTCGACTTCGTGCCCTACGGCGAAGCAGAGTATCCGGCCGGTTCTATCGACAAACTCTATAGCTCGGTGGCAACGATGCGTGGCTTTGAGGTGGTGCGGCATTCGTGTATGGAATTAAATCTTGGCATCACCCGAGTGGCCTTCGATTACTTAGCGGAAAAATTAGCAACAACGGGTGTCGAGGCTTTGGTGATCGACACTATCCACTTTTTCATCGAGCTCGTTCCTCTAAGCATGTCTATACCTTATGTACACATTTGGAATGTTCTGCATCTCGATTTCTCTGGAGCTACTCCGGCCTCTGTTTTCAGCTGCCCGCTTGATCGTTCTCCGAAGGGCCTTAAGCGGAACGCTGAGAATTTAGATAAATTGGGCGCGATACTTGGTCCATTGGAGGAAATCGCGAGGTCTTATGCCGAAAAGGTCGGACTCAACATCGATTGGAATGATCCCGCTGCGACTCGCTCCAAGTTGGCTGTAATAACTCAGACGCCGAAAGAATTCGATTTTCCGGGAATCCCCTGGCCCGTACAGTTTCACTACGCTGGCCCCCTTCACGACGATGAAGGTAGGGAGACTGTGTTCTTTCCATGGGAACGATTGACCCACGAACCTCTAATTTACGCTTCACTGGGAACCCTGGTGAATGGCCTGGATGAAGTGTACAAACACATTCTTAAAGCGGCTGAGCCCCTGGCAAATGTTCAAATTGTATTTTCTGTCGGCAAAAATATTAGTCCAGAGAGTCTTGGTCCTATTCCTTCAAATACGATTGTCGTCCGCTCTGCTCCTCAAATTGAATTGCTGAAGCGTGCAGCGCTTTGCATTACGCATGCTGGACTGAATACCGTTCTTGAATCCCTGGCGCATGGAGTCCCGATGGTAGCCATCCCGATCGGATACGATCAGCCTGGCGTCGCTGCCAGAATTGCACATCACGGAACAGGCGAATTTATTGAACTGGACGAGCTAACGACGGAAGGCCTGAGGGGGTTGATCGAGAAAGTTTTGCGAGATCCGAGCTATCGCAAGCGGGCTGATTATTTCCAGAAGGTGATTTCAAAGACGCGAGGATTGGATGTGGCCGCCGATATCATCGAGCAGGTATTTCAAAAACATCAGACGGAGGTGCCGCGTGACAGCCGTTCTGTTGCACGAGCAAAACGTAAATCGACAGCGGATATGCAACCAAACATAACTGACATAGCGACGGCATCCAGCAACAAGCTCGATAACTGGAACGTCAGATAAAGATGAAATACCAAATCGTTAAATCCGAAAGGAATACGAACACAAACATGAGCGAGACAACCCATGCACTTGGACATTCGCGAGCAGAGATTCAGCGTCTAGAGAATCAGGGGAATCAGGGGGCCATGTTACGACCGATCACCGAGCGTCTCCTGCGCAACCCAGGAATCCACTAACACGCGAGATAAGACAGCTTTTGCATCAGCATCTTAAGGTCGTCAATGTGGGCAGCAAACTGCAGCGACCAAGAACCTTGCACGGGAGAGATTCGATGACTTTCGATCAGCTATGGCGGATGAATTTGGCCAAAGCGAAGAGGCGGACGGATTCGGCGAGCGAGCAGTGGCTCGCAACCGATAGATGAAGAAAGCCAGAGCGAACTGGAATTGACCGACGAAGACCGTGCTTTTCTGTTGCAGGTGGGAATCAGACCTTGAGTTGTTCTGGTCACTTGTGTCTGAGAAGAGCCACGGAACTCGTCCGACTATTTCAAGGAGGGAATTCGATGATTTTGTTGAACCGTGAAACGCGCACACTACTACGACCCAAATCAAAAATAGAAGCTAACAACTCAGCGCGTCCCTCGACAGGTGAGGGAATCAATCTCTCCGTGTCCCAAGTGCCTATCGGATTCATGTCCGCCCTATCTGCGGTAAGCCTGTTGTTCTGGTCGGTCCTTAAACTCTGGCTCTTTGAATGAGGAGCCAACTAGCTTCATTACTCAAAGGCGAATCCAGGCAACGGCGCTCGCCTAAGGAAGAAAGCTCGAAGCCTTAAACTTGTCAGCAGTCTGATCAGAAATTCTGATGATCGGCCATGCTCTGATGACAGACCATGCAGGACTCTCGTGCCGAACCTGACACCGAAGAAACCAAAGCGTAGGAGAGCCCATGATTACTCCAGGTAACCACTTTGAAGCCTTGGTCGGTCCGGTAGTGAAACATCAGCGCGCCGGAACGGACTTCCTCTCCACCGGCCACCGCCGCAGACTGACTTGATGCAACCAAAAGGCTGATTCTCTCTGTCTGCTTTGCGTAAATTACTAAGGCTGCAGGGCTCCCTCGATAACTCACCAAGCCTGCGCCGGCGAGTTGGTAGGTAGGTACGCTGCCCGGCGTGGACTGTGGCAATCGAAACTGAAACGGGACCTTGCCCGTGAACCATGATGTAACCTGCTCCGGAGAATCCGACCGAATTCCGAGAGCAAGATTGCCATCCAGATAACTGCGGTGAGTTGTCACTGCCGTTTCCACGTAGTTCGCAGCGCGCACCTGGCGCACCGCGCTAGGCACAAACGCGAGAACCAACGCTGCCACAGCAAGCGTGGCCGCTGACAGCCTAAGCCTGGCAACACGGCGAGCGGGGTCAGCGAACGCGCTCCCCAATATGCGCAGGAGACGTTCGTAGAAATTCTCGCGGGCACCTATCGAAGCTGTGTGCTGTTCAACAGTCACGGCCACGCGGGCGCGAAGCCCAGGTGGGGCGGAATACAACGGTCGGGATCGATGTAGAACCTGAGAGAGAGCCCGCTCAGTCTCTACGCCCACCCGGCAATTCGGGCAGACTTCCAGATGGGCGCGAAAATCATACAGTTCCTGCCCCTGAAGGCGATCGTCCAGGTAACGCAGCACCTTGGCACTAAACTCATCGCAGGGGCTCATTGCGTATCCTTGTTCATTGGAGTGGTCGGGTGATCAGAGTCGCAGCACCTACTCCAAAACACGCGAAGGAAGAAAATATTCCCCAGTTTCGCAGCAAAAAGGACGGTGTTTTTCACTTCCCCCTTTTCCGCCCAAATCGTGCGTCGTAATCCTCAAGTGTTGTCGGTTCATCTAGGTTGGCCGATCTCACGCTGGGCGTTGTTGGCGCCCTTCGCTCCCGATGGTCCCTTGGCTGTAGCCAAAAGCAGTTCGCGAAGCTTGGAGCGCGCCCTCGCCAGTCTCGACATGACCGTACCGGCAGGACATTGCAGCATCGCTGCAATCTCTTCATATGAAAGCTCTTCATATTCGCGCAATAGAATAATTTCGCGGAACTCCAGAGGAAGCTGCTCGATCGCGTGCCGGACTTGCTCGCCCTCCAACCCGCTCACGTAGGCCGCATGGGGATCTCTCGACAAACCCACCGCCCGATTCGCGACATGCTCGTCCGAATCCAGGTTAGCGATCTCAGGGGCAGTCTTCCGTTGCCGCAATTGGTTCAGCCAAATATTACGCAGGATGGTGAATAACCAGCTTTTGACATTGCTGTCAGGCCGCAACCTCTCCATTGCACGAAGCGCGCGAAGGCACGTTTCCTGTACCAGATCCTCGGCTTCTGCTCGATTTCGGGAAAGAACCAGGCCGTAGCTGTAGAGCCCGTCCAAGTACTCTTGGAGATCAATAGTCGGCGGCGGTTGACCGGTTGAACGCCCAAATCGCATTGCTTACACCGGGTCGCCACTGGCCTGAATGGCAGGACTCTGATCGTTCGGCTGGCGCACCGGGGAGTAGTCCCGCGGCCTCCCTGACGGAATAGCTCCTATTTTCATACACACAATCAATCACCTCATTTATAAGGGTCTACACCAGGGGGGCGGACGGCAGCTTACTTGGATGATCAAGGCCGCGCAAACGCTACAAGTATCCGACCAACTCTATTCTATAGCGACCAGTGTGGCTGTGTCCTTCACCGACGTACGCAGAAAATGCCGTATTGGCGCGCACGACTAATCACCACGGGAGCGTTCCGAGTTTTGCGTGCGTGAACGTACCTGTCGCGACAGTCTCCGTGCCTTCATAACCGTTGAAGTTTGTCTTGGTGAAGCCCGGGGAGACGGCGTTGACCTTGATGTTTGTCGACTCCAGCTCAATCGCCATGGCGAGCGTCCTGGCGTTGAGAGCCGTCTTGGATGCAGGGTAGACGGGGCCGAAGAACGAGCGGTAAGGGAACGCTTGGTCCGAGTTCCTCGTCAGCGAGCCAACACCGCTCGACACGTTGACGATGCGGGCTTGCGGCGCCTCGCGCAGGAGCGGCAGCATCGCCTGGTAAACTGCGAGGACGCCGAACACGTTGGTCTCCCACACCGCGCGCACTTCATCAAGGGACACGTTGCTCGGGCGGGTCAATTTAGCGTACTCCGCGATGGTCATGCCGGGCTGCTTACTCGTATTGGAGATAGCAGCGTTGTTGACGAGTACGTCTAGGCGGCCAAGCTCCATGCGGATCCACTGCGCTGCGGCGGCGATTGAAAGCTGATCCGTCACGTCGAGCTGGAGCGCGCGTGCGTCCGGCCCAGCCTCCTTTGCCGCGGCCTCGCCGCGTTCGAGATTGCGCGACCCGACCAGCACCGATAGCCCTGAGTGCGCTGCAACTCGGCTAGCAGGGCGGGGGAGGACTCCACAGCTTGGGTAGCAGCGGGAATGATCGCTCCGACGTCCGAATCAATAGCCGTCGACGCACAGGTCGCATCCATGGGGAGGCACAGCCTTTCGTTCGCTGGCTGAGCTGGCGGCGCCCGTCTCCTATGGTGACCATGGAACCCTCCTGCTCTGGCACCCCGAGGACGCCGGAGAAGCGGGCCGGGCTTTCAAAGTGATCCTCTCCCGCCGCTCGCACCCGGGTGTTAAGCGCCTCGGACATTCGCGAAGCGGACCCGAACCCGGAGTTCCGACACCTGAAGCTAAATAGCGTGAAACGCATTTCGGGAGTGAACCGATACGGCGAAGCCTGGTTTGGTCAGCTCGTCAAGCCAGCCGATTACGACCAACATCAGCGCTATCCCCTGATCGTCACCCTTTATCGGAGCGGCGACGGCTTCCTGCTAGCGGGAACTGGCGACGAAAACCCCATTCAGGTGTATGCGTCGTGGTTCTTAGTTTTGACATAGGGTGGACAGGGGGATTGTCGATCCCACGAAAGTGGGACTAGCCGGATTCAGCCATGGGACGGAAATCCTCGAATACGCGATCAGTCACACCCACATGTTCCGCGCGGCGGTTGAGAGCGGGCCGGCCGCGCGTGATCCTTATTTCTACTACATGGGCGGAACGACATGGCATGAGTTGTTCGCAAAGTGGGGGCTGGGCGGATGGCCTGAGGGGGAATCGCAAAAGAATTGGCAAGCGCTAGCGGCCTCGCTTAGAGCGGACCAAATTGAAACGCCGTTACTCGTCAATGCAGCAGATTCGGAATTCATCGCAAGCCTTGCTCTTTATACTTCGCTCGAGCAACTCCACAAGCCTGTAAAACTGTACATCTACGCGAACGAACTTCACGCGAAGAATCAACCCATACACCGGTACGAGATCTTCGAGCGCAACCTCGACTGGTTTCGTTTTTGGCTACGGAATGAGGAAGACTCCTCCGCTGACAAAAAAGAGCAATATCTTGGCTGGAGGAGGCTTCGAGATGCGTGGACCCAGAGGCCAGAGCAGCTCTCGCAGCCTCAGATACCGTAAGTGGTCCGATCCTGTTAAAAGGCTACCTTATATTCTTTTCCGTTTTCGGGTGTCTTCTTCGCCATTCTGCCCTTGCCTCTTCCAATTGAACGATGAACGCCGGATTTGGAGGTCGTTAAAATTCGCTTTCGGGCTAACAAGAGGCACTGGACCGCTGGGTAAAGCATGGCAGTGAAAGCTTCCTCAATTGCAGACCCACGCACCGTTCAATCTTTTGGCCATCGCAACCCGTGTTGCCCAGACAACTAGGTGAAGTGGTTTTTCCACATCTGACGAGAATCGCCGGTTGAGTAGATTCCGGGAAAAGGCGGGTTCTAGAACTTCACATGGACGACGAAGGGTTCACGGAGGAAGAGAGATTCCTCTCTTCTCTACCCTGCCGCACGCATGGAATTACTGCGCACATTGAGGGGCACCCGAGCGTGGATCGTCGTGCCACGATTGGGTTGCGAGTCGATAGAAAGCTGTCCATCCACCAGCTTCATCCGCTCCGCCATACTGATAAGGCCAAGGCCACGGGTTTTCATTGCTTGTTGCGGGTCAAGACCACATCCCGAATCGCGCACGGTGAGTTCGATCGCATCCGGCGCGCAGCGCAGCTCGGCATCAAAGTGTCGCACGCCGCTGTGCTTGCGCGCATTCTGCACGGCTTCTTGTAAGACGCGAAAGAGGCAGAGTGAAATCTCTTTCGGAATCGTGCCTGGGACCTCGTCATGAACAAAGATAACTGCGACATTCTGCTGGTCAGAGTACTCATGGCAAAAAGCTCTCATGGCAGCAACAATGCCCAGGTATTCAAGCTTTGACGAATGCAATCCGTGCGACAAGGATTGGACATCACGCGCTATCTCAGAAATCTTTTTCTTTAATTCGCCAATACTGTGAAGTGGCTCGACAGGCAAATCGACAAACCTTTCCCTGAACTCTTCTAACCCGATTGTCAACAGGGCGAGCCGTTGACTAATGTCATCATGAAGCTCTCGGGCGATGCGGGTACGTTCCTTCTCTTGTGCTTCAATCAATCTTCGGCTCACGCCGGCGAGGGCCTCTTCCGCAAGCTTGCGTTCGGTTACATCCGCCACAATGCCTACAATGCGCAGCATCTCGCCTTGCCCGTCGAAGAAGGCGCGTCCGTTTGCCTCAAGCCAAATTACACTGCCGTCGGGACGTAAAACGCGATAGTTGTTTTTATAGTTAGGATTGTCGGGAGTAAGGTCAGTCCGTAGACTGGCATATGCCTTGCGGTCGTCGGGATGGATGGTGTCGAGGAATTGCGCACCAGTAACGCGCGTTGGGTCGTCTATCCAATTGAAAATATCTGCGGACTCTCGTGTTCGCACGATCAAGTCTGTCGGCGCGTCCCACTCGAACACGTACATCCTTCCGGCTTGCACCGCCAGAAGTAACCGCTCCTCGCTTTCACGCAGTTTTTCTTCCGCCTGCTTGCGCTCCTCTACTAGAGCAGCAAGAACCATGAAAGGTGTGGCAGTGAATAATAGGAACATCTGTAGCGACAGGACCCTGTTGATTGGGTCTGTTTCGGTGAAGGGACCACGTCCGTGGAGCGCACCCCAAATGGAAAGTAGGGCAACAATGGTCGCCGAGCTGCCGACACCCGCGGTGCCAAAACGCAAGGCGGACCAGAGAAGAAACGGCACGAGAGGATAAAGTAGTGCCGGTGGATAGCTACTCCCGCGACCCACAAACATGACGCTCCCCAAGGAAATCAGTCCAACCACCAACACAGCCCCTTCAAGATAATACGCACGAGATGCTCGTACCCCTCTCCGGGCTTGGTCAACCCAACCCAAAATGGCGGGTGTCACAGTGAGGAACGCCAATCCCTCTGACACAAAGCTAATTCTCCAACTAATCCACCGGTCACCGTTCAAGCCATAAACGCCGATAGACGATACGATTAGCGGCGCGACGATCACGGTAAAGAATGAATACTTAGCAAGGGCTTTCAGACTGTTCAAACGGGGCAGGCCGTTGAGTGAATAGCTAACGCCCCAGGCGGCGGCGATAGTCTCTAGGACATCAGCCAGAATAAGCCAAGCAATCGATCGAATCGACACACCAACTTGCAAGTCATAGAGAACAAAACCTGCTAGGCCCGCTGGAATAAGAATTGGCCAGATTTCTCGGGGCGAGAGCAACAGAACGGCTACCAAAATCGCGCACCCAGGCCAAAGGGGCCAGAGCGTTTGGGGGGCATTTATGATTAAGACCCCTCCTAGTTTTGCTGCCAAGTAGCACAGCGTGACCACGAGGCACGCCATCATAGCTTTCTGGGACCGGGAATTCAGATTCGCGGCGTTCCTTGATAGGTCACCACTGCTGGTTTCCACAGCCTGCCTCCGCTCGAGTTCCCGAAATAAGAAAATAAATAAGTCACTACTACCGCGTCAGAGACAATATTGCGCTTCTGAGGTCTGGAAGCCATTGTAATTTTTGAGCATTGGTATCATCGGGGACGTGGGAATTTTTGAGGCCTGGTGGGCTGGCGGCCCGACCCGATCATAATCAATTTTCGCTTCCTATCCGGCACGACTTATCAGGCACAATGCGAGGTAGGAGACTTACATGACGATCGCCTCCGATCTCTTGCAGCAACATATCCAGACACTTGTTGGTGACAACGCGCAATGGCAGACGCTGATCGCCGATGATCTTTTGTGGGAACTTGTCTACGCACCTGCCATCGGCCATCCGGCGCGGCTCACCGGGCGGGAGGAGGTCATGCGTCACGTGAATTGGTTCCGGGGAGCGGTGGAGAATTTCCGCTTCTTCCACATCAGAGTGTACTCCTTCGTC
>Ga0209275_10000903_pt1 | contig 12026 bp, 9 predicted proteins | sample HubBroMetageREF2_FD_188344 | JGI IMG/M metagenome (GOLD analysis project Ga0209275, IMG submission 188344) | Reference soil microbial communities from the Hubbard Brook experimental Forest, New Hampshire, USA - Hubbard Brook CCASE Soil... | ecosystem: Environmental > Terrestrial > Soil >...
CACAAGAAGGCCGGACAAGACTGGGAAACCCAAGCGAAGACATACCTGTTCCGCGCGAAACGCGCGCGCGTTCTCGCCGGATTACTTGCCGCGAAACAAAACCTTCACCAGAATGGATTCAAAGCACCAACTGCGAGTGGACTGGCAGCTGCGCTCAAGACCAGCGCAGGAAGACATGCAATTCAAGTGGCCCTCAAGCACATGAAGGCCATTCACATCGGCATCGACATGCTCGACATCACGGTGTGTGGCGCGATCCCTCCGTATAACGCTTTGTTGGGAGGAAAACTGGTGTCGATGCTAATGACCAGTCCAGAAATTGCCCTGTTCTATGAGCGAAAATATAGTAAATCCTCTAGCATCATTGCCTCATCTATGGCGGGGAAGCCGGTGATCCGCAAACCCCACCTCGTATTGCTGGGCACTACTAGTCTGTATGGAGTGTCCTCGAGCCAATACAATCGCATTCGAATTCCAGCCGCTGAAGTGGGAGGGCCGATCGATGCTTCATTATCGTATGAACTTTTGGGTCGTTCCTTGGGATACGGTTCGTATCATTTGTCTGCCACGACTGTCGCTGAGATCGAGGTCCTTCTCGCACAGAGCCAGAACGGCCGAAGGGTCAACAGTATTTTTGGCGAGGGAGTGAATCCAAGACTCCGAAAAATTCGGGATGGGCTGACTGAAGCGGGCTTTGCATCAGACGTCCTCTTGTTGCACGGCAACCCACGGTTGATCTACGGCGTAACTTTGGCATCAAACTTTCGAGACATCCTTTTGGGGCGGACCAACCGGCCCAAATATCTTCTCCCCAGACTCAAACCTGTCGGGGTCACAAAAGCTATCGGCGATTATTGGGGTAAACGATGGCTCTCGAAACGAATCGAAAGGGAGGAAGTGCTTCAGGAGGTCGCAACTCATGCTCTCTACCACCCGCTCAAGCATGGCGCGCGAGTTGTGCTACCCGCGGTCGAGGAAGATCTTCCCCTGTTCGCGGTCGCGCGCTGAATCCGCCTCATCTCCGACGGATACGTCGCGCGCGGCCGCCTCTGTTGATCCGGCCGGAGGACAGAGCATTGGATTCTCGGGCAATCCAGAATCGCGAAACTCCCAAACGTTGAGCCACGTCCTTCACTCTTTCTCCTTCCTCATGAACACCCACCAAGGCGGCAATTAGAAGTTCCGGCGCACGCCGCAACAAAATCGCGAGGTCGAACGTTGCTTCGACAACTCGGAATTCCGGTGCCAACACGTCACCGTCCGCCTTCCTGTGGATCGATTCGTCAAAGGATTCCGGTATGAGCGGATCTTCACTCTCAGCCTCCTTCGGCGGCATCCTCGTGCGCACCCCGGGAGCACAGTAGCTCGCTCGTACCCGTTGAGTCGCATTTAGTACCTCTCCGAAGAGGAATTTCCAGATCGACCCCCTCCGCGGGTCGAATTTGCGGCCAAACGTCGGGCTCATCAACCCCAGGAACACCTCCTGGACAATTTCATCCAAGACATCGCCAGGAAGTCCTCGACCGAGTTTGCGCGCTGTGCTTTTCAACCGACGAGTGATCAGAGGAGGCAACTGATCGAGCGCAACGGGATCTCTTTGCAGGAAGCGGAGAAGGAGAGAATCTACGTCGACGAACTCTTCTGCAGGCATTTGTCCTCCACAGGCCACGGCTGCTCGACCTTCGTATAGGAAGGCCAGTGCAGCGTGCCCGGGGGCATGGCGGCTCATAGGCCGCACCTGCAACGCCTTCAAAATTACAATGTAAAGGAAAGGGCCCGCTTGTGCAACAAAGCGGGCCCTTCTCGAATCTGCTACGCCGCGTCTTCCTCTGCTTCCGCCCCGTCGAACCGGGCCAGCAAATCCTTCATCGAGATCGCAAGGAACTTGCTCCACACTTCCCGACGTTGATGCTCGTACCAAAGCTTTGTAGTCGGATTCTCGGCGGTTAATTCAGCCTTTCCCAAAGCGATTAGAAACAGGTCCAGCGCTTCCTTAGCCAGCTTGCCTTTGGTCGAAACGTAGCATGCGTCGTAAAATGGGTGTTTTCGATTCACCCTCACAACCACCTGATACCCGAGATCCCATCTGGGCTCATAGAAGGCTCCGTTCAGATCTTCGAAGTAATCGATCCGGTGTGGCCGTCGATTCGCCTCCAGTTCAACCGCTTTGGTGGCTTCCTCGATCGACGCCCCGGTGATCTCGACGTGTCGCTCCGCGGCCACTTTGAACGCTTCCTGTGCCTTTAGCTTTTCGTGATCCGGTACGGGAGTGGGCCTCCCCACGACGGTTTCCACGACGCTCGCAGACATTTCCGCTGGGCTCGGTTCTGCCGACGACTGCGGCTCCCTCGCGGCTTTGGCCGCAGCCCGACGTTCTGTTCGCTGCCACTGGTTTTCCTGCTGCAGAAGGTCATCGATGTCTTCCTCGGCCAGCAGCTTCCAGAAATCCTCGATCGGACGGACGCGCTGTTTGTCATTCGTAATTCCGAAAACGTCGTCCAACTCGGGGTCGAACTTGACCTCGATGCCCCAATGGTAGGCGTAGCTTTGAAGGTGGGGCCAGTCCCCCAAACCCGAACTCTGATCTTTCGAAGAACGAGGAAACGTATCGACCGTTTCCACCTCGCGCCCGGCCCTCACGAATGACATTCCCCTACGTGATTGCCGAATTTCCCATCGTTGCTTGGAGTACTCGTCCACAGGCCCAATATCGCCGTCGCCCTTTCGTCCCACAACAAAACCCAACGGAAACCTTGCCACTTTGAGGTGAATAACTCCGACCGCCAAAGTCTGTTTCTCTGCCTCCTGTTCCTTCGTCTTCTTGAGGTTGTCCAGTTCCTTCTTGTCCTTGAACTTCCGCAGATGCGTAGCACCCACAGTTTCGTCGCGGTAATACTCGACGGGGAAGGCCCTATCCGCTACTAGGATTGCCCCACCGTCCGAAGCTTCCCGATAGTATCTTGCCTTGGGCTCAAGGAAGAGCGGATCAACTGGGGACACGCGTACCCCTTCAACTACGAGTTCAACATCGTCTAAGAGGTAACGGTAGGTTGTTCCGAAATCGTCCAGCAGATGTTCCTTGAGCGACGCCGGTGTCTTGTACGTCAAACGGTCTGGGTCAACCCAGACAACGACAGTCCCGTGATCCAGATCCACATTCGCGCGCTTCATGTACTCCCTCACAAATTCCGGGAGATCCGCTTTCTTTGGTTCAGGAATCGTCTGCAGTCCGTGCTCCGGGAGTTCGCCAGCATCGAGCCAAGCCATTGTCACTTTCTCGTTCTTGACAGTGCGTGTGTACACTTCGACTCGCCGCGTCTGATTAATCGACGCGTTGGGCAGGCCAAAACCGAACCGCCCAATAAAGTGAGGGTCTTCAAAATGAGTGCCGCCACCCCAACTGAGCGCGTAGCGTGCCATTTCTGGAAGCATGCCGGAACCGTTGTCAATGAACGCAACGGCTGTGACTACCTGCCGGCTCCGCTTCTTCGTTTCGAAGATGACGTGAACCTTCGAAGCTCCTGCCTCGATCGCGTTGTCCACCATCTCGCGGCCAGCGGCAGCCGTGTTCCGGTATCCATTGCGCCGCTGCGATTCAAGCGCTTGCATCGCATTAAAGAGCGGAAACTCGAATTTCTTCGGGAGTCGTTCCAGGTATTTCTTTTGGCGATCAATCTCATTCAGCAAACGGTCACTTATCATCGCTTTTCTCCTTGTCTTTGGCTGCTCGTGGCAGCAGGAATCTCGGGCGGCCCGATACCCACCCTCTTGCTATGTTATGTGCAGGATCGATGGCGCGTGTGCGCAAGAGGGTGCCGCCCAACTTTAATCGGGACGTACTTACCCGCCTGAGAAAATACGGATCTTCACGGGAGGTGCCTCTCGCGGAACCCTTCGCGTTGCGTCGCTTCCAGAGTTCTGGAGAGCCCCCGACTCCTCCCCTTCATAGAACAGGCGATACAACGGAACTTCCAATGCACCGGCCATTTGAGCGACTGCCCTTCAGACCAAGAACTGAATCGTTTCCCTCTCTTCGCTGCCTTGCACCGCCTCATCAGCGAGGTGACTGTCTCTGCGAAGCGTAGTCCAAAACCGTTCGTCGGATCTACAAAACCCTGCGCTCGCTCTCCGAGTTCCCAAAGGGACGTCCTTTCTCCCCAATGCCCTTCCCGCGGAAAGGCTGCGCCTAGACCGCCCGCTTGATCTGTCAAGGGCGTCCGCTTCGCTCCCGTGAACGCGAAACCCACGCGCCCTTGACAGCGCGGGCGGCTAGGCGCCGGGGACCTCTCAGGAAGGGCATTGCTTCTCTTTTTTCAAGCGAAAACCACGCTTGAAAAACGGAAGAAAAGAGGAAATGCAAAATGCAAGAAAGACAACATGCCACTTGGGGGGAACTCCTTCGCGATGCGGTCGAAAAACCGGGCCGCATCCTCGAAGCCTACACCGCATTTCACAACTACAGCTTCGGGAATGCCTTGGTCGCGCTCGAACAGTGCGTTCGACGCAACTTGCAGCCCGGGCCGCTCAACACCTATCGCGGCTGGCTCGAAAACAAACGGCAGGTCCATAAGGGGGAGAAAGGAATCACCCTCTGTATGCCCATGCCGTTCAAGCGGACTACGGACGCCGACAGCGCGGAGGAAGAACCAGCAGAGCCGCAAACGCGCGTTGCTTTCCGTTTTCGGGCGTACTGGTTTGTGCTCGCACAAACCGAGGGCGCAGAAACCTACGTTGCGCCGATTCCGGGCTTTGACTTGGAAACAGCGCTCCGTACGTTGCAGGTGACGCGTACGGCGTTTGACGAAATAAACGGAAACATTCAGGGATTTGCGAGACAACGGGAAATTGCAGTAAGTCCTCTTGCCGTCCTCCCGCACAAAACCACATTCCACGAGGTCGCCCACATCGTTCTTGGGCACACCGCTACCGAGATACTTGTGGACGGCGAACTCACCCCCCGCCATCTCCGCGAGGTGGAAGCGGAATCTGTCGCGCTGATCTGTTGCGAAACGCTGGGCCTCGACGGAGCGGAGTTCTGCCGGGGCTACATCCAGCACTGGCTGAAAACCGAAAAGGAAATCTCCAACCACAACGCGGCTCGTATCTTTGCCGCCGCCACTTCCATTTTGAAAGCGGGAACGCCCGCGACGGGCGACCAGTAGGCTGCCCACTCCACGTTTGGCCACGAATCGCCGTTGAAGCAGGAAGGGATACAAACAGGCTTTGCAAAATAAAGAAAAAGGAGAAACAGAGATGAACACGCAAGAAGCACTGAAATCGTTACAAGAGTACGTGAATGTCCCCATCGCGGAATTGACGGAGTCCGGCACCAACCCGCGCAAGACATTTGATGAGGAACGGTTGGAGGAGCTTGCCGAAAGCATCCGAAGCAAGGGTATCCTCTCGCCACTCCTCGTGCGGCGGATGGACGACCATCTGGAAATCGTCTCGGGAGCAAGGCGTTATCGCGCAGCACAACGGGCGGGCTTGCGGGAAGTTCCCATTCGCATCGCGGCACTCACGGACGCGGAGGCGCTTGAAGCCCAAATTGTGGAGAACCTGCTTCGAAGCGACATTCATCCTTTCGAGGAAGCGCAAGGCTTTCGCGCCTTACTCGACCGTGAAGGAGCAGGGTACACCGTAGAGAAGATAGCAGCGAAAACGGGCAAGGCCGCATCGTTCATTGCCAAGCGACTTCGGCTCTTGGACCTGATTCCGCCAGTGGCCAAGGCTTTTTCGGCGGGACACATCGGCATAGACCACGCGTTGCTGATTGCCAAGCTCGCGCCGGACGTGCAGGAGATAACGTTGCCGCACTGCTTTGATGGGTACTACGCGGCGGACGACAAGGAGCGCAGCCTCGTGCCCGCAAGCCGTTTGCAGGCATGGATTGAGCAGAACGTGTACCTCAGCCTCAAGTCCGTTCCGTTCTCGAAAGATGATGAAACGCTCGTACCGGAAGCCGGAAGTTGCGCCAACTGCCCGAAGCGAACGGGATTCAACACCTTACTCTTCTCGGAAGTCAGGGAAGATTCATGTGTGGATGCGGCCTGTTTCAATCGCAAGCTCGACGCGCACATCGCACAACGCGTTGCGAAGGTGCCAAATCTCGTGATGATTTCGGAGGCCTACAACACGACGGGCGAATCGCCTGTTCTTCCTCGCCGAAACTACGTCGAAGTCGTAACACGGGAAGGAAAGAAGGGCGTGGGCGCACGGCCCGAACAAAAACTCTGCGGCCATTTGACTCCGGCCATTCACGCGGACGGGATGGACAAGGGCCGAATCGTGAAGGTATGCGCGGACAGCACCTGCAAGGTTCACTTCGGGGAGCGGCAGGAGCAAGAGAGGCAGCGGCTCCAATGGAAGACCGAAAAGAAGACTGCAAACCAGAAGACTAAACAGACTCTCGCTTTCCGGCATCGCCTTTTGGCCGAAGTGCTAAAGCGGGTGAAGCCGCAGCTTGGGACCGAGGAATTGCGCATCGTGACGCAGTTTGTCTTGCGTTCCTTGTCGCACGAACTGGCGTGCCGTCTTGCCAACCGGCACGGTTTGCAAAACCCGAAAGACGCGCACGATTGGCAAATGGCCGAAAAAGCGCGGGCACTCTACAAAAAGGCAGAAGCCGATGGACTCACTGTCCTGATATTCGAGGCTATGCTCATCGGCCCTGCCGGGAGCGCGACCGAAAACAAGGACGACGACCCACTGACGGAAGCAGCTTGCCTTTATAGGGTTGATGCGAAGGCATTGCGCAGCGCAGTTGTCAAAGCCGAGAAGGAGAAAATACAGACGGAAGCGAAAACGACGCGTGCGAAGGAGAAGCCTGCACCCAAAACAAAGGCGGTCCGCAAGTAGCCGAACGGCACGACCGAACGGGGCCGTCTTTCACTGGACGGCTCCGTTCTCCTCACTATTCCTCACTTCACAATGCATCCACCGCCCTACGGGCCTTGAGGATATGCCAGCCATTGTTTTGTTGGATGCCCGATGCCGACTCGGTCAAGCGTCCCGCCATTACCGCCAACTGGCGGAGACAGTAACGGTCATTTTTCGCGCGATGTGTCACGTCGCTCTGCCGTTCTTTCCCCAACAATCCGCATGGTCACGCCGGTCACTCTCCCAACGATTTCGGCCTGAGAAGGGTAATCGAACCGCCTCACCTGCAAACGGGCATGAGGATGCGGCACGACGAGCAGTTGCCCCCTGTCCACTTCGCACCAACTGCATACATACCCGTCTCGCAGTTCCGTAAAGTAGATTGGACGTTCGTACTCGTTCTTCCATTTCACGGTACTGATTTTTCTTTGGCTGGCGTCAATTTGGACGAGCGAGCCGGGGCGAATAATGGGAAAAAGCGTGAAGTCTTCGAGACCCACATAACCGTACATCGACTTGCGCAGGTCGAGGTGTTGCAGGAGACCGACTGGAACTTCGTCCCATTTCTCTATGACTCTAGCCAGGAGATTCGTTTTCTCGAAGCGAAAACCCGGTTTGAATTCAACGGGGACGGAGACATTTTCAGTCTCCGCGTCTTCTGCGCTGCCCAGGAGATGCGTTCTTGGCAGACCGATCGATGCGCTATCTCGGCTAAAGTCACCGATCTGCAACCCAAACTTGGCCGCCACTTCGGAGAATCTTCGTTGGTAGATCACCGATACGGAATATAACTTGAACATTCCCGGTATGAATTTATCCGCCTCAATGTCAGTGATCCAGTTGTGCGAAAGGAAGAATTCGTGATTCTGTTTCAATGCCGCCATCCGCTGGCTTATTTCTTGTACCGCCCGGGTTGACAGCCGCAGACGCTCCCGGACCGACTTCAACCATTTACCGGCAACGAGGTTCGTCTTGCGTGCGGTCATTGGCGGGCATCCTACTCTCAGCGTCAGTCTATGTCCAGCCACGTTACTTTGTGAACTATATCCACGTTTTCGCCGTTGCCACAGAAATCTGCGAAGTGGTCGCTGTTGCGGCCAACGGCGCGATTTATTCCCGGCCGCACGCGAAGCGCCATATATACGACCCGGTGCCGGAGAGACCCCATGGAAACAACCGACCGCGTGCGGCAGATCCTTTCAACGAGAGGCTTGACGCTCTACCAGGTGTCCAAACGCTCCGCCGAGCTTTTCGGCCGCTCTTCGCTCTATTTCATCCCGCAACGTCTCTACCACGAACTCGCCATTGGCGTGCTCAGTCCGAACCTCCATCAACTGGCCGCGCTGAGTCGAATTTCCAACTATCGCTTTTCCGACTGGCTAGCCGTCTTCGGATTCCGGTTGGACGACATTCCGAAGTGTCAGTCGCTCGTCCCGTGGGGGCACACGGTTCTTCTTGACTCGTCCGTCTATGATCTTGAACAGTGGATTCCTTGGTTCGCCGAACAGTTCTCCGAATCTCCGCGCCCCGCCATCGCCCCACTCGGACAATTTCTGAAGCGAGGCCTGCCCGTGCGCGCGAAGGAGGTGCTGGCTCTCGGCAAGAAGCGCTTCCTCTACGTGAAGGTCGGGTGGCACGACATGTTCGCGTTTCCGACTCTCGCTCCGGGAAGCATCGCTCGAATCGACATCCGGTGTGCCCGCAACCTCTTGTCTGCTCTCGGGCCTGGCAGCAGCAAAAGTATGTTCCTCGTTGAGAATGGTCTTGCCCTTAACTGCGGTCACCTGCGACGAACCGGCAAAAACAGGATCATGCTTAGCTCGCCAAACTTCCCCTTCACGCAAGCGGAGTTAACTCTGGACGGCTCTGTTCGAATCCTTGGAGTGGTGGACGCGGAGATACGGCCGGTGGCGACCAAACTGGCGCCCCAGCTCCGTCCCCTCACGTCGAATTTGTCACGGGCTGTTGTTGCCATGACGCCCGATCCCCGTGCGGATCTGCGACAGTTGGTTCGAATATCTCGAATGCGAGTGGCGGTCTCGTTCAGGGAGGCGTCTACCATGAGCCGGTGGATAGCCCGGATGCTCGCGGACCCCATGTACTTCGCCGCGGCGGGAACGCTCTCTGACTACGAGAATGTCGCCTCTCCGCTCCGTCACGTTCAAAAAATCATTTCCCTGTGCATTCTTTACTGCATCGATTTCTGGAGTTTTCTTCGCGCTGCCGGCATCCCAGTCGATCTTCTCGGAAACAACCCTATGCCCGATTATTTGGTCCCGCGCGCCTCATATCCAAACCATCCCTCCATTGGAAAGGTGGCGGAGAGTCAACCCTCCAAGAAGCTAGTTGGAATGCTTTCCGCTCTCATCGACCAATGGCAAGAAGTACCGCTCTTCATACGCAGCACTTTGCCCGCGATCACCGGGCTCAAGGATTTTTCGGTTTCCGACGTCTTCTGCTACGACGGGAACCAAGACCCAATCCATCCGTCGTTGGTTGGCGCGTCACTTCTCGCTGTCAACCGCAGAATCAAAATGCCGGTACAGGCCACAGCACCGTCGGTGTGGGAACAGCCTCTCTATATAGTTTTCTTGCGTGATGGGAGCTATCTCTGTGGTTCCTGCGAATTGCGCCGTGGCGTTCTGATCGTGCATCCCCACTCCGAACGGCCGCACAGTTCCATCCAGCTCAAGAACGGAATCGACGCCGAAGTGATAGGCCAGGTAACGGCGATTCTCCGCCGCCTTTCTTAGGAAACGGATTTATCCCGCGTTCTACACCCAACTACTTCGGAAACGCGAACACTCTCTGAAGCGAGTGCATCCGACCGGCTTCCGCATCTCCGTGCAGTCACAACGCCTTGCCCGCGGCACTTCGGATTGGCGAACGCGTGTTGAATTGTCTCGCTTCGCACATCGACAGATGCGACATTGCCGACCAGAGCGGACGTCCCGACGGAAGCGGGCAAACGAGACGTTCAAACCGAGCCATGCTGAGTACATCCGACACAGTTCGAAGTGCAAAAACCGACGATGGCCGAGTCCTTCTGGATATTCGTTACGGCCAGATGTTTTCCGTCAATGTCGTCGGCTCGAACATTTTGGAATTGGTAGAGAAGGGATCGGACGAGGCACGCATTGCGGAAGAAATCAGTCGAGCATACGCAATGAACATCGAAGTCGTTCGCACTGACGTTCACGAATTCGTAGCTGCCCTCTACAAACATCGCATTCTCCGGGCCAATCGCTCATCTGACGCCCATCGATGAGGGCAACTGCTTACGAGCAATCGATGAAATCACTTGACCAAGCCGAGCGAGACACTTACCGCGTCATCATCACCAGGCGCAGCGGCTCAGAGATTCTGTTTTCATCCAACGGGCCCGGTTGGTCTCTTCCTCGCCTAGAAATACTTTCCAGATTCAGGGTCGCGGAGCAGTTGACGGCGAAGGTACACGCAGAAATAGGAGTCCGGGCGTATTGCCTTCTCGACCTCGATCTCGGCCTCTCCACATCCAATCGAAACTCGGGACCAACCATACACGCCATCATGGAGGCTCTCCAACAAGATGAGAGCGCGCCCCCTGGCAGTTGCTGGCTCCCCATCAACGGTGTGCTGTCAGGTTTCATTGATGTCCGAGAGGATGGTCTTGCAGTCAAGGAGGCACTGCACGGTGCGGACTCAAACCTCAGCAAACAGTACGTTGGCCCATTCGCGACGCCTGGCTGGATTGAACAGCTTTTTGAGTGGGTCCAAACACAACTCGATCCTCAAGGTTTTCGAATAACCGGGGTTATCCGCCAACTCAACGCCAGCTCGACCTTCAGTCTCATCAGGTTAGAAACAACCGGTCCCGCGATATGGTTCAAGGCCACGGGAAAGCCTAATCTTCACGAACGTCCTATCTCCCTTTCTCTGGCTCGTCTCTTTCCCGAATACGTTCCTGCAATCCTCGGAGTCCACCCAACGTGGAATGGATGGCTATCGGAGGAAGCGCTGGGAACGACGCTCGACGGTCTTGCGGAGTCCTCTGTTTGGGAGAGGGTCGCAATGGAACTTGCGAAGCTCCAGATCGCCTCGGTCGGTAAGTATGCCGAACTCCTCGCGAGCGGTTGCAAAGACCGGAGGCTTCCGAAGCTGATCGAATACATCAACCCGTTTTGTGCTCGGATGACTGAGTTTATGGCCGTACAAGAAAAAATCCCGCCGGCGCCTCTTATCAGCTCCCAACTTGCCCTTCTTTGCGAACGCCTGAAGGAAGCATGTACGCTGCTCGAAGAGTTTCGTTTGCCGGCGACGCTGGGGCATACCGATTTCAATCCCGGAAACATTCTTGTTTCTTTGACGGGATGTTGCTTTCTCGACTGGGCTGAGGGCTGCGTCACTCATCCGTTCATCACATTCGAGTATCTGCGCGAACACGCCCGCCGCACCCTTCGCCAGGACACTCCGATCGGCGAGCGACTTGCCCGTGCTTACCTGCGCCCCTGGCAGTCCTTCTTTTCCTTAGACGCTCTCGTGCACGCGATGGCTTTTTCGCCGCTTATCGCAATTTTTGTCTCTGCCATTGCCGGCGAAACATGGCGTTCGCTCAACCCGGTACGAGATCCGAGGATCGCCGCATATTTTCGCAGCCTGACGCGGCGGATGTATCGCGAAGCGACAGACACGGTTGAAAGGAGCGAACGATGTCTCAAATACAGCTAAGGAGAATGACTGCTCGCTTGCGGGTCGCAAACTCCACTCAGCACCCAAGCCACTCTCCCACTCCACGTGTGAAGGATAAGGTCGAAGACCTTACCAGCCGATCGGCATTCCGGCGCAATCAAATGCGGCTACCAGTGTGAAGTGGGAGGGTGCGTAATGAGGTTTCTGACTCTAAAAGCGTATTGGAAACTCATCCGTTTCGATCTTTACCTCGCGCGCGGCGACTTCGCCGCTCTTTATGACAAGGTTCGAAATCATCCGGTCGCTACGGACGCGCTGCACTCCAATGAAATCGAGCGGATCTGTTTGGCGGTTGACATGGCCTGCATTTGGTACTGGAAAGAGGTTTTGTGCTTGCAACGTTCCGCGGCCACGGCGTGTCTACTAAAGCAGTTTGGAGCGCCCGCTCAAATGGTCATCGGCGCTCAGCAAATACCGTT
>Ga0209275_10000904_pt1 | contig 12024 bp, 8 predicted proteins | sample HubBroMetageREF2_FD_188344 | JGI IMG/M metagenome (GOLD analysis project Ga0209275, IMG submission 188344) | Reference soil microbial communities from the Hubbard Brook experimental Forest, New Hampshire, USA - Hubbard Brook CCASE Soil... | ecosystem: Environmental > Terrestrial > Soil >...
TGTGTTCGCTGGCAGCACATGGTTTATGGCCAATTCAGTTTATTGTCATCTGCATGCTTTCGGAGCTTTTCCAGACCGCGATAATAGTGATGGCGGATGTTAACGTAAGATTGGCCCAACCTCTCAGCGATCTCTGTGAACGTACAACCCTCATAAAAATGCAGTCGTAAGGTCTCTCGTTGACATTCGGTCAGGCTGTCCCAAACCCTCTTCCACCCGTCTTTGCCAAAACAGCTTTCAACCGTATCGCCGAAGTGTGCGCCTTTGGGGTGAAAGAAGTCACTTTCAATCCGATTGTCCATGATTACGGACGCATAGAAGCCATGCGATTTCAGCCGCCGCCGACGCAACAAAGCCTGTGTATAGGCCACCTGGAGGATCCACGACCGCGCTGTGCCTTTCGTGCTGTCAAACACCGCGCTTTTCCTGTGAATGTAGAGAAATACTTCCTGTATGAGGTCATCCGCCTCAGCTTTATCGCGTAGAATTCTTTGACCAATATTCCTGACAGGACGAGCATAACGTCGGAAGAGCAAAGCCAGGGCATCGCGGTCGCCCCTCTGGACGCCCGTGATCAGAACTTCATCTGCAGTTTCGCTTGATTCGCCAGTATCTGTCGACAGTCCCTCCCCCGCGATTACTCGCGCTTGGCCGATTGACATGGCCGGGAATCGAGATGTCGTAAACGAGCTCATCGAGTCATTAAGACGCTAAGCGAATATCAGATTGCCCGCCTTCACAGTCTCTAGGCCAGCCACGCGATTCATGCGACCCGTAATCCCATTCGGTGGTCTTAAGTAGGTCTATACGCAAGACTCGACGCAGAAATTGGAGAATTAAGTGCCGAGCTTGCGTGAAAGATTTGGCCACCGTCTCAGGGCAATCAGGTTGGCGAGAAAGTTAAGCCAAGAACAGTTTGCTGAGCTCCTTGGAATATCCGTAGACTTTCTGAGTCTGATCGAACGTGGCATCAACGCGCCCTCGTTCGAGAACCTCGACGCTTTTTCCACGCAGCTCAAGATGCCGCTTTCCGTTCTGTTCGATTTCGACAGCACTTTAGATCCGTCGTTGCGCGAGTGACTACTCCCGCCAATCCCTTGAGGCACCCAAGCCGGCAGAGCTGGCTTCCGAAATCGCCCTCAGAGTAACCCGTAACCTCGTTCGGTGGTACTCGGCATGAGATTACGACAGACTTTCGCGCGGTGCAACGTAAGAGTTGGGTAATCTAAAGAAACAATTCGGGCTGCGGATTCGCCAGATTCGCGACGAATCGGATAGAACGCAAGAGGAATTTGCCGAGATACTCGGCATGTCTGTCGATTTTCTGAGCCTGATCGAGCGTGGCAGAAATGCACCTTCGTTTAGAAGGCTCGAAAGAATGGCGCGAGGACTCGCGAGACCTGTTGCGTATCTCTTCAGCTTCGATCCCAATTACAAGCCCCGAAAGCGGACAGCGCGTCGATATTAGACCTTCAGAATCTTGTCTCTAATTACGGACGCTCCAACCGTTGTGTGACGCAAATACATGCCGTGTGCTAGATTTCCGACATCGAGAGATTCGCAAATTCGGTCAGTCGTGTGAACCCTTCACTGTTGTCACGGCCCTCGTGGAAGTGCGGCCATTCTTTTCCCCAGTGGATTCGCTTGTGTTCCATCGTCACGCTATCACTTTCTGTCGGACTTCTTTCCTTATCTGTCTTTGCACATGACCGCCGCTCCATATTTTCCACCGGTTTAATACCTCTACTTCTTATTACGCTGAGCTTTGCTGCATTCTTGAACATCTATTCTCTGTGGCGCTTTCGGAACGAACATCGAGAAACGGACCAGGCGTTTCGTGATACCGATTGCGAGTTTTCATCCATTTTCCGAAATGTTCTCGACGGTATCCTGATAGCAGATGACGAGGGCCGTTGTTTGGACGCAAACCCAGCGGCGACGACTATGCTGCGATGCTCTGTGAAAGAATTGATCGGTGAAAACATCAGCCGATTCCTTGCGGACACCGATGCATTTGCACAAGGATGGGACTGTTTCCTTCGTAACAAGAGCCAACGAGGTCGGGCAGACCTAATCGCAGACGACGGAACAATTGTGTGCGTGGACTTCACCGCTGCAGCGAACTATTTGCCGGGCCGGCATGTACTCATCCTCTGTGACGTTACCGAGCGAGCGAGCGCCGAGCTATCCCTTAGAAGGAGCGAAGAACGATTTCAATATATGGCCAATAACATCCAGGAAATCTTTTGGATGATGGATGCCAATACGCAAGAGATCACTTACGTAAACAAGGCGTACGTCACGCTTACTGGCCACAGCGTCGATGATCTTCGAGCTAACCCATCGTCATACCGTGAACTGATCCATCCGGAAGACCGCATCCGCGTTCTTTCGAAACTTCGGGAAGTTGTAAGTTCTGGGACGCTCGACGAAGAGTTCCGGTTCATCCGAGCCGATGGAGCCGTGCGTTGGGTCTGGGCGAAGGGCTTTCCCGCGCGAACCGATGGCGTAACCCGTTGGCTGGTCGGGACGGCCCAGGACATCACGTCGCGCAAGCAGGCGGAGATGCAGATTACCCAGCATCTCGATGCTGCCGAGGCAGCGCGTGCGGAAGCCGAAGTACTCAGAAGATCAACTCTGGCTCTCAGTCAAAATCTTTCGATGGACTCCGTCCTCGACACTCTTCTTCAATGCATTTTGGAGCTAGTTCCATTTGATGTCGCCACGGTGCTGTTCGTAGAGGACGCATCGAACTTGATGGTTGCACGTGAAGCTCCTCAAGCTGTGCCCAAACGGATTGGACTAACCTTCAAGGCATCCGAGAACGTTTTCCTAGAGAGAGTCTTGTTCGAGCAGAGGGCCATGCTCTTACCAGATGCAACTCGGGAGATAGAATGGCGAGGAATCCAGCCACTCAACCGAATCGGGTCGTGGCTTGGCGTGCCTCTCATCGCTGCCGGTAATGTTCTGGGCATTCTGTCTCTCGGTGCATACGCGGCAGAAGTCTTTGCGCCCGAGCATCTCCGGCTGGCGAAATCCCTCGCCGTCGCCGCTGCTGTCGCTATCAAGAATGCAAGGGTCCACGAACGCGCGGAAATCTATGCGGCTGAATTAGAGCTTAACCTCCGCGAACTCCGCGAGACCCAGAAAGCGCTCGAACACGTCAAACTCACGTTCCCTCGATCGACAAACATCTGAAGATTCATCCACTACTTTTCACTCCAACTTTTCATTAAGCCCTCGAGTGTGCCTGCCCTTCTGCCGGTTTTGGGGTTGTGGGTTCGATCCCCACCGCCCCTACCAATCACCTTTGTTCTGAATTACTTGGCACCCACCAAACGTAACGTAACGGCTGGACGTAATGATTGACCGCCTACGTTCTCCATCGCGTCCCTCTGGGATTGTGGAATCGCGTGCGCATAGACCTTTAGCGTGGTCTTCACGTCAGCGTGGCGCAACTGGCTTCGCAGTACTGTTAACGGCACAGATGCCTCAACCAGTTCAGTGGCAAGACCGTGACGAAACGCGTGCAAGCCCGTTGTGGGTATACCCAGCTTACGCAATATCGGCCAAAGTCCAACACGCACTACGTTTGCCCGAGAGCGTGGCCGTGAGGACCGGAAGTTGGTCATCCTTCGTTACGAAAATATCAATGGGGTTCCCGTGGGCCAAGTTCGCGTTGACGGTTACGCTTCCGGTATACGGCAAATTGAACGGTATAGCCTTGAACGAGTTTGCCGGGAGGTTTTCAACTTCATCCTTTAACTGAATTGGCGCGTGGATAGTAGTGGAGACCATTTCCGTCGTAGCCGTCGTAGCCTTCGTGCCATTCTTGTACCAACCGAACCCCATCAATCCGACTAAACAAAGAAGGAGAATCCCCAGACGCTTCGCAAAACCGGAGCCCGATGCCGTCGCCGGCTGCTTTCCCAACGTCGCGGCCTTGGCGGTTGTGTACTCGGCTTCGGTAAGTTGACCTTTATCGTGAAGGTCTTGGAGCGTTTTCAGTTCGTCGGCAATAGGCACGCGCAACCTCCGATCTAACGTGTCTAGCCTGATCGCAATTCATGCTACAAGCGATGGTATTGTGTCTATGAGTCAATAATGAGGTGTCGCCGAACCAGCCGCCGACGTGCAGGCCTGGATCGCCGGCCATCACCCGCACGAGAAAAACGCGTTCCGGGATGCGATTGATAACGCCGTCGAGCCAATGCGGCGCCTGGACGCGCGATTTCCAAATCCGGCCAAACCTCGATAGTTACGATTTTCGAGCACCGGGGACAACGGTGCATCCGCGAGTTCTATTTCTAAGCTGTGCTGCTACGGTCGAAAGCGTAGCGTCTAAACCTGCACCGTTCAAAAGCAGAAGAGGTGCAGCGCCCGACAGTTCTAAGGCGTTCGTTTGGGTAGTGCGGAAGGATGCGCCACCCGCCCACTGTGTCAAGTGAACAGAAAGCGGAAAAGAAGGAGATGATGTGTTTCCTAGTGAGATACAGCTTCGGACGTGATTACCCGCTTAAGGAGCTCGGGATTCGCTACCCACTGATAGTTTATGCAGCAGCTCACTCCATTGGCCACCCAATCTTCGGAATTGTCATCTAGTCGCCTGACACGCAAGCGGTATGTTTCTACATCGAGCAATACACCGCCTTCCAATATTCCGGCAAGACTTACATACGCCACGATTCGGGAATCTGGCGACCAGTACAGGCCAGAGGTAGCATTCTTTTTATGAAATAGTTCTCGCTTATCGAGTCCAGTCGGACGAATAGCGTAGTAGGTATCATGGTCGCGAAAAGCAATCCATCCGCCATCGGAGGACCAAGTTGGATTCAAACCCTTGCCAAGGTCACGGATTTTATCAGACGCAATGTCATAGATTTGCGTTGATCCTCCATTCTCAAAGACTATTTGCTTGTCATCGGGAGACCAACATTGAGAAGTGAAGTGCCACCTCTCTTCGACGTTCGCTTTGATAAGTCGCGCCGCCTTTGTACTAACATTCACAATTTCGATGCTAGCCGTGCGCCGCCCCCGGGAATTCGTCAATGCTATCGATGTGCTATCGTGAGACCAGCAGAAATCAATCGGAGTTCTCCCCTGATACTCTCTGGGATCCGAGCCGTCCGATCGAACGACCCCCAAGATAAGTCGACCAGAAGCGTCCCGAACATCACCGGCAACATTCGTCCCATCCGATGAGACAGCACCTGACATCTTTGGCATCAGAAAAGGTAATCTAACGCCCCCGGTCGCGGTGCGGTGATTGAAGGAAACAGCGTCGAGGACATCTTCGTACCACGTGATCGTCAAACCTTGGTCGTGCTGGAGGCGGATTAGTTCATCGAGAACCGAATCGCGAGCCGGAACCGAGTTTTCTGCCGCGGAAAGTGTGAAATTTGACCGGCGACCCGCTAAAAAACTTGTGCGACGTTCACCTCGGCTGAGCAACGTTGCTGCAAGCACAGCGACGATCAGAATCGTGAAACGGATACGCACGTAACCTCCATCAGAGAACGCCGAGGATTAGAAATGGATGTTGACATTCCAACCAACGGTCCGAGGCGGGGCCGGCGGATTGAAGGCGCTGAGTCCCACCCAATGGGCAAAACTGTTGCTGTTCGGCCCTAGAATGTTATACCGAATCGTATTTTGGGGCCATGCGTAGGCGTTGTCCTCAATTTGCTCGACGCCGTAACAGGCGTTCTGAGCATAGGCGCGCCAGGGAGTCGCTCTGGATATATCGTCCGCCTCGAACCGACTACTGATTGGACCCGGCGTAATCCAATCGTTCAAAGGAGCACGGCCAGTAAGGATTCCGAGAATACTGAAGCCCTCCGGCGGGCCACCGTCAATAACGAAGTCTTCGTCTATTTCATCCTGCACATACCAAAATGCATGGTTGGCCAAACGTAAAGTATGTTTGACCGGTCTGTAGAACATTTCCGCAGAGCACGTGGGTGTTGGAGGGGGTGGTGTAGGAACCGGCTCTGGGGGAGGGCACGAATCTCCTTCGAGGATACTGTCCGGATCGCAGCCGCCGCACATTGTTGGGTCCAAGAAGCCTACGCAACCGTTCGGAAGAGGCCCTTCACCACCACCACCACCGCCGCTTGCGCCACAGCCCTCACCCGTCCACGCGTCGCAATCAATCAGGTGACGTCCGTCTAAATCCAGGTGGTTTACTGGATCGTTGTGGACGTAACCGTAGAGATTGAACCCCTGCGGATTCGCACCTCCTCCAGGGACGGAATCGGTGCTGGAAAAGCGAGCGAGGCGATTCACGTAAAAACGGTGCAGAGCATTGTCGTTCGCGGATTCGGCGTCGCGCGCGTAGGTGGTGAAATGGCGGTTTGTCAGCGTGCTCACATACCAGTCTTCGCCGTAGGGAAACTGCCCTTTCTGGCCCACGATGTTTCCGCTCGTGTTTAGGTGAACGCGAATGGATTGATGATCGAATGCGTGATAGTAGAGCGTACCGCTAAGGCGGGAGGCGATGAGCTGATTGCTTAGATAGACGTATTCGTTCGCCAGCGCTCCATTCGTGTACTCAGCGATGGCATGGTTCCCGTCGTAGATAGACACAGTAGTGCTACCACCGCTGACCTTTACCGCGCGAATGCCGAATGCGCCGTAGGAATATGTGCCAGACCCCAAGGAGCCGCTCGAACTCACCAGCCGGTTTTCCGCGTCGTAGGAAAGAACGTTGCTTCCGTCATTCGTGACGTTCCCGTTGGCATCGTAGATATAACCGGCCGTTGTGATGCGATTCGTGGTCGCACTCACCGCGACTGAGTTGGCGACTGCAGTTCCGGCAGTGACCGTTTGATTTGTGCGATTCCCGTAGCGATCATACGCAAAGGACAAGCCCCATTGCGGGTAATTGGAGTCGCCCGTTGTTAGAGCAGTTGAAAGGCGACTCAAGGAGTCGTATGTGTAGGTCAGGGAGCGGCCTGAGTCCACCGCATCGGTGATGCTGGTGATTTGGCCATTGTTCCCTCCATTTTGCGTTCGGCTGTAGCTGACGTTGTAAACCGGGGTCGATCCTGCTGCAAATTCAAGTGATTGCAGCTGCAAACGATCCGGAGAGTAGCCGATAGTCGCGGCCACCCCGTTTCCGTACGTGAAATTCGTATTAAGCTGAGCGGCATTGTACGAGAAACTGTTGGCATACGTCGTCGAGCTATCAGAAATCGAAGCTAGACGACCGATGGCGTCGTAGGTCCTCTGAATAACGCGACTAGAGGGATACGTCAAGGAAGTCACTGCTCCCGCCAGATTATATTGATAGCCGATCGTGTACGTTGAACCGTTAATTACGTACTGAGACTGCGTCGCTCTGCCCAAATTATCGTATCCGTATGTAGTGGTCCCGAGGCCATCGGTCAAAGTGAGAATGCGACCATTGTTTAACTGCGATGCAGTCGTCCCGTACGCGTAGGTTACGGTAGGCGTGGCCGAGACGCCCGATGTTCCCACATTGTAGCTGATTTGATAGGGGCGGTTCATCGTGTCGTAACTGTACGTCGTGATGACGCCCCGAGCGTCAGTCCTCTGCGATATCTGATTGTAGGTATTGTACTGAAATGAGGTTGTCCCCGACTCAGGCAAAGACTGGCTTGTGAGACGGCCCATGCCGTCGAAAGAGAATACGCGCGTTTGCGATCCTTGAGTTGACGTCGCAAGCTGGCCCAATACCGTATAGGAGTAACTCGTTTGGAGGGTCAGCGAGTTGCCGTTGGTCGGGTCCGGCTCGTAGGTCGTTGCAAGGCGGCCCAACCCGTCGCTTTGATACTTTCGTTGATTTCCGACAGGGTCCGTGACCGTCGTCGAAGCCACCGAATAAGAGTACGCAGCCTGTTCGCCGTCCGGCAGAATGACTTTCGCTTTTCTGCCCAAAGCATCAAACGTTGTTTCAGTCCAGTATTGAGCAGAAGATGTATAGGGGTTGCTGACGTTGTAAGGCTGGTCCAATCCATCGTACTCCGTCTGTACGGTGGAATAGAGCGTGCCCGAGGCGTCAGTTACGCTCACCTTCGTAGTTCTGCCGAGACCGTCCAAGTAGGAGGTTTGTGTCATTTCGGAAGTCCCTTGGACCGGATTCGTCGTGCTCGTGGTATGAAGTGTGTCGTTGTACGCCGTAACAATTTGCGCCGAGTCCGGCCGTGTGGTCGTGGTCGGTCGACGCATCAAATCGTAGGCAAAAGACGTCGTTTGACTGTTCGGATCAGTTATCGAGGCAAGCTGCCCGGTGTAAGAATTGTAGGTGTAGTTAGTCGTAGTGTGGGTGCCGCTGGACGCTCCTTTGAGGACCGAATCTGGCGAAGAGTACTCGGTCGTGGCTGAGAAATTCCAGCTTATCGTTTCGCAGCAGTCTGCGGCAGCTAGGACGCGGTTTCCAAATACATCGTAATAGGAATTCTTGGTCACACCTCCCGAAGGAGCCGCGGCATTCGTATAGGTGATTGCAGCGGTTGGGTTCCCGCGAGTCGTGAAGGTGCAGGGGTAATTCGTGTCGTTGTGCTGCACAATCCCCGTCGGGCAAGGACTGATGGTCGTCCCGTCATAGGCAGTGTCCTCGCGGTATTGAACGGTCCCTGTGGAATCCGCGATGGTCTTTTCCGTAACGCGATTCATGATGTTTAGATTCGTATAAGCACTTGTTGACAAATATGTGTAATTCGTCGTCCGGAGTACTGCTCCCGGGGCTCCCGTGCCGTAATCATGTTCCTTCGACACATCGAGATTGCCGAAGGAATCATAAGTTGTCTCTATTTCGGATTGTGTGCTGTTGTCTTCGAGAATCGTAATTTTCGTCGCCGGCGATCCATTACTGGCCCACGATGTGTTGATGGTCCGAAGAAGCGTTCCAGAAGTGCTGCCTTGATACAGCTGCTCTTGCGTTTCCTGCCCCAAGGAATTAAAGGTGTATACCGACTGGTTTGCTGCAGTGTCGTAGGGCATCTGCGGCGCGGTTACGGTGGTAACCCAGTTCGAGCCGCTGGCGGCCCGCGAGAACTGCCAGACATTCGTGTTAGTACCATCGTAAATGGTGCGCGTGAGATTGGTTATGGTTCCATCCGCGCAGTTGACGCCGTCGTTTGTTGCGCCGTATTGGTATTGGATGTAGCCACCGTTGGGCAAGACAACTTTTGATAGCCGCCCCGTCACATAGCCTGTATTCCCCGGAGTGGTCTCGTATGTGAACGTATAAGTGAGACCATTCGGGTAAGAGATCGACGTCGGCAGACTCGCGGTACCGCTGTACTCCACGACGCCGGAGCACGCGAAATTTGTTTTGATATTGAAGCTTCCGAGGTTGAGCGTAACGGTGCGATAAGTGCCCGTAGTATCCTGGTATTCGTATGAAATGCTCGACGATCCTGAAATGACCTTTAATGCGAGGTGCCCAGCGCTATCTGTCCAGTCGGTTTCGCTTGAATTTACGACGGTGCTGCTGACGTAGTTTCCGTTCGTATCCTGGATCACCGAATCTGTGAGTTGAATTCCGGCAGGGCTGTATACCGTCATTGTCGGCGGCGTCGTTGCAGTTATGTAATACCCATCCCAGGAGTAACCCGACTTTGTGCCTTCGACCTTGCCGCATTCTAAAGTGTAATTGATACCGAATGCGTGTTCCGTTCCGTTAGGCTCGGTGTACACGTAGTTACTGTAAGTCATGTATTCTTCTTCAACTTCTTTGCCAGCTACCAGACACTGCCCCTCAGTCCCGGAGACGCTGAAAGTGATTGCGCCCGCCACATTGAGCGTATTCCAGCCCCAAGTTGGACCTCCGCCCTGATTCATAGGAAACGGGATCCACTTGCTGCTGACGTTTTGCCAGATCAAAGAATTACTTGTCGCCGAGAAATCGAGGCTGATGCCTCGGCCTTTGTTCGAAATAATTGGAAACGAAATGACGGTATTCAGGTTCTGCCGGTTCACAGCATCCGCCGGACTGACCTCGAAGGAACCATATAGCGGGAAACCTGTCTGCGTCCAAGCGCACGGCGAGAGAAGCAGTAGGCCGAGTAGAATGATTGTCCTCTTCATTGCCACTCCTATTGAATCGGGAAGCTGGAGTCAGAAAGGCCCGTGTTGAAGGAGACGCTTTGAATCGAGATGGACGCCCAGGGAGTTCCATTCAGAGATTTCTGGATTGACGACGGATATAACACGCCGGACGAGTTTTGGTAGTTCGAAAGGAACACATCAACGGTTGTTCCAGCGACTGCGCCCCGCGCTGGACGGCTCACATAAGAGATTCTCTGGGGCAGACTAGAATTCGCGTCGATCCAAATATCGCGCGTGGAGAGGCTTGAGAGCGACTGCAAGCCAGGTTGCGTGGCATACGAGTCCCAAGTTCGAATGTGATGTAATGAAACACCATTTGACGATTCCAAGGCTACGTATTCGAAAGAGTAATCCGGGTCGCTGAGCATTGCGGCGAAAAGTGGAATCGGAAAGTAAGGAGCTTGGCTTGTGACCGCAAGTTCGAGCGTTGAAATCGTTACCGTTGCCCCGACCAATTCATTCGCTTGTCCGTTTGCGTAAATGGTTGTGCGGGTGGCATCTGGCATAGTCATCTGGACAAGGCTTTCGGCACTACCCTTCGTCAGAATTTGGATTGTTCCCAGACTCGCCTGCGATCCAGCCACGGTTTGAACGCTTCCTGTGGCCACCGAATCGGAAGGCAGACTACTCCCCATCGTGCTTATACTTCGTTGCAGAACTGCGATCGCTTGAGGATCTTGCGTCACCGTTGTAGAAGTCTGCCGGGCGCTTGAGGCGAAACCGACCGCGAGCACACAAGGCAGAAACGCCAGCCGTTTTAGAAGCATAATTCCTCCACGGCAAAAAATGTGGTAATCGTATAATTGAGTACTTCTGTTGATGTCAAGTAAATATATGAGTATTTCTACTATGGGTTAGGTAATGTTAGTCTAACCGTCGATTCGCGAGCAAGACCAACGGTCCGATCTGACTGGATTCCGACCCAGAACTAAACTGTCCGACGAAGTTGTGAGGATGTGGGGGCAGAACTCTACGGACCAAGAGTGAGTGATCGAAATGAAATCGCTGACCCCGTGTTCGACGCGTCATTTCTGAATTTCAATCTGTCCGCATTCAGTAGCCACGATCTCCGGCCTGCCCCGATAGTTCGTTATCTTTCCTGTCACGCACACCCGCAAGCCTTTGTACTCGTCCTCCGGCGTCCCGAACTTTTCGCGATCCGAACCCCAAATCAGAATTCACGAATTGCTTTCGTTTTTGCAGCGAACCAGAAATCGCGATTGCGCCACTCCTGAATTGCGGCACGCACCTTGCTGTCAACATGAACTTCGTCGTAACCGACGGCGCATCTGTCGGTCGCAATTCCGACCACGCCAGAAGTCACAACCGCTCTTGCCCCATACGCCTTAGTCCTCTAACCAGCAGATTCTCCGCTACTTGAAAATCGCCCGGTCGGAAGTGCGCTGAGGACAGAATAATTCTCTCTTCGTGTTCAGTTGATTGCATCATTCGTCGCGCCATCCCGCTGAACTTGGCTCAGCGGAGATTCCAATGTTTGAAAAAATCGTAATCAAGCCATTCTTTTTGTCACGACATCGCGCAGCCCCGCTCGCCCGCGAGCGAGAACTATTCTTGGCCTGGTTGCATCGTGGGGGAAATGGTTTAGGGAATCTTAAAATTACTGCGTGTTACCTGCTTCAAATTGTTCGATTCCTCAGCCTGAAAGCACCACGGGACGTTGCGCAGGATGAAGTAGTGCGGGCTGCAAAATCCTGGGCAACCGACAGCGGGCAAAACAGACGGCACCGTCCCGGCTTTTATTCGGAGGTTCTCTTTGCACGGATCGCACGCCGCTGGCTTCGTTTCCAGGGCAGACTTCTGCCTTGCCCTCCAGATCCACAACCCTTTTCCAATATTCTCGACGACTTCGTAGGTTATATGCGGACGGAGCGGGGGTTTGCGCCGATCACGATAGAGGGCTGCCGTTTCCGTACGGCACAATTTCTCACT
>Ga0209275_10000906_pt1 | contig 11990 bp, 14 predicted proteins | sample HubBroMetageREF2_FD_188344 | JGI IMG/M metagenome (GOLD analysis project Ga0209275, IMG submission 188344) | Reference soil microbial communities from the Hubbard Brook experimental Forest, New Hampshire, USA - Hubbard Brook CCASE Soil... | ecosystem: Environmental > Terrestrial > Soil >...
GCGACTAAGATTTAGCGCCGTTGACCGGCCCGATCCTAGCCACCGAGGCGGCGAGCAAGCATGACCTGGACCTGGCAGCTGGAGAAGGAAGACGGGACCGTGCTCACATCGCGCGGCCTGCCGAAGGAGAGCTTCGGCAGCCAAGGGGACGCCGAGAGCTGGATCGGCGAGAACTGGCGCACCCTGCTCGAGGCCGGGGTGGACCAGGTGTCCCTGCTGAATGAGAGCCGGGTCGAGTACGGCCCGATGAGCCTGCACCCCGGGAAGTAGCAACCGAAGCCGGGCAGGCAGCAACGGGCGCGGCGATCAGGGTCTCAGCTGCGGGTCCGCGGGCTGGCCGTGGCCGCCGGGTCGGTAAAGATCGCCGGGCCGAGGACGTCGTCGATCCGGGCCATCAGCGCGGGGTCGAGGCGGACGCCCGATGCCCCGGCGTTCTCGCGTACCTGCTCCGGCCTGGTGGCGCCCACGATCGCCGCGGAAACCCCCGGGTTCTGCAGCGTCCACGCGACCGCCAGCTGCGCCATCGTCAGGCCAGCCTCGTCGGCCAGCGGCTTGAGCTGCTGCACCCGGCCAAGGATGTCGTCGGTCAGGTAGCCCTTGATGAACCTCGACCCGCCGGCGTCGGTCGCGCGCGAGCCCGCCGGAGCGGCCGAGCCCGGCAGGTACTTGCCGGTCAGCACGCCTTGCGCGATCGGCGAGAACACGATCTGGCCGATGCCCTCCTTCTCGCACAGCGGAAGCACCTCGGCCTCGATGACCCGCCACAGCATGCTGTACTGCGGCTGGTTCGAGACGATCCGGTCGAATCCCATCTCCCCGGCGATCCGCAGCGCGGCCGCGATCTCTTCGGCCCGCCACTCGGACACGCCTATGTAGAGCACCTTGCCCTGCCGGATCAGGTCGTCGAAGGCGCGGAGGGTCTCCTCGAGCGGCGTCTCGTGGTCGTAGCGGTGCGCCTGGTACAGATCCAGGTAGTCGGTCTGCAGCCGCCGGAGCGAGCCGTGCGCCGACTCCATGATGTGCTTGCGGGACAGGCCGCTGTCGTTGACGCCGGGGCCGGCCGGCCAGTAGAGCTTGCTGAAGATCTCGACCGACTCGCGGCGCACGCCACGCAGCGCCCGGCCGAGCACCTCCTCGGCCTTGGTGCCCGCGTAGGCGTCCGCCGTGTCGAAGCTGGTGATGCCCTCATCGAGCGCCGCGGCCACGCACGCGCTGGCGGCCTGCTCTTCGACCTGGGAACCATGGGTGATCCAGTTGCCGTAGGCGATCTCGCTGATCTTCAGCCCGCTGCGGCCGAGGTGACGGTATTCCATGCAATCGACCCTAGCGGCCGTCAGGCCTGCCGCCGGCGGCCGGTGACTCAGACCTTGGTGCCGGGCTTGACCCTGGGCGTCGGCATACGCAGCCGGCGGAACTGGGTGTTGCGGACCGCCACGTACATCCGGAGACCGCGGGTGCTCTCACCGGGGAACCGCTGCTGTGCGAGCTTGATCACCCGGCCGGAGACCAGGATGCTCTCGGTGACGATCACCGCGAGGATTATCAGCACCGCATAGTCGATCACCGCCGACTTCCGCAGCGAGGGAAGGAACAGCAGGACCACGAGCACGAGCACCCCGAACATGTAGTACTCGCTGATGCTGCGCCTGGAGTCCACGTAGTCACGGGCCAGCGCCCGGACCTGGCCCTGATCCTTGCGCGGCAGTGCCCAGCTCTCGCCGCGGCGCATGGCCTCGTTCCTGCGGGCGCGCGTGGCGCGATCCCGGTCGCGGGATTGCTGGGTGGCTGCCTTCCTGTCGGTGGGCGCCGAGTACGGCTGCCGCCGCCTGCGCTCAGCCTCGCTGCGCTTGGGGGTCGGCCTGCCCTTGCTCTGGGTCTGGCTGGGCCGCTCGGAGGCGGCCTCGGCCGCAGGCTGGCTCTGCGCGTCCTGATCTGCCTGATCGGGCAGTTCAGCCGCGCCGGCGGAACGTCGTCGGAACACGGGCTCAGCATACCGGGGCGAACCCCGCAGACCGCCAGACCGCGCGCTGAAGCGGCTTGGATGGTGTCTCCCGGCGCCCACCGGGATGACTGACCTTGCTGGCCGTCGTAGGGTGGAAACGAACACCTGTCGGCAACGTCCGTTGACTTGCGCAGCAACTGGGTTCGCGCCGCTGCCCCGGCCCGGTGCGGCGGCGAAAAGTAATGAGGGGATGGTCGCGCTTATGGGCGTGATGAAGCGGGTTTCTATGCTCTTCCGTGCCAAGGCCAACAAGGCACTTGACCGGATGGAGGACCCCAGAGAAACCCTGGATTACTCGTATCAGACACAGCTGGAGCTGCTGCAGAAGGTTCGCCGCGGCGTGGCCGACGTGGCGACCTCGCGCAAGCGCGTTGAGCTGCAGATGAACCAGCTGCAGCAGACGTCGGGCAAGTACGACCGCCAGGCCCGGGACGCACTGGGTGTCGGCCGGGAGGACCTTGCCCGCGACGCGCTGACCCGCAAGGCGGGGGTGCAGACCCAGCTGAGCGATCTCGGCACGCAGTACACCGCGCTGCAGGGCGAGGAGGAAAAGCTGACCGGTGCCTCGCAGCGGCTGCAGGCCAAGGTCGACGCCTTCCGCACCAAGAAGGAGACCATCAAGGCCACGTACACCGCGGCCGAGGCCCAGACGCGGATCAACGAGGCGTTTACCGGCATTTCCGAGGAAATGGGTGATGTCGGCCTGGCGATCCAGCGGGCCGAGGACAAGACCGAGCAGATGAAGGCGCGGGCCGGCGCGATCGACGAGCTGATGGCCTCCGGCGCGCTCGACGACATGGTCGGCGGGCCCCGCGACGACATCCAGCTCGAGCTGGACCGGATGGGCGCCGGCCACGACGTCGAAGCCGAGCTGGCACGGATGAAGGGCGAACTCGGCCAAGGCAGCGCGCCACGGCAGATCGAGGGGGCCGCGAATGGCACTCAGGCCGGCACCGCGTCGGCCGACGGCCAGGCGGCGCAGGCGACACCGCCCGCTCAGCCCGCTGCGCCAGCCGAGCAGCCGCAGGCTGGTGACGGGACATGATCGTCCGGATCCTCGGCGAGGGCCAGCTGCGGGTCGACGATTCGGCGGCGAGCGAGCTGAATGAGCTCGACGCCAGGCTCGAGTCGACGGTCGAGCGCAACGACGAGTCAGCCTTCACGCCCGCCCTCGAGCAGCTGCTGGAGCGGGTCCGGGCCATCGGCAGGCCGGTTGGGCCGTCCGAGCTCGAGCCGTCCGCGCTGATCCTGCCCGGCGAGGGCGCCACCATGGCCGAAGTCCGCAAGCTGCTGGCGGGCGACGGGCTCATCCCCGGCTGACCGCGTCGGCCGGCCGCCGGCCCTGGGACCCGGCCATGGGCCCGCGGCCCGTTCCTGGGGGAAGGGTCCCGGCAAGCTGGGTACTAGCTGAGAGGGTCTGACGGGCAGGAACGTCGCCGTCGGCCGCGGCGTTGTACCGAATGGCCGGCGCACGTCGGCCGGACGCCCGGAGGCGCACCGCGCAACGCACCTGTTTCGTGCGGATCACTCCGGCGGCTGAGATGTAATGGAGTGAGACGGCCCGCCCGATGAGCTGGACGAGCCGCAATGAAAGGGAGGCGCCGCAAATGGCGCGCACTCGCTACGCAAGCGACCCGGGGCTGATCGCGCGCATGGGCGCGACGATGTTCCTGCTCGGGCTCGTGTTCACGGGGTTCTTCATCGCCCTGTACTTTGTGCTGTTCGCGTACGGGAACCGGCACGGCGGCAGCGGCGCGGGCGACGGCCTCGTCGTGATCGTGCTGCTGATCGCCGGCGTCGTGGCGTTCAGCGGCTACTACTGGTCGGACAAGATCGCGCTGAACACCGCCAGGGCGCGATTGGTCACGCCGCAGCAGGCGCCGCAGCTGCACGGCATCATCGACCGGATCTGCGCGCTGGCGGACATGCCCAAGCCGCGGGTGGCGATCTCGCCGGTATCCATGCCGAACGCGTTCGCTACCGGCCGCAGCAGCAAGGTGGCCGTGGTGTGCGTCACCGAGGGCCTGCTGCAGCGGCTCGACGACAAGGAGCTAGAGGGCGTCCTGGCGCACGAGATGTCGCACGTGGCGCACAAGGACGTCGCGGTCATGACGATCGCCTCGTTCCTCGGCATCGTTGCCGCGCTGCTGGTCAGGTTCGCGTTCTACTCCGAGCTGTTCGGTGGCGGCGGCCGGGGCCGCAGCAACAACAGCAATCAGAACGCGCTGCCGATCATGCTGATCGTGATGCTGGTCGGCGTCGTCGTCTACGCGGTCAGCTTCCTGCTGATCCGGCTGCTGTCGCGGTACCGGGAACTGTCCGCCGACCGGTCCGGCGCGCTGCTGACCGGGCAGCCGTCCGCGCTGGCCAGCGCCCTGGTGAAGGTGACCGGCGACATCGCCAGGATCCCGATGAAGGACCTGCGGAAGGCCGAGCCGCTGAACGCGTTCTACTTCACGCCGGCGCTCTCCGGCCGGACGGGCCAGCGGAGCCTGTCCAACGTCTTCTCCACGCACCCGAGCCTGGAGAAGCGGCTGGCGCAGCTGGACAAGATCTCCAAGCAGCTCGGCAGTAGCGCGGGATAGCCGAGTGGGCTTCCTCGACGCGCTGCTTGGCCGCACCAAGCCGGTGCCGCCGAACCTCGACGCGCTGTTCGCGCTGCCGTCTGCGGCGATCACGCTGCAGGCGGCCACGGACTTCAAGCCGACCGGCACCGGCTCGGTCTGCTTCCGTGCGACCGAGGGCAAGGCGTTCAGCGACATCGAGAAGGACGTCCGCGACCTGCTCAACATGGGCGAGAACAAGACCCCGGTCGAGGTGACCGAGGACAAGTACGGCTTCACCTGGCTGGTCTGCCATCACTCCGCCGACGACGTCGAAGGCCTGGTCACCGACCTGCACGCGGTGAACTCCTCGCTGCAGAACGGCGGTTTCGGGCCGCAGTTGCTGTGCACGATCCTCGGCTTCACCGACGGCGCTGGCCACCCACTCGGTCTCGTCTACCTGTACAAGCGCGGCACGTTCTACCCGTTCGCGCCGCAGTCGGGGGAGCGCAGGGACAACGCGACCGAATTGCAGATCCGCGGCGCGCTCGGCGACGATCTCAAGATCGAGCCCGACCTGGGCCGGTGGTTCCCCGTCTGGGGCGCCCCCGGCGTGTAGGGGCGGGCTGGGCCAGGAGCGGGTGGGCACGGTATGCGTGTAGACGGTATACAAAACCGGGTCCGACGGGTACGGAATGACGGGGCCGGGGATATGGTTGGGACAGCAGAGATGTGAGCCGCGCCGTAGGGGCGACGGCAGTCGACGCGGGAGAGCTAATCCAGATGACAGTTCAGGACCAGGCCACCACTCAGGGCATCCTCATTACCGGTGCTGCGGCGGTCAAGGTGAGCAGCCTGCTGGAGCAGGAAGGCCGCGACGACCTTCGCCTGCGCATCGCCGTGCAGCCGGGCGGCTGCTCTGGCCTGCGCTACCAGCTGTACTTCGACGAGCGCGAGATCGACGGCGACGTCGTGAGCGAGTTCGGCGCCGTCAAGGTGGTCACCGACAAGATGAGCGCGCCGTACCTCAGCGGGGCCACGATCGACTTCGTGGACACGATCGAGAAGCAGGGCTTCACGATCGACAACCCGAACGCCACCGGGTCCTGCGCCTGCGGCGACTCGTTCCACTGACGCGTACCGCGCGAGCCGCTGGCGGCGACGAGAACGGCCGTTGACGGCTGCCATACGGCCACGCACGGGGTAACCTGAGCGCTCCGCCTTGGTCCTGCAGAGAGAGTGCCGCCGTGCGCATTGCCGTCACCGGGTCGATCGCGACCGACCATCTCATGACCTTTCCCGGCCGTATCGTCGACCAGCTGATCCCGGACAAGCTCGACAAGATCGCGTTGTCCTTCCTGGTGGATTCCCTGCAGATCCGCTATGGCGGAGTGGCCGCCAACATCGCGTTCGGCATGGGCTCGCTGGGGCTGCGGCCGCTGCTCGTCGGCACGGTCGGCGCCGACTTTGCCGAGTACCGCGAATGGCTGGAGACGCACGGCGTCGACACGAGCAAGGTCCGTGTTTCGGCGGTACATCACACCGGGCGTTTCATCAGCACCACCGACACCGACCTCAACCACTTCGCCTCGTTCTACCCGGGTGCGATGACCGAGGACGCCGACATCGACCTGGGTGACCTGGCCGGCTCGGTGGACCTGGTCCTGATCGGCGCGAGCGACCCGGACGCGATGCGCAACTTCACCCGGCAGTGCCGCAAGCACGGCATCCCGTTCGCCGCCGACACCTCGTGGCAGCTCGCCCGGATGGACGGCGAGCAGGTGCGCGATCTGGTGGACGGGGCCGCGTACCTGTTCTGCAACGAGTACGAGTGCACGCTGACCGAGCGCAAGTCCGGCTGGACCCCCGACGAGGTCACGGCGCGCGTCGGGATCAAGGTAACGACGCTCGGCGGGGCCGGGGCGCGGGTCGACCGGGTGGGCGAGGAGCCGATCCTGGTGCCCCCGATCACCGGGGTGCAGCCGGTCGAGCCGACCGGCGCCGGGGACGCGTTCCGGTCCGGCTTCCTCGCCGCGACCCACTGGGGCCTCAGCCTGGAGCGCGCGGCCCAGCTCGGCAACCTGATGGCCGTGCAGGCGCTGGAGGCGGTCGGGCCGCAGGACTACGAGCTCGAGCCCGGGCCCCTGGCCAAGCGGTTCGGCGCCGTGTACGGGGCCGGGGCGGCCGAGGAACTCGCCGAGCACTACTCGATGTAGTACCGGCCGCCGGGCGCAACCCGGGGCGCGGTAGCGTGGCCGCATGGCCCCGATGGACGTGATGACCGCCGCCCTCGCTTCCGGTTACCACGGGCCACCCCAGCTGACCCCGCAGCGGGCGTTCACCGAGTGGACGCTCGATCCCTGGGCGCTCGCGATCGCGGCGCTGCTCGGCGGGCTCTACCTGGCCGGGGTGCGGCGCGTGCGCCGGTCCGGCAAGCCGTGGCCGGCCGGCCGCAGCGTCGTGTTCTGCGGGGTGGCGCTCGGCTTCTGGGTCATCGCGACCATGTCCTGGGTGGCCGTGTACACGCCCGTGCTGTTTTACGTGCGCGCGGTGCAGACGATCCTGCTGCTCCTGCTGATACCGCTGTTCCTCGCGCTCGGCCGGCCGCTGACGCTGATCATCGAGACGCTGCCCGGGTTCGGGCCGCGGCTGGACCGCGCGATCCGCAGCCAGGCCGCAAAGGTGCTCACGTTCCCGGCGGTCACGACCATGGTCCTGGTGATCACGCCGTTCGTGCTGTACTTCACGTCCTGGTACGTGGCCGGATTCCACAGCGTGACGGTGCGGGAGCTGACCCACCTGGCGCTGCTGGCACCGGGCTTTGTCTTCTTCTGGACGCTGCTGCGCGTCGACCCGGTGCCGAAGGCCTACCCGTATCTGGTGTCGCTCTGGGTGACCGGCGCGGAGGTGGTCGGCGACGCCGTGCTCGGGCTGGCCGTGATCGCCGACACGAACCTGATCGCCGGTCCCTACTACCATGCGGTGGCCTACCCATGGGGGCCCAGCCTCTTCACCAGCCAGGTGCTCGGCGGCGGGACGCTGTGGATCCTCGGCGACATCGTCGGGCTGCCGTTCTTCGCTGCTCAGCTCATCCAGATGATCAGGGAGGACGAGGCCGAGGCGAAGGTCATCGACGCCGAACTGGACGCCAAGGAAGCGGCGGCGAGTCAGGCGGCCGGGCTGAGCCTGGGCGGGCAGGCCAGGACCGGCGCGGCCGATGACCGGCCCTGGTGGGAGTCGGACCCGAGGTTCGTCGGCCGGTTCCATTCGGTCGACGACGGCAGCGACTGACTAATAACTGCGCCGGACCAGGAAGGCCCAGCCGGAGCCGGGCAGGTCGGAGGCGGTGATGAACTCCTGCGACTTGAGCATGCACCAGGCGGGCACGTCGGTCTGCGCCGCCGGGTCGTCGGCGAGCACGGCGACGACGTGGCCGACCGGTACCTCCCTTATCCGCTCGGCCAGCATGATGATCGGGATCGGGCACTTGCGGCCCATCGCGTCGATCGTCAGCGTCGGCGCCGGGGCCCCGGGCTCGGTCGCGGTAGCGGGGGAGGTGGGCTGGGGATCCGCTGGGAACTGCGGGGGGGTCACGGGGTCAACCTCCTATGGCCTTAACGGGTCGCCGGGGGCCGTTGGGTGCGGTCATCGGTGCCGTGGGTAGCGGCAGATTACAGCGAGTGCTCAGTGATAGTGTCTCGCAACCGCCCACGGCCGCACCAGTGCGGGGCGCAGGTAAGCGCCGCGCAGCGGGCGCGCCCAATTCCGGCGGGGGTACCCGGCGACGCCGCAGGGCTGCGCGATACTGTTTCCACGACAGCCTGTAGGACGAGCAACTGCCGGCCCCGTGGAGCCGCAGTCACCCCCGCCGGGAAGGCCATACGTGAGTCTGAATCGCAGCGCTCCGAGCAGCGCCGGGGGCAGCGGTAACACGCCGCTGGCCAGGCGCGTCCGCCTGGCTCGCCGCTGGCTGCCGCGCGCCGCGATCGCGACGGCCGTGCTGCTCGCCACGGCCGGCTGCCAGTCCAACGCGTTCACGCGGATGGGCATGCCGGCGCCAATCACCAAGCAGGCAAAAGTCGTCGTGACCATGTGGCAGGGATCCTGGATCGCCGCGTGGGCCGTCGGGATCGTGGTGTGGGGCGCGATCATCGCCGCGGTGATCTTCTTCCGCAAGCGCTCGGACCGGGTGCCGCATCAGGTGCGCTACAACCTGCCGATCGAGATCCTGTACACGGTCGTGCCGTTCATCATGATCGGGGTGCTGTTCTTCTTCACGGCGCGGGACGAGAACTACATCGACGCGCTGCCGGCCCATCCCGATGTGGTCGTCAACGTGACCGGGTTCCAGTGGAGCTGGGAGTTCCAGTACCCGCAGTACAAGGTGCCGAAGTCGGAGTACGGCGAGGTGACCGAGCTCGGCCAGATGTGGAACGGCGACATTCCCGGCAACGAGAACCAGCTTCCGGTGCTCGAGGTCCCGATCGGGGAGACCGTCCGGTTCAACCTCACCTCGACGGACGTCATCCACGCGTTCTGGATCGTCCCATTCGACTTCAAACGCGACGTGATCCCCGATCACCCGAACCACTTCGAGGTGACGCCGACCGCCGCTTACACCGGGATCGGCCACTGCACCGAGCTGTGCGGTCTCTACCACAGCCGGATGCTGTTCCGGGTGAAGGTCGTGCCGGCGGCCCAGTTCAAGGAGTGGATCGCGGCGCAGCAGGCGCAGCAGACCGCAGCAGGGGGTGTTCAGTGACCGCCATCCAACAGCCGGTCCCGGCCGTGACCGCCGCGCCGCGCAGCTACCGCAAGGGCAACATCCTCGCGGACTGGCTGTCGTCCACCGACCACAAGATCATCGGCCATCTGTACCTGATCACCTCGTTTGGCTTCTTCGTGGCCGGCGGCATCATGGCCATGATCATGCGCGCGCAGCTGATGGCGCCGGACAACCACCTGGTGTCCGACCAGGTGTACAACGAGCTGTTCACCATGCACGGCACGATCATGCTGCTGCTGTTCGCCACGCCAACGTTCGTCGGATTCGCCAACGAGATCATGCCGCTGCAGATCGGCTCCCCGGACGTGGCGTTCCCGCGGCTGAACCTGTTCAGCTACTACCTTTTCCTGTTCGGCGGCCTGATCCTGCTGTTCAGCTTCATTGCCCCGGGCGGCGCCGCGGCCTTCGGCTGGTATGCCTACTCGCCGCTGACTAGCTCGCTGTACTCACCGGGCATCGGCGCGGACATGTGGATCATGGGCCTGGTGCTGGCCGGGTTCGGCACCATCCTGGGCGGGGTCAACTTCGTCACCACGATCTTCTGCATGCGCGCGCCGGGCATGACCATGTTCCGGATGCCGTTGTTCAGCTGGTCCGTCCTGGTCACCAGCATGCTGGTGCTGCTGGCCTTCCCGGTGCTCACCGCCGCGCTGCTGGTGCTCGAGATCGACCGCAAGCTCGGAGCGCAGGTGTTCAGCGCCAGCAGTGGCGGCGCGCTCCTGTGGCAGCACCTGTTCTGGTTCTTCGGCCATCCCGAGGTCTATATCGTGGCGCTGCCGTTCTTCGGCATCATCAGCGAGATCTTGCCGGTGTTCTCCCGCAAGCCGCTGTTCGGCTACAAAGGCATGGTCGGCGCCCTCATCGCGATCGCCGGGCTGTCCCTGACGGTGTGGGCGCACCACATGTTCACCACCGGAGCGGTGCTGCTGCCGTTCTTCTCGTTCATGACCTTCCTCATCGCGGTCCCGACCGGGCTGAAGTTCTTCAACTGGCTGGGCACGATGTGGCGCGGGCAGCTCACGTTCGAGCCCCCGATGCTCTTCGCCATTGGCTTCCTGATTACCTTCCTGTTCGGCGGGCTCACCGGGGTGATCCTCGCGTCGCCGCCGCTGGACTTCGCGGTCAGCGACTCGTACTTCGTGGTCGCGCACTTCCACTACGTGCTGTTCGGCACCGTGGTGTTCAGCACGTTCGGCGGGTTCTACTTCTGGTGGCCGAAGTGGACCGGCAAGATGCTGGATCACACGCTCGGCAAGTGGCACTTCTGGAGCGTCTTCATCGGCTTCAACTTGACGTTCCTGGTGCAGCACTGGCTGGGCCTGCTCGGGATGCCGCGCCGGGTGGCGAACTACCCGTTCCTGCCGCACCTGGCCACGACGCTGAACGACATCTCCTCGATCGGCGCGTTCATACTCGGCGCGTCGACCTTCATCTTCTTCTACAACGTCTACAAGACCTGGAGGCACGGGGAGCGGGTCACCGCCGACGACCCGTGGGGCTTCGCCAACTCGCTGGAGTGGGCCACCTCCTGCCCACCGCCGCGGCATAACTTCACCTCGATCCCGCGGATCAGGTCCGAGCGGCCCGCGTTCGACCTGCACTACCCGCGGATCAGAACCGGCCGGGACCCGCACGAGCGGGTCGCCGTCGGTGCCCGGACCGGCGACAGTTCCGAGTAGGGGTACCAGATGAAGGTCGAGGGTTACCTGTTCATTGGCTGTGCCATGTTCTTCGGCGTTATGGACGTCGTCTACTGGTACTTCTCCCATGAGCCCACCGGGGCGACCGCGCTCGCGATCGCGGTCGGGCTGGCCTTCCTGATCGGTTTCTACGTGCTGTTCACCGGGCGGCGGCTGCCAGTCCGGCCCGAGGACATACCCGAAGGCGAGATCTATCAGGGCACCGGTGAGCTCGGGTTCTTCAGCCCGCACAGCTGGTGGCCGCTGTTCCTGGCCCTGGCCGCCGGCACTGCCGCGATCGGTGTGGCCATCGGCTGGTGGCTGTTCCTCATTGGCATGCTGATGGTCCTGCTCGCCACGGTCGGCTTCGTGTTCGAGTACTACCGCGGCCACTACGCCCACTGACCGGTGCCGGTCCCGCTGACCGGCACCGGGTCAGCAGCGGTCAGCCTCCGGACCTGCCCTGACGGCCGGGCCACCAGGCGCGGTTACCGACCAGAGCGGTGAGGCTGGGCGAGAAGAACATCGCCATCACGAACGCCGCCAGGGCGATACCCGCCGCCACGGCGAACCCGACCTGCTGCAGGATCGAGTTGCCCGCCAGGGTCAGCGAGGCGAACGTGCCCGCCAGGATAAGCCCGGCCGACGCGATCGCCGGGCCGGCGTGCCTGACGGCGTCCGCGGCCGCCTGCCGCGGTGTCATCCCGCGCTGGGCCTGCTCGCGCAGCCGGGCGATCATCAGGATGTTGTAGTCGGTCCCGAGAGCCACCACGAACAGGTACATGTACACCGGCAGCAGGAAGACGAGGCCCGCCTGGCCGGCGAGCGTCTGGAACACCAGCACCGTGGCCCCCAGCGTCGCGCCGAAGCCGAGCCCTACCGACACCATCAGGTACCAGGGCGCCACCAGGCTGCGCAGCAGCAGCATGAGGATCAGCAAGATGATCACCGCGGCGACGGGAAACACGACCGAGTAGTCG
>Ga0209275_10000908_pt1 | contig 11971 bp, 7 predicted proteins | sample HubBroMetageREF2_FD_188344 | JGI IMG/M metagenome (GOLD analysis project Ga0209275, IMG submission 188344) | Reference soil microbial communities from the Hubbard Brook experimental Forest, New Hampshire, USA - Hubbard Brook CCASE Soil... | ecosystem: Environmental > Terrestrial > Soil >...
TGTTTCGAACTCTGTTCCGTGTCGATCCGCTTGCGAGTGCGGAGACGCAGGCGTTGCGCATCACAACTGCGCTGCAGCCACAACCGGACCTACTCCAATTAGCGCCGTTGTTGAGTGCAGTCCTGCAGCTCAGTTTTCCGGACAATGAAGTAACCGCGCAAATGACCGGCAAGGTCCGAGCTGAGAATACTCAGAAGTTGCTGCTGCAATTGCTTACGCGCTCGGCTTCTGCCGCGCCCCACTTGCTGGTTCTGGAAGATGCTCATTGGCTGGATCCGTCCTCTCTCGCCTTGGCAGCGCTGGTCACACAGCAGGCGCAACCGTTGCTGGTAGTCATTACCGCGCGGCCCTTTCCGGATCCTATACCAGCGGAGGTCGGGCAAATAAGAACAGCGGCTGGGCAGCAATATCTGAAATTGGATTCGCTTGCACTCGACGACGCGTTGGAGATTGCGCGACAGCGCCTGGGAGTCAAATCTCTACCGCAGTCGGTAAAGGATTTTCTCGAAAGCCGCGCCGGAGGCCAACCTTTCTTCATCCAGGAACTGGCTTACGCCTTGCGGGACGCCGGCCTCATCCAAATTACGCGGGGCGAGTGCCAGATTTCCGAGAGCTTATGGGATTCCGCCGAGGGCCTGGAGAGAGCCTTCGGCGCGCTCAATATTCCGAACACGATCCAAGGAATCATTACCAGCCGCGTCGATCGCCTGCCTTCACCGCAACAGCTCACGCTCAAAGTTGCGAGCGTCATTGGAAAAAGCTTTGCGCTGTTCGTGCTGCAGAATATTTATCCCGTGGCGGGCGAGCGACAAGAACTTCAGTCGCACTTGGAACATCTGGAAAAAGTCGACCTCACGCGCCGACTTTCTTCTTCCGACCTGACCGAAGAATTCAAACACGCTCTCATCCAGGAAGTTGTGTACATTTCGGTCTCTTTCGCCAACCGCCGGGAACTGCATCAGGCCATTGCCGAGTGGTACGAAAAGGAGCATCAGCCGGATCTGTCCCCCTACTATCCGCTTCTGGCCTATCACTGGCGTCACGCGGAAGTGATTCCCAAAGCGATGGACTACTCGATCAAGAGCGGAGCGCAGGCACTGGAAAATTTCGCCAACCAGGAGGCAATACGTTTCCTGCGCGACGCGCTCGAGTTGTCTGAACAGGGCAAATTAGCCGGTGACGAAACAGATTCGCAGCTGGCTCTGTGCCGGATTTGGCTGGGGAGGGCGCAGGTAAACCTCTCTAATTACAGCGACGCTCGGGCGAATCTTGAACGCGGACTTGCAGCCCTTCGGCAACCGGCTCCTCGATCCATGGTGAATGCTAGCCGCGTCCTCTTGGGTGAAACCCTGCGGCAGTTCGTTTATCGTCTCTGGCCTGCGCGTTATCTAGGCAAGAACGCGCGTGAGCGGAGAACGCTTTTGGAAGCGGCGCGCGCCTATCAGGGGCTGATGGAAATTTATTACGTTGAGAATGCCGCAGTACCCACGCTAGTCGCGTCGATGAAGTCACTGAATCTCGCCGAGTCAGCCGGGCCGTCACCGGAGTTGGCACGAGGATATGCTTCACTCGGAGCCATCCTGGGCTTTATTCCCTGGCACAGCGCCGCCGCTGCGTACTGCCAACGTGCGCTAGAAACCGCCGAGGCGGTAAATGATCTGTCGGCCGTCAGCTGGGTCTTGCTGTGCAAGGGCATCTACGAGTCTGGCCTGGGGAAGTGGGACGAAGCCACCAGCGATTTTCAGAGGATGGCGCAAATCAGCACTCAGCTCGGAGATACCAGAAGCCTCAGCGACGCCAATCAGTGCCAGATTATGCTGCATTACTTCCGCGGCGACTTTGCTGCGGCTTTGCTAGAGGCGGAAGAGCTATACGCCTTCATGCGGAAACGCAATGATCCCCGATTGCAAGCTGAGACTTTGCGCTGGAAAGCGTACAGCCTCCTCGCATTAGGAAAGACAGATACGCTGCCCCCATGCCTGGCAGAACTGGCGAAGTTTCGCTCGAGCGAGAAGAGCGGAGGCCTTCTGAATCTGGCGGATATTTCTGCTTTGCGCGCCAACTTACATCTGCGTCGGCGTGAGTTTCCTCAAACGCTGGAGGCGATCGAAGAAGCGGCCACTCGACTGGCAAAGATTTCGAACACCTCGCATGAACTGATCCTCGAACGTGGCACCGTGGCCGACCTCTATCTAAGCCTTTGGGAGCGGGTTCAGTCTAAAGAGTGGAACTCGCCGGGACCGAAAGCATTGACGCAGTGCCGTGACGGAGCAAAGAAAGCGTGCAGCGCGTTGCGCAGTTTCACTCGCGTTTTTCCCATTGGCCAGCCCATGACTTGGTTACGGCTGGGGCAGTACCGGCATCTCGATGGCGACCACGCCAAAGCTGAAGCGGCTTGGGCAGAAGGCGTCACGTCCGCGCGAGATATTAAAATGCCCTACGTGGAAGGATTGGTTGAATTCGAAATCGGATGCAGCGCGTCGGGCGAAGCCAGCCGGCGCGAGCATTTGCAACGTGCCTGCGATTTGTTGCGCGGAGTAGGCGCAGCCTATGATCTTCAGCTCGCCGAGGCCGCCCTTGGTGAAACCAAGCGTCTTGCTTGACGTGGTATAGCTTGAGTGTTAGCATCCGTTTCCGCTCTTCGCCGTTCATGGAACCCTTTTGATGGCGCGCCACAACGAAAGGCCGGCAGATCAGTCTTCGTTTCTTCACGACGACCAACTGCAAAAGTTGGTAAGCGATGCGTGTGCTCGCATCCACGCCAAGTTAACCCGCCACGCTCCTTTCCTTGGTGAGCAGGTTCGCGGCTGGATGGCACAACTGTCTCCCACTGGAAATGCGTCCGACTATTTTCTACTGCCGCGCATGTTTCCGCTGCTGCGCTTGCCTCTGTGGGTGGCCAAAAGCTTCGCTGCGGAAGCCGAAAGCGAATTCTTGGCCGATGTGATTTATTCCACAGTCAATGGGTATTACTACATCCGCCTGCTCGACAACCTCATGGATGGTCACGGCACGAACGAGCTGGAAATCTTGCCGGCAACAGCTTTTTTTCATACTGAGTTTCAAGCGACATATCAGAAATATTTCGAAGCCGCACACCCTTTCTGGGAGATGTTTCGCTCAGCGTGGTTTTCCGCCAGCGATGCGGTGACCCACGAGTTCAATCTGGATTGCATCCGAGAAGCGGAATTCGAGGGGATCACGGTGGCCAAACTCGCAGGAGCCAGAATTCCATTGGCGGCGGTGGGTTTCCGCTACGGAACTGCCCAGCAGATGCGAAGCTGGGAAGAATTTGCTCTGGCGCTGGCGCGATGGTCGCAGATGGAAGACGATTTGTTCGACTGGCATCACGATCTGCAACATGACAAAACGTCCTATTTCCTTACCGAGGCGAACCGCCGAAAAGGCCCTGATACCGTCGATGCCTGGGTAATCCGCGAGGGATTTCAGCAGGGAGTGGAAACTTTGCAGCGGGAACTTTCCGCCTTACGCGATCTGGTTGGACCGTTGAATAGTCCCGACCTCATCCGTTATCTGGATCTGCGGGAGACCATACTAGAAGGTCAAAAGACCAGAATCAGGGAAGGTTTTGATGTTCTGAGAGCTGTGGCTGCCGCAGCAACAGCGGACGGCTCAGATTCCGGACTACTTTCACAGCTTGCAGCAAAACAATAAAGAAGGAGCGAACATGACTGTACAGGAACTTTTCGAAAAGGCTCTGCACAACTCGAAGTTCTGGAAGGAACTCAGCAAGGATCCCGCCAAGGCTTTGCAAGCCGCGGGAGTAAAAGCCACTCCGGATCAAGTAGAGGCTTTAAAGCAGCTGAATTATGAAGCGCTCGACGAAGTGGCTACAGCATTCGGCGGTGGCGGCACGGGCAACATTACTTAACTGTACGCCGAAGCTACTGTTGAAAATCGCTCGGTGAATCGGACAAATAGCGGGGTCGGAGTACGCTCTCGCTGCGATTTGCTTGTCAGCCGGTATCAGCCACAGAGAAAACCATGATCTTCCATTTCTTCAACTTACTTTTCGACTCAAGCGGTTTTGAAATGGTAGCTGCGATTATCGGTTCGGTGCTCTGGGTGCTGGCCTACATTCTGATGGCCCTCAAAGGCTATAAGGATCAAACTTACGGTTTGCCCCTGGTAGCCATCACCTTGAATTTCTCCTGGGAGTTCATCTACGTTTTTTTTTACCCGCCTGACAACCGCATAGTCATGTTGTTGCGGATCGCCTGGCTGGTGTTTGACGTATTCAATGTCTGGTTGCTTTTCCGATTTGGCAAGGCGGTTCAGAGCGTCCCTGAGATTCGCCAGCACTTCTATGCCGTGGTGTTCTGCACGTTCGCCCTCGCTTATACGGGCGAGATGGCGCTCCACCATCGCTTGGCTGATAGCGGCGGCGACGAGTCCGCTTACTCGATTAACTTCATCATGAGCGTTCTCTTCGTGTTCATGTATTTCAATCGTCGCGATCTGCGAGGCCTCTCCTACGGCGCAGCCTGGGCGAAGATGGTCGGAACCGGCATCATGGCTCTGGCCACGTATCTTGCCTTCCTGCGTCAAGGAGGCACTCATTATTTGCTGGACTATTTATTCGCCTGCATCTTTATATTCGACGTGATCTACGTGTATCTTCTGCACAAGGCAGGCGCGGCATCTGGTCTCAAAGAAACAACGCCCGCAAGAGCCTAGCTTGACAGTCCGATATCTTTGCAGAGTTCGATAAAGCGGGGTTCCGCGCGCAGGTCATCAAAGGCTGGCCTGACCTTCAGCCAAACTAAATCGACGGCACGCGCTTGGCGGGCCTGGTCGAGGTAGTCGAGAGCATCTTGTTTTTCTCCCAATCCCAAGAGCACCTGCGCCAGGAGCACGGGAGACACGTAGGTCGAGAGGCTCCGCTGGCGCAGATCCTCCAGAATCTTGCTCGCCTCGTCCGATTGACCAGCCTGCGAGTAAGCCCATCCCAGAACCGCCAGAGATTCCGTACTGTGCGCGTTCAGTTCGGTCGAGATCTGTAATTCCTGGACCGCTTGGCTGAACATTCCTTTTAGAGAATATGCCTGCCCGAGGAAAAAGTGGGCCATGCCGAAGTTCTTGTCCATGGCAATTACCCTGGCGAATTCCTCGATCGCTTCGTCAGGTCGTCGCTCCAGTAGTAGCCCAAGCCCCCACGTGGTGCCGATGACCAGCGAAAGCGGTTCCAACTCTCGCGCCAACTGAAGTTCCCGGCGAGACTCCTCGAAGCGCGCCTGTGGCAGAAGGCAACTCGTCGCATACCAGTGGTGAGCCGTGGCGTATCTTGGGCTGCTTTCAATGGCGCGTTGAAACTGGCGTTCAGCGCTTTCCCAGTTCCAGTCATAAACAGCCTCCGCACATCCGAGAGACGTATAAGCTTCCGCAAGCTTTGGATCGATCTCCAGGGCCTTGCGCGCCGATTCTTTGGCCAAAGGAATCATCGCCTCTGGAGCTTCAGCACCGTAAATTGCCAACACCATGTGCGAATCCGCAATGCCCGCAAGCGCTGGAGCAAAGCCGTCATCCAGGGCAATGGCATTTCCAAAACATTCGATAGCCTTTCTGAGGTCGTGCGCGGTCCTCTTATTCCAGAAGAAACGCCCTTGCAGATAAAGATTGTAGGCGTCAGGCTTGACCGTGCGGCGCGCGGATGTCACCGCGGGCTTTCCCTTCAATGCAGGTTCCAAACTTGTGACAACCGCTTGTGCGATCTCATCCTGCAAGGCGAACACATCGCTCAACTCTCGGTCGTATTTTCCCGACCATAACTGAAACCCGTCGGCTACGTCGACCAGCTGCCCGGTGATACGGATGCGGTTGCCGGATCGCTGAACGCTCCCCTCAAGAATAGAGCTCACGGCCAATTCCCTGCCGATTTCCCTTACATCCAGCGCCTTTTCCCGGAAACAAAAAGAAGAACTGCGGGCGGCAACTCGCAGATCACTCACGTTGCTCAACAGATTGATCAGTTCCTCGGTCAAGCCATCGCTGAAATACTCGTTGTCCGGATCACGGGTCAGATTGCGGAAGGGCAGCACCGCGATGGAGGACCTGGCTGGGGACGCCGCGACTACTGAAGTAAAACTAACCTGGCTGAATCCCGGCTCACTGCTTAATTTAAGGAGATCGGCCCGAACTTCCTGCGCATTGCGGTATCGTTCGCTCTCGTTCTTGTTCAACATTTTCCGCAAGATCGTGAGCCACGGTTCAGGAACCGGAGGCAGCGAACCGTCGCTGGCGGGGAACACATCGGAAAGAATTGAACTCGCTGTCTCGACTGCCGTCCTTTTTATAAATGGATGAATCCCGGTCAGCATCTCACACAGAACGATCCCAAATGAAAAGACATCGGATGCGGTGCCGAGCGGGATGCCGCGAAGCTGCTCAGGCGACATGTACGTCAAGGTGCCTACCACAGCCCCGGCTCGGGTAAGACCGTCTTGTGCCAGGGTGACAGCGTCGGCGGGATATGACAAGCCAGACTCTGCTGGCTTGGCCAGCCCGAAATCCAGCACTTTAACTTGTCCTTCCTCGGTAATGAAAATGTTCGAGGGCTTCAGATCACGATGCACGATGCCGCGGCCGTGAGCCGCCGCCAGCGCGTCTGCGATTTGCAGCGCGAATTGGTAAACCTGCTTCGCCTCAAGGTGGCCGTGGGCAAGCGTCTGTTGCAGATCTCGTCCTCGAAGCAATTCGGTAACGATGAAGTACTGTCCTTGCGATTCGCCGATCTCATGCACAGTGCAGATGTGAGGATGGTTCAGCGCGGACGCCATTCGCGCCTCGCGGCGGAATCGTTCAATGGCTTCGGGTTTGCGCGCGCGTTCCGGGTTCAAAAACTTCAACGCGACGCGGCGCTGAAGGTTCAAATCCTGAGCTTCGTACACCTCGCCCATACCGCCCCTGCCCAGCACGCTCAGGATGCGGTAGTGGGTGACCGTGCTGCCAACCATCAATAGCCTCCCGCGCAGCGCGTCGCACGAAATCCGCTCCACGCGTACGCGACCGATCGCAGTTCTATTTCAAGCCTTCCACCAGGTAGAGATCAGAGAGGAGGCGGCGATAGCCGTACGCGTATGCCGTCCCATCAGGCGAGGGGAGGATTGGGCCAACATACTCCACGCCTGCGGGATCCGGGGGCATCAGTTGCTTCCACAGAGTTCGACTGCCGCTGGAGATATCCAACCGGAAAATCTTTGCGGGCAAGTCACCACCGCGATAGATGTATAACGACCGGCCATCAGCACTCCATGCGACCGGCGCTTCTCCGGGCAACAGACCGGGAATCGGCCTGGGATTGCCCTTGGCAACGGGAAAGAGATAGCCCTTTTCGTCAGGGCCAACCGCGGCAACGAACTGCCCATCGGGCGACAAGGCAAAGGAGAGACCGTTGGTTCCTTCCGGACTGATGGCCTCCATCTTATTAGTGGTGATGTCCTGAACGTAAAGCCGGACGCCGTGATTCGATTCTGTACCTGACAATAGAACTCGAGTTGCGTCCGGAAACCATTGCGCTTTGCTGTGAATGATTCCGTGACCGTCCAACTGCTTGGGCTCGCCCGGCCCAGTGGGCAGAAGAAAGAGGTCAGTCTGGTTGTCGCCGCGACTGGAGAGCGCCCATTTTCCATCCGGAGACAACGCCAGGGATTGCCCGTCTCCGAGCCGCACCGCCGGCGAACCGTCGGTCTTGCGAAGGTAGACGGCGTAGCTCGGGCCGCCGGCTTCGCCTTCTTCGCGGAACAGAAGTGTCTTGCTATCGTCGGAGAGAGTCACCGGATAGGACCAATCCAACCAGGTGAAGTCACGTTCTGCGGCATCCTTTGAAGTGCGGACGATGAGTCCGCGTCTCCAGTAGTCCCGCGCCAGCAAAACTCTGCCATCGGGCAAGGCATCCTGGAGCGTCAGGTCGGCGGGCACTCGCGCAACCAACCGTTTCTTGCCAGACAAACTGACCGAATAGAGCGCGCGATCGATGCCGAGTTGAGTCGCAGTGAACCAGATCTCGTCTCCATCCGGCGACCATGCCAAGCCGATGGCACCGCCTTCATAAGGCTCGGTCACAGTCCGTTTTTTCCCGGCCATGTCGACGACCGACACGCCAGCAATCGAATCGCCCTGAATGGGATGATCCAGAAAAGCAATCATGTCGCCGTGACGAGAGATGCGGGGATGGCTGATCCAGCCCCCGGTTTCGTAGAGCACTTTGCCCACGGGATACTCGAGACGATTGCGTCCCGCAACGTCGCGTACGATCGCGAGTTGAGTGCCGTCTGCAGACCAATCGGCCCACTGGACGTTCTCCAGCACTTCGCGCGGAGCGCCGCCGACCAACGGCATACGTGCCAGGGTCCCACTGTGAACCTGCGACGTGGTCTGCTGGCTATCGAGCAAGAGCGCCATCTCCCCAGTGGAAGAAATTCCTAAAATTTCGGCGCCGGGTACTCCAATGGGGCGCGACTCGGGCGTGCCAAAACGCGTGGTAAAGACCTCGACGGGTGCGCCCTCCCACGCGGCACTGTAGACCACAGTTTGTCCGTCGGGAGCAAACCTCGCCATGCGGATCGTTCCCCGCCGATAAGTCAGGAGATGGTAGGCGGCAGAGTTTGTTGGTCCGCTGTGCCGGAAGAGGAAGACCGCCATCACCGCTAACGCAACCAGCGCAACACCGGCCAATGCCAGCGCACGATGGTAGCGACTTGCCGAAACGACTTTTGCGGCCGGGAACGAGGCGGATATCGCAGCAGCCGATTCGGCTTTTTTCGCGCCAGTCTCGACTTCGGCTACGCTGGTGGAAAGGCGCGAAGAATCTAGTCCGCGTTTGAGACGCTTCAGATCGCCGCGAATCTCGGCCGCGCTTTGATATCGCAACTCAACATCTTTTTCTAAGGCCTTGCTGATGGTGCGTTCCAGTTCTGCCGGCAGATCCGGGTTCAGGCGAATCGGGGCGGTAGGAGCGCGGTTGAGAATCGCTTCAGTAATGACCCCCGAAGTCTCTCCGCGAAACGGCAGAACTCCCGTTGCCATCTCATAGAGCACCACGCCAAAGGAAAACAGGTCCGTACTCGGCCCGAGTTCCCTGCCCCGCACCTGCTCGGGCGACATATACGCCAAGGTACCCAACGCCGTTCCGGGGCTGGTCAAGTGCAGCGCCGCGCCATCGGCCATGGTTTGAGAATCGCCGCTGACCGACTTGCCAACGTCGGTGATCTTAGCCAACCCGAAGTCCAGGATCTTGGCGTGACCGCGTTTGGAGACAAAGATGTTCGCCGGCTTGATATCGCGATGCACGATCCCCTTGGCATGCGCCGCATCAAGCGCGTCGGTGACTTCAATTGCGACTGACAGCAGGCGCTCGATCTCAAGCGGGCGAGCATTGATGAGATGCTTGAGCGTCGAGCCGTCGAGATACTCCATCGCAATGAAGGACTTGCCTTCATACTTTCCGATTTCGTAAATCGTGCAGATGTTGGGATGATTCAGTGCGGACGCAGCTCTCGCCTCGCGTCGAAAACGCTCCAGCGTTTGTTCGTCGTGAGCAACTTCTTCAGGCAGGAATTTCAGAGCTACGGAACGGCCGAGTTCAGTGTCCTCAGCCTTGAAGACGACTCCCATGCCGCCGCCTCCGAGTTTTTCCAGGATGCGGTAGTGCGAGATAGTCTGGCCGATCATTGGTTAGCGAACAAGAATTAGAGGACAACAACTCAGGACAATTCCCAAGCGTAAGCATGGTAGAGGGAAGACGCAGAACAGTCAAAGCTTTTGAACCCTGAACGGTTAAGTATCGAACAAGGTTACGCCAGTTGGCTCTTGCCAAGGCCGGTGACTGCCAAATGGGGGTTTTCACTGCGGCCCAATAACCACAGTAACAATACCACCGCCAACAGTGCCAACAGAAAAAAGATAACGCCTCCATGCCGGTGCAGGTTGCCATGCAGAAATCCAGGATCGACACGGGTTCCGAGCATCGAGATGGTGAAGATTCGAACCCCATTCTTCGCAATCGACAGTGGAATCGCGGCCACGACTACAACAGTTTTCCGCCAAAAGGATCGCAAGAAAAGCTGAGCCAGCACCATGCTCGTCACGATCAACATAAGGCTGGATCGCAAACTGCTGCACTCCTGGGCGACCTCAAGGTTCAGTCCTGGTATCGACAGCATCACGCCATCTTGAGTGTTTGGGATTCCCAAGGCTGAAAACAGCAAACTGGCCGAGATCGCGGAACCATGTTGCCAGAACGCCACAATTTTCTCCAACAATGGCCCAGGAATAGGAACCAGCCAAAACAGGAAGCAAAGGGGAAACAAAAACAGACTTGTAGCGCGGGGACCGAAACACAACACAAACGAACCGATCCACCAGATCACGACTGCAAGCATGCTGACAGAAAGCTGCACATCGGTCTGCACAGCGCGCGACAAACCACCGATCAGAATCGCAACCGCCAACAGAAATGAACCGAGTCCAACGGCTGGTTCGGTCACAGGTTTCAACAAGTCTCGTTCGGAAAAGATCAGAACTGCGCTAATCGGCAGGATCAAGAGTAGGTGCGTGTATTCATTCGTACCCAGCGCGAGCGTAAACGTGCTGACTAGCGGACGCCAGCCAACCACCAGCGAGACCGCGCACAAAAGCGCAAATCGCAGAGATGGAGCTATCCTTGCTGTGTCTGCGCCCGTGGACATGAAAGTTATCACTATGGTAAACCACCACCAGAACTAGTCGGGGAACCATAGTAATAGCAGCAAGAATGGTTAACTCGAGATCGAAAGCGTGCATTTCTCGGGCTGGCGTTCGAAGGCGCAAAGGATCCACCGTCCTCGCAAATCTCCTCTTCATTAATTTTCCGTTAAATTTGCCCGCTTCAATTGACACGACCCGGATGCGGAATTAACCTGCATGGCTTATGAGCAACCCCGATCTCGATCAAGCGCGCCTCGCCTACAAGAAAGCTGTCGATGTGTGGGTTGATACCATTCGCGCCGAAGAGGCCCTGGCCACGCCCGATCATTCCATGGTCGCCATGGAGCACTGGGACACTGCCCACTTCAAAGAACACGACGCCCACGAGAAAGCCACGGAAGCCCGCGAAGCTTACAAAGACGCGCTTCGTCGCGTCAACTACGGAATCTAGCGAACGCCCTTCTTTCGCACAACTAAATAGACCTATTATTCCGCAGCTTTCGTGGCCAAGGTTTCGACGACCGCGATGTTCGGCAGCAGTTCCGGTGGCAGGTTATGCCGCTCTTGCAAGTAGGCCGGACTGTTGTACGTGACCCAGACTTTTCCTTGGGTATCTTCCCGGACCAGGATTTTAAGCGGAAGATCAATCGCGCTGCTGGGCGATGCCAGCATCAGAGGAGTGCCGGCCTTCGGGCTCCCAAAAATTAAAAGCTTTGTGGGAGGCATTTTCATTCCTGCCTTCTCCGCTTCGCCGCTGTGATCGATCACGGCAAACAATGTTACTCCTTTCGATTGCAGAATATTCTTTAGCTTCTCCACCGTTTGTTCGACTGAGTGATTGCTTGGCTTGTCGACGATTCCTTTATTTGCTGCCGGTGTCATTGCGAGTTCCTCGTTGTTGTTTTGGAAATGCGCATTCGCGGAGCTGTGTACGGAAACCAGATAGATCGCCATCGCCAGTCCAACCAGGGCCAGGAACAAGGCGATCAATACCGCCTGCATCGACGGACGGGAGGGCACAGGTCCGCCCCGATTTAACTCCCGAACCAATCGAAGATGATGCCACGCGGAAAGAAGATTCACTACGACTCCGACCGCGATGAGAGCGGTGCCGAACCATAGCGACACGCCGTAAGACTGGGCCGAACGAGCCCCCTCGACCACTTGGAGTTGCTGCAGGAAAAGTCCAAATCGCGCCACCACAAAGCCAAATCCCATCAACGCCAGGCCGGTGCGAATCCATGCAAGGAAGGTACGCTCGGCAGCC
>Ga0209275_10000909_pt1 | contig 11959 bp, 8 predicted proteins | sample HubBroMetageREF2_FD_188344 | JGI IMG/M metagenome (GOLD analysis project Ga0209275, IMG submission 188344) | Reference soil microbial communities from the Hubbard Brook experimental Forest, New Hampshire, USA - Hubbard Brook CCASE Soil... | ecosystem: Environmental > Terrestrial > Soil >...
GCCAGGCCAGGGAAGAGCGGATCGAGCCGCGGTTGCTGCCCGGTGCTGCCTGAACCCGTGCCGCCTGATCCGGGACGGCGCCTGATCCGTGCCGCCTGATCCGGGACGGCGCCTGATCCGGGGCGCGTGATCCGGGACGGCGCCTGATCCGGGGCGCCTGATCCGGGAACGCCGGCGCTCAGGCTCCCGCCGCGACCCGCAGTTCTCCGCGGAAGCGCTGATACTCCGTGAGTTCCTGATCGGCCGGGGCCAGCACCATCTCGGCCGCGACCGTCCCTATCCTGGCGCGCATCGTCTCGAGCAGCAGCTCGCGCTCGCGCCCGGCCGCGGCCCGCACCAGGTTCATGCACCCGGTCGCTGTCAGCCAGCCCAGAATCAGGAACGCCGCGCACAGGATGAGAACCCAGGGCAGCAGGGAGGCGTCGCCGAACAGCTGGGGCACGGATCCGGCGGCACGGAAGACGCCGAAGATGGTCAGCGCCACGATCCAGAGCAGGCTGACGATCACGCAGCCCAGCAGCAGCCCCTGCAGCGCGCCGACGAGCCGCCACCACAGCATGATCTTGTTTTCCTCGGGGATCGACTCGCCCATGGCGGTGCCGATCGCGGCCGGAATCTCCTCGGCCCGTGACCGCACGGCAGCCCGGGTCGTCTGCGACCACGGCTTCGGCAGTCGCCCGCCGACATCGTCGGCGAGCCTGGTCAGAGCGCTGTCGATGTCCGCCTGCTGGGCACCCGACGGGCCGGCCGCCATGCTCTTGAGCTCGGCCCACAGCCTGCCGAGCCGGATCCGGCGCACCGGGTCGCGGCCGGTCAGCCGTTCCACGAACCAGGCGATCGGCCAGCCGACGTAGTCGACCGCTCGCAGCTCGCGCGCGCTCTGCAGGGCATCCGCCACGGCAGGTACCCCGGCGGCGCCCGAGAACGCGTCGACCAGCTGCTCGGTGGCGCCTGCCGGCACCCGATCGGTGCCACCCGCGCTGGTGGCTGCCCCGGCCCCGTTCGCGTCGGCCCCACGCCGCTGCCCCTCGCCCTGCTCCTCCGCGTAGGGCGCGAACTCGGCCGCGATGCCGTCCAGGTCGGCCGAGATCCGCGCGCTGGTGGCCCGCCGGTCGGATACCGCCTGGACCAGCATCGTGCGCAGCCGGTCCATGCCCGCGCCGGTGACCGCGGATGTGACCAGAACCGCGGCGCTGTGCAGGCCCTCGGAGTCCAGCAGCCGGCGAAGGTCACCCTCGCAGTCCTCGGCATCGCCGGCACTGAGCAGGTCGGCCTGGTTCAGCACCACGGCGATCACGTCGGAATGGCCGGCCAGCGGCACGAGGTAGCGCCGGTGCACCGCGGCGTCCGCGTACTTCTGCGGATCGAGCACCCACACCATGAGGTCGGCCATGCCGATCAGCCTGTCGACCTGATGTGATGCGCCGCCCACGACCGAGTCATGGTCCGGCAGGTCGAGCAGGACCAGCCCGTTCAGCGACGCCTCGCCGCCGTCGAGCTCGCTCCCTTGCGAATACCGGAACCTGCGCGGCACGCCCAGCCATTCGAGCAGCGGCCCGGAGCCCGCCCCGCCCCAGACGCAGGCGTGCGCTTCCCTGGTTACCGGCCTGGTCACGCCCACGGTGGAGAAATCGGCACCGGCCAGGTAGTTGAACAGCGAGGACTTGCCGCTGCCGGTGCCGCCTGCGAGGGCCGCGACCGTATGCCCGGCGGACAGCCGCAGCCGCTCACCGGCGCGCTCGACCAGGTCTTCGGCGTCCTGGATCAGGCCCTCGGAGAATCCGCCGGCGCCGGTACGGGCCGCCGCGATCTGGATCAGCTGGGTCAGCGCGGTGAGCCGGGCGGACAGGCTCAGCACCGGCGAGGCGTGCCTCGGCCCGCTGCCGGGGAGGCCGGGCCACGAGACGGCCTCCGGGTTGTCCTCCCAGGGCGGCCCGGCCGTCACGGTCGCTGCGGGCAGCATCCGGGGCGGCGCCTGCCCGGCGCCGGCCGCGGCCCTGGCTGGCTCGGTGCGCTCCGGCCCGGTCTTCGCGGCGGCCGCTTCCTCCGGCTCGGGCTGGCCCTGCTCATCCTCGGCGCCGGGCTGGCCGTCGCCCAAGATCTGCCACGGCGGTTTACCGGCTGTCATCGCGCTGCCTCGAGCGACTCTTCGGCCTCGCGAAGCGCAAAAGCGGCGTCGCCATTGGGCGCACCGGCGGCGTTGACGATCGCCGCGAACCGCTGCAACTCCTCGTCGTAGAGCAGGCTGATCCTGTCGTGCAGGTCCATCCGTGCGCTCGCTCCCAGGTCGCGCAGTTGGCCCGCTCCGAACAGCGAGGTGAGGAGGCGCTGCGGGACGGCGCTGGCGCCCCCATCGACCGCGACACCGTCCGCCCCGTACCCGAGCATCCCGATCGTCAGCACGAGCGCGAGCGATTCCTCGTCGAACGAGACGACGCGCGCCACCGACCGCTTCGTCACGTTCTCCGCCTTTACCAACTGCATTACGTGATCTTGCCACGCGCTGACTGCTCGTGCAGCCCGGGTGGCCAGGTCAGGTGACGAACGCGTCAGCGCCGCCAGGCTGGGTGCCTGCGGCTCCGTGCCCGGCCGTCCCGCCGGGATGAAGTCCAGTTCGGCCAGCACCTCGAAGCTGACGCCGCCCGGCTCACCCGGTGCGCCGCCGGTGTCCTGGTCACTGACCAGGGCCGCGCCAGCATCCTGCCGCTGCCACTTGGTGACCGTATCCTCGGCGGCGCGGTCGGCGAGCGACACGACCAGGGCCTCGAAGCCGCCGCGCAGCGCGGCCTTCAGCGACTTGGCGCGAGCCGGCATCTGCCGCTTGCGCTGGCGTCCTGCGGGCTTGCCGCTGCGGCGCACCTGCAGCATCCGCAGCAGGTCCCCGGTGCCGGTGAAGTCCTGCCAGCGGGCCAGGATCTCGCCGCGCAGCAGCGATCCGTTCCTGGTTGCCTCGTCGAACTCGGCCAGCGCGGCCCGGTACGAGCCGTCAGCCTCGGCTCGCAGCTCGGCCTGCAGGCTGACCTGGGTCTGCACGGACTCGGCCAGCGCGGGAACCCTGGTGCGGAACGTGTCGAGTACGCCGGACATGGTCTGGGTCAGCACCGCGACCCGCCGTTCCTGCTGCACCGACGTCTCATCGAGCCACTCCCGGACGGGGCCGTAGATCTCTGGCGGCAGCATTCCGTCGGTGAGAACGGTCTCGGCGATCATGAAACGCTGCGCTCCGGTGAGCCCGTTAGCCTCGAGCATCGCGTCGAAGTGCGAGCTGAGCTGCCGGGCGGACTCCGGCCGCACCCTGGACAGCACGATGGCCAGCGACGCATCCCGCTCCCTGGCCTGCTGCAGCAGTTCCCAGACGGCGGCGTCGGCGTAACGGCTCGCGCTGGTCATGAACAGCCAGAGGTCAGACGCGTCCAGGAACTGGTGCGCGAACTCACGGTGCGCCTGGACGACAGAGTCGATGTCGGGCGTGTCCAGCAGGGCGACGCCCGGGGGCATGCCTTCGTTCTCGGCCAGCACGAGCAGCCCGTCCCGGCCGGGCATGGCCAGACCCTGCTGCCGCACCCGCGGCAGGGTTGGCAGAAAGACGTTCTCAGCGAACCACCGGGCGTCGCTGGGATGACACGCGAGCACCGGGCTGTTCGTCGTGGGCCGGCGCGTACCGGTATTGCTGACCTGGATGCCGACCAGGCTGTTCATGAGCGTCGACTTGCCGGCGCCGGTGGATCCGACCAGGGCCACCAGCAGCGGCGCCCCGGACTGGCGCAGCCGCGGCAGCAGGTAGTCATCAACCTGGCTGAGCAGCTTGCGCCGCTCGCCGCGCGCCTCGTCGACACCGGGGGCCTCCAGGTGCAGCGGGACCTCGACGATCAGGTGCCGGAGCGCCAGCAGTGCCGACTCGAGCCTGCGGCCATCCACCCGGACATGAGGCTCGACCTCCTGGTTCTCGGGAGGGTTCACTGCGTCCCCGGCCGGGCCCTCTATGCGGGGGTTTGTGATGGAACGGGGCACGCGACCGGGCGGCACCGACGATGCGGTCACGCCCGGTCCCTCACTCATGCCGCACGGCTCCCGACGTGGGTGGACTAGCGCCGGAGCCTCCCTCCCCGCCCGGTCCGCTGCCCCGCGCAGCGGGGATCACCTGCTCCCCGCTCTGCTGACCGCCGCGGGGCACGAAAGTTCCCCACGGCGGCGTTCCTGCCAGGCCGCCGCAAAGCTCAGAGATCTGCTCGGAGACGGTCACAACCTCTCCCACCACCACGACAGCCGGGGGCCGCAGGCCGGCCCTTGCGCAATCGCGTGCAACAGTATCCAGTCTTGCGTTAATTGTGCGCTGAGAGGGCAGGGTACCGTCGGAGATGGCCGAAACGGGAGTCCGGGGATGACGCCCATGTCTGATCAGCGTGTCGGCCACGGCTTGCAGGTGCTCGGTGGCCATCAGCAGCACCAGGGTGGCCGACGAGGCGGCGAGCGCCCGCCAGTCCACGGCTGAGCGCTCGTCATCGGGCGCGACGTGCGCCGATACCACATGGAACTCCTGCGCTATCCCGCGATGCGTGAGCGGCACGCCGACCGCGGCAGGCACGGCCACGGCACTCGATACGCCGGGGACGACCGTGACGGCGATTCCGGCCCGCAGGCAGGCCAGGAGTTCCTCGCCGCCGCGGCCGAAGACGAACGGGTCGCCGCCCTTGAGCCTGACCACGAACCGCCCCGCCTGGGCGCGGGAGACGAGCAGCGCGTTGATGTGCTCCTGCGCCACGGCCGCGCCGCGCGGGACCTTGGCCGCGTCCACGATCTCGACGTCGGGCGAGAGCTCGGCGAGCAACGACCGCGGGGCGAGCCGGTCGGTGATGACCACGTCCGCCTCGGCAAGCAGCTCCCGGCCGCGAACGGTGATCAGCCCGGGATCGCCGGGCCCGCCGCCGACAAGCGCCACGCTGCCGCGGCGCGGCCCGGCATCCAGCGTCCCGCCGCGAGACACCACGCCGGGCACGATTGCGCCGGAGGCCAGGCCCCCGACGATCGCGTCCCTGACCTCTGCGCTGTGTCGCGGCTCGCCGCTCAGCACGCCGACCCGCACGTCCCCGGCCGTCCCCGAGGCGGGCGTCCAGGCCCGCGAGGCGGCCGCGTCGTCGGCCCGGACGCACCAGATCCCGGCGGCGTCCGCCTCGTCCGCGACCGCGGAGTTGACGTTCGGGTCGCTCGTGCACGCACCGACCAGCCAGGCTCCCGCGCAGTCACCTGGGGCGTAGCCGCGCTGGGTCCAGCGGATCCGGCCGCCCGCGGCGAACTCGGCCAGCTGAGGGCTCAGCTCCGGCGAGATGATCACCACGTCGGCCCCGGAGTCCAGCAGCGCCGGTACCCTCCTGGCGGCCACCGTGCCGCCGCCGATGATCGTCACCCGGCGGCCTGCCAGCCGCAGGGCCAGCAGGTACGGCGTGTGATCGGTGCCGACCATGAAGTGTCCGTGCTCCTTCGGATCATGCCAGGGGTGGCAGCCATGTTTCCAGGCTCGCCCGTGCCTGCCTCGGTACCGGCTGGCGGTCAGCCCTTGTCCGTCACGCCGGCCGAGTCAAACGTCGCGACCTCTCGCAGCGCCCGCACCGCGCTTGCCGTGATCGGCAGCGCCAGGAGGGCCCCGGTGCCCTCGCCGAGCCGCAGCTCAAGATCGATGAGCGGCCTCAGTCCTAGGTGATCGAGGGTAGCCGCATGCCCGGGCTCGACGCTCCGGTGCCCGGCCACGCAGCAGCCGGTCGCGTCCGGGGCCAGGGCGTGGGCAGCCAGGGCCGCAGCTCCCGCGATCACGCCGTCAAGGATCACCGGAATGCGCAGGGCCGCGGCGCCCAGGATGAACCCCGCCAGCGCGGCGTGCTCGAGCCCGCCGAACGCGGCGAGCACCCCAACGGGATCGGCCGGGTCCGGCTGCCGCGCAGCCAGCCCGCGGCGCACCACGTCCACTTTCCTCGCGTAGGTGGCGTCGTCGACGCCGGTGCCGCGGCCGGTCACCTCACCGGGGTCGCGACCGGTGAACGCGCATACCAGGGCCGCCGATGCCGTCGTGTTCGCGATCCCCATGTCGCCGGTGAGCAGGCACCGGTTGCCCGCCGCGACCAGGTCGCGGGCCACCTCGATGCCGACCGCGATCGCGGCCTCGGCCTGGTCCCTGGTCATGGCCGGGCCCGCGGTGAAGTCCGCGGTGCCCGGCGCGATCTTGCGCGGCAGCAGCCCCGGGACGTAGTCGAGGTCGGCCTGGACGCCCACGTCCACGACAACGACCTCGGCCCCGGCCTGGGCCGCGAACGCGTTCACGACGGCTCCGCCCGCCAGGAAGTTGGCGACCATCTGCGCCGTGACCTCTTGCGGCCAAGGCGTCACTCCCTGTGCGTGCACGCCGTGATCGCCGGCGAAGACCGCGACCGCGGCGGGCTCGGGCATCGGCGGAGGGCAGCAGCCCGCCAGGCCGGCCAGCCGGACCGAGACGTCCTCCAGGGCACCGAGCGAACCCTGCGGCTTCGTCATCCGGTCGAGCCGCTCCCTCGCCGCGGCCATCGCGCCGCTGTCCAGCGGGCCGATCGCGGCGCGGGCGTCGTCCAGCAGGCTCGCCGCGTCCTGGCCGGGGAGGCCGCGGCGGCCGTACTCCTCCGCGTGCACCGACCAGGCCAGCGGCCGCCTGCGCGCCCAGCCAGCGGCCGCGAGCTCGGGCTCCGGCGTGAACTCCGTCACGTAGCCGAGGCACAGGTAGGCAACCACCTCGAGGTGCGGCGGCAGCCCGAGCTCTTCGGCCAGCTCGCGCTCGCCGAAGAAGCTCACCCAGCCGATCCCGAGGCCCTCGGCACGCGCGGCGAGCCACAGGTTGGCGACCGCGAGCACGCTGGAGTAGGCGGCGGTCTGCGGCTGGCTGTGCCTGCCGAGCGTGTGCCGCCCGCCCCTGGTCGGGTCGCAGGTCACCACGATGTTGACCGGCGTATCGAGGATGGCCTCGGTCTTCAGCCTGTCGAAGGCCAGCGCCCGGGCGCCGGGCAGCGCGGCCGCGTAGTCCGCCCTGGCCCGGTCCGCCAGCTGCTTGATCCGCTCCCGTCGTGGCCGGTCGGCGATCACGATGAAGTCCCACGGCTGGGAAAGGCCCACCGAAGGAGCCCGGTGCGCCGCGGTGATCACCCGGATGAGCACGTCCGCCGGGATCGGGTCTGGCAGGAACCCGCGGCGCACGTCCCTGCGCTCCTCGATAACCCGGTAGACAGCAGCCCGCTGTTCATCCGAATAGGCATGGTCGTTCATGGCCGCCCCCTGCTCACGTCGCGGGTCCATCGCCCGGCCCGGGCGAGACCCCTCCGGCACCAGCGCCCCATCCGGTCCGCGATCCGCTCATCGTCATCGCCGAGCGCAGCAAGGCCTCGAGGGCCGCCGCGGCAACGGCCGCGCCGCCCTTTTCCGACACGTTGCTCAGTGAGCGGATCCCGCTGGCCCGCAGCGCGTCCTTGGCCTCGGCGGCGCCGACGAACCCCACCGGCAGCCCGATGACGAAGGCCGGCTCCACGCCCCGGGTCAGGATCTCGTTGAGTGCCGCGGGCGCGCACCCGACCACCCATACCGCCCCCGGGCCTACTTCGCCGAAGGCCAGCCGGACTGCGGCGGCAGCCGTGGAGATGCTGGCCGTCCGGGCGAGGCGCGCGGTGAGTGTCTCGCCGATCTTGCAGACCACCGGGCAGCCGGTGATCCCGGCCGCGACCATCGTCGCGTCGGCAACGACCGCCGCTCCCCCTGCCAGCGCGGCCACCGCTGTGGCGAGGGCTTCCTCGTCGCAGACCAGATCGGTCGCGTAGTCGAAGTCGGCGGACGCGTAGATGATCCGCTCCGTGACGTCACGGCTGTGCTTGGGGAGGCGGGACAGGTCGATGCGGGAACGCAGGATCCGGTACGCCTGTTCTTCGTCCGACTGCGGGGCGGGCGGCATGTCACCGGGCCAGGTCACCGTGCCATCACCTCCTCCACCGCAGACTGGAGCACCTGCGAGCCGGCGCCGTCGCCGGGACGAGCCAATCATGGGCGGCTGGCGCATGTCCGCCGTCCCCCCAATCACGTCCCGCCCCTGCCATTCAGCAACCGCACAGCCCGTGTTCTGGAGAGCACAAGCTGACCAGGGCAAATGGATTGAGGATACCGGCGAACGCAGTCAGGTCCGCCGATACACTAGCCAGGCGCATCTGCGGGCCCGCCTACCGCGGACGGGCGCGAGCTTGCCAAGTCTGACGGCAGCGTTTCGGGAGACGCTCAGCATTTCCTAATCGCTCTCTGAGGATCATTGCATGCTGGACCGTTAGACCCGAACAGGCCCAGGACAGCTAGGTGGTGTATGACAACACAGGTGAACGGAGCATCGAAGCTGGGTCAGATGCATACCGTCATCGCGGGCATCTCCGCTGCGCGTGCGCTCGGCCACGCGCCAACCCACGCTCTGGAGTCCGGGCTCTTCACCGTCTGGCCAGAATTCTCGGAGGCAGAAAAGTGACGACGACCGCCACCGCCGGTGGCAGCGAAGCCATCGACAGCGCAGCCATCCGGGCGTTCATCGACGAGTTCGGCGAGCGGGCCACGAGCCTGCCGCCGATCGCGATCGTGATCGCCGCGTACAACGAAGAGGGCGCTATCGGCCAGGTCGTTGAGGCACTTCCGAAGACCGTCGCCGGGCTCGAGGTCGCGACGATCGTCGTCTCCGACGGTGCCGTGGACGCCACGGCCAAGGAGGCCAGGGCGGCCGGCGCGCTTGTCTGCGAGGCGGCGGTGAACCGCGGCCAGGGCGCCGCGCTGCGGCTCGGCTACCGGCTGGCGCGCGAGGGCGGCGCGCAGTACATCGTCACCACCGACGCCGACGGCCAGTACAACCCGGCGGAGATCGAGAGCCTGATGGCGCCGATCCTGGCCGGACAGGCAGACTTCGTGACCGGCTCCCGGACGATGGGCAGCGAGGAGACCAAGGATCCGGTGCGCAAGCTTGGCGTGCGGGTGTTTGCGCTAACAATCAGCGCGCTGACCGGCCAGCGGATAACGGACACCACGTTCGGGCTGCGGGCCATGCGCTCCGAGGTGACCGGTGCTGTCCTGCTCGAGCAGCCGCAGTACCAGGCGGCCGAACTGCTGATAGGCGTGATCACGCATGGCTTCCGGGTCCACGAGCGGCCCGCGACGATTCACCGGCGCACGGTCGGGAAGAGCAAGAAGGGCAACAATGCCTTCTACGCGTTCAGCTTCTCCAAGGTGGTGCTCGGTACCTGGTGGCGCGAGCGTCAGCGGCGGGTGCGCGGGGCGGGCCGCTCCGCCGGCGCGCCAGCGGCGGGCCCGGCCGGCCGGTTGGCCGACGGTGTCACCGCTGCGGGCACGGGCCCCTCGGGGGCACTTACGCGGTCCGCGGGCTCCGCTGAATCGCCGGACTCACGGTCGGCAAAGAGCACGTAATGGAAGATCAGGAATCTGATCACAAAGGTCACGCAGTTGGCCGCCAGGTACAGGCCCTGGGCAAAGATAACCTCCTCGACCCGGTGCAGGCCGAGATGGCGCGCTTCAGCATGAGCGAACTTGCTGGTGAGGGTTAGCACGACGCCCACGCCCAGCGAGATCAGCCAGAACGGCAGGGTCTCCTTGAGCAGATGCGGCCTGCCCTTGCGCTCCCAGGCCCACCTGCTGACCACGTAGCTCACGGACGCACCGGCGAACCATCCGGCCGCCCCTGCGATCCCGGCCGACACGTGGGCAATCTGGAGAATCAGGTACGTCAGCTGGGTTGCGAGGAGAGCCGCCAGGGCCGCCGGAGCGAAGCGGACCAGGCGCCTGCCGCCGCCGGTGCGGAGCTTTCGCCGCAATGGTCCGGGTAGCAGGCCCCACGCGGTCTCGGTCAGCTTGGGCAATACCTGGGTCATGGGCGTCCTTGGCTCAAGGCTCGTCTGCCGAAAAGAGATTCTGTATCAGTAGGACAGGTATACAGTACGGGAGCCTCTGGAGGGCTCGTTACGCAGTCCCTCCAGGCCAGAGGCACGCTCCCCGCGGAACTCGCGGCGGGCGCGCCCGGCGCCGGCGTCACACTCAGGCAGTTCGAATGCCGTTGCCAGCAAGGCTGGATATAAAACTACGACACTTACGGACAAGGCAGGAGCGTGTTCATGAAGGTCTTGGTGTTGGGCGGGGACGGCTACCTTGGCTGGCCGACAGCGCTTCACCTGTCGGAGGTCGGTCATGAGGTGGCCGTAGCGGACAACTTCGCGCGCCGCGGGTACGACCACGAGATGGGCGTCGACAGCCTGGTGCCGATCGAGTCGCTGCAGGCACGCACCGCTGCATGGCACGAACTGACCGGCAAGACGATCGCCAAGTACATCGGCGACCTGTGCGACGCGGACTTCACTTATCACATGGTCAGCGACTTCGGCCCGGACGCGATCGTGCACTTCGCCGAGCAGCGCGCCGCGCCGTATTCGATGGTGGACCGCAAGCACGCGGTCTACACCCAGGTCAACAACGTGGTTGGCAACCTGAACGTGCTGTACGCAATCGCCGAGATCAACCCGGACATCCACCTGGTCAAGCTCGGCACGATGGGCGAGTACGGCACACCCAACATCGACATCGAGGAAGGCTGGCTGGATGTCGAGCACAAGGGCCGGCGCGACCGGGTGCTGTTCCCGAAGCGGCCCGGGTCGTTCTACCACCTGTCCAAGGTGCATGACAGCCACAACATCGAGTTCGCCTGCCGGATCTGGGGGATCCGCGCGACCGACCTGAACCAGGGCGTGGTCTACGGCCAGCAGACCGCCGAGACCGCCCACGACGACCGGCTGGCGACCCGGTTCGACTATGACGCGGTGTTCGGCACGGTGCTGAACCGCTTCGTCATCCAGTCGGTTCTCGGCCAGCCGCTGACGATCTACGGCAACGGCACCCAGACCCGCGGCATCATCGAGATCCGCGACACCGTCCGTTGCATCCAGCTGGCCTGCGAGAACCCGGCCGACAAGGGCGAGTTCCGGGTGTTCAACCAGATCACGGAGTTCATGTCGCTGCAGCAGATCGCGGACACGATCGCCAAGGCCAGCCCTGACGCGGTCACCATTACCCGCGTCGAGAACCCCCGGGTGGAACTCGAGAACCACCACTACAACGTCGTGCACACCGGCCTGGTCGGGCTCGGCCTGGAACCGCACCTGCTGTCGGACACCCTCATCGAGTCGCTGTTTGAGATCACCAAGCGGTACGCCCACCGGGTCCGCCCGGAGGCCATGCTGCCGACCATCCAGTGGCGCAGGCCGTCCAGCACGATCAGCAACTGACATAGCGCGAATGGCTCCTCGCCGCGGTCGCGGCGAGGAGCCACGTGGCTGCGCGCACCGGCAGGAAAACCCGGGCGCCGCGGCCTCAGAGCTTCACGTTCAGGTAGTCCCTGTCGATGTTGATCGAGTCGCCGCCGTAGTTCTTCGAATCATTTCCAGAGAACTGATGTACCCGACGGTGACTGGACCACTCAGTGGCCCTCATTACGGAGTCAGAGGTATTCGCCTTTCCGTTCCACAATGCGTCGAACATGACATTCGGCAGCGCGTACTTGCCCGTCGTGTACTGATGTGCGAGTGCGGTTACCGCAGCGGAGGAGCTGCTGTATATTCCCGACTTATAGCCGAACGTGTGCAGCCACGACGTCCATGCCGTAAGGAAACGCAGCGCCTTCCCGGTTTTACGGGGCGGGTAAGCCTCCATGTCGTAGTAGATGGGAGTGCCCGCCCCGAACCCGAGCCGTTCCGCTTGCGCGACAGCATCCCTCGCGGCAGCCTGTCCCTGGTGGCCCGGATGTCTGCCGAGTTCGCCGAACTCTGCCTGCGGGCCCACGTACATGGGCATGAAATGCCAGCCCGCGGCCGCCTGCTTGGTCAGCCAGCCCTTGGTCAGGTTGGGCTGGGCACAGGCCTCATCC
>Ga0209275_10000913_pt1 | contig 11944 bp, 9 predicted proteins | sample HubBroMetageREF2_FD_188344 | JGI IMG/M metagenome (GOLD analysis project Ga0209275, IMG submission 188344) | Reference soil microbial communities from the Hubbard Brook experimental Forest, New Hampshire, USA - Hubbard Brook CCASE Soil... | ecosystem: Environmental > Terrestrial > Soil >...
GGTGATGGACTGCGCGACGGTGATCTCGTAGGCGGGCGGGCCGGCCTCAGGCGTCATGCCCATGATTCTTCCAAGGCTTCCACGGGCGTGAACTGCGGCGCAGCGTGTCACGCTGCTGTTCAAGCCAATGATCGGAGATGGGCAGCACGGAGGGCGCCTCGGACGTCACCGCCTGTCGCCGCCGGAGAAGATCTCCAGGAAGAACAGGAAGACGTTCAGGATGTCCAGGAAGATCGAGGCGGCTATCAGCGGTGCCTCGGTGACGTCGGCGTTTCTCCGCACCCGCTGGAAGTCGAACATGGTGAACAGGGCGAAGATCACCAGGCCCAGCACCGAATAGGCCAGGTCACCGCCGGGAATGTGGACGAAGATCAGCACGATGCCGAGCACGATCAGCGCGAGCAGCGCCCAGAAGGCCACCCGCGCGATCGCGGTCAGATCGCGCCGGGTGGCGTAGCCCGCCGCGCCAAAGCCCGCGATGAACAGCGCGGTCGCCCCGCCGGCCTCCCACAGCGCCCGCGGATCCATGGCCCCGTAGTAGGCGACCGTTGGCGCCACCGCGATCCCGAGCAGCAGGCCGACCGCGCACAGCAGCGCAACGGTTAGCTCCGTGGATCGCTTCGCGGCGAACCGCATGCCGATCAGCGCCGCGAAGGCCGCGATGAACGCGACGATGCCCACGGCTCCACTGAGGTTGTGGCCCACCCAGGCGCCGAGCGCGAATAGGCCGGCGGTGAGGGCGACGTAGCCCATGGTCTGCGAGAACAGCGCGTGCGCCTGGGAGCGGTCGTCCGTTCCCATCTGCCGGTAGGTCATGGTTTGGCTCATGGTGCCAATCGTGGCCTACGGGGGAGCACTTTGCACCCAGGTAACACCCTGGACTGTGCCCTGGTTCAGGGATCAGTGACCGGTGGTCAGGCCGCCGTCGACGTGCACGATCTCTCCGGTGACGTACGGTGAGGACTCCAGGAACAGCACCGCGTTTACGACGTCGCTGACCTGGCCGACGCGCCCGAGCGGGGGAAGCTGGCTGCCGAGATGCTCGTAGCTGTCCGGCGAGTGCATCGGCGTCTGGATGATGCCGGGCGAGACGGCGTTGACCCGGATGCCGCGCGAGGCGTACTCGACGGCCAGCGACCTGGTCGCCGAGGCCAGGCCGCCCTTGGTCAGCGCGGTCAGCACCGACGGCGCGGCGGTGTTCGCGACCTCGGCCACGCTGGCCGTGATGTTGACCACATGCCCGCCGTCGCGCGTGACCATCTCGGCGACGGCCCGCTGGGTAAGCCAGAAGAAGCCTCCCAGGTTGAGGGCGGTGATCAGGGCGTAGTCCTGCGCGGTGTACTCGGTGAACGGCTTGGAGAGGAACACGCCGGCGTTGTTGACCAGCGTGTCGATGCGCCCGAACCGTTCCAGCGCGGCGCCGGTGATCCGGCCGGCGGTGGCCGGATCGGTGATGTCGCCCTCGACGGTGAGCAGGTCCGGGTCCCCGGACGGCGTGAACGTACGGGCGCTGGCCACCACCGCCCAGCCCCGCCCGCGGTATCCGGCGACCAGGCCGGCGCCGATGCCCTGGGAGCCTCCGGTGATGATGGCTACCTTGCGGCTGGTCTCCACGAGCGGCTCCCCCTGACGGTCTCAAACCCAAGGTCACCTGCAGAAATAGCCTGGGCCTGAGCCTGGTTGTACCTGTTGTGTACGATGCGCCCGCATCCAGCGGGCGGCACTCCGCAAAGGATCCCACGTGTCAGACAACAACTACCGTAAGAACCCCGAGGCCGTCTCTCAGTTGACGCCCGATCAGTATCAGGTCACCCAGTGCAGCGCTACCGAGCCGGCGTTCCGCAACGAGTACTGGGACAACCATGAGCCCGGCATCTACGTCGACGTCGTATCGGGCGAGCCGCTGTTCGCTTCGGTGAACAAGTTCGACAGCGGCACCGGCTGGCCAAGCTTCACCGTGCCGATCGACCCGGAGAACGTCGTCGAGAAGCGCGGCTTCGGCCACCTGATATTCGGGACCGAGGTCCGCTCCGCCCACGGCGACAGCCACCTGGGCCACGTCTTCCGGGACGGGCCAAGGGACGCCGGTGGCCTGCGTTACTGCATCAACTCGGCCTCTCTCCGCTTCATCCCGCTCGATGACCTCGAGCGCGAGGGGTATGGCGAGTACCGGAAGCTGTTCGACAGTGTTACCGACACCAAGGCAACCGACACCAGGAGCGCATCATGACGACCGAGAAGGCAATCCTCGCCGGCGGCTGTTTCTGGGGCGTGCAGGATCTGATCCGCAAGCTCCCCGGCGTGATCTCGACCAGGGTCGGCTACACCGGCGGCGACGTGGCGAACGCGACGTACCGGAACCACCACGGCCACGCCGAGGCGATCGAGATCACGTTCGACCCGGACAAGATCACCTACCGGGACCTGCTGGAGTTCTTCTTCCAGATCCACGACCCGTCGACGCTGAACCGGCAGGGCAACGACAGGGGGAGCAGCTACCGGTCGGCGATCTTCTACCTCAGCGACGAGCAGAAGCGGGTCGCCGAGGACACGATCGCCGACGTCGACGCCTCCGGCCTGTGGCCGGGCAAGGTGGTCACGGAGGTCACCCCCGCGGGGCCGTTCTGGGAGGCAGAGCCTGAGCACCAGGACTACCTGGAACGCTATCCGGCGGGGTATACCTGCCACTATGTCCGCCCTGGCTGGAAGCTGCCGCACCGGGCGGACCGGGTTACATCCTGACCCTGGCGCCTGAGCAAAGGCCGAGGAGGCTAAGCCGCCTCCTCGGCCTTCGTTTTGCCTTCGCCACCGGCCGTCGCGCTCACGGTCTGCCTGGGTCGCTGCCCGCCGCGGCCTTGAGGCCGAAGCCAGCCAGTGGTTGCGCCTGTTAATTCGCCTGGGGTGGCGGGGATCTAGCGCTTAGTTGTCTGCGCTGGTTGCGGCCGGGTGGCTGCCAGCGTGCCCGCTGTTGCCGGTGGCCTGGCAGGCGCTGGCCAGGCCACTATGGGCCCGTACCTGTTCGCGCTTGTCACCACACTTGATCGCCAGAGTCAGAGCCGCGGCGTGCCGGGCTTTGGCTTGGTCGGCCTGGCTCGCGGCGAGGAACGCTTCGCCAAGACCGTTGAGCGCCTCGGCCTGACCCGAGCAGTTGCCGGCCTGGCTGTGCAGGGCCAGCGACTGCCGGAGATGGCCGATGGCCGGCTGGTGGCGGCCCTGCCGCAGCTCGGCAATGCCCAGGCAAGCCAGCGTCTGGGCTTGGCACAGCCGGCTGCCGATCTCGCGGCTCAGCTCCAGGGACCGCCGGAGATGGCTGGCGGCCTGCTTGTAACGGCCTTGCTGCAGCTCGAGTTCGCCGAGGTCTCCCAGTACAAAGGCCTCGCCCGACTGCAAGTCGGCGTCACGAAAGAGCGCCAGTGACCGCTGCAAGTATCCGGCGGCTTGATCGTAACGGCCCTGCCGCAGGTCGATTACTCCAAGCCGCTGCAGCTCACGGGCCTCACCTGCGTGGTCGCCGACGCGCAGGTAGATGGCGAGCGCCTTGCGATGGCGCCCAGCCGATTGCCGGTAACGGCCCTGGCAGTAATCGGCAAGGCCGAGGTTGCCAAGCGCACGGGCCTCGCCGATCCCGTCACCGTCCTCACGGCAGATGGCCAGTGCCTGCTGGAGGTGCCTGGTGGCCCGGCGGAGACGTCCCTGGGCAGAGTCGACAGCGCCGAGCATCGTCAGTGCGGCCGCTTCGGCGCTGCGGTCGCCGGCCCGTGCGGCGGCGCGGCGGGCATGACTGTGCACAGCGGCGGCATCAGTGAAGTGGCCGACATCCAGGTAACGGAAGATGGTGGCGGCCAGGCCGATCGCGTGGCCGGGCCATCCGTGGTCGGCGGCATGAGCGGCGACGCGGACAAGGGTAGACCGCTGCACGTCCAGCCATGCCAGCGCCGCGGCAGGGCTGGTGACCGGCGGCACAGGGCTGGCGGGCTGTGGTAGCGCTGGCTGGTCCGGGTCGGCGCGGAACAAAGTACCGGCCGCGAGGGTGGCGGTGGCCAGGTAATGGTCGAACAGGCGGGTCAGTGCCGCCTCCCGCTCCTCACTGTCCTGCTCAGCAGCCTGGTCGGCGGCGTAGGCGCGGAGCAGGTCGTGCATGCCGTAGCGGTTCATCCCGGCGGGCTGGATCAGGTGGGCACTGGCCAGCCGGCCCAGTAGCCCGCGAGCCTGCCGTAGCGTGATGTCCATGAGCGCAGCGGCGGAGTAGGCGTCAAAGTGGGCGCCGGGGTGCAGGCCTAGCAGCCGGAAGGCGCGCGCGGCCTCGTCATCCAGGTGTCGCACCGACCAGGAGAACACGGCCCGGACCGCTGTCAGCCGATCCCCCGCAGCATCTAGCAGGTCCAGCCGCTCCTGCTGATCAGCCAGCTCCGACGTGACATCCGCCAGCGAGATACCAGGTGAAGCGGCGGCGCGTTCGGCAGCCACCCGCAGCGCCAGCGGCAGCCGTGCACAGTACCCCGCCAGGGTCACGGCCGCTTCAGGCTCGGCATCCACCCGCTCACCGATGAGCGCCCGCAGCAACTCAACCGCCTCAGCTGTCGACAGCAGCCCCAGGTCCAGCCGGTGGGCGCCGTCCCTGGCCACCATTCCGCCCAGCGCATCGCGGCTGGTCACCAGCGCCACACACGACGGGTTACCTGGCAGAAGCGGCCGGACCTGCTCCACGTCCCGGGCGTTATCGATCAGGATCAGCATCCGGCGGCGCGCCAGCAGGCTCCGGTACCGGGCCGCACGCTCTCCCGTCTCGGCCGGGATATCCTGCTCGGCCACGCCCAGGCTGCGCAGGAATCCGGCCAGGGCGTCAGCCGCCGACACGGGCTGGCCAGGGTCGTAGCCACGCAGGTTCACATGCAGCTGCCCGTCCGGAAACCGGTCCGCCACCTGATGCGCCCACTGCATCGCCAGCGCCGTCTTGCCCACCCCGGCCGTCCCGGCGATCGCCGATATCACCAGGGTCCGCGGCCTCTGTGCGCTGGCCCGGTCCAGCATTCCGGCCAGGTCCGCCAGCTCTGCCGCCCGGCCTACGAACTGCGGCACCGGGCCTGGCAGCTCCCGTGGCACCACTGGTTCCGGCCTGCCGCCCGCCGGCCCGGCACCACCCGGCGACAGTCGCCCGGGCTCAGAACCAGCCAGGGCCGGTCCAGCGGTGAGGACTTGCCGGTGCAGCTCGCGCAGTTCGGCCCCCGGCTCGGCGCCCAGCTCATCCACGAGCACCCGCCGCGCGCGCTGATAGGCGGCCAGTGCTTCGGCCTGGCGGCCGTCGCGGTACAGGGCAAGCATCAGCACGGCGTGCAGGTGCTCGCGCAGCGGGTGGGCCGCGGCCATGCGTTCGAGCTCGGCGATGACCACACCGTGGCGGCCCAGGCGCAGCTCAGCGTCGATCCGCAACTCCGCCGCCTGCAGCCGCAGCTCCGCCAGCCGCGGAACCTCGCGCAGCGCGAGCGCCTCCGACCGCACATCGGCCAGCGGATCGCCGCGCCACAGCGCCAGTGCCTCCCTCGCCTGATCGGCCGCAGCCTCCCAGGAACCGCCTCGCGCGGCGTCGCGCGCGCCTTCGAGCAGAACTTCGAACCGGGCCACATCGAGTTCCCCGGGATCAACCCGGATCACATACCCGGGGGACCGGGTGACGATCCGGGCCTGGTCGGTGTCCCCCAGTACCCGACGCAGCCTCTTCACGTAGTTCCGTACGGTCGCCGAGGCTGACGGCAGCGGCGTGGGCCCCCAGAGCGTCTCGCCAATCTCGCCGACTGACACCACCCGGTCGGCATTCAGCAACAGCACCGCGAGCACCGCTCGCTGCCTGCCCCGCGGCACCGGCAAGACCACCCCGCCGCAGCGCACCACTAACGGGCCGAGCAGGCAAAACTCCAGCTTCGGCGTCATGCGACCTCCGCCCGGCATGGTGCCCCGAGCCAGCGCTACGTGTTCGCTACCAGATTGCTACTACCCCACGGAAGACTAACCGCTCATGACACGCAAACCTGGCATGGCGGCTGGCCTGATGTCGCTCAGAACGCCGTATCGGCTGTTGCTGATCGCGAGCGCCGCGTTGGCGTTGGCGCTGGCACTGGTGCCGGCCGCCGCGTCCGCATCGCCTGCCCAAGGGCGCTACACGACGATCGACGTGCCCGGGGCGGCGGACACCGCCGCGGTTGGTGTCAACGACTCAGGAGTGGTGTCCGGGTTCTACGAGGACAGCAGCGGTAACGACCACGGGTTCCTCGACCGGCACGGCACGTTCACCACGATCGACGTACCCGGCGCCGCCGACACGGTGGCGACGGTTATCAACGACGTCGGTGTGGTGGTCGGCTACTACACCGGCAGCAGCGGCGACGCCCACGGCTTTGTCGACCGGGGTGGTCGTTTCACCACGGTCAACGCCCCGGGAGCCGGCACCGGATCCGGGCAGGGCACATTTGTCGCGAACATGAACAACCTCGGCGTGATCGCGGGGTTCGACATCGACTCCAGCGGCGTGCAGCACGGGTTCATCGACCGGGACGGCAGTTTCACCCTGATCAACGAGCCGAATGCTGGCACCGGATCCGGGCAGGGCACAAACGTGGGTTACATCAACGACCTGGGGCAGGTCACCGGCAGCTACACCGAGAGCAACAACAACACCGTCGCCTTTGCCGGGTCACTCGGCAGTCTCACTACGGTCAGTGATCCGCTCGCGCCGGCGTTCAGCACGCTCACCGCGGCCATCAACGATGCCGGTGTGGTCGCCGGTGAATACTTCGACGCCAGCGAAGTGGTTCACGGGTTCACTGAGCTACGTGGGGTGTTCACACCGGTTGAGGACCCGGCCGGTGCCGAAGGCACGGATCTAACGGGAATCAGCAACCTGGGCGTGGTCGTCGGCTTCTACATCGACAGCAGCGGCAACACCCACGGGTTCGAACTGAGCCCTGCCCGTTAGAGCGCCGGTCAAGAGGCCGTCAGGCTGCCAGCTGGGGCGGCAGTCTGGCGGTCACTGGTCTGATGCCTCCGGATACCACCGCGGCGCCGATGGTAGCTTCGTCACGTCGGCAAGATCACTGGCGTCCGGTCTTCCAGGCGCTGCTGAGTATGACGCGAGGTTCCATGTCCGCCATCCTCGATCACTTCGCCATTGCCACCCCGGCGCTGACCGACGGCTGGGACCTGTTCGGCGGGGTCCTCGGTGGCACCTGGGCCTTCGGCGACGACTCTCCGGGGTTCTGGTGGGGCGAGCTCGAGTTCGCCGCTGGCCCGAAAGTTGAGCTGCTGACGCCGACGGGCGGTCCGGACGCGGCCTTCCTGGAGCGCTTCCTCGCCGCCCATGGGGCAGGTCCGCACCACCTCACCTTCCTGGTTCCCGACATCGGCGAGACGCTGGCCCGGCTCCGGGCGCTCGGCATCGAGCCCGTCGGCGTCAACCTGGCCAACCCGGACTGGCGGGAGGCCTTTCTGCACCCGCGCGCCGCTCATGGCATCGTGATCCAGATCGCCGAGCAGCACGGCCCGCCGCCGGCGTCTGCGCCGCCGCGGGAGCTGGCCGAACCGGGACCGCCAGCGAGGTTCGACCTGATCGAGCATCACGTCAGCGACCTTGACCGGGCGCTGCGGCTGTTCGGTGACGTCCTGGGTGGCCAGCCCGGTGCGGCCAGCGCCGAGGCCACGGAGCTGACCTGGCCCGGCGGCAAGCGGATCCGGCTGGTGCGCCAGGATGACCTGCCGCTCGGCGGCGCGCTGCACCACGTCCGTTTCACCCGCACGTCGGGCGCTATCAGCGCTCACGAGCGTGACCGCGCGCACCTGCTGGCCAAGCGCCTCGGCCTGACCCTGGAACTGGCGGGTTAGCGCTACCTGCGCGGCTGCTTCCTGGCGCGGCTGATGAGGCGGGCGGCCAGGCCGGCGATGACCGCGTCCTCGAAGTGCTCGGGAGACTGCCCGATGAGCTCCTCTATCCGCTGGATCCGCTGGCGCAGCGTGTTGCGGTGGATGAACAGCTCCGATGATGTCTCGGTCACCGAGCCGCTGTTGGCCAGCAGCGCGTCGAGCGTCTGGGCCAGGTCGGTCCCGTTGTCGAGGTCGTACCGCGCGACCGCGCCCAGCGCGTCGAGGAGCGTCTTGAGGGGCGCCGACATCTCCAGCGCCGTGCTCGGCAGCTGGCGGAGGTGGGCCACGTCCTCGTATCGCACGACCGTGCTGCCGCCCGAGGCGGCCAGTTCCGCCCACTGCGAGGCGACGAGGGCCTGCTGGATGGCGGCGTGCGCCTGGTCGGGAGCGCTGACCGCAGGGCCGATGCCCGCCGTCAGCCTCATCCGCGGGCGGCGTCCCAGGTCGCTGATCCGCCGGATGAGCGGTTCCCGGGATGCTGGCTCGCCCTCCGCCAGCGCGAGGTAGTGGCCCTGCCCCCCGAGGAGCAGGAAGTTCCGGTTGCCCGCGCCGAACACATCCACGAGGGCGGCTCGGACCCGGTCGTCGTCCTGATCCGCCGGTTCGCCGGTGGCGGCTGGGTGGATGCGGAGCACGATCGCCGATGCGGGCTGAGCCTGCCACCCGTACCGGCGGAGCAGCCGCTGCGTCACCGCCGGGTCGGGGGCCGACAGCAGCTGGCTCACGGCCGGCCGGATGCGGTCGGTCCCCGACAGCGAGAGCACCCCCGCGGCCGCCTGGGTTCCGATCGCCTCAAGAAGCAGCTCGTCTTCTGCCGTGAACGGGCGCAGCCGGTAGCACGTCACGGCGCCGATCGGTGCCGCGGCGGCCAGCGGGATACGGAGCCGCTGCATGCTGAGCGGTTCGAGCAGCTGTGCCAGACAGCCCCGGTCCAGGTCCTCGTCCGGTGTGTGCACCCCGTGCTCGTCACGGAATCGCTGGGCCGTGACGATGGCGGTTGTCGCGCCCTGCGGGTGCGCCCGGTCCGTGGCCAGTTCGATCATGCAGACGTCGGCTTCTAGGTGCAGGGCACACTGGCGGGCCATGCTGTGCAGGCACTGGCGCAGGGAGCCCCACGCTTCGTCGGGCAGGTCGCGGAGGAAACGGGCGGCGGCTGACTGGATCCGCAGCTGGTTGACGGTCTCCGCCTGAATCAGGCCGCTGGCCAGAAGTGAGCCAACCTCACTGGCGAGGTTCACGTCTGTGCTGGTGAAGGCGTCCTCGGTGGGTGCGTAGAGGGAGAACACTCCCAGGACCTCTTCACCCGGTGCCACGATCGGGACGGCGATCATCGACTTGAACGAGGATTCGTGGAGCTCAGGGAACGGCCGTGACCGCGGGTCCTTGAGGTGGTCCTTGGGGATCACGACGGTCTGCCGCATGAGAGCGGACCAGCCGGTGATCCCCTCTCCCATGCGGAGCTGGATCCTGCCCAGGTGGGCGCGCTGCCAGCCTTCGGTCCCCACCTGCAGGACAAGGCGCTCGGCCGCGGCGTCCCAGAGGTAGACGAAGGCGCCGGCCGCCCTGGTCGCCCGGGCGGTGAGCTCGACCGACCGCTGAGCCAGGGCGAGCGGGTCCCTTCCCTCGCTCATCAGCGCCGTCAGCTCGGCGAGCGTGGCGGCTCGCCGCTCCGCGAACACCAGCGACTCCCGCAAGGTGGCGAGGTCGCTGCTCGCCCGTTCCTCCGGCTGCCACATGCTCGATACGTTAGACGCCGGTGCAGGTCGGAGCTATCAGACGGTCAGCTCCTGTTCAGCTGCAGCGTGAGCCGGCCGATCCCGTGCCACTTCTCGCCGGGCTGGGCGTGGCTGAACGCGGGCACGCCGGAGATGAATTCCTGGAGCGCCACGACGAGCTCCCGGCGGCCGAGATGGGAGCCGAGGCAGCGGTGGATCCCCGCGCCGAACGCGAGGTGACGGTTGGACTCCCGGCCGATCTGGACGTCGTCTGGGCTATCGAAGCTGTCCGGGTCGCGGTTGCCGGCGCCGAACACCAGGACAACCCGGTCGCCGGCTTTGATCTGCTGTCCGCGGACCTCGGTGTCCGCCCGGCAGGTCCTGGCCATTGCCTGCACCGGCGACATCGTCCGCAGGAACTCCTCGGCGGCCACCGGGATGAGATCCGGCTGACGCCGCAGCCGTTCCTGATCTTCGGGATTGCGGGCCAGGTACCACAGGCTGGACCGGATCGCCCACGCCGTGGTGTCGAGACCGGCGGCGAACAGCAGGTAGCAGTACGAGACGAGCTCGCTGTGGGTCAGCGGCCTGCCGTCGATCCGGGCCCGGTAGAGCTGGCTGATCAGGTCATCGTGGCTGGTGTCGCCACGGCGCGCCTCGAGCAGCCGGTCAAAGTAGTCCACCAGCTCCCCGGCGGCCGCGTGTGCCCGCACCGGGTCGACGGTCCGCTCGTAGATGATGTCGTCCACCCACGCGTCGAACTTTGGCCAGTCCTTCTCGGGGAAGCCCGCGAGCCTGCTGAACACGATCGTGGGCATCGGCCGCGCGTACAGAGCCGATACGTCGGCGACCTCCTGCTCGGTCACCTGCCGCAGGAGCTCGCGGGAGGTGCGCCGCATCCCGTCCTCGAGCCGGGCGACCGCCCTGGGCGAGAACAGCGGGAGCAGGATCCGCCGGTAGCGGGCGTGGTCCGGCGGGTCGACGTCGATCGGGATCAGCGGGAAGTCCGTCCCCAGGTCCGGCAGCAGCATCGACGGGGCGACCCCGAACGTGCCCGGGTCCTGCTCGGCGGCGAAGATGTCCTGGTTCTTGGTGAGGTACCAGAACCCGTCGTGCTTCTCGCTGTGCCCCACCGGGCACGCGCCGCGAAGCTGCGAGTACGTCGAGAAGATGTCGTCGAGGGCGTCCCCGTGGAAGTCGAACCCGGTCTCCACTGCGCGGTCGTCGGTCATGGGTCCCCGTCTCAGATGTGCTCGAGATAACGTGCGATCTCCCAGTCCGTGACCGCCGAGCGGGACTGGTTCACTTCCCACCTCCGGGTGGCCGCGAAGTGGTCGACGAAGGCGTCGCCGAGGAGCGTCCGCGCGGTCGTGCTGCCCGCCAGTGCCGCCGCGGCCGCTTCGAGGCTGGCGGGCAGCGCGGTCCGGTCATCAACCTGGTCGTAGGCGTTCCCGGTGACCGCCGGCGGCGGCGCAAGGCCCTTGCGGATACCGTGCAGGCCGGCGGCGAGGTTGCCCGCGATGACCAGGTACGGGTTGGCGTCGGCGCCGGCTACCCGGTTCTCGATCCGTGCGGCCGGCCCGGAGCTCGGAATGGCACGTACCGCGACGGTCCGGTTGTCGGTGCCCCAGGTCACGCTCGACCCTGCCCAGGAGCCGCCCTCGGTCCGCTTGTAGGAGTTGATCGTCGGCAGGTAGAGCGCGGTGAAGTCCTTGGACAGGTCGAGGACACCGGCCAGATAGGCCTCGCCGGTGGCGCTGAGCCTGGCCGGATCGCTGGAGTTCGCAAACGCCGCGGACCCGTCCAGGCCGTGCAGGCTCTGGTGCAGGTGGGCCGAGGACCCGGCCCACTCGGGGGAGAGCTTCGCGATGAACGAGGCGGTGCAGCCGTGGCTCGCGGCGATTTCTTTCACCGAGTGCTTGAGCATCATCGCCTGGTCCGCCGCCTGCAGCGCGGCGGCGTAGCGGAAGTTGACCTCAAACTGGCCGGGGCCGTGCTCGCTGTTGCTGGCCTCGATGTAGATGCCGTAGGCCGCGAGCTGTTTGCGGATGTCGCCGATGATGTACTCCGACCCGGCGTCCCGGTACAGGCTGTACGTGTGGTTTCCGTGCGTGAGCGGAGCAAGGTCGCGGAAGCCGCGGGAGGCGAGTTCCTCGGCGGTGCCGCGGAGCACGTAGAACTCGAACTCGTAGCCGCACATCGCCTGGTACCCGGCCTCGGCCGCCTGCTCGTCGACCCGTCGGAGGAGCGCGCGGGGCGACAGCGGCAGCGGCGCCCCGTCGAGTTCGTGCACGTCGCAGATCACTGAGGCGGTGCCG
>Ga0209275_10000915_pt1 | contig 11931 bp, 7 predicted proteins | sample HubBroMetageREF2_FD_188344 | JGI IMG/M metagenome (GOLD analysis project Ga0209275, IMG submission 188344) | Reference soil microbial communities from the Hubbard Brook experimental Forest, New Hampshire, USA - Hubbard Brook CCASE Soil... | ecosystem: Environmental > Terrestrial > Soil >...
GTCGGCCCATATCCTCTGATACCGCGTCTCCAAGAGGTGCATATGGATTCTGCGGCCGGTACGCTGCGAAGCCTCCGCGATCGCGGCCAGCAGCGCATCACTGCACCATTGCACTCCGTTGGGGCCGAATTGGACATCGAACAGCGGGTCGGCCGCGGCTGCAGCGACCTCGTCCACCAGCGTGATGAAGTCTTTCGCCTCCAACGGAGTGCGCATGATGCTTTCGATCGCCTGGCGGGCATCGGCCGGCAGTGCCGCCAGGATCGGCTCGGAAGGGCCGTAGACCAGCGGATTGCGGTCGCGCATGGACACGGCAAAGCCGACGCGCACGCCGACATCGCGCGCGGCTCGCGCCAGCGCCGCGGCTTCGCTCGGAAGATCGGTCAGGCCTTGTGGGCGCGTGAGGTGCATCATGACCACGCCAACGCCGCCCAGCGCGGAACGCGACAGCGCGACGATGCCGGCAAGATACGGATCGACGGACGGGATCAGCGCCTGATATTGCAGCCAGGTTTCAAGCGGCTTGCCGCCGGCACCGAACGAAGCAGTCCGGATCGGCCGGCCGTGATCATGGGCATTGACCAGCGCCGGCAGGACGAACAGCGGCTCGGCATCCTTGGCGGCGATTTGCGCAACCGCGTGCAGCCGACCGTCTTGGATTTGAATCTGCCGGCCTGAAGCGACCGGCAGGTCGGCCGCTTCGATCAGGTGAGCGCAATTGATTGTCCGCATGACGGGTCAGATTATAGAGGAGCGCTGGCTTGCGTCCCAAACGCCAGCATGAAGCGCGGCGGCTTCTTCTTCAAGCAAGGGGCCGATGACCTGGACGTGGCGCTGGCCGGCGGCAAACACCGTACGGCAAGGCAAGTCCAGGGTCGGGTTCTCGGCGTGATCGCCCGTGATTGTTTTCAGGCGGCGCTCGCTCAGCCCGAACACGACGCGGCCAATGCCCGCCCAATAGATTGCGCCGGCGCACATGGCGCAAGGCTCCGCCGAAGTGTACAGCGTGCTGCCGGCAAGAACCTTGCTGTCAAACTGCTTTGATGCCTGGGTCGCAAGCAGCCGTTCCGCATGCGCGGTCATATCGCGATCCGGCAGGTATCCATTCTCGGTCTCGATCAGCACCTCGCCAGCCACGCTCACTAGGATGGCGCCGAACGGATGGTTGCCGCGTGTGCGGGCGCGCCGGGCCACGTCAAAGGAGCGGCGCAGGAGAGTCTCATGATCGATCGGCTGCAAGGGGCGATCCGATTGTCGTCAAGCCGTGCCGAATTTTTCCACGATCGCGTGGAAAATACGATCGGGCTTAAACGGTGTTGTGCAAAACCGAATTCCAGTCGCGTCGGCGAGCGCATTGCCGAGCGCGGCGGCGATCGGATTGTAAGGGCTCTCGCTCATCGATTTGGCGCCGAATGGACCCGTTGAATCCAAGGTGTCGGCAAACAACACTTCGGTCCGGGGCACATCGCCGAACTGCGGCAGATGATAATTTCGGAATGTCGGATTGATCACGCGTCCGCGGTCGTCGACCACCATTTCCTCGTACAGCGCGGCGCCGAGCGATTGCGCGACGCCACCTTCGACCTGGCCGCGACACTGCATCGGATTGATGACGCGGCCCGCGTCCGCCGCGTGCACGCTGCGGAGGATTTTGATCACGCCGCTGCGCTTGTTGACGGCAATACGGAACGCCTGGACGTTGAAGGCGACCGAGCGCGGCGTTCCCGTCGACTTTCCAGTGGCAAGCAGCCGGCGTCCCTTTGCCCGCGCCGCCTCGAACAGAGCAGGGAGGCTGATACGCAGTCCCATACCCACCACCTCGCCGGCGAAGATGTTCCAATCTGCGGCTATGCCGCTAGCGTGCTCGGCGGCAAAACTTAAAATGTCATCGCGCAAGACCTGCGCCGCGCGTTGCGTGGCAAGGCCGGCAACGACAGTTCCAGTACTGCCAAAGGCTCCGGTGTCATGACCGCCATGATCGGTATCGGACTGCCGGACGTGGATGCTGTCCATGGTGGCGCCGAGCACGGTGGCCGCGATCTGACGATGCACCGTGTTCGTGCCGTTACCGAATTCGGGCGTTCCGACGGTGAGCTCGTAGCTGCCGTCCTCGCGTAACGCCGCGCTTGATTCGGAAAAGTGTCCACTCGGCGGGATCGTATCGATCATGCCAAGAGCAATGCCCTGTCCGACAAGCCAGTCCGGCGATGGCGGCGGATCGCGGCGGTCGCGATCGATCGCCTCCTTGACCAAGGCGAGGCACTGATCGAGGCCATAGCTGCCATATTGAACGTCGGCGCCTTCCGCGCTGCCAGTCGAGATCATCGGATCGCCGGGACGCACTACGTTGCACGCACGAAACGCGATCGGGTCCATGCCGATGGCACGCGCCAACTCGTCCATCGCCGATTCTACCGCGAAGTTCGTTTGCGGCAGCCCGTAGCCGCGAAAGGCGCCACTGGGCACGGTATTGGTGTAGACCACGACGGCGTCGATCTTCTTGTTGTCGCAGCGGTAGACGGCAAAGGATTCGCCGCAGGCGTGGTAGAGAACGAACCGGCCATGGTTGCCGTAGGCGCCGGTATTAGAGACGATGTGCATTTGCATCGCCGTCAGGCGGCCGTCGCGCCGTACCCCCGCCTTGATGCGCACGCGCATCGGGTGGCGCGTCGTGGCGCCGATGAATTGCTCCTCGCGGGTGAACTCAAGCTTGACCGGCGCGCCGGTCTTAATCGCGGCGAGCGCCACGATGTCTTCGACCAGCATTTCCTGCTTGGCGCCGAAGCCGCCACCCATGCGCTCGCAGAACACGCGGACGTTTGCCGGATCGAGGCCGAAAATGCCGCATAGCGTCCGCCGCGTGAGAAACGGCGTTTGCGTGCTCGAGCGAATATTGAGCCGACGCGATTCGTCGAACCAGCCGATCGCGCAGTGTGTTTCCAGATGCGCATGCTGAACGCGCGGGGTGACATAAGTGGCCTCGTGCACGACCTCGGCTTCGGCAAAACCTCCCTCGACATTGCCGATATGGCTGTGGACCTCGGCCACGATATTGCGCCCCGCGTTGTCGATGCGGGCTTCCGGCCCCTTGTCGTGGAGGATCGGCGCGCCAGGCTGCATCGCGGCTTCTGGATCGAACACGGCCGGAAGCAATTCGTAATCGACCTCGAGCTTGCGGCAACCGGCTTCGGCGGCTGCCTCGGTTTCGGCAATCACCGCAGCGACCCGCTGGCCGATGAAGCGGACGACATTATCCAGGACGGCGGTGTCATCGGGATCGCCGCTTTCATCCTCGTGTCGCGCGCTCGAATAGAGCTTTCGTGGCGCGTCTTCCCAGGTCAGAACGGCGCGCACGCCCGGCACCGACAAGGCGGCGTCTTTGCGGATCGATTTGATCCGCGCATGGGCATGCGGCGACCGCAGCAGCTTGAGGTGCAGGAGTCCGGGCGGCGCGACGTCGAGCGTATATTTGGCGCTGCCGCTGACAACGGCCGGTCCGGCGGGTGCCGCCACGCTGCGCCCGCAAGCGCTCCCGGCCTCGGCCTCCTCGACTTGGCGCACGCCGCGAATAGCGTCCTCGATCGCGCCATAGCCGGTACAACGGCAAATATTGCCTTTCAAAGCCCAGGCGAGATCCTGCCGCTGCGATTGATTCAGACTCGCCGCCGTCATGACCATGCCCGGCGTACAGAAGCCACATTGATACCCTTGCGCTTGCAGGAAGGCCTGTTGCATCGGATGCGGCTCGCCGTTCGTGGCCAGGCCTTCGATCGTTGTGACCGCACGGTTTTCGGCGCGATAGGCCGGAAAAATGCAGCTATGCACCGGCTCGCCATCGACCAGCACCGTGCAGGCGCCACAATCGCCCGCGTCACATCCTTTCTTCACGCCGAACCATCCGAGCTCGCGCAGAAACGTCCGCAGACACTGTCCGGGACGAGGCTCGGCGGCGTGGTTTTTTCCGTTCACCGAAAGAGTCATTTGGGCCCTTCTCCGGCAAGCTCTTGGCGAATCTCTTCGGCAAATTGCAGTGTCATGTGCCGACGCCATGCCGGCGCGCCGTGAACGTCGTCGTAGTAATGCTGGATCTCAGCTTCGAGCCGCTCGCGCAATGCGTCACGTGTCGGCAGGTTTGGAAACGACAGCCGGATCGGACGCGGCGTGGACGCCGTCACGGTGAGAGCGAACGTGTCGTCGTCAGGCGACAATGTCCCAATCAGTAACGCGGCCGAGCGGCCAAGCGGGGCGAGCGAGATTTGCCGAAAGGCGGTATGCCGGCGCAACGCCGAAAGCGGCAACGCGATGGAGCGAAGCAACTCGCCGGGCGCCAGCGTGTTGCATTGCGGTCCCAATACAAAATCGTTGACCGCAACGCGCCGTTCATCGCCGGCCGGCGTCCAGATCGTGCATGTGCCATCCAATGCCGTGGTCAGCGCAATCATCGGTCCCGCCGGCAACGCCATGCAGAGATTGCCGCCTACCGTTGCCGTGTTCCAGATTTTGAATGAGGCAAGGAACGACCGGCAACATTGATTGAACAGCGGCGTGGCGGTCCAATTGGACGGATACGTCGTTCCGTCCAACTCCGCGATTTTGCAAGTCGCGGCAATCTGCAGGCCTTGCTCGGTGATTTGCAGGGCAGGCCAGCCAAAGTCGACGATGTCGATCAACCTCGTGAGCGAGGGCTGCGGTTCGGAAAACAACCAGGTGCCGCCGGCAAGCCACGCATCGCCCGCTTGCCAAGCCGGCAATTCCGCGCGCCGGCGCGGCCTCACGATTGCCGTGATGGTGTTGAGGTCCATCGAACACTACTGACCATGCTCGAGCAGTCATGCACTGCGTTCAAGAAAGCAAAATCGACGCCAACCGACCGCTATCCGTGCCGCAATTAGCGGTTTGTCACTTCCCCGGCTCGCCGGCCGCGATCCAGGATGCCAGGACAAGGCGCTCTTGCGGGGTCATCTCGGTAATGTTGCCGGGCGGCATCGCCTGCGAGCGCACGGCAAAGATCTCGATCAACCGGGCATGCCGGCGAATTTGTTCGTCGTTGTCGAGCATGACGCCTTTTGGCGCAGCCGGTATTCCATCCCAGACCGGCTCCGCCGCGTGGCACATGCTGCAGCGGGAAATGATGATGTTCGAGACTTGCTTGAATTTCGGCGTCGGCGGCAGCGCGCCAGTCGTGACTGAGGCCGGACCGGCAGCCGAGAGCCACGCAATCGCCGCCATGCCGGCGGCGGCAACGCCCCAGGTCCACCATGGATTGCCTTTGCCTTCATGGCGCGAATTGTAGAAGTGGCGGATGACGGGTCCGATCAGGAGCACGATCGCGACGATCAGCCAGTTGTACCGCGTCGCAAACAGCAGGGGGTAATGGTTGCTGAGCATTAGAAACACGACCGGGAGCGTCAGATAATTATTGTGCACCGAGCGCTGCTTGCCGATCGCGCCCCAGGCCGGGTCGGGCGCTTTGCCGGCGAGCATCGCCTCGACCGTTTTCTTTTGAAACGGAATGATGATGACGAAAACATTCGCTACCATGATTGTGCCGATGAGCGCGCCGATCTGCGTAAGGGCGCCAAGCCCGCTGAAAACGTGCGTGAAGCCGTAGGTCAAGGCGACAAGATAAACATAGCCGACGATCGCCATCGCCACCTCGTGCCGACCCAGCGGCGATCGGCACAGCGCCTCATAAGCCAGCCATGAGACAGCGAGGCTCACAAAGGCGATGCTCGCGGCCTCGGTCGCGGTGAGATCGAGCACAGACTTATCGATCAGGAAAATATCCGCGCCAAGGTAATAGACGAGGACCAGGAGCGAGAATCCCGACAGCCATGTCGTATAGGCTTCCCACTTGAACCAGGTCAGGCTGTCCGGCATTTGCGCCGGAGCGACCAGGTATTTCATCATGTGATAGAAGCCGCCGCCGTGAACCTGCCACTCGTCGCCCTTGACGCCGTTGGGCAAGCCGGGTCGCGGCCTCAGGCTGAGATCGAGATGAATGAAATAAAATGAGCTGCCGATCCACGCGATGCCGGCGATGACGTGCAGCAAGCGGAGGATGGCACTCACCCATTCGCTGAGCACAAGCTCCACGGTGTCAAGCTCCTTCGTATTGCTCCGGCATTCTCACCATGCCAGATCGGGCGCGGCTTCTTCAAGCGCTTCGGCGGTGAATTCTTTCAACCGACGGATGACGACGATCGACGCCGCTAGAAATAGGCATGCCCGGCAACGAGGCCGGGCATGCCATTGCTTTGGTGACGGTTCGAACCGCGATTACTTGAAGTGATAGGTCGTCCCCACATAGGCCGTGCTTTCGATCGACGTTCCGGGAGCAATGGTCGAGAACAGGGCCGCGTTGTGGTTGGTGCCGAACTTGTTGTACCAGTACCGATAGCCGACATAGGTGTCCCAGATTCCAGGCTTGGTCCAGAAGACCTTCGACGCATCGAGGCTCAGACGAACGTCCTCGAACACTTCGGTCTTGGTTTCGTTGTTGTTGAAGCCGGCGACGGGACCAAAGCAGCCGATCGCCAGGCAGTTCGCGGTGGAAATGCCGGTGCCTTTCGGGCCGCGGATGTTGGTAATGTCGATGATGCGAAGCGGATCGGCCCAGCTGCCAAAGATGCCGCCCAGCGGGATGGCGTCAAAGATTTCGACGTTCCAATCCCACTGGAAATTGCGGTCGCCGTTGAACAGGCCGCCGCCGGCGCAAGTGCCGCCGCCGAAGCCGGCAGCCGGGCTTTGCGCATCGCCGAAGCCGGGTGGTCCGCAGGCGTTGAATTGGTTATGCGTGAATTCCTTGCGGGCCAGCACACCGACCAACAGCGTGCCGAATTGCTTCGGAATGGCGATATCGAAGTTCAGACCCACTAGGTATTGGGTGGTCTGTTCCGCCAGGTAGTTGTTCTGCACGCCGGCAGTAAACCCACCCTCGAACCCCACGTCATTGAACAGGAAGTTGCTGAACACCTTGCTGTGCGTGAGCTCGTTGAAGCCGATCGTGCTTCGGGTGAAGCCGAAGAACTCACGCGAGCCGACGGCGCCGGGTTCTCCGAGAATCGGGTCTTTCTTGCTGTATTGGTCCAGTTCGAGGTGGATCAGGTTCGTGCCGTATTCCCAGACGTCGAAATGATCAATGCTGCCCTGGGCCCGGTAGAATGAGTTCCTCATCCCGGCAACGCCACCAGGAACGGTGTCGCTCATCCCGGCAACGCCAGGATCGGTCGAGTTGAAGTACCAGGTGAAGCTCACCGAAGTGTCGTTCACGAAGAAGAACGGCACCGGTTTCGGCGGCGGCACTGCCTTGACCGGCATATCGGCAGCGTAAGCATAGCCGCCCGCTGATCCCGCGAGCATTGCGGCCAGCACGACCGCTCTTAATTTCGACTTTTGACGGTTCTCGATCATAACATCCCCCTGCGCCTTCATAGTGATCCCGAGCTTTGCGACACCCCGCGGCCAGCAATCCAGGTGTTTCGGACCGTTAGCCTTCGTGATCAGATTACGTGGCGCCGCTTCTGCTAAAAGCTCTTAGTTTGGGCAGGCTTCTGCCTCTTTGTTGATTAGGCGAACAAAAGCCGAGCGACTTCTCGGTGAAACCGGAATGAAATGGCGCGCGATTGTCGTTGAAGAAATATCGAAAGAATGGGCGTTATTGACAGATGTCGCGCCGGATATGTGGGAGCGCGACAAGACGAGTTAGCCCTGCCGCATGGTGATTGCGGGGCGCCTAATTTTTGACTGCCCACTTGACTAAACAACTGATTCTTTCCCGATGCGACAAAATTGAGACACTTTTTGCACTGCGTGAAACATGTGGACTGGTGACGCCAAGCACGCGTGCAATTGGGTGTTGGATCGACTCAAAAAAATCCACTCAGTTATCGACGCGAGAGGGGACTCACAGCGCCTTCGGGATCCTCCTTGCGAGGTGGAGCAAGCTGCAGGCGATTTCGAGAAGCGGGACTAGGAGCCGTCCAAACGAGAAGGCGGCCCCAACCGAAGTCGGCGCCTCCTAGTCAGGGGAACGACCACTCGGCGTTGAATGTACGATCCATTGGAAGGGACGGCTAGGAAGCCAGGACCTATCAGCGCCGAGCTACGTCTGCTACTCGTGACTCAAGGCCTGTGCCAAAATCTAAACGGCTACCTTCAAATCCAAATTGCTACCAACACCGTGAGGGTGGTCGAAAGGGGCCAATGCCTTGCAGGGCTCGCGACGGATCGAATCATAATGGCATGGCGCCACTTTGGGCACACATTGCCGCTATTTGTCTCCTTTTACCGGCGCCGATTTTGCCTGATGATGTCGTCTTGAAACGGTGGTCTCCGACTTGAGGAGCCCTATTGCCGGACATGCGCAGCAATCCAGATGCATGACGTTCCGCCACAAGGTATTTCGTTCGGAACTGAGCCTCTATTGAGAGCAGTCAGTATCACCAAGCGGTACGGCTCCTTTCTGGCCAATGACGGCATCGACCTCGACCTGCTTCCAGCCGAAATCCATGCGCTGCTCGGCGAGAACGGCGCCGGCAAATCAACGCTGGTCAAGGTGATGTACGGCCTCATTCAACCGAACGAGGGCGAGCTGCGCTGGATGGGGAATAAAATCGTCCTCGCCGGTCCATCCGAAGCGCGCGCGCTTGGAATAGGGATGGTGTTCCAGCATTTTTCGCTGTTCGAGAACCTCACGGTGGCGGAGAACGTCGCGCTCGGGCTGGCGCCGACCGAATCATTCACCGCCATATCCGAGCGGCTCGCTGAAACCGCGCGCCTCTACGGTTTGCCGCTCGATCCCAAGCGGGAAGTCTGGCGGCTCTCGGTCGGCGAGCGACAGCGCATCGAGATCGTGCGCGCGCTCATGCAAAATCCCAAGCTTTTGATCCTCGACGAGCCGACGGCCGTGCTCACCCCGCAGGAGGCCGATCAGCTTTTCGTCGTGCTCGGCAGGCTCAAGGGCGAGGGGCGAGCCATCCTGTACATCAGTCACAAGCTCGACGAGGTCAAACGGCTGTGCGATACCGCGACCATCCTGCGCGGCGGCAAAAAGGTCGCGACCTGCAATCCTCGCCAAGAAACCGCCGTTTCACTCGCCCGGATGATGGTTGGCGCGGACATAGGAGAGGTGAAAGCGGCGTCTCGGCGCGACGTGTCGGTGCCGCGGCTCGTTATCTATCAGCTTTCACTCGCGCCCGACGATCCTCATGGTACCCATCTTGACCGGGTGTCGCTCGAAGTGAGGGGCGGAGAAATCGTCGGCATTGCGGGGGTCTCCGGCAACGGCCAGGACGAATTGTTTGCCGCGCTGTCCGGAGAGCGACTGTCGCCCAGCGAAGGAGCGATCGTCATCGACGGCCTGGCGGCCGGTATGCTCGGCGTGAACGAACGTCGCCGCATGGGCGCGGCCTTCGTGCCGGAGGAACGGCTCGGCCATGGCACGGCGCCGCGGATGAAATTGTCCGAGAACGCGCTCCTCACCGGCCACGCCGCGAGTGGCATGGTCAAGCGCGGCTTCGTCGACAAGTCCGCGACCCTTGCCGCCGTCGACCGCGCGACCACCGGCTTCGATGTGCGCAAGGCCAAGCGCGATCCGGAAGCGGTAAGCCTGTCGGGCGGCAATTTGCAGAAATTCATCGTTGGCCGCGAAATCCTGCGCGAGCCTGGCGTCCTGGTGGTGAGCCAGCCGACCTGGGGTGTCGACGCCGGCGCGGCGGCGACCATCCGCCAGGCCTTGATCGATCTCGCCGGCCGCGGAACGGCCGTGCTGGTCGTGAGTCAGGATCTCGACGAACTTCTCGAAATTGCCGACCGTACCGCCGTGATGTTCCACGGCAGGCTGTCGGCGCCGCTGAGCGCCGCCGAGGTCACGCGCGAAAAGCTCGGATTGCTCATGGGCGGTGCCAAGACCGGCGAGGAGCCCAGCGTCGAGGAGGCGAGCCATGCCGTTGGTGCTTGAGCGCCGATCGGAACGCTCTGCCACGATCGCAATTGCCTCGCCGCTGATCGCGATCGCTCTCACCTTGGCGACGATGGCTGTGTTGTTTGCGATTCTCGGCAAGAACCCGGTCGAAGCTCTCGACGTTTACTTTCTCGAGCCGCTCCGGGACCCCTATTCGCTGGGCGAGATCGCCGTCAAGGCGACGCCGCTGGTAATGATCGCCATCGGTTTGTCGCTGTGTTACATCGCCAATATCTGGAACATCGGCGCCGAGGGGCAATTTCTCGTCGGCGCCGTGGCCGGTAGCTGGCTTGCGGTGCGCACCAATGGCACCGACGCCGGTCCCTGGGTGCTGCCGGCGATGCTGCTGTTGGGCGCACTCGGCGGCGCGCTCTATGCGCTTATTCCGGCGATCTGCAAGGTGCGTTTCGGCGCCAGCGAAATTCTCACCAGCCTGATGCTGGTCTATGTCGCTAATTTCGGCCTGGATTATCTGGTGCGCGGGCCGTGGCGCGATCCGCACGGGATGAATTTCCCGACCACTGCCGAATTCGATCCGGTTGCCACCGTGCCGACCTTGATCGAGGGCGGCCGTTTGCACGCCGGCGCGATCGTCACGTTGCTCGTCGTGATGGCGGCGACCGTGCTGCTCGGCCGCACCATCATGGGGTTTGAGATCCGCCTGGTCGGCGCCGCTCCGAAAGCGGCGCGTTTTTCCGGCTTCAACGCCGACAAGCTGACGCTCTTCACATTTGCGGTTTCCGGCGCGCTGGCCGGACTCGCCGGCATCATCGAGGTGGCGGGGCCGGTCGGACATCTGCAGCCCGATATATCGCCGGGCTATGGCTTCACCGCCATCATCGTCGCTTTCCTCGGCCGGCTTAATCCCGTGGGCATACTGATCGCGGGCCTGTTTCTAGCGCTGACCTTCATCGGCGGCGAGAACGCCGAAATCGCGATCAAGGTGCCGCTCGATCTCACCAAGGTGTTCCAGGGCATCCTGTTGTTCTATGTACTGGCCTGCGACTCCATGATCATCTACCGCATCCGCTTCATCAGCACGCTGAGAAAGCCCGCCCATGCTGATGTTTGAAGCCATCATGCTGTCGGTAATCGCCGCGTCGACGCCGCTGTTGTTGGCGGCGGCAGGCGAGCTGGTAACCGAACGGTCGGGCGTGCTCAACCTTGGCCTCGAGGGCATGATGATCATGGGCGCGGCCTGCGCCTTTGCCGGCACGTACGTCTCGGGCTCGGTTGTCGTCGGCGCGCTCTGCGGCGTGCTTGCCGGCGTGGCGATGTCGGCGATCTTCGCGTTTTTCACGTTGGGTCTCGCGGTCAACCAGGTCGCGAGCGGCCTTGCGCTCACGATCCTCGGTACCGGCCTGTCGGGATTGATCGGCGCCGGCTTTGTCGGTCAGCGGATCTCGACGGCCCCGCAATTGCATCTGCCGGTCCTGACCGATCTGCCGCTGGTCGGCCGAATCCTGTTCGGTCAGGACGCGTTCGTCTATTTGTCCGTCGCGTTGGTGGTCGGCATTTGGCTGTTTCTGTATCGCAGCCGAGCCGGCCTCGTGCTGCGCGCCGTGGGCGACAACCACACTTCGGCCCATGCCCTCGGGTACCCGGTGCTCAAGATACGCGCCGTTGCCGTGTTGTTTGGCGGCGGTTGCGCCGGGCTCGCCGGGGCCTTTCTGCCGCTGGCCTATACGCCGTTCTTCATTCCAGGCATGACCGCGGGGCGGGGCTGGATCGCGCTGGCCCTGGTGGTGTTCGCCTCATGGCGCCCCGGCCGTTTGGTGGCCGGCGCCTATCTGTTCGGCGCGGTCTCCATCCTGCAACTCCATGCTCAGGCACTCGGCCTTGGCATTCCTTCGCAGTTGATGTCGTCGCTGCCCTATCTTGCCACGGTCATCGTTCTCGTGTTGATTTCACGGACGCGCGGCATTGCCGGGTCTGCCGCGCCAGCATCTCTCGGCGTGGTCTTCGTG
>Ga0209275_10000916_pt1 | contig 11922 bp, 12 predicted proteins | sample HubBroMetageREF2_FD_188344 | JGI IMG/M metagenome (GOLD analysis project Ga0209275, IMG submission 188344) | Reference soil microbial communities from the Hubbard Brook experimental Forest, New Hampshire, USA - Hubbard Brook CCASE Soil... | ecosystem: Environmental > Terrestrial > Soil >...
CGATATCTCGTCACGCTCGATCCGGCTGACCGCGTTCTGCGAGGTAGCGGCGCGCAACGCCAGCTGCGCCTGGGTGAGACCATGACGCTCACGCGTGCAGCGAATCAGCGCACCCAGACTCATGGGCCTTATATACCATATCAGGTGTAGATACGGGTCGTGGGTAGTGGGTCAGTTTGAATCAGTTTGGATTGGCCACTACTAGCCGCTCACGGCTGTTTCGGCTTGTGTCGGTACGGCCACCTCTCGGCACCCCTCTTGCATCACGCCGGAGATCTCCTTCGCAGAGATGAGGACGAGGGCCAGGCCTGCCAGCGGAATGAAGACGCGGTCCTGAGATTCGAACGGGCCGAGGTTGCTGGCTGAGATGGCGACCACCATCAGCCGGACGCCCGCAGTCAAGGCCGTCGTAGCGACCACGATCTTGAAGACATGGCCAAGGTCGGGCCAGTCGCGCCGTCGCATAGTTCGGAGGGCGCCGTACAAAACCAGCAGCAATCCCGAGACGATCAGGCCACCAACGACATAAGGACTGGATGGAGCGGGGTTGCCGCTATTGATGGTCGCTGTCGCGGTGGCGCTGGGCCTCGCGAGCGTTATGGATGGCCAATACAAGGCCAATGATGCCACCAACAAGGGCAGCCACCGCAACGCCCTCCGGCCCGGCCGCCAGCCCGGCGATCGCAGCGCCCCCGGCAGCCGACACAATGGTCTGGCCAACCGTGCTCCACGTGTCTTGCGGAATATCGTAAACGCGGCTCAGATCCCTTCGGGCTATGTGCGTAGACTCTGTAGGGTCCTGTACTGGGGCCATAACAACCAGCATACCCTTTCGGTGGTCCATATTGGGTCGGGATACTGCAAGCGCGATCCCGATCAACAGAACTACGGGACTCAACACTAGCGTGAGACGCGGACGGTCGCTCCAGCAGCACGTGCAGCACCGGCCAGCTGTCCCGCGAACCGGTTCCATGCCAGCGAACGCTCGAGCCGCTCTGTCATCGTCTGCGCCATCGAGTCCGCCAGGTGATCCCGATCGAAGTCGCCGCCGAGCGGTCTCACATCCAACTCCAGGCGCTCGCCCATTGCGGCAAACAGGCGTTGGATGGTGTCCATCGAGGGCGATATCTCGTCACGCTCGATCCGGCTGACCGCGTTCTGCGAGGTAGCGGCGCGCAACGCCAGCTGCGCCTGGGTGAGACCGTGACGCTCACGCGTGCAGCGAATCAGCGCACCCAGACTCATGGGCCTTATATACCATATCAGGTGTAGATACGGGTCGTGCCAGTCCTGCCGTTGGCAACGGCTACGCGACCGTTGGCGGAGCTGCCGTTGCCGGCGCCCAGCGAGCCGGCCTGCTCGTCCGCCAATGCGCGCCGGTAGCTCGCGAGCGTGAGCTCGGCGGTGCGCCGCCAGGTGAACAGCTCACAGCGCCCGTAGCCGCGCTGCACAAGCGTGGCGGCGAGCTGCTTGTCGATGAGCAGGCGCTCGATCTGCGCTGCGATCTGCGCCTCATCGCGCGGGTCGAACAGCAGCGCAGCGTCGCCGGCGACTTCCGGCAGCGAGGAGTTATCCGAGCATGCCACCGGCAAGCCGCGCGCCATCGCCTCCAGCACGGGCAGCCCAAAGCCCTCCTGGAAGGAAGGCAGCACAAAGCATGCGGCCGCCCGGTAGAGCTCCTCGAGATCCGCATCGGAGACCCAGCCGGGAAAGCGCACGCGCTCCTGCACGCCGAGCTCGACGGCGAGCGCTGACAGCTCGCGCTCGTAGTCGTTGGGGGAGCCCGGCAGCACCAACTGGAGGGGCAGCTCGCCGAGCAGCGCGAGCGCACGGATCAAGCCGTGGAGATTCTTGTGCGCGCGCTTGGCCGCCACGCAGAGCACGATTGGGTCTGGGCCCAAGCCGAGGCGCTCACGGACGGCATTGGGGTTGGGGGCGACCAGCAGCGGTGGCGGCGGCTCGATCCCCAACGGCGTGACGTCGAACTTCTCCAAATCCAAGCTCAGCGTCGCTGCGATGTCGTCGCGGGCGGCCTGGGAGATCGCGAGGATCCGCGTGGATGAGCGCCCGACCAAGGGCGTCACCGTGTGGCCCATCGCGCGGAACAGCAGCGTGGCGGCCTCGGGATGGTGCACCCAGATCACGTCCAGGATGGTCGTCACGGTGGTGACGCCGGGATGCACCAGCGGCCCCAGGTTGGCCAGCCCGTGGACGACGTCGATCCCGCGCCGACGGGCGTCCAGGCCGATGCCGACGAGCTCGTGCCACATGTGCCAGGGGCTGCCGATGCCGCGCACCGGCAGCCTGATCCAGCGGACGCGATCGGACCACGGTTCGCGCATCAGCCAGTCCGGCGCCGTGCTGCCGATCCACGCGCTCAGCTCGAGCTCGGGCTCGACATCGAGCATTTGCGGGATCAGTTGGCGCGCGTAGGTACCGGAGCCGCCGGAGTCCTCGAGCAAATAGACGAGGTTTAGGCCGACCCTCAGCATCTCGCGGCAGCTTAGCGGCCTGGTGGCGCGGACTATGCTGCCCGGCGTGAACGGCTCAACGTCCCGCGTGAACGGCTCGCTACCCCGCGTCACCGTGCTGGTGCCCACATACAACCGCTCCGCGCTACTGCGCCGGGCGCTGGACTCGGTGCTTGGCCAGACATACGGGGACTTCAAGCTACTGATCTCTGACAACGCCTCGCCGGACGACACGGCGGCGGTGTGCGAAAGCTACGCACGCGCAGATCCACGCGTCCAGTACATGCGCCAGCCGCTGAACATCACCCCGGTGCCCAACTTCAGCTGGCTGCTCGCGCGCGCGGACACGGAGTTCTTGCTGATGGTCGCCGACGACGATTGGCTGGCGCCGGACTACATCGAGCGCTGCCTGGCGGTGATGGACGGCGACCGCTCGCTGGCGATCGTGACTGGCGTCAACCACTACGACGTGGACGACGCGCGCCATCATCTCGCGCGCAACCTCGACCTGACGGAGTCCTCGCCGTCGCTGCGGGTGCTGCGCTACCTGCGCGGTCGCTGGTCGAGCACGGCGTTCTACGGCCTGCTGCGCACGAGCGCGGTTCGTCCGGCGCTGCCGATCGCCAACGTGATGGGCGCCGACTGGATCTTCATCGCGGCGGTGGTGTTCGCCGGTCGCGCGGTGACCACCGCGGACACGCACCTGAACCGCGAGCAGGGTGGCGCCAGCGCGAGCTTCAAGCGCATTGCCGAGGTGTCCGGCCTGTCGGCACGGGCGGCGCGCCACCCGCATGCGGCGATTGCGTTCAACCAGTTTCGCGACATCGCCTTCTCATCGGCCGCATACGCAAGCCTCGGCCGCGCGCGGCGCTTTGCGCTTGGGCTCGCCGGCGCCGGCGCGATCGTTGCCGGTCATCCCCTGGACGTCATCTGGGACACGTTCGGGCCGCTGATCGTGCATCCCCGCGTCGCGCGCTTTACGCAACCGCTGCTGGATCGCTGGCGGGCCCGTCACCCGGCGTGAGCGGCGCCGCCAGCTCGCCCCAGGCGTGGGCTGAGAAGGCGCGCCGCAATTCGCTGTCGCCATGCGCGTAGGCGCGCGTCTGATTGTCGGCGACGATCAGGTTCTCCTGGGCGCCCTGCCAGAACGTGTGGCTGCGCGCCCAGTCTCGCGTGGCGTACAGGGCGCCGTCCGCTCCGGCGACGAGCACCCGCAGACCCATGCGCTGGAGCTGGCGAGTGATGCTGTGTCTGCCGCTCTCCAGCAGGTAGGTTCCGTCCTTGTCGAGCAGCGGCCCGACCTTCAGGCGCAGCATTAGCCGGCGCTCGAGCAGGAATGCGTTGCTGCGCAGGTGCGGCGCCGGGAAGGAGGGCTGGCCGGCGATCAGCAGCGCGGCCTTGAGCGGGCGCCGCCGCGGACGCCGGGGCGGTTCGCCGTTCTCGCCCGTCGCGGGCGTCCAGGCGGCGAATAGCTGCTTGGCGCGCTCGCGGTCGTCGAAGACCTTCGCGTAGGGGCCACGCAGGCCGAGGATGTAGCGCACATGCGAGGACTGGCTCGCCCATGAGCCGGTGGCGCCCACAGCGCCCACCCCCGGCTCGCCGGCATGGGCCGCCAACAGCGCCAGCCAGCCATCGAGCAGCGGCTCGGAGTGAGAGTTCAAGAAGCACAGCTGCTCGTGCTCTAGCCGCTGGGCGAGCTGGAAGTAGGCAGCGAGATCTAACACCGGGCGCTCGAGCTCGAGCAGACGGTGCTCCACGCCATCGAGCTCATGCAGGAGCGCCGTGCGCGTGGCTGCCCCAGGACCGCGGTCGTGCTCGCCTGTAACGCCGTTGAAGGCAACGACCAGATCGTGCTCGGCGCCAGACGCGTAGCGTCGGTAGGCGTCGAGGAACACCCTTAGCGGCTGCACGCCCAACGGGCCCCACACCAGGTACACGAGGCCAAGGCGCGCGCGCATCAGCCGACGGCTTTCACCGAGCCGCCGAACCGTGAGGGCAGCATCGCCTTCAGCTCCTGCGGGTAAGCGCGCAGCACCAGCAGCGCCAGCAGATAGACGACGCCGGCGATCAGCGTGCGCTCGAGCGAGGTCAGCTCGGGGATCGCCAGCGACGCGGCGCCCAATGCTGTTGCTAGCGCTACACGCGGCAGCGAACGCAGCGAGCGCGCAAGGCCGCGGTGGCGACGGATCAGCACGACACCGCTGGCCAGCGCGGCGCCGATCTCCCCGGCGGCGGTCGCGACCGCGGCACCCCGCGCGCCATGGTCGGGAACGACGAGCGCCAGCAGGACGATGATGCCGATCAGTCCGCCCGCGTTGAGCACCAGGATCTGGCGATACAGGGCCAGGCTGAGCAGGCCGTTGGCCCACACGATGCCGACGAACGTGGCGCCCAGGCCGATGCCTTGAATCGTGAGCACGCCTGCCGCGGGCACATATTGGGCGCCACCGAGCACGCGCAGGATGAACGGCGAGCCGATCCCGATCGTCAAGGCCACGCCGGCGCCGACGATCAGGCCGACTTCGAACACCTTCCCCAGCCCGTAGACCAGGCGCTCATGATCCTCGGATGCCGCGCGGGAGAAGATCGGCAGCGCGGCGCCGGCCAGCACGGACGGCACCAGCGTGAGCACGTCGATGATCCGAAAGGACACGTTGAACAGGCCCTGCTGGCGAGAGTCGGAGAGCTGGGAGACCATCAGCACGGCCACGCGGTAGTACAGAACCGATGCGGCCACTGCCGCCGAGTAGGGCAGGATCCGCATCAGGATCGGCCGCCAGCGCTGCCAGCTGAAGCGCGGCCGCAGCGAGCGCTGGCGGCGCACGAGCAGCGCGGTGATCGCCAACAGCACCACGCCCACGGGCATTGACAGCGACAGGAACGCCAACAAATGCCCGCCGGCGAGCACGATCAGCAGCATTCCCAGCACGGTCAGCGCCTGACGGAGCACTTCCAGGACCGCGATCGTGCCGAGCCTCAGCGTGACCTGCAGCTGCAGCGCGAGGTTGTCGGCGATCGTCTGCAGCATCAGCCCGATCCCCGCAAACAGAACCCCGATGACGATCTCGCTGGAGTAGCCGAGCGAGACCAGCGCCAGGGCGATCGCCAGCCCGAGCGAGGTGAGCACCATGCGCAGCCCGAGCAGATCGGCGAACAGCTCCGAGCGTCCTCGCTGGTCGAGGATCGCGCTCTCGCGCAGGCCGACCGCGGTGATGCCCAGGTCGGAGACGCCACCGACAACGCCCACGACCGTCACGGCGGTGACGTAGTGCCCGCTGTTCACGAGGCCCAGCTGGCGGAACAGCAGCGCTGCGCCGCCGGCGCTGATCGCCGCACCAACCGCGTAGGAGATCACGCGCAGCGCGCCGCCGCGAACGGCGGCGGGACCGGCTGCACTGGTTGCCAGGACGTCGACGCTCGACTGCTCGCTCATCTTGCGCGCCACCACGAGATCGTCTCCTGCAGACCGGTGTCCAAGCTGATCTGCGAACGGAAGCCGAGCTCATGGTGCAGGCGCGTCGCGTCGGCTAGGAGCGAGGGTGGGTCGCCGGCGCGCGTGGGCAGCTCGCCGATGCCGAGCAGCTCCTGGCCACCGGTGTGCGCGGCAATCAGCGAGGCCAGCTCGCGCAGCTGCAGGCCCTCGCCTGAGGCGATGTTGACAGCGCCGGTGAGGGGGTCGTCGGCGAGCGCCGCAAAGGCGGCGCCGGCGTCGGCGGCGTGCATGAAGTCGCGGCGTTGCGTTCCCGCTGTCATCGGCGCGCGTTCGCCTGCGAGCAGCGCACGCACGAGCGACGAGACGAAGCGCCCGGGCGCCTCGTGCGGCCCGTACAGGAAGAACAGACGCCCCCACGCCAGCGACAGGCCGAGCTGCTGGGCGTAGGCGGCGGCGACCGTGTGCAGGCCGTGCTTGGCAGCGCCGTACAGCGTGCTGGGGCGCAGCGGCGCATCCTCCGGATATAGCTCGCGCGACCACTCGTACTCGGCGCACGTGCCCGCCATCACCACCCGTCGCCCGCCGGCGGCGGCGAACTCCTGCAGCAGCTCGAGCGAGGCTTGCACCCAGCGCACGTTCTCGGGCGCGTCCCAGAACTTGCCGTGCTCGGCATACCAGGCAAGGTGGACCAGGACCTCGGGCGCCACCTCGCTCACCACGGCACAGCCGGCGAGCAGATCTGCCTCGTGCCAGATCACCCCAGGCGCGTGGGGACCGCGATGGCGCGCAACGGCATGCACCTCATGTCCGGCGTCGCTCAGCGCGGTGAGCGCATGGCGGCCAATGAAGCCGCTGGCGCCGGTGAGCAGCACACGGCTCAAGGGCTGAAGTCCGGATAGGAGCGATCCCCGTCGGAGATGATCCGCTCTCCGGCCGGCTGTGGCCATTTGATCCCGAAGGCGGGGTCGTCGAAGCGCACGCCGCGCGCGGCCTCGGGCACGTAGTGGTGCCCCATCTGGTACAGCACTTCGCAATTATCGGAGTACGTCTGGAAGCCGTGCGCGAGCCCGGCGGGGATGTAGTAGGCCAGACGGTTGACGCTGCTCAGCTCCACGCCGTGCCACTGGCAGTAGGTGGCGGAGCCTGGTCGCAGATCGAGCGCCACGTCGTAGATCGCCCCGTGCACGCAGCGCACGAGCTTGGACTCGCCGTGGGGCTCGGCCTGGTAGTGCATGCCACGCAGGGTGTCGCGCCGCGGGTTGACGGACAGGTTGCATTGCACGACTGCGGGGTCGATGCCGCGCGCGTGGAACTCCTCCACGTCGAACGTCCGCGCGAACCAACCACGCTCGTCTTCGCCAACTCGCTCCAGCTCGATCACCCAGGCTCCGGGGAGCGGCATCTGGATGAAGCGCATCACGCCCTCCGCGTCACGGCAGCAGCGTCAGCTCGGGCGTGCGCGCGGCGAAGCGCCCGCCCCACTCGCGGATGAAGCTCAGCTGCCCGACGATCTCGTCCTTGAGGTTCCAAGGCAGGATCAGAACCACGTCGGGTTTGTCTTCTAGGATCGCCTCCGGCGAGCGGATCGGTATGTGGCTGCCAGGGAGGAAGTGGCCCTGCTTGTGCGGGTTCAGGTCACAGGTGTAGTCGATGAAATCCTGGCGCAGGCCGCAGTAGTTGAGCAGCGTGTTGCCCTTGGCGGGAGCGCCGTAGCCGACGACGCGCAGACCCTGCTGCTTGAGATCGATCAGGAAGCTGAGGATCTGGCGCTTGTCAGCCTCCACGCGCCGGCCGTAGCCAAGGTAGGTATCGAGGCGTTCAAAGCCCGCGGCGCGCTCTCGCTCTGCCAGCTCCTGCGCCGCCTCGGACTCGAGCTTTGCGTGATCGTCGGCGTGGCAGCCGAAGATCCGCAGCGAGCCACCGTGCGTGGGCAGCTCCTGCACGTCGAACAGCCGCAGGCCGTGGGCGGCGAACACACGGCTGACGGTGAGGAAGGAGAAATAGGAGAAGTGCTCGTGGTAGATCGTGTCCCACTGGTTCTCGGCGATCAGGCGCATCAGGTGCGGGAACTCCATCGTGATCACGCCGCCTGGCTTGAGCAGGACCTTCATGCCGGCGACGAAATCGTTGAGGTCGGGAACGTGCGCGAGCACGTTGTTGCCCAGCAGCAGGTCCGCGGAGGACTCCCCGGCGAGCGAGCTAGCGGTCTCCACGCCAAAGAACTCGACCAGCGTGGGGATGCCTTTCTGCAGCGCCACCTTGGCGACGTTGGCAGCCGGCTCGATCCCCAGCACGGGGATCTGGCGCTCGTGGAAGAACTGCAGCAGGTAGCCGTCGTTGGAGGCGATCTCCACGACATGGCTGTCAGCGCCCAGCGCCAGGCGCTCGATCATCTGCTCGGCGTAGGAGCGGCTGTGCTCGAGCCAACTGGAGGAGTAAGAAGAGAAGTAGGCGTAGTCGGAGAAGATCGCCTCGGGCGTCTCGAACTCCTCCAGCTGCACCAAGAAGCACGCTCCGCACACCAGCGCGCGCAGCGGGTAGAACGGCTCCATCGCGTTGACGCGCGCGGGCGCCAGATACGAGTTCGCCAGCGGCGATGTCCCGAGATCGGCGAACACGCCATCGACGGTGGCGCCGCAGAAGCGGCAGGCAGTCTCACTCATGATTGGGCGCCAGCGTATTGAAAGGCCTCGATCTGGCCCACTGTCACCGCGCGCATATCGGCACCGGCGCGCAGCTGCGTGTACCAGTCGACGGTCGCCCGCAGGGCATCGTCGAGCCCGAGCAGCGGCCGCCAGCCCAGCCGCGCGCGGGCCCGCGAGGAGTCGAGCTTCAGGTAGCGCGCCTCGTGCGGATGGGGGCCGTCGTCGATGACCGAGTCGAGCTGCGCCGGCCACAGCTCGCTGACGCGCTCGACGATCCAGCCGACGGGGCGAGCGTCCTGCTCGGGCGGTCCGAAGTTCCAGCCACAGGCGTGCTCGGGCGAGTCCCACAGTGCCTGCGCGAGCACGAGGTAGCCGCTGAGCGGGTTGAGCACGTGCTGCCACGGGCGAATCGAGTTGGGGTTGCGCACGCGCAGGCGCTCGCCGGCGAGCGCCGCACGCATGATGTCCGGCAGCAGCCGGTCCTCACCCCAGTCGCCACCGCCGATCACGTTGCCGGCGCGCGCGGACGCCAGACGGGTGCCCGCAACAGCGGGGGTGCCGGGCTCCGGAGGGGTGCCGGGCTCCGGCGGGATGCGGGGCTCCGGCGGGATGCGGGGCTCCTGAGCGTGTGCTCCGCCGGAGAAGAACGAGCGGCGAAACGCGTCTGTCACCAGCTCTGCGCAACCCTTGGAGCTCGAGTAGGGATCGTGGCCACCCATGGGCTCCTGCTCGCGGTATCCCCACTCCCACTCGCGGTTCTCGTAGCACTTGTCGGAGGTGACGTTGACTAGCGCGCGTACCTGCTCGCCGTGCAGGCGCACGGCGTCGAGCAGATTGACCGTGCCCATCACGTTCGTCGCGTAGGTCTCGCTTGGTTCGGCGAACGAGCGGCGCACGAGCGACTGCGCAGCCATGTGGATCACGACGTCCGGCGCGGCGGCGGCGACTGCCGCGGCGATCGCGTCGTGATCGCGCACATCGCCGCGGATGCTCTCGATCGTGTCTCCCACTCGCGCAAGCTCATACAGCGAGGGCTCGGTGGGTACGTCCAGCGCGAACCCTGTGACGCTGGCGCCGAGCGACTGCAACCACAGCGCCAGCCACGCACCCTTGAAGCCCGTGTGGCCGGTTAGCAGCACGCGGCGCTCGCGCCAGAAGCTCGCGTCGAGGACGCCCGCGGGAGCCGGCTCAGCGGCGCTCATGGGCGTACCTGGGGATGCTCATCGGGTGCTAGGACCACGTTCGCCAGGGCGCCGTACCGGAACGCCACAGCTCCTCGAGCTGGTTGCGGTCGCGCAGCGTGTCCATCGCCTGCCAGAAGCCCTCGTGACGGTAGGACGCGAGCTGGCCCTGCGCGGCGAGCGTGCGCATCGGCTCCTGCTCCCACACGGTGCCGTCGCCATCGAGGTAGCTGTCGATCCCGGGCGAGAGCACGAAGAAGCCACCGTTGGTCCAGCCGCCGTCGCCGCGGGGCTTCTCCTCGAACTCGCGCACCAGCTCGCCTTCCAGCTCCAGCGCACCAAAACGGCCGGGTGGCTGCACGGCGGTGACGGTTGCCTTGGCGCCGCGCCGGCGGTGGAAATCGATCAGCGCGGTCAGGTCCACGTCAGCGAGCCCGTCGCCGTAGGTGAAGCAGAACTCCTCCCCACCGACGTATGGCAGCACGCGCTTGAGCCGCCCGCCGGTCATCGTCTGCTCGCCTGTGTCCACGAGCGTCACGTGCCACGGCTCCGTTTCGGAGCGGTGCACCTCCATGGCGCCCTCCGCCAAATCGAACGACACGTCGCACGTGTGCATGTAGTAGTTGGCGAAGTACTCCTTGATCACGTAGCCCTTGTAGCCGAGACAGATCACGAAGTCCTCGATCCCGTGCGTGGCGTACATCTTCATGATGTGCCACAGCATCGGCTTGCCGCCGATCTCGACCATCGGCTTTGGACGCACCGCGGTCTCCTCGCTCAGTCGCGAGCCGAAGCCACCAGCCAGGATCACAGCCTTCATAGCAGCGCAGGGTAGTAGTTCCTAGCGGGCCGCTGCTGCGGAGGTCGAGAGCACCTGCCCAGTCGGTCCAATCGCCTGCACGGCGAAGTACGCGTCGGCACTGCTCACTGGGATCGCCGTCTCAAAGCCGCTGGCTGGCGCGGTGGCGATCGCGGAGGTGGCGCTCGTCGCGCTCGCTCCTCCCAGCACGCGCCATTCGCTCACGCCGGTGGCGCCGTTCCAGCTCGCGTACACGGTCGCCGCTTCCGCGCTACTCGCTTTGACGCCAGCCGACGGTGCGGCTGCCGGCTGCGCGCTCCAAGGGAAGCGATACGCGCGATAGGACTGCCCGGGGGCGGGGAAGTGGGCATCGAAGAGGATCTGCCCGGCGGCGCTGAATTCGGTCAGGTAGGGCGCTTCGCCCCAGCCCACGAACGAGTCGCCGCCGGCCAGCACCTGGTCGTTGCCCTGGCTGCCGGTGAGGATCGGCGGCGTGTGCACATAGCGGCCGACCAGTTCGACGGAGCGGTGAGACCAGTTGATGCGCTCGCGGATGGCGCGCGACTGCGAGTGCTCCTTGGGCGTGGCGCCGTCGTCGAAGATCGTGAGCGTGTGGTCGGGCTGCCAGCGCACGTCGTGCTGGTAGGCAAAACCAGTGCCAGCGCCCATCTTGAAGCTGGGGTGCCTGCCGCCCAGCCGCCACATCACAGCGCCGCTGATGTGGTTGATCTCATACGCCGCCCATGTGTTGCGCGAGGAGACGATGAAGTTGCCATCGCCCCACGAGTCCAGCGAGAGGGAGTTCATGTGGAAGAAGTCCCACGGCTGGCTGGCCGAGCTGGGAGGCGATGAGTAGGAGTCGCTCAGCGCCACATGACCGTAAGCGTGCCACTCGAACATCACGAGCCCGGTCTTGATGTCGATCTCCTGCAGGATCGCGTCCTGCAGGATCCCGTTGCTGGAGCCGCCCACCGAGGACAGGTTGGCGTCGACGAGCGAGTAAGCGGTGATGAACGCCGAGCCCCGCGGCGTGATCTGCATTTCGTGCAGGTCCGCCTGGTAGCCGTTGCCGGCGGACACGGTGGCAACGGGTGTATATGCGCTGCTGTAGATCTGATCCTGCCCGAAGCCCACGCCGAGGCTCTGTGGCACGTAACCTTGCCACCACGTCAGCACTGGCTGCCCGTTATAGCTCTGCACCTGCAGGTCCGCGTCGAAGTCACCGGCGGGCGCCGCGTGAAACCAGACGAGGCTGCCCTGGCCGTTGACGATCATCGCGCCCGACTGGCCGTAGCCGTGGGTGGGCGTGAGGAACACATCCCCGGGCGCTGCCTGCGGCGAGTCGGTGCTCACGAACAGGCTTGGCGGCTGCAGTTCAGGCTGGGAGACGAAG
>Ga0209275_10000917_pt1 | contig 11922 bp, 12 predicted proteins | sample HubBroMetageREF2_FD_188344 | JGI IMG/M metagenome (GOLD analysis project Ga0209275, IMG submission 188344) | Reference soil microbial communities from the Hubbard Brook experimental Forest, New Hampshire, USA - Hubbard Brook CCASE Soil... | ecosystem: Environmental > Terrestrial > Soil >...
GGTGGCCGTCGCGTTCGCCGCCGACTCCATGCAGGACAGGATCTGGCTGGCGAGCTTGCCACCGCCAGTGGCGTCGAAGCCCAGCGTCGCGCCAGTATGGGTGAGGGCGGCAGTCAGGTCGTCCATGAACTCTGGCTTGCTGGAGTCGCAGACGAACGCGGCGCCCGCGGCGCGCAGCAGTTCCTCCTGCTCGCGCTTGCGCACGATGTTCACAAGCGGGATCTGATCTTCCTGGCAGAGCCGGTTGAGCATCTGGCCGAGGTTGGAGGCCGCGGCGGTGTGCACCAGCGCCACGTGGCCCTCCATCTGCATCGTCTCGATCATGCCGAGCGCCGTCATCGGGTTCACGAACGCAGACGCACCGTCGGCAGCCGTCGCATCTGGCGGCAGTTCCAGGCAGAAGGCGGGGTCCACGGCACGGTACTCGGCGTACATCGCGCCGCCGGCGGCAGCGACCTTCTTGCCGAGCAGCCGCTGCGCCGCGTCGGCGGCACCCGCCGCCACTACGGTCCCCGCCCCTTCGTTGCCGACCGGCATCGACTCGCCGACCCGCGCGGTCAGCCCCCGCATCGCCGCGTCCGGGATCAGCGCGGTGACCACGGGCCGGTCCGGCGTGCCCGCCGAAGTCGCGGTGCTCACGTCCGCTCCGGCCAGCAGCAGACCCAGGTCGGACGGATTGACCGGGGCCGCCTCGATCCGCACCAGCACCTCGTTCGGGCCCGGCTCCGGTACCGGGACGGTGGCCAGGGACAGCTCGAGCGTGTGGTCGGAACGGACCAGAGACTGCAGTTGCAATGCCTCGGCTGGGATCTGGGCTGCCATCGGGTCAGCTCCTTATCGTCGTCTCCCGGTGATGCTAACCAGGAGTTTGCCTCGCTGAGCCAAACCTGGATACTGCCTCCATTCCGCCCTTACTCTTCCCGTGTGAGATCAACGTCTGCGCCGGGCGCCAACGTCGCCAAGCCGGAAGTGGCCGCCGCCGTGCGCCTGATGCACCGCCGCCATGGCTGGAGCCTGACGGCTGGCACGAGTCTGTTTGCGTTCGGCCTTGGCTACGGCTGCATCGTTAACGGCAATAACGAGGGAGCGGCCGCTCCACCGTGGTTCGTCGACCTGACCATCGCGCTGGCCGCGCTGATTGTCGTGAGCATCATCGCGGTGGTGGCGTATCACCTGCGGCTGCGGCGCACGCCGCTGGCGGTCCTGACAGAGGCCGCCCCACTCGCCGCACGCCACCCGCACGGCCCGCATAGCCACCACTACCCGCCCCGGCACCTCCTCACGTGGGTGCTGCGCTGGATCGGGATGGTGGTGATCCTGTTCGTGGCGGTGATCAGCGTGCCAGCCGTGGTGGACGGGACGGCGTACCTGACCGGTCTCGAAAAAACGGTCACCTTCGACCCGACCTCCCATCAGACAAACTGCGACCGGTACAGCTGCCAGACGGTCACCGACGGCACCCTGGAGACCGGCGGTGCCGGCATCAGCGCAAGCTGGCAGAACGTGGTACCGCTGGGCAAGCCCTTCAAGATCCGCGAACCGGTGTGGAAGTGGGGACTTGGCCTGGCGCTGATCGACAGCGACGGCACAGCCGTCATCGCCATCGCCATCAGCCTGCTGATCGAAGGCGCCGCCGTCCTGGTGGTGATCCAAATGACCAGGCTGGCGCTCAACTGGCGACGGTACCGGCAGCGACACAGCGAAGTGGCGCCCGCGTCAGCCGCCTGACTCCACATGGCGTGGTGGAGACCAGATGCGGAGCCACCGAGAGAGGAATGCCTCCCGGGCGGCTCGCGTTGACGGGCTGGTGAAGAAGATTGGCTTCCTGTCGTTCGGGCACTGGTCGGCATCACCCGGCTCACAGACGCGGTCGGGGTCTGACGCCCTGCTGCAGTCGATTGACCTTGCGGTCGCCGCCGAGGAGCTTGGCGCCGACGGCGCGTACTTCCGCGTGCACCACTTCGCACGGCAGCTGGGTTCTCCTTTCCCGCTGCTGGCCGCCGTCGGCGCCCGGACCAGCCGCATCGAGATCGGCACGGCAGTCATTGACATGCGGTACGAGAACCCGCTGTACATGGCCGAGGACGCAGGCGCGGCCGACCTCATAGCAGGCGGCCGCCTCCAGCTCGGGATCAGCCGTGGCTCGCCGGAGCAGGTAATCGACGGCTGGCGGTACTTCGGCTACCAGCCCCAGGAAGGCCAGACAGACGCCGACATGGCCCGCGGCCACGCCGAGGTGCTGCTCCAGGTGCTGCGCGGCGAGGGTTTCGCGCAGCCAAGTCCCCGGCCGATGTTTCCGAACCCGCCCGGCCTGCTGAGGGTTGAGCCGCACTCAGAAGGGCTGCGGGAGCGCATCTGGTGGGGCGCTGGGTCACAGCGGACCGCCGCGTGGGCGGCCGAGCTGGGCATGAACCTGCAGAGTTCCACCCTGATCAACAACGAGTCGGACAAGCCCTTTCACCTGCAGCAGGCTGAGCAGATCCAGGCCTTCCGTGACGCATGGCAAAAAGCTGGCCACGAGCGTGAGCCGCGGGTGTCCGTGAGCCGGAGCATCCTCCCCCTCGTCGACGACCGGGACCGGGCGTACTTCGGCCGGCGGAACACCGGCACCGACGAGATCGGGTTCATCGACCCGCAGACGCAGGCGATCTTCGGCCGCACGTACGCGGCCGAGCCGGACGTGCTGATCAGCCAGCTCAAAGAGGACCAGGCGATCGCGGCCGCTGACACGCTGCTGGTCACCGTGCCTAACCAGCTCGGCGTCGACTACAACGCCCACATCATCGAGAGCATCCTCACCCAGGTGGCCCCCGCGCTCGGCTGGCGATAGCCTTGACACATTCCGATAACGGAATATGTTAGACCTCGTGGCCCGCGCTTCTACGACGTCGGATGTCTTCAACGCCATTGCCGAGGCTGACCGTCGCGAGATCCTGGACGCGCTGGTGGCAGGCGAGAAGGCCGTCGGCGCGATCGTGAACGACCTTTCGATGTCCCAGCCCCAGGTGTCAAAACACCTGCGGGTGCTGAGCGAGGTGGGACTCGTCAGGTGCCGGGTGGACGGGCGCCGCCGGCTGTACCGCCTGGAACCCGCCCGGCTTCGGCCGTTGCACCAGTGGCTGGCCAAGTACGAGCAGGCGATGAACGACCGACTGGACCGGGTAGACGCCTACCTCCAAGAGCTACAACAACAAGGAGAGAGCCAGTGACAGCTCAACGGCATGGATCGGCACACATCGAATTCCCCAATGATCTCGAAATCGTCACCACCCGGGAGTTCGACGCCCCGATCCAGCTCGTCTTCGACGTATTCACGAAGCCCGAGCACGTGCGCAAGACCATCGCCCCATTTGGGGAGGAGGTGACGGTCTGCTCAATCGACCTGCGCGTCGGAGGTGACTACCACTTCGTCTTCGTGACGGACGACGGCACCGAGTGCTCGTTCCGGGGAACCTACCTGGAGGTCGACCCGCCGAACCGGACCGTCGAGACGTGGCTGTTCGAGGGGTGGCCGGACGCGGAGGCCGTCGAGACGATGGATCTGCAGGAAGCCGATGGAGCGACGAAGCTGACGTGGAAGCTGGCGTTCCGTGACCAGGCTGGCCGTGACCACATGACCAAGTTCGATGGCATCGAAGCGAACCTCGACAACGTGGAGGATTACTTGAGGTCACTGCTCGACCCCAAGGGACCCGTCTCTGGGAGCTGACGTTCGAGCCAGGCGGCCCGGCCGCCTCGCGGCCAGCAGTATCAGAGTTTGGTCAGCTTGGCGTACGGCGTCATGATCCGCACACTGCACGAACCGAAATCCACGACCACGGTGGCGTCAACCTCGACGCCGGTGACTCGGCCGAGGCCGTACTTATCGTGGGTGACCTGATCCCCCACGGCGAACTGCTCAGCAGGCGGAGCGGCTGCTGGAGGGCCGAACGGGCTGGTAGGCAAGTAGCGCCGGGTCACGGCGCGGGCAGGTTTCATCACTACCAGTATGCGCCTTCCGGCGGCATGCCGTTGTGCGGGCATGCTCATGCCAACCAGCCGGTCTCGATCACTTGGCGGACCTCGGCCACGCCGGCGTCCCAGATCACCTGCATGTCCTCGTCGGGGCGCGCGTAGGCGCCGCCCATCATGCCTTCGGGCAGCGCCGCCCGAATCCGCCTCGCGTCGAGCTGGGTGATCACCTCCATGGGCACAACAGGCCGGGGCTCAGTCGGCAGGTCGACGCCGGGCAGCCGGTTCCACGGGAAGTTCTCCCCCCAGTTCGCATGCGCCTGCTCGCGATCAAACTGGTCGGAAGCCGCCGTCACCTGCGGCCCGTAGCACCAGGTGTGGTAGAGAACCTGCACGGGGTGCGGGCGCGGCAGACTGAGCCACTCGCGGATGAACCCGGCCACCGGCATGTTGCCGCCGTGACCGTTGATGATCGCGATGCGCCGGAAGCCCTGCGACTCCAGGCCGTCGAGCAGGTCCCTGAGCACCTCGACGTAAGTGGACAGGCGCAGGCTCATGCTGCCGGGGAACGCGGCCCAGTGAGGTGCCATGCCGAACGGCAGCGCCGGGAGCACCGGGACGCCCAGTGGCTCGGCGGCCTCGACCGCCACCCGCTCGGCCAGGATCGCGTCTGTGCCCAGTGAGAGGTACCCGTGTTGCTCGGTTGAGCCCGTCGGCAGCACGATCCGGTCGTCGCGCCGGAGATACTCCTCGATCTGCATCCAGTTTGCATCGAACACGCGCACGATTAACCTCACTGCCTTGGGCTCAACGGAACGAAGTGTCCGGATCATAACGCCCCGCGCGTTGGTGCTGTGATTTTCGGGCGGTTTAGCATGTTGTGCCGCCACGAGGATGTGGCGTGAACGTGTCGAGCAGGATCTTGTAGTCGTGGGCGAAGCCGGCGGCCGTGATCCCGTACCCCTCGAAGATGTAGGCGGTCGAGCCAAACAAAGCGCTCTCTAGTCGGCGATAACTCGCCCGTCCTGCACGATGGTTCGCTGGCTGCCGGGTGACCACACCACCGATGGGTCGTCGCTGACGTTGCCGCCGAGGATGAGCAGGTCGGCGGCGCAGCCCTCGGCAACCCGGCCGAGGTCAGGCCGGCCGATCAGCTCAGCGTTGACCGAGGTAGCCGAGGCCAGCGCGGTCCAGATCCCGTCTACCTCGGCCTGCAGCCGCAGGCCGTGGAGCTGCTCGTCCTCCAGAGGGCCCATAAGGTCGGTGCCGAAGCCGACGCTCACTCCGGCGGCGCGGGCAAGCTCGATGGCCTGCTGACCGGATTCGAGGACCTCCCGGTTTTTGTGCCGGGACACAGCCGGCATGCCGATCTGCTCCCCGCGGCGCTCCATCGCGTCATAGGTGGCCAGGGTCGGCACGAGGAAGGCCCCGGCCAAGGCCATCGCCGCCGCCGTCTGCGCATCGAGCAGGTTGCCGTGCTCGATGCTGCGCACGCCGTTGCCGATCGAGTGGCGTATCGCCTCGGGCGAGTAGGCGTGCGCGGCCACGTAGCTGCCGCGCCGGGCCGCCTCATCGGTCACGGCGCGGATCTCATCGGCGGAGTACTGCGGGATCCGGATCGGGTCGGCCAGCGACATGACACCGCCCGAGGTCATGATCTTGATCGCGTGCGCGCCGCGGCGAAACCGTTCCCGGACCGCCTTGCGCAGGGGGTCGACCCCGTCGACAACCTCACAGCCGTGCGCGTAGCACGGGCAGGTCTCGCTGTCGGGACCACGCGCGTCGCCGTGACCGCCGGTCTGGCTCAGTGCCGCGCCGGTCCACAGGTAACGGGGCGAGGGAATGAGGTTCTCGGCGATGGCGCGGGCCAGTCCCGCGTCCCCGCCTGCCGGGTCACGCACCGTGGTGAACCCGCGAGCCAGCGTCCGGCCGAGCCGCCGGGCGGCGGCCAGCGCGACGTAGCTGAGCGGCTGCGACTCCGTGGCCATCATGTCCAGGCTGATGCCATAAGCGTGGCAGTGCGCATCGATCAGGCCCGGCAGCACCGTGCCCCCGCGCGCATCGATGACCTGATCGGCTGGCTGAGGCGGCCCGCCGACCGACACGATGCGGCCGTCGGCGACGTGCACCGGCCCGTCAGCCAGACCGTCAGACACACCATCGAACACGCCAGCATTAATGATCGACAAGGTACCCATGGCCGCAGGCTAACCGGTTCCCGCGCAACGCCCGCGGCAGGCCCGGCAGATTCGTCAGCCGTCAGCCGTCAGCCGTCAGCTCCTGCCTGCCCGAAAGCCTGTTCGGGGCCGGCGCCCGCCGGGAGGTGGCGGCCGCTACCTCGCGGCCGCTACCTGGCGCTCAGCTCTTGTTTCCCGCGGTGTGCAGACGTTCCACTCCTTTGGGGATCGAGCAAGGGGCTCCGCCGGCGTACGTCTCCCCCGGAGGGATCAGATCCCACAAGGTGCCGGTCTCAATGATGTTGTCCGCGAAGCGGTTGCCGTACGAGGCGCACTCACGGTACTTCTTCGGGCTGGCGCCATTCACGCACTGCTGATCGCAGAAATCATCCAGGTAGGCGGCGACGCCACCGGTCGCCTTGAACGTGTTGCTGAAGATGTCGTTGTTATTGCTGCGGTCCCGCACCTTGACGGCTTCGCCGTTGGTGTTCTCGAACAGGTTCCCATCGACGGTGTTTCCGGAGCTGAAGTGCGTGATGTACAGCGCGTGGAGCTGGTCCGTGTCGCCTGAGTTATAGAGGTCGTCGAAGGTGTTGTTGGAGATGGCGTCGCCTGAGGAGTCGGTGAACAGGATGGCGCCGTAGCCGGTCTGCGAGGGCGCGAACGAGTCACCGATGTCGTGGAACGTCATGCCGGACACGTCGTTGCCGTTCACGCCCGTGCTGGGCTGGACGTAAAAGGTCGAATTATGCCAGGAGTGCCCGGCCTGCCCGTTGAACGAGATGCCCTGGGTGTAGTCCTCGATGGTCAGGTAGTAAAAGCGCAGCCCGGTGTTGCCGCCGTCGTGCAGCGGCGAGGGGGCAGGGGGAAGTACCGCGGTGAACCACGTCTGGCCGATGTGCGTCCCCTTGCTCGTCGGGTCGGCGAACACCGGGTCCCCGCCCGCCGGGCGGCCGCCACCGGAGTAGTTCGCCGGCATGAATGAGATCGTGTGGCCAGGCACGTAGAACGACCACGTGATCGCGTTGGCGACGTAGGTGCCCTGCTTGATCCGGATCGTGACGTTGCCGGTCGGGTTCAGCCCGCTCAGCACCTGCTGTGCGTGTGCCAGGGTGAGGATCGGGCTCGACGACGTCAGCCCGGTGTTGCTGTCTTTCCCGCCCTGCGAGGCCGGTGCCAAGTAGATGGTGACGTTCCCGGGCCTGGCCGCAACGCCGACCTGGGCCCCAGCCGGCGCAAGGCCAGCCTGGGCCCCGGCCGGCGCAACGCCGGCCTGGGCGGCAGCCGCGGCGAGGGCGGACCCCCCGCCGACGATCGCGGCCACAGCGAGCGAGACGAGCATCCAGCAACGACGTCGTGCCATTGGGCGGCCCCCTGAATAGACGACTGGCCATCATGGCCAGCGTGCAGCGGATCCATTCCGGCTGTAGCCCGGTCTGCTACGACCGAGATCCTGTCACATCAAAAGACTCTAAAAAGGTAGATTTCAATCTTTTCCGGTCGTCCTGGCTTGCCTTGGGCGAGTGCGGACGGGCCAGGCGACGGGTCAGCAAGATCAAATACTAAATATCCTATTGAATCTCTTGACAGCCGCTCTGCCCGCCGTTCTACTACGGGTGTTCGAGCCTTCCGGTACCGCCAGGGCAGACCGCCAGGAGCATGTTTGCCACGGCCGGCGCCACCTTCGCGGCAGCAGCCGCGACCGAGTTGTCCCGCGGTACGCCGCAGCCCGGGTTCGCCAGGGAGGATCTGACAGATGGCCGCCACAGAGCCCACCGCCCCACCTGCCGGCGACGGCAATCCCCGACTCGCCAGGAACATCCTGAGCCTGCCGAACTGCCTGGCGCTGTCCGCCGCCCTTATGGCACCGGTCCTCGCGGTGATCCTGAACGCCCCTGCGGGAGGCGCGGACGCGGGTGCTGCCCTGCCGCTCGCCTTCCTGATCGCGTTCATCGCCGCCCTGTTCATAGGCAACACCGTCATCGAGTTCGCCAAGAAACTGTCGTCAGCGGGGTCGTTCTACTCGTTCCTCAGCCAGTCCCTGGGCAGCCTGTCCGGGTTCTTCAGCGGCTGGCTCTACGGGGGCGCGTACGTGGTGCTCATGATCGGCCTGGTCACCGCCAACGGCGCGTTCCTGCACACCTACCTGCAGAGCACGTTCAGCTGGAACGTCCCGTGGTGGGTCCTGGGCATCATCCTGGTCGCGATCGCGATGACCTTCTCGGTCCGCAGCATCAGGACGTCGGTCCGCCTCGACCTGATCCTGCTGGGCGCCGAGATCATCATCTTCTCGTTGCTGGCGATCATCGCGATCGCCCGGGCCGGGCACGGCAACAGCCTGACCTACTTCAAGCCGTCCTCGGGACCGAGCGGCTTCTCCGGCGTCGCCCTGGCCGTGGTGTTCGGCCTGCTGTCGTTCATCGGCTTCGAGGCGGCGGCCACCCTCGGCGAGGAAACCGCCAACCCCAAGCGCAATGTGCCGCTCGCGGTCCGCTTCGCGGTCGTCGGGGTGGGGGTTTTCTTCGTCTTCGTCGTCTACGGGCTCGCCGCCGGGTTCCACCTCAACACCGCCGCCGGGCTGAAGGCGTTCCTGGCCAGCCCCGCACAGTTCACCACGCTCGCGCAGACGTACGCGCCCTGGCTCAAGCAGCCCGTCGACCTGGCCGCCATCGCCGGGCTCTTCTCCTGCATGCTCGCCGTGCTGAACACCACCGTGCGGGTGGTCTACGCGATGGCCCGGGAGCACATCATCCACGGGAGCCTGTCGGCGGTACACCCGCGCTTCAAATCGCCATTCGTGGCCATCTACGGGGTAGTGGGATTCGCGGTCGTGGTCGGCATCATCCTGTCCGCTTGGCTCGGCTCCGGACTGACCGCCGTGTACGGCTGGACCGGGTCGATTGGCACGATCGCGGTCATCCTGGTCTACGGCCTGGCCAACATCGGCCTGATCAAGTTCTACTGGGGGCAGCCCGACTTCAGCGTGGTCAAGCACTTGATCGCACCGGTCATCGGCACGGCCGTGCTGCTCTACCCGCTCTACGAGGTGGCCAAGCCCGGGCAGCCGTTCCCGTACAACTTCGTGGCCTACATCGTGCTGGCCTGGATCATCATCGGCTACGGCCTCTACGCCTACCTGAAGCGACGGTCGCCGCAGAGGCTGGCGGCGCTGGGCGCCACGATGGCCACCGACGAGATCGACTTCGCCGAGCAGCATTCACCCAGCCTGTCGTCGGGGTCGGAGCTCCCCGAGCCCGACGTCTCATGATCGAGGTCGCGGGCAAGCAGGTCTTCACCGAGCTGGCCGAGATCCTCGACCCCTCGCACACGGCTCTGCTGATCGTCGACATGCAGCGTGACTTCTGCTGCGCCGGCGGCAGCTTCGACCGCCTGGGCGTGGATCTGTCGATGTACCCGCCGGTGATCGACCGGATCGGCGGGCTGCTCGAGGGCGCGCGCCAGTCGGGGGTCCTGCCGGTCTTCATCCAGATGACCGTGCTGCCCAACCGGGCGAGTGAGTCGCCAGCGCAGATCAGGTTCAACCTGCGGCTGCACGACGGCCATCACGGGCAGGCGGAGCCGCTGGCCTACACCCTCGACGGGTCCGAGGGCCAGAGGTTCGTGCCCGGCCTGGAGCCGCAAGACGGTGAGCTGGTCGTGAAGAAGTACCGGTCAAGCGCCTTCTGGGGCACGAATCTCGCGCTGCTGCTGCGAAGCAACGGCATCAAATCCGTCGTGGTCAGCGGCTGCACGACCGAGGGGTGCGTCGAGTCGACGGCCAGGGATGCGATGTTCAGCGACTACTACGTCGTGCTGGCCACCGACGCCGTCGGGAGTGATGACCGGAAGCAGCACGACGCCTCGATGTATCTCATGGCTCACCGATTTGACCTGGCCACCTCGGAGGACATCCGCAAGCACTGGCCGGCCCGAAACCGCTGAATCGAGGGAGGCCTGGTGGCTGGGAAGCTGGACGGCAAGATCGCCATCGTCACTGGCGGTGCGCGGGGAATCGGCGGCCAGATCGCGACCGCGTTCGCTGCCGAGGGTGCGGACGTCGTGATCGCCGACGTGCTGGACGCAGACACGGCCGCCCCCGTGCTCTCGTCGATCGCGGGATCCGGCCGCCGTCACCTGCTGGTGCGAACCGACGTCTCCGACGAGCAGCAGGTACGGGCCATGGTCGACGCCGCCCTGGCCGAGTTCGGCCGCATCGACATCCTGGTCAACGACGCGGGCATATTCAGCCAGCACAACTTCGCCGACCTGGATGTCGCCGAGTGGGACCGCGTGATCTCCGTCAACCTGCGCGGGGTCTTCCTGTGCACCCGGTTCGTGCTGCCCGGCATGCTGGAGCGCAAGTCCGGCAAGATCATCAACATCGCCTCGCAGCTCGGCCAGATCGGCGGCATCGAGATGGTGCACTACAGCGCCAGCAAGGCCGGGGTTATCGGCCTCACCAAGGCGCTCGCGCGCGAGGTATCGGCCCAGGGAATCCACGTCAACGCGATCGCGCCGGGCCCGATCCTGACCGACATGATGGCGGAGGAAACCGAGGAGTGGGCCGCCCGGAAGCTCGCCGAGCTCCCGATGGAGCGATTCGGCGAGGCGCACGAAGTCGCCCCCACGGCCGTGTTCCTGGCCTCCGATGACTCTTCCTACTACGTCGGCCAGACGCTCTGCCCCAACGGCGGAGACGTGATGCTCTAAGAAGGGAAGCCTGCATGTTCGACCTTGACGGCCGGGTGGCGCTCATCACGGGCGCCGCCTCCGGAATCGGCGCCGCCACCGCACGCGTCTTCGCGAACGCGGGCGCGAGCGTCGTGCTCGCGTGGTACCCGCCGGATGGGCACGACGTGGGCCTGGTCGAGAAGGCCATCACCGGCAGCGGCGGGCGATGCCTGGTGGCCGACGTCGACGTGCGCAGGACCGCTGACGTCGACGCGGCCGTCGCCCGCGCGGTGTCAGAGTTCGGGAGCATCGACATCGTGGTGGCCAACGCAGGCATCGCCCGCAAGGTAGAGCTCGAAGATCTGGACGACGAGGCCTGGGACACCGTGCTCGACGTCGACCTGAACGGGGCGTGGCGCTGCTTCCGGGCCGCGCTGCCGCACATGCGCCGGGCAGGCTATGGCCGGCTGCTGGCGACCTCGTCGATCGCCGGTGGCGTGCAGGCGTGGCCGGCCCACCCGCACTACACGGCCGCAAAGGCCGGGCTGGTGGGGCTGATCAGGACGCTGGCTGTCGACTACGGCCCGGACGGCATCACCGCCAACGCCGTAGCCCCGGGGGTGATCGACACTCCGCAGGCCAATGACCCGGTGAACTCCCTCGGCCCGGAAGGGGTCCGGGCGGTGGCGCCGAAGGTTCCCTCTGGCCGGGTCGGCGTGCCGGAAGACATCGCGTACCTGTTCCAGTACCTGGCCAGCAATGAGGCGTCATACGTGAGCGGGCAGCTGATCGTCGTCGACGGTGCACGGCACCTCGCCGGGCTGGACTAGCGATGTCCGTCCTGCCGGGGTCCGGGATCATTTCATTCGCCCGGGGCGTGCCGTCACCGGAGTTGTTCCCCGTGCGCCAACTCGAAGAAGCGTCCCGTCTGGCATTCCAGCAGCACAGCGCCGTCGGGCTGAACTACGGACCGCCTGCCGGGTTCCGTCCGCTGCAGGAGTGGCTCGGCAACCTGTACGCCGTGGCGCCCGGCCGGATCGTGATCACGCCGGGGTCCTATACGTTCCTGGCGCTGCTGGCCCGGGTGCTGGTCGCGTCCGGGCCGGTCCTGGTCGAGGCGCCG
>Ga0209275_10000918_pt1 | contig 11913 bp, 10 predicted proteins | sample HubBroMetageREF2_FD_188344 | JGI IMG/M metagenome (GOLD analysis project Ga0209275, IMG submission 188344) | Reference soil microbial communities from the Hubbard Brook experimental Forest, New Hampshire, USA - Hubbard Brook CCASE Soil... | ecosystem: Environmental > Terrestrial > Soil >...
CCGGCACGATGTTGATGAATCCAAATGACGCCGCGGCGTCGGCCAGCTTAGTGATGTTGGCTTCGACGCCCTTCTTCACCAATCCGCCGTTTTCACTCCACGCAAGGCCCAGGTCCACGGCGCGTCCATCCTTGAACTGCACGGGCCGAACCTGCGGGAATGCATGCGCCCAGACGATATTGAAATATTGCTCAGCCAATTTCGGATCGCGCTGCGAATCCAAAAATATGTGGCCCAGCACCACGTTGCCGCTGTTCTTGAAGGCGGCTGCAAGCGTGCCGTCCTGATCGCTATCAACCTCGAGCGTTTTCAGCTGCTTCAGAAGAGCAGGCGACGCGGATGGGCCGAGGTCGGCTTGCAATTTCTGCAGCGCGTCCAGGGCGGAATTACTTTCGGGAACCGGGAAGGTGACGTCAAAGGCGACCACGCGCGCGCCGCCCGCGGCCAGCTTGTTTACCAGCGTCGCGTAGCTTTTTCGGGGAATCGGAAACGCGCCGATTTCTTGCAGGGTCTGCTCGTCAATGCCCACGATGACGATCCGATCGTCGTGCGGACGCGCGCCGCGCATTTCGAAGCGCAGGTCCAGCGAGCTTTGTTCGATGCTTTGCAGGAAAGCGAAACCGGCGCGCGAATCGATGGCGCCAATCCCAGAAAATCGGAACAAGATGAGCCCCAGCAGAGTGACCAGCACGCCCAGACCCAGATCAACGTGGTCGAGCGCGAATCCTCGTAACCGTTCTCTCCAGCTGGACCATCGCTGTTCCGGCAAGCTCATAGAAATCGCAAAGCACGATCAAATCCACAATCCATTTGACACATGCACAAATGCCTTATGCTTTATGGAATGACTTCGTGCGCGACTCAGCCTCACGGAGCCGGATTGGGGTTCCTATCTGTTGGTGGCGGGGTCGTCCCTCCACCGCGCGTCAGACCAACTCCAAGACCTACTCCCAATCCCACCGCCACTGCCGTGCCAATAAAAACCCAACGCAGCGTGTGGCCCTGGTGCGGGATTCCGGCGTTCGTGGGAATGTCCGTGTCGGTGAGGCTGGCCTGCAACGCTGCCGGCGGCGTGTCCGTGGCTTGAAAGCCAGAAGGCGGGATCTCCGAAGTGATTTGCACCATTTGGCCGGCGCTGACGGTGACGGAATTCGACGCCACGTTGGATTGCCCGGAATTATTGCCGGCGTGCGCTCCGTTCGTCGGCGTCACCGAAACTTTGCCCTTGTAGCAGATCACCGTGGTGGTATTGGATTCGAATCCGACATAGAAATCGGTGCCGATGACGCCGATCACGGCGTTGGGCGTCTTCATTTCGAATTTGCCGCCGGGTTTACTGATCTTCACTACCTGGCTGCGAATCTTGCCGAAATCCATTTCGAGGGAAGTCTGCTGCGAAGCGCTGTCGTGCTGCACGATGCGCAGTTCGCTGTCTGAACCCAAGCTGAGAATCGAGCCGTCCTTCAGTCTAGCGCGGACGCGGCCGCTATGTTGGGTCTGCAGCAGATCGTTCCAATTCAAATCCTCTTTAACCTTCGCTGGCTGGGAATTGCGCGTGGCAGCTGGAATCAGCGCGTTGATCTCACCCGCCGGCTGGTTGTTCGTTTGCGGCTGAGGCATCGCGGGCAGCGCCGCCAGAAGAGAGCTCAGCACAACCACAGTAATGCGCCTAAACATATTCATCCGTAACTCCTTAAATTGATTTCGCGGCGTCCAGTGCAACGATTTTGACACACGCGAGATGGGAGTCAACGCGAAGGGCCTGCGGGTGCGCCAAGGTGGTTAATACTCAGGCGGTGAAAACGAGACCCCAGGGCACGGGCTGAATGTGTATGACTTGCGCTCAGGACTAGCGCCGATTTTGCTCACACCAATGACCCGCGCGGACTGGAACCTTTTCTGGACTATAGGACAGCTTGTAGGAAGTGTGCCGGTTCCTTAACCTATTTCCACAGAAGCATTTATTCCCCAGCTCGTTGATCGGACGACCCGGTGAGAAATACCCCGCTGTGGCTCTAGTTGGGAGGCGAAACCGATGAAGTTTGCCAAGCGTGTGTTCCCAATTCTTGCGCTCGGTCTATTGGGCGGCGTCCTGCTGCTCCATGCGGGATGCGCTAGCACCGGCTACAACGGCGGGGGAGGCGGAAAAGCGACGGTCCCGGCCGCTCCGATGGGCCTGACGGCCGCAGCGGGAAACGCACTGGTGACGCTGAACTGGACGGCAAGCTCGGGCGCAACTGGCTATTACGTGAAGCGCTCCACCACCAGCGGCGGACCGTACACCCAGATTTCGACGCAAGCCACGGCAAGCGACACGGACACGGGCTTGACGAATGGCACAAAATATTTTTATGTCGTCTCGGCGTATAACTCCGCGGGACAAAGCGCGAATTCGGCAGAAGTCAACGCGACGCCTGTGTTGGCTGCACCGTCGGCGCCTACCGGACTAGCAGCCACGGCTGGAAATGCACAAGCGAGCTTGTCCTGGGCCGCGACATCCGGCGCGAGCAGTTATCACGTGAAGCGCTCCGCCACCAGTGGCTCGGAAACGCAAATTTCTGCGCCCACTTCTAACAGTTACACCGATACTGGCCTCACCAACGGGACGAAATATTTCTACGTGGTTTCCGCGGTGAACTCTGGCGGCGAGAGCGCGAACTCGTCCGAAGTTTCGGCGACGCCCAGCGCTCCTTTAACTGCTCCCGCGACGCCCACCGGCTTGCACGCGACCGGAGGCAACGCGCAAGTCAGCCTGAGCTGGAGCGCGAGCACAAGCGCGGCCAGTTACAATGTGAAGCGTTCGACGGCCAACGGGGGCCCGTACAACACGGCGGTCGCGTCACCCACGGCGACGAACTACACCGATACCACCGTGACCAACGGCACCGCCTACTACTACGTGGTCTCCGCCGTGAACAGCGCGGGCCAAAGCGCCAATTCCGCGCAAGCCAGCGCAACTCCTGCGAGCCCGACCGCGAATGTAACCATCACCATCAATCCGGCGCAAACCAAAGCCATTTCCCCGTACATCTACGGGATCAATTTTTATTCCGGCGTCACCGGCGCTCCTCCGCAGCTCACTTTCGATCGCGCTGGCGGCAACCGCTGGACCGCCTACAACTGGGAAACAAACGCATCGAATGCTGGCAGCGATTATCTCTACGAGAACGACGACTACCTCAGCAGCAGCGCGGTCCCTGCCGAAGCTGTGCGCAGTTTCATCGCTGGGGATCAATCGAACGGTTTAGCAAGTTTGATGACCGTACAACTGCAAGGACTGGTGGCCGGCGACGAAAACGGTCCGGTGAACGTGACCAATCCTCCGGATTTGACCCGCTTTAAACAAGTGGTAGATCAAAAGAGCACCGTTTCCAGCGCGCCCTTCACGATTCATCCGTCCACCACCAATGCTGACGTGTTCATGGACGAATTTGTCTGGGCGCTGGATCAGAAATTTTCCGGCATGGGAATTTTTGGCGCGAACCCGACGCATCCAACTTTTGTCAGCCTGGACAACGAGCCGGAGCTGTGGAATTCGACGCACCTGGAAGTGCAAGGGCCGAACCCGGTGAGCTCGGATGATTACATCGCGAAAACCATCACCATGACGGAAGCGCTGAAGAACCAGTTTCCAGACATGGTGATCTTCGGGCCAGTACATTACGGATTTCAGGGCATCTACAATTGGCAAGGAGAGCTCAGCGCCACGCCCAACGGCACGAATTGGTTTCCGGATAAATATCTCACCGCGCTAAGCGCCGCATCCGCTACTTACGGCAAGCCGCTGGTGGACGTGTACGACTTCCACTGGTATGCCGAGGAATACGACGCGGACGGAAACCGCAGCATTGATTTAACTGGCACCACTCTAACGGACGCGCAGGTACAATTAATCGTGCAGAGCCCGCGAAATCTGTGGGATTCCACGTTCACCGACTCCACCAACAGCAATCCGTGGATTTACCAGGAGCTCGGCAACACTCCGATCAATCTCCTGGGGCGCCTGCAGGCAAAGATCAACGCGGAATTTCCCGGCATGAAAATTTCGCTCACCGAATATGAAAATGGCGGCTGGAATCATATCGCCGGAACCATCGCGCAGGCGGACAACCTGGGCATCTTCGGCAGCCAGGGAGTTTTCGCGGCGAATTTTTGGCCTCCGAACGGGACATATTCGTACGCGCTCGGCGGCTTCCGCGCATTCCGGGATTTCGACGGAGCCGGCGCGAATTTCGGCGACACCTCGCTGCAGGCGACGTCCAGCAATGTGCAAAATGTGATGGTCTATGCCAGCTCGGACAGCGCCACGCCGGGGCGGTTCGTATTCGTGGCCATCAATCGCTCCACCAGCTCGCAAGTTACCGCCATCAGCGGCCTGGCGCTTTCCGGCACAGCCGAGCTCTACCAGATGATGGCTACTTCCGCACAAGGACAAAATCCTGTCGAGCCGGTGTCCATCGGCACGATGACGGTGAGCGGTGCCACTTTGACAATCACGCTGCCGGCGCTGAGCGTAACCACCATCGAAGTGAACTAGCGCGCCCGTCGCCCGAGCCACGGAACTACGCGCCGTGACGCGTGACTACAGACCGAAGGCGGGGCTCAGCGATTTGCCGCTGATGGCAAAAGCCTTTGCAGCGTGTCCGCAACTCCCTGAGGTTTGAACCCAAACGGACCGGGCCGCGCTTTGTACGCGACGCGCCCTTCGCGATCAATTACGTAGAGACGATCGGGCCAGCCGGTGTAGTTGCGCTCGGTCGCGTTGTCGAAGCCATCCACCACAGCGGGAAAGTGAATCCCCAGTTTCACCACACAGAGCTGCCCCATCTCGCTACGCTCGTCGATATTTTTCGGGCTCGCGAAAATTACGTGATCGTCCAGATTGTCGGGATCCTGCCAGACGTCGCTGGTGTGCGCTTCGCGGATGTACACCACGTAGAACGCGACTTGATCCTTATATTGTTCGTAGAGCTTGTTGAGAGCAGGAACCTCCCGCCGGAAAGGAGGTCACGTGTAGCTGCCGAAAACCAGCACCACCGGTTTCTCGCCGCGCATGGAGGAGAGCTGGAACGTGCTCTTATGGTCCGGGCTCTCGAGAGAAAAATCCGGGGCCATGTCGCCGATGGCCAGATGACCTTTGCGCGCCACATTCCACAGCGGCTTGAAGGGCAGCACCACGAACGCCGGCCACGGAACATATTTCATGGTGCCCGCGAATTTGTCCGGCTGTTGCAACATGATCGCAAAAAGCGCGGCCGTAATTACGGCGTACAATGCGAGCACGGCGCCCGCAATTACGGCCGGTTTTGTGGCAATGGAAATAAGTTGAGCGTTCAAGACCTGTGTGCCCTCTTGTTTTTACAATTCGCGGATTGAGCTCCGAAGCTACTTGCGAACGTATCCGTTGCGCGCGATCACCTGCGCATGCATGCGATGTCCCTCGGAGGACAGCGCTGGGACGCCGCAAGACGTCACCCACCTGTTGTAAAAATTAAACAGCGCGCGAACCGTGGTGGTGTAATAGATCTGCTCGTCCGTCCAGCCAACGTCCCGCAACGTTTGCGCGTCGGCATCGGTGACCGATGGCAAATTAGGAGTCACTTTGCCGGCGAATCGCAATCGCGCCTTCTCGTTTTCCCTCAGCGCTGCAGATTCCAGGTCGCGCAGTGCGTTCCAAACCAGCTCTTCGTTGCCGATCAGCTCCGCCGTAATCGCCGCATGAGACTTGGCGCAAAATTCGCACTGGTTCTGGTAGGAAGTGTAAGCCGCGTTCAGCTCGCGCTGGGCGGGAGTGAGCGGCGCATCTTCGTGCATCACCGCGTGAGTGAAACGCGCCAGATGCGCCGTCGCCTCCGGACGAAACGCAAACAGCTTCCAGATTTTCCAGTACTCGCCGCCGGATTGCTGCGCGCGCCGGATCATCTCCGCATAGGGCCCGGGCTGAGGCTTTTGCTCAACGCCCGGAAGAAACATCGGCTTCATACTCATCTGAGCGGACGGCACGGAGATCTCCTCGGCGCTTGCGACCCGCCGTAGCGCCACACAGTAGAACCCGTTACACGGCGCGTGTCTCTAGTATTTTTCCATTATTGCGATTTATTGCCCACACCGTCAGATTGCAACGCACTTTCGGAACGCGAAAACGTTTTCGAATGCAAACGGAGGGTGTGGATGAAGCGAAGGTTCGTGCGCGGGGTTGTGGCAATTGTGATTTTGGTAGCGGCAATGACATTCGCGGTGCAGGCGCAGGTGCCGACGGGGACGATTAACGGGATTGTGACCGACCCGCACCAGGCGATCGTCACTGGCGCGCACGTGACGGCGACCGAGCGCACCACGGGAGTGACGCACGAGACGGTTTCCAACGCCGACGGGGTGTATTTGATTCCCGATCTTCCCACCGGCGTCTACGATGTGCGCATCGCGGCCGGGGGATTTGCCGTGAGCGAATTCCAGGGTGTGCAACTGGAGGCTGGGCGCGCTTCGACGCTCGATGCGGAAGTGAAATTGGCCGAAGTCGGTCAAAGCGTGAACGTCACTGACGTAACCAGCACCGTCGAGCTTACGCAATCCATGATTCAGGGCCAGATCACGTCCGCGACGATTGAAAACATCCCCCTAAACGGCAGAAATTTCCTCGAGCTCGCCTATCTGGTTCCCGGCAATCGTCCCGCTCCGAATTTCGATCCCACGAAGACGAATACCCTGGAAGTGAGTTCCGCGGGTAGCGTCGGTCGCGGCGGCAATATCACCGTGGATGGCGGCGACAACAACGATGAAGTGGTCGGCGGCACGCTTTCCAATTTTCCGCAAGATTCGATCCAGGAATTTCAAATCGCCACCGCACGATTCACCGCCGAAGTGGGACGCTCCGGCAACAGCATCATCAACATCGTCACCAAATCTGGAACCAACCAATATCACGGCTCGCTTTTCGATTACGAACGCAATCGCCACCTGCAGGCTTTGCCGTTCACCTTTGACAGAGATCTGCCCACGCCACCTTTTGACCGCGAACAGTTTGGCGGCTCGATCGGTGGTCCAATCAAGAGCAACAAGGCCTGGTGGTTCGCTTCCGCCGAGTACAGAAATCAGAACGCCGCCATCCAAACGGGTGAGCGCCAATACGGCGTCAATCCCTCGGACGACGTGATTCTGAACACCTTCGCGCCGGCGCCGCTGCGCGACGCGCTGGTTTCCACCCGTGTTGATTATCAGCTCGATCCGACCAACACCTTGATGGCGCGATATTCCTTCGAGCGCTCCACGGATACCAACCAGGCCTCCGCAGCAAGCGTCACTCCGCTGAGCACCGCGACGGAACGGCAAAATTCGCTGAACCGTTTTAATTCGCTGGTCGCTGGCTGGACGAAAACCTTCTCTTCAACGCAAGTGAACAACGTAATTTTTCACTTCGACACGTTTCTGAACTTAATCCCCGAATTTCCCAACAGCTCGCCAACTACGAATCCGGCGGGCCTGACTCCGACCAACGAGCTGATCTTTCCAGATATCGCCGACGGCGTGAACTTCAATGTGCCGCAGGCCACGCACTTGAATCGCTATCAAGTGGGCGACACCTTCACGTGGGCTTTGGGCAAGCACACGCTCCATTTGGGCGGGGAGTATCAATACGCCAAAGCGTTCGGCGAGATTAACGTGTTTGGCAGCGGCAGCGTGATGCTCACGTCGGATTTCGGATTCGCAGATCTGAACGGCGACGGCGTCATAAACGATCTGGACATTCCCATCGCCGTTTCGATAAAAAGCGCCGCGCCGATTCAGCCCGTTCCGATTCCCAACATTATCAACAGCTACATCGCATTTTTCGCCCAAGACGATTGGCGCCTCACACGGAACCTGACCCTGAACCTCGGCTTGCGCTGGGACTACGATACCGACGCCACCGGCACCGGCGGCGCCTACGGCCCGTGCCCCAACCTCACTTCGCAGCCGACCGTCCCATGCACCTGGGTGGCGAACGTGATCGACCTGCGTCATTCGCCCGATAAAAAAGATTTCGGACCGCGCGTGGGTTTTGCCTACGACCCCTTCGGACGCGGGAAAACGGTAATCCGCGGCGGCTTCGGCATCTATTACGATCGCATCGTTTTTGAAGTTCCCGGCTTCCAACGCGTGCAGGACGACCGCGCGCTTACCATCAATGAATTCGGCGGTTCTTCTTGCACCTTTCCCGGCAATCCGGCGCCGCCGAGTCTCAATACCTGCTTCTTCGGCATTCCCAACACCACGTTCGCGCCGGGCAGCCCCACGCTCGCGAATCCCTTCAGCGGTCCGCGGCAGGCGGGCGGCGTTGGAATCATCGTTGATGACAAGAATACGCATCACCCGTTGTTCCAGCAGACGTCGCTCGGCATGCAGCAGCAGTTCGGTTCCGCCTGGACGGTGAGCGCGGATGGTCTGTACGTCTTCGGCCAACGCCAACTGATCGCGCAATTTTTGCGCAGCACCACTTCGACGTCGCCTTTTATTTCGTGCCCGGGAAGCAACATCCCATGCACGGTGACCGATCCGCTCACAGGAATTTCCGACCAGGTGACCGTCGCGACTTCCAACGCACATTCCTGGTACGACGGATTGTTAGTCAACGTACAGCACCGGCCCGTGAAAGTTGGCCCGGTGACTTATCTTTTCAATGCCAGCTACACATTTTCCAAGACGCTCGATTATTCCGACGACGACCAGGTTCCTTCCTACACCACCGTGGAAAATGTGAATCTGATCGAAGGCACCGTGGGTCCGCAAACGGAGAAGGGTTACGGGGCTAGTGACGAGACGCATCGCTTGACCGTTTACGGCATGATTCAAATGCCGTGGGGCTTTTCGCTCGCGCCGCTCTACACATTCGGCTCGGGAATTCCCGCGGACACGTTCCTGCCGGACCTCAACTTGAACGGCGAATCGCTTCCCGCGCGCCTGCCGATTCTGGCGCGCAATTCGCTGGGCCGCAGCGTGAAGAACAGCACGCAACTGAATCAGTTCATCAATCAGTGGAACGCGCTGCCCGGGTGTCCGGCACCGGCTCCTTGCAATGCGGGCGGGCCGCTGGAAAATGTTCCCGATGGCATCAATTTCAGCAGCCCATTCAATTCCGTGGACTTGCGCTTGATGAAAGAGATCGCCATTCGCGAACGCTACCATGTGGACCTGATGGCCGAGGCTTTCAACCTATTCAACAGCGTGAATATTCGTGGATTCACGAACACCAGCTATTCCGGACGCAATATTTCCCTGGTGCCGGTGGGCACAAATCCGCCAAGCCCCGCGAACCCCCAAGGCCTCGATACGACTTTCTTTCAGCCGGTCAGCACGGCGGGCGGATTTTTTGGCTCGGGCGGCCCACGCGCGTTTCAGTTTGCGGTGCGCTTTACGTTCTAGTTTTGAGCAAGCCTGCCCACGCCGTGCGCGCGACGGCGTGCGCGAAAAGTCTCAGCGAGGAGAATATCGTCATGCCACACATTAATCTGCCAGAGGGTATTCCGGGAATTCTAGGTCCCATGGCCTTCAGCCCGCAGACAGCAAAACCGCTGAACGAACTGGCGGAGGTGCTATTGCGCGCGCCGAATTCGTTGACTCAGGGGGAGCGCGAGATGATTGCGACCTACGTCTCCTCGCAGAATGATTGCTTCTTCTGCCAGACAGTGCACGGCGCGGCCGCCGCATATTATCTGGGCGGCAAAGAAACGCTCGTTGATCAGCTGAAACGCGACTTCGAATCTGCGCCGGTTTCAGACAAACTCAAAGCGCTGCTGGCAATTGCCGGAAAAGTTCAGAAGGGCGGCAAACGGGTCATCGACGACGACGTGGATCGCGCGCGAAAACTCGGCGCGACGGACAAGGAAATTCACGACACGGTTCTGATCGCCGCCGCGTTCTGCATGTTCAATCGTTACGTGGATGGCCTAGCCACGTGGGCGCCGCGCGATCCGCAGCGTTATCGCGAGAGCGGCAAGCGCATCGCCGACGAAGGTTATATCCACTCGATCGATCATTTGCCGAAAGTGCCTTCCTGACGGAGTAACAATGAACCAGCAGTTAGCGATATCCCGCGGAAGAGCGACGTTCGCGCGCGATCGCTTCCAGCAGTTTTTCGCCTGCCAAAGAATTGTCCGCAGCGAGCGACAATCGCGGCCGCAAACGCGCGAGTATCTGCTCCGCCATGCGAAAACGCACCGCCGGATCCAACGCCTCGCGCCGGTTCAGAAACACCTCGATCAGCGATAGATCCTCGTCGGAAATTTGCTGCGAACCGGACGAAAGCGGAGCCGCGCCTTGTGCCGGCTGCCACAGCGGCTTCACGTCTTGCAGCGCGCGCTCGTGAACCACAATCGTGCCAGCCACGAAATCTCCCAGCCTCTTCCCCTGTTTGCTGAGCAGCACGCTGGCGATGCCCACGGCATAGAAAGCCGGAAGCTGATCCACAATGCGCAGCAAGTTGCGCGCCACCGATTCCACCGGCGTGATCGGCCGGCCGGTTTCCTTGATCACGCGGATTCTCAGCAGGCGTTTGCCCGGCGTTTGGCCGTTCCATATGGCTTCGAAAATCGCATAATAACCGTAATAAACCGTAAAGAAAAAGATAACCATGATGGAAATGGTCCACACTCTCGACAAAGACGGCCCTAAGCGCGTTAGCCATGCCGAACCGAAGCCCAAACCGATCAGCACGGTTGCCGAAACCAGCACTTGAATCAGTGAGTCCAGTCCAAAAGCCAGAAAACGGCTACCGACTCCGGCAATCGGAAATTCCAGCGCCGTTTGTTCCGGCGTTTCGATGGTAAGCTTGTCGGGGTAAGCATCCGGACCAAAAGATTCGGGCGGTGAGGCCGTCATGATCTCCACTCGCTGGCTGGAAAAACGGAAACCGTACTGGGCGCGCCTGGAAGAGCTTGCGAAACGCTCCAGCCGCCGCGGACTGCGCGGTTTGCAGCACGCTGAGTTGCAGGAACTCGGGCTGTTGTACCGCCAGACGGCATCCGACCTCGCAATCGTGCGGGAGGATAGCACAAGTAATCAGCTTTCAACCTACCTGAACTCCCTGTTGGGACGCGCGCACAACCTGATTTACATGGGCCACCGGCCGAAAATCAGCGAGCTCCGGAAATTTTATGCGGAGACTTACCCGCAAGTATTTCGCGAGACATTTCCGCAAACAATGCTGGCGTTCGGAATTTTCCTGGTCACGGCTCTGGCGGCATTTGCGCTGACGATGCACGATCCATCTTTTGCGCATCGCATGCTGGGCGCGCAGATGATGGACACCATCGAAAAGCGCGAAATGTGGACTCATTCCATCGTCACCGTAAAACCGCTCGCCGCTTCCGCGATCATGACCAACAATCTTTCCGTCAGCTTCACTACTTTTGCGCTGGGCATCACCGCCGGAGTCGGCACCGCGTGGATGATGGTCGTCAATGGCCTGCTGCTCGGCGTGATCGGCGCGGCCACCTGGCACGCCGGAATGGCCGAACAGCTTTGGAGCTTCGTCGCGCCGCACGGCGTGCTGGAGTTGCCGGCCATTTTTATCGCGGGCGGCGCCGGGTTCGAGATCGCGCGGGGGATGCTGTTTCCGGGGTTATTGCCGCGGCGTGAATCCCTGGCCCTGGGCGGTGGGCGCGCGGCGCGGTTGGTGCTGGGAACGATTCCGATGCTGATCGTGGCGGGAACAATTGAAGGATTTCTTTCGCCGTCAGATATTGCCGTGCCGCTGAAATTTCTGTTTGCCGCAGTGATGTTCGCCGCCCTGGTTGCCTACTTGAACCTCAAGCCGCGGGATTCTTCCCTCGCACGAGCGGGCAATGAGCTTTCGTTGAGCATTGCGGCGCGCAACCAAAAGATTTAACGCCGAGATCTGCGCGAAGCGCTGGGTTAACGGACGGCTCAAATCAAGCT